>Ga0181612_170499_pt1 | contig 16373 bp, 8 predicted proteins | sample HoacroProtozoa21_FD_119630 | JGI IMG/M metagenome (GOLD analysis project Ga0181612, IMG submission 119630) | Hoatzin crop microbial communities from Cojedes, Venezuel. Combined Assembly of Gp0051906, Gp0051904, Gp0051908
ATAAGGATAAAATACCAAATTATATTGCAATGTGCTGAAAGTTGAAATCTAGTGTAGAAAAAATTTTTCCCCATGCTTCAAATTAGGAAATAAGGGTAGATACAGAATATATATTTCCTCCACAATTTAAACAAAAGCAGCTCCATGCTGCCACAGCCAAGTGCTAGGACTGCCCTTGTTAGCTAAAGCAATATGGGAAATCTCTACACTACACTGTAGTCACTTCTCTTGCATGTGCAACAGAAGCATGACATGATAAGAATGGGTAATGATATTAAACTATCTTTGTATCATTCTGCTCTTTTTTCTAAGTACTAATGAGGAGGGAAAAAAGGAAAGAAAAAACCCATTCATTCAAGGAGATCGATGAGCAGAATGAAACACCTCCCCCTGCTATACCTGGTGTTCTGCTTTCTCTTCCTCACAGCAGCTCTGGACAAGGAGAACCCAAATGCCAGTTCAAACCAATTTAAATCTAACTGGCTATGCAGGTTACATCCAGTGGGCTAGAAAACCTGATCTTGTATTTGCTGAATTAACCTAGAAACAGACAGACTGCATAGCCAAAGCAGCCTGGAATCAGAACACGCTGCCCCCTCATTCCTCCCCAAGCACTGCATAGAGGTTCTGCCCATAAAATTGAAGACATGCTGGGGACAATCAGGCATTTAGATACCTATACAACATTGTGCCCAAATGTACCGAGAGGCTGATTAGAAGAGCACAGCTTACGCCCTTTCGGTATTTAAGTGCACTTCACATATTTCATGCAGTTAAGAATGACCAGCTAGGCAAAGTCTACAGAGTCTCACAACTATGTGATTGTTCACCTGCAAGGAAGAGGGGAAAGGAGGAAAGACGAAATCACGTGATAACTAAAAGGGTTTATTTTCTCACTGCCTCAGAATACATGTTATAATTGCACTACATATAGCAGAGAAGTAAAGAATTTTATTCTAGCTGTTTTTCCCAGGAAGAGGGGATGTCTGCTTCCCTAGAAACATACAGTTATTTGCCACCTTTGAGGCCCATCTATTGCATGAAATCTCAAACACTCTCAATCTCTGTTTTATTTAGCTAACTCCCTGCTAGGATGCTTCTACAATTAAACTTTCGTCTTGAGCTGTCTTCCACCGAACAGGACCAACTCCAGCATCCGAATATATAGAGAGAGTCCCTGAGATTCTTTTGAAAATACAGTTGATCTTGACTTACCTCATTGACATTTACCACCTCATTTTAAAAATGTTGATGTCCCTGGGACTGGTAAACAAAACTATCTCCTAGGAGAATGGTAAACCGAATGTGCTAACGGATTTCCTGGTACCTCAGTATAAACAGTTAACTCTGTCCTGCCCATCTGCGCAAGGTTCAGTTTTGAGTACCCGATTTCTTTAGGTATTTTGTGTACCATGTTTAACACAAGCCACATTTTTCTCAAAAACAAAAATGACAATAAAGTATTCCATTAATTTTACTCTTGAGATCACTGTGATGGCAGCCAGATAGCTTGGAAAGGATGGTGGACGGAGATGGGTATATATATCCCTGATACTATTGAATGAATATTGCCTTTTTAGAGGTAATTCTAACTTCCAGAAAACACCATCAAGAAGGATTTGTTTGATTTCAATAGGAAAAGCCCAGATCCTTGTCAAGCTGAGAGAACAGGAGGGAGAAGGCAAGGACTGGATTTCTGGATTCTTAAGGGCACCTTTTCTATCTCTATCTCAAAGCTCATAGAAGCTTTTCAAAAAATAAAACGAGGCCCTGAACTCTCACAAAAGAGAGGCGCATGTTTGTGCTGACTGACTGTGATTTTTATTCTTGCATGTAAAGGCTGAAATGTTCAGTTGAAGCTTTGGGCAAAACCTAAAGGGAGGGGAAGGAGGATGTTCAACCGCAGAGGCCTCTGGGAGCAGTCTGCGAGGAACTGCCCTGGCAGGAGTTCACAGTAGCCTGAGTACTGAAAAACTGTTTTTTGAAAAACTGTTTCAGACCACATTCAGAAAGTACCAGAATGTAGCAAATGCTTCTATTGATTTTGCATTATTAAATCCTGAAAAATAACCCAGCTTTGCACGATACCTAATTTGCATTATTTAGTACGTTAATAATTCTGTGCCTAAGACTGAAACGAAAACCTCACCGATCCTTCACTCTAGAATTAGATGTCTGCAGAGGAATTAATTTTTTTCAGATTATGTAAATTATTCAAGAACGTTAAAAAGCACTGTTTTGAAACTGTTAAACTGCTTCACCATTTCCACTGATACGAACTGCTAGTTCCTGGGGACTACTATTTTAGGGTCCTGACAAGAAGTCGGTAGGAGGCAGTGGAGTCTTAACAATGGTGAGGCTTGGATGGAGGCTGCAACGGGCCTTAGAGGAGACAAGTCTTAATGATGCATATTGAAGATGGAAGATGTGCATTTGGGACATAGATGACCAAATGAGCGTTATAGTCCACCCGTTTGCACATTCGGCATCCACATTAAAATACAACCGAGGACACAAAATCTAAAATTTTTAGATTGTACTCACCATATCTCTGTAGCACTGATGTGTCAGAACTGAAGATGACAGTCACGCACCCTGTCCTTAAGGCAGTAGTGTGACTTTCTCTCATGTAGTGTATCTCTGGTTGGAGGCATACTGAGATTATTATTACATCTTGAATTTGTAATTTAAATCTGTTGGTTTTGCCTGCAAAATCATCTAGCTTGCATTCAAGTGATGGATACTCTACTTTAACATAAAATAAACATTACCAACAAATTAATGACTTCTGTGTTGAATCTAATGTTCAGAAACTATATCCTCATGCATTCTAACCTGAAATCTCTTTTGAGATAATATATTTAAATTCCACATCTGGAAACCAGATTTCTTTGTTCCCTGTCTCAAATACGGTAAAATAACTTTCAAACAGAAGAGAATGTTTCAAACAGAACAGTTCTTTCAATGACTACTCAACTCTTCCTTTCTGTCGTGCTTCACTACTGACCTCTAATGAGCAGTAAGCATATTGCCTGAATTCCTTATCCCCTTACAGAGAAGAAATGTGACATTAACACAGGCTCTTCCTCATGCGGGTTCATCCTTTCAGAGTAAGGAACACTTGCAAGAGTTGCTGGGTTAGATTCCTGGGTTATTCTTTCTAAGCAGCTGCTTTCCAGAGGTACACATAATACAACTGGGAGATGATACTTTTTAACCACAGTGAACTAGTAAAATTTCAAAGATATTAGCAGATTAAAGCCAAATTGCAAACATATGACATGACACTCAAAGTCCGGAGTGCTGCTAGAATCAAGTTTGCAAACCTCATGTGAATACAGTGAAACCTGAGTGCTTGTAAGAAGCAGCTTTGTAGTATATAGCAAAAATAGCACACCATTGAAATAGTCTCACACATCTCTCCCTTGGTATGTGCTTGACTGGGCAGGAATTTTGCTCCTGAGAAATACTGTATACTGTGTCAAGCACATGACATTGAAAACCATATTACGTTTGCAAAGTATTACATAGACTTCAGATGGTTAATGTATTTTCAGTTATATTTATTTTAAATGCATGTCAATTGTACTAATGTTTTAGGTGTTTACCGCTCATCCTAGTTTATAACATAGTTGTTATTGTATAATTGTAATAATTTCATTACGTATAATTGTATAATTTAATATTGTAAATCTTGTAAAAATGTCTAGGTTAACAGCTCTTACAATTACAGTCCTTCCATCTTCAAACAGTCTATTAAGGTTATCATATGTTTGCACTATACAACTGTCTTTACATGACATATTGAAAGGACCTCCGTTCAGGGGCAAGAATGAAGCAGAAATGTTTCCATGTCCCAAACAACTTCAAATATCCAGTGACAGACAACCTTGTCTAATCGTGGGCATCTCTCCAGGACGCCCACATCCTTTCATCCAGGGTGCCAGGAGCCAGGAGAATTTCACTAGCTCTAGTCCTTTGCAGTCAGTCTAATACAAAATATCTATTTCTAGTGACTGAGCAATTCAGTCCACGGGAAAAATACAGCATACCTGAAAATGGCTACAAGGTATTATCTCAACTGCTATCTTCATCTCTTCATCTGTGACAATAATGAATTCACAGGATTAAAAAATAAAAACAAAACAAAAAAAATAGAGCAAATTTTAACAGTTTCAACCGCTATCAAAAATTCAAAGGAAGACACTATTTCCCCAAATAGACTAGTAATAATTAGTAGAAGAAGCTGTTTTTAAGAAGGGACAGGGGCATACCAGCGCAACACGCAGTGAACGACAGGGTCAGCTGGGTGTTATGAACTTCCAAAGAAAATACTGTGAAATGAGGGTAAAGCTACACTCCCTCCCAGAGCGCTGTGGCTACAATCCCACAACACACAGCAAGCTTGACCAAAACCAGATGCTGCATTAAAAGCCGTTTTGCAACAGCTAGCACAGAACAGCTCTGCATGCCCCTTTCTGAAATAACCAAACACTGAACCAGAGAATGTCTTTGTATTCTGGAGCAAGCAGTCTTAACAGGGTATTATTCCAGAAGTGCTATTGCATTTTAATTTCACCATGTGAAATTGCATAATAATTTTCCCCTATTGAGGAGGCCATAGGCAGTTTTAAACTTATGCATAGATGGAGGATTGTAAAAGTCATGGAAGCAGCAGCATGTTACTTATGCCACTGGGAAAAGGACAAAAAACACTACAAAAAGACACATATTAATGAGCTCTCTGCCTACACAGTACTGAGGACAGACACTGAAAAAAGCTGAATTACCCAGCAGGAGCCAGGAGCACTCTTTTCCCTTGGTGCTGCTTGTTTAGGAGAGGCAGGAAGACCTGGACAGAAATTTTTGTCAGAACTATCACTGAAATTAATGCTTTCCAATTAATGCTGCAGTGTTGCACTACATGACTGCAGCAGTACACTACTGTTATGGTCATGGCATTACAGTCTCTGTGCTTCCACAGCAAGGCCTCACCAACAATTCTCTCTGTGTTTGTTTGCTTCCTTCCCATGGTGGTGGAAGGCTCTCACCCCTGCACTGAGCCTGGGCAGGAACTGAGCCACGGTTATATACTTCTCGAGCTACCAAGTCTGCAGCTTCGCTGCACTCAGCAGCAGCTTAAACTGGCAAAGAGGGAATCACACCTTTCCTCAACCTCAAACTGAGTATTACTGTTGGGTACAAATCTCTTCGGAGAAACTTCAGGATATTTTCTAACCCCTACTCTGGAACAGTTTGGATATTAAAAAAATAAGCAGGTTTATGGAAGTATAATTGTAAATGTGCAACTTTTAAAGCTTGAATTATTTGTTTCTTTTCCCTAGAGAAAAAAACCCATATGAACAGCAGAAAACCATCATGGTTATAACAACTTTCAAAAACTTCAAAATCAAGTAACTGGTATAAACTGAAAAATTAACACAAAAGAAATATTGGATATGTGCAACATATCTAATAATTAGGATACAAAGAGGATAATAACTTCTAATATGTTTTTGAAAATAACAAAAAAATAATTCTGCCCTTACTAAAAATAACAGCTCTGTACGAAGAAAGTGATAATTTGCATTACAGTGTTTTGGCATTTTTCTAAATAGACCGTGAAAAACAAAACAGTTAATTCCCCTATTGTTTTTAGAGACTGTTTAATAGCAATATAATGTTTTTATGTATTTCTCCAAAGCTCCACATTTTGTGAGCAGTAAAGGTGAATGTTTATGTTAACCAATCCTAAAAGCAGTCATATTAATACATCAAAAGAGCTCTTGATCATAGTCTGGAGCAAGATATTTTTCTTTTTTGAAAATAAATAACATTTCAACCCTACTCTTATTAAAAAAATAAGCAGTGCTATGTAGGTGTCCTAAAATGTAAACACTTGCTCAGCTAGAATAAATGGGACTTATTTGTTGCCATAGAGTCAAAAGATAGACTAATTTATTGGGTAGTGACTCAGGTCTCAGTGAGATGCTTAAGAGTAGATGAGAACTTGAAATTCCTTGGAGGTGAAAAAAAAAGGTGATAGATGAAATACTGTTTTATAGTACGTATAGATTTTTATTTCAGAATGACAGAGAATGCACCTGTGAACACAAACACAACTTAGGGATTTCAATGGCTGCCCCATGAAGAATACACACAGTCTGTTAAAGCTCTTAATTACATACGTCAGATCTAAGCTCAGACTAACCCATGTTATTAGTTCTGGGAACTGCAACCAGTAATCACATAATGGAGAATTTCACCCTAGGACGTAGTTAGGGGGTGCACGCTGGGCACTGTCAACAGTCTCATATATAAGTGGGGTAGCATACCAGTCCCCAGAGAGGCTGTTGCAAAACCCACTCTGCTCTCAGCCTGTAATAGATAGAAGTCTGTTTCCTTTTCTGAGGTATGAAAGCTGGCTTTTTGGTTCACACTTTTCCATCTAGTAGTCACTAGTACAAATCCCAAAACACTGGCCAAAAGGACTGCCATTACGCAAAAGAGAAAGAAATCTGGAAAAATTGCTTCAGGAAAAGAGGTGAGTTAATGTTTAATTAACAGCAGTGACAGAACATTCTTAAGATCAAATGGAAATGTAAGGCATCCTCTAGCTTTGAGAGCCAAGAGTCATTTTCTGATCTTTGAATGCAAGCAGCCCAGATCACCAAAGTCAGGCAAAATTAATCCAAGCCTCCTTCTTTTTTTAATCCCCAGGAAGTCCAAGAATATTTTCCAGGTTTCTTAAAAGAACCATAGAGATCGTTCTTCAGCAGAAACTTCAATGTATCAGCATAAGATCTTTAGCAACAACAGAAGTCCTTGGGACTCTCTGCTGTGGGTCAAGTTGTATACACCAGGACTTGGGCATCTGAGCATTGGGGTTCAGAGTCCCAGGCAGGAAACAACTTGGCCACTCCTAGCACAGAAGCCATTGTCAAAATCTGGACTGAAGCAAAATCAAAGTCTCTATTAAACCTTCATTTGCCCCATCACAATTTCCTTTTCTTGCAAAAGCTTTACTAACAGCCATAACTGGAAAGAAGAAAGAGCATATCTAACACAAATGTTTGGTACATGATAATTTATTCATCTCATTATTCTATTTTGTCTTTCTTAATGTTATGTTATAGCATAAAGGTAATTTCTTGACAGAAGTATTACATAAACATTGATTTAAAAGATTTCTCTCATTAAATTGCACTTATCCAATTACCCATTAAAGCGGTTTGTAATGCGAATGCACATTTCTCACATGGCATCCCAAAGCAATGAACTGGAAAATGACACCTTGCCAAAATGGCACATTCACATGTCTGATAATAAACTTGAAAGAAAAAAAAAAAACCAAACCAAACACCCAAAACCCAAACCAACCCCCAAACTAACCCCAGTAGTTTAAACCAGCTTTTGTCACTGTTTCATAATCCAGTAAGGTGTCTTCAACTCAACTTTCTCTAGAACAAAGCAATTTTATTCTTTACCAAACACTGGTAAATCACAAAGCTGAAGAACACCCAACTTCTTCTCCGAAAAGTTACTAGAGGAGCTCTACAGAGCAGAACTATCAGACTCATCTGGTACTTGTTCAGAGGACACTGAAAACAACCTCCCAAATCACTGTGTACTGATGGGCACAGACAGACCTCAGCAGGCTCTGACTGTGCTGAACCTGGTGTGGGGCCAGCACGCCACACAGAAATCTAAGAACGATGAGCCAGCTCCAGGCCACAGACCAACAAGGCTGCGCCAGTGCAGCTCTGTGCCCTGATTACTGTGCAGTAGCAAGAGTCAGAACTCATTAGCTCAGGAACTGTGCTAAGCTCATTTATACACACGCTGTCTTCAAAACTGAGCTGCTAAGTCTGTGAAATGCTGAACTGTATTTTCGAACCCAGTAGGTTAGACTGCATCGCTGCACTTTACGCCACTACTCAGTAAGCAGATGTCCCCCCTGATCTCAGCCAAGGTCTGAGGAAGTGCAAAATGACTCTCCAGTCTAAGCACCACATAGAGAGTTATACCTCAGAAAAGAACCTGACCTTTTATCCCTATGCATACAACATATCCATTTAAAACCTTTCTACTAATACAGAATATGTGACCACACCAGTAGTCTTTTTTTTCGGTCTTTTTTTTGGGCAGTATAGGTACTCAAAATAGTCTCTGAAAAAAGACTATCAGACTAAAGCATAGTCTCTCAAAAGAGATGAGACATTTTAAACACAATGGCTGAGTGTGCAGGGATATGTGCAAAATTACAGTACAGATCTTCTGTGATGAGTGTCTTCTATAGATTTTTCACACTCCCTTGCATGATCTGAACCTGTGTCTGCTTTATTTTGGCACAAAACCACAGATTACTCTTTGGTGCTTCATTGCGCTGTCAGATAGGAACTGTTCTCATTTATGACAGCCTTCTGAGTATTGCCTACAGGCCACTTTTACAGGTCTGAGCAGCCCCAAACCTCCGTGTTGCTGCAATAAATGTCTTCCCAGAGCTACTCTTTGTTTATACAGGTGCTACGGTCACACAACTCTTAAGAAAGTCTATCCTATCCCAGTCCTATTGGGATTGCATGTTCTCTGCAACACTGCTGCGTCACATCTTACGCGGTGATCTGCTTTGTACCTTTAAGGGGAAGAAACACAAGATATACCAGAAGCTCAGTGAAAGTCTGTGATCATGATGGTACTATAATCCCTATGCAGGACAGATTATTAAACTTTTTCCCAGAAATTCCTTCATCTATCCCTGTCATACAACAGCAATGAAAAACACAGAAAAGATACTTGAGTGAACAAAAGATACAGCCTATAAATATCATTCATATAAGTGCTAGAACAATAAAGATGAAGTGCAATCTACCAGAGGTTCTCTTCTAAAAGAGAAAAGACTGGAGATCCTGCTCAGAATTGTGCTTCTGGATTTGAGTAGCTAAACCGTCTCCCTGTTCACCTTTTCTTTATTCACAAATCCTGAGAATCTTTGGGAGCATGGACCCACACATTTGCTTGACAGCCAGCTGTTCAGAATGTCTCTGGTGACTTTATCTAGGTTATGGGTCAACCACCTTGTTGGAGGCAGAGTCATCTGAAGTGTCTTGACCAGGCCAGCTTTCTTCTAAAAGCGGTACAGCCACACCTTCGCTATCCACACCCGCCAGTTTGGCTCAGCTGGAGCATCTCTGTACTCCATGGCCAATGAAGTTTTCTCCTTTTCCAACCGTATCTTGCACTACAGTTTGCTAGATTAGCTTGTCTATTAATCACATTTACCATGTTTCTGCCTTATCTAGCCCCTGGAAAATTGAGAGTTGGTAGTACTTCAGGAAAAGAAAAGTGAGAAAAGCAGGCACACAATCATATTTCTATTAAATGTGCACATTTATGAGCCATAGACTCAATAAAAGGAGCAAAATCTACTGTGTAACAGAAGTACGGTCATAACAGCCTTCCTAATGCTCTCTGGTTTACTGAGCTACAATTTAGCCACAGAAGAATTGCGCCCATGGGTCCACTGAGTCGTTATCTCAAGTCAGCACTTTTTTCACATCTGTTTCAGTCCAGCAACATACGTCTCACACATGTTATGCTCCAGTGTGCTCTAACATGATTAATTTCTGTGACATGAACTCTGCCATTGCTGCCTGGTTTGTGATGTTCAGGTTTGTATGGCCTCTTCGGGTAAGAGAAAGCATTAACTCACTGCGCTGCAGCACAGCTACACCTCAGAGACTACCCTTCCTGCAAATCAGCTCAGTATTACCATAGGGCAACTACAACTCATCTTCCTGAGCCTCCCAATAAAAGTCCCTTTTGTGCTGCATTAACTGCCACTAGTTCACCCTGGCCCCACACCAGTCCAAGCCCGTAGGATCCCATGGACCAAACCAGATTCTGCAGACCCAAGGACTGCAGCTGCTGTCCTCCAGATGAGGGATTTGGAACAAGAATGTCAGACTAGACTGCTACCATTGGGTTGCTCTTGTTTATTCAAAGAGGCTTTCCTTGTTTCTTGGACAGAACTCTACACCCTTCCGTCAAAATGACAGAAAAATTTTGGTTGGAAGGGAACTTTGGAGGCCATCCTGTCAAGTACCATTCTCAATTCACAATTCCCTGCCTGTTAAACCAGGATGACTCTCTTGCCCTGAAACAAAGCACAAAATTTATATTTGCTCTGTCATTAGTACAAAATATTAACCTAACCAGAACATCTCAAGCAGCAAGAAAACAGTACTCTGTGGAACTAGGAATAAATAATCCAGTGATTTATGTAAATTATGTTAGACTCAGTAGGTTGTTCTCCTTCACCTTTGGCGCCAAACAGCTAATCTTCCCTCCTAGCTCTAATGTTTCTGTCCAGGAGGACTAAACATATTAATACACAAGCCTATTGAAAACATTTAAAGTTCTTTTGTTATTTCATTTTAAAATAAGGAAATGCTTAACAGGAGTAAACACCAAAAGTAAAGCCAGTGGAATCCAAGATTTTCTCACAGTAAAAAGTGCTGAACAGTAGAATCTCTGTCTGGGGAAAAAAGGTTATGTTTCCAGAAATTATGAAGTTCCTAAGGAAAACAGGCTTCTGTTTTGTGGAATTAGAAGCAATGAGTCACCTTTCAAACTAAAGGACATCCAATTTAAGATGGATTTACATTAGTAACATTACATTCCCTACAACATGAATGTACCACATACGGAGTGCAAGATTTTTTAAGGGGCTAAATGATTCGTCGGCAACTCAAGAACAGTCACTTGCTGAGCCAGCTCAAGGTAATATGAGCACTCCAGGGTCCCACTTCAGGGCGTAACCTGATCACCTACAAAGATTAGAAAGGAATGTTCCTCACATGTGTAGTCCTGAGCAGCTGGCTCTGTGTATCACAGATTTCAATGCCTGTTTTTTAACCTTTTCCTTAAGTAGAAGCTTGTCAGCACTTCTAGATTAAGTACACAACATAAATGACTGTATACCAAATCCTATACTCTTATTCTACTATTATACACAGCTTTGGTGAAAAAGAAAATAGTACTATTATATACTTCAATATGCAGATGCATTCCAAGGTAATTTCATTTACATTAAATGTTCTGCTTCCAAATAATTTTCATGGTCCACCAGACATTGTAAATGAGAAAGTTATACAAAATAAAAATGTATAGATTTCTACTCAGGCAAATAAGCTTAGCATCATAAAGTTATTCAAATATATAAAAAAATGAAAGACTTTCTTGATTATAACTTGCATGTATACACTTCTTACATCATTTAATTGGAATTTACTTAGTAGATAGCCACCCTTCAATGCTGTAGGCATCATTGATAATCTTTTAAAAGCTACCCATAATACCTAATCAAAATAATAAATCCTCCTCAGACCAAATCAGATAATTCATTAACAACATAAATTAATTAGACCCTCCTACTCTCTTCCATATTGCCACTGGAAGCCCCAACTAAAAATCCAGCTTCTCACAGTCACAGGGGTAAGCAGAAGGGCCAGCTTTGCAATCAGTCCAGGATGCTCAGCTATTTTACAGTTCTTGGTAGGAAAAAAAAAAAAAAAAAAGGAAAATACTTAATCTGCCACTTTCTCTTCTTATCCCAATAATGCCTGAAGTCGAGTTCCTCCTTCGGCAGTATATGCTAGCATGGGATGGTAAATATTCCCAGACACACCTGGAGATATGTATTTATCTGTAGGGCAAAACAAATAGTTTACCATCAGTTTAGAAACTTGTGAAGATCTATGAGAAATGTTTATGAATAGTCTATAGAAAGACTTTAATAGACAAATATATGTACACACACATACACACTTACACACAAAACCACCACATACAAACGCATACAGTAGGATCACATAAAAACCATGTCTGAGCCTGAGCCTTTATATACCGTACAAACACAAAGATGGTACTTATACACTGCCTTCTGAATAATGTGAAAAAAATAGCTATGGATAGCTAGAGAAAGGAAGGAGAGTAATTTTTAAGACTACTCTCCAAACAATGTTGTGCTCTACTGATAACAAAGCTGATCTATCAGGGACAAGTATTCCCTCCTTTTCCTTTTCCCTCAATAGGGCATTGAAATCAAATTACAAAGAGGACCTGAACGCACCTGGTGAAATAAACAAGCACAAGCCCTGTTTTCAAAAGAGGAAGTGACCACAACTAACAGGTGAATCAATTTTGGTAGAGAAAGAAGACTTTTATACCCAGGGAAACATTAAAATATGAAGAAGCAGGAGAACTGGGAAGGCCCACTCCCAGAACCCTCCCAACACGTATATTGCTACTTGTATAACAGGACTAAAAGCTACTGGAAATGCAGCGTTCTTTGTCAGTGACAATACAGAGGCTCTACAAAGGCAAGCTTGCATCCACTGAACAGGCAGATAAAAGGTGGCTGATACAGTTTAAGCGTATTAGGTTTTTTGACAATTAACATGTATCACCTCGGTGTCTGCCAGACAGATTAACTGTCAAACACGCTGATTCATTTAAACTGTATCAGCCAGCTTCTCTCTGCTTATTTAGCAGAAGAGTAACTGCATACTGTAATAACAAAAAAATCTTGACAAAACTCATGCAAAAGGGCAGAGGAGGATTGAAGCAGGAGCCTGGAGTAGCTGCATTAAGGGAAGTTGTGGAGATGGCAGCAGAGAGACTCGCTTTCAAAATGCCAGGAATCGCTAAGTGTTGGATCACTGAAGGCAAAGTTTGCTATGTCTTAAGATACCCCTCCTTCACCACAGCATCCTGGGATGAAGCAAATCTGGAAGTGGGCAGATCCAGCTGAAAGAAGACATTCCATTCAGAGGAGTTTCGTGATTTGACTTGACCTCTGGGCAGTTTCTCCCTACGGGGCAAGAATGGAATGGTCTTCCAGGCGGAGATGCAATCATTCATTCTCTCTCAGAAATAAAACTTCAGAGCCTTACCTGCTTTTGCAGAGATCAAGATCCTGCACCTTCCCTGACAGGATCCCTCAGCCCATTTCTGCATTACAGTCATGCTGCTCTGTCTTCTTCTTCTGTTCTTCATTAATCCAGGTGGAAAAGGCAGCCTACCATGAAGAAGCAAAACAGCCTCAGCTGGTCTGTACTTCGATACTACAAGTGGAGGACCTACATAAACAGGGATTCAAAACACAGACCCAGCTCTGCTTGTGGGGCTAACCCACCACTTCAAGGCTGCTCTAATTTGCGAGATCAAATTAAGATGAGAAACACCATGGACTTCTGGAGCAGGCAGACAAATACCTGCCTTATCTTTTTGTCATAGCATTACTCTCCAGGGAGGCCACTGATGGGCCTGATGGGTCTACCTGTCTAGTGGAACATTAAATGGTCATTAATACATTTGTTTGGATTAACTAAGCACAGTGCTGTCAATCTAAATTTCTCCTCAGCTTCACTGCATGTGAACTTGTCACATGCCACTTCTTTGGCTCCCACATTCCATTTAATGTCTCAGAATTCTCCCCTTTCAAACAACCACCACCTCTCCACCAAGCTCCAGTTGGACACATTGTATTTGCTAGCATCCCATTAATCTAAGGTGTGAGTATGTTCTGCTTCTTTTCTTAGTTCTTACCACCTGTCCTCCCCATGCAGAGAAAGTTCTTGGAGTTAGGAACTCTCTGCTACCTTGTATCCTTTTGGTAACTTCCACATGATGCCTACACTCCATCTTACCCTTAGATTTTGTAAAAATGTAATTAAGAACAATTAAATCCATTTAGTAATACATATTTGGATTTGATATGGGTTTGAGCAAATTAAGTTTTGTTTGGATTATATTCATCTGCCTAAGCACATAAAATTCCCTAACTCTCTTCTTATTGCCTTTGCTTGCCTATTGATTCCCTGCACCCCCATCCTTCTCTGCTCCATCTCAAAGTCCAAATACCTTTCCATTAATAAAATATTTTGTTCCAAATGTACTAGCATGCAAAAGGTTCACAGGCTGTTTTTCTAAATTAACTTTCATGCCATTTTAGTACCCAGTCATGAGTAAAGCAAACACGTTCTTGAAATAAGATATCTTCTTTTCAAAATTAGGCTTAACACTTGACCAGTTCAGTTAATATGTTGTGATAGGTGATGTAGGTTCGTGTTACCATCTTCCTCTACATCTGCATTTAAGTCTCACAGTGCAGTGTAATTGGACCTTCACAACAGCACCTTCCACCTATTGGCAACAGATAATGGCACAACTCGTAAAACAGCTTATTACAAAGAAAGTAATGGCCTGATAAAATCAGAAATATAAAGAATGACTTTGCAAATAGAAGTCAATAGAAATTTTACCACTAAGAAACGAGTTTTTTTGAGCTTGAATTAGAGGAACACATAGTAAGAACTTTGAGGAAAAAGCATCAGAATTTGAAGTCTTTACCCCTAAAGGAAGATTTCATGGTAGTTTACTCTCAGACTCCACAGAAGAGTACATTCCAAAAGAGCTAACATCATTTGAAGGCTACAAGCATATGGGCAGAGACTTTGCACAGGTAGATCTGCAAGGTTTTACTGAAACCAAGAAAGTCACAGCCGGTACAATCCAGCTCTACGTGCCACCTGTTACTATCTTGGAGCCATTACAGAAACTATGCTTATGAATTTCTTGTAGGAAACAGAGAAGAAACAACACAGGCCAGATTCTGTCACTGGCATTACTCCATTCAGTTATTTCTCAGGCATATTGCTGTTGCAACTAAGAACAACAGGAACCATACAACCACAATAAAAGATGGGCCTCCCCCCAAAGGAACTCCTACTGTAAGGCAGCGTAGCAGACCACATACTCAGGGAGTACTCAGGGAGTCACGGAGTTCTAGGAAACAATATCATCCTACTAATTACAGTGCAACAGTCCTCACCATGGGTTAATTTTTTTGTGGGCAAAAGAATTTTAAGGTGAAACGTCAATAAGAAAGGAGAGCGTGGAAGAAAGTACACCAGTGCTTATAATAAAATTTAACCTTTAGGCAAGTTATATCAGCATCTTAACTGATGAGAAACAATAACTTTAATACTGATATGCAAAGTCAGATGTCAGACAAATGATAGGTATCTGTCAGCTTGTGGAGCTGGGACCCCCTCATCCTCTGCACGCCAGTCTTCTGTTCTCGACTGCATAATCTGCAGAACTTGGCACCCTGCCTCAATTCCACACACAGCGAAGAAAGGGAAGCTGAAGGCCCTCAAAAATGAAGTAACTTTAGTGCGTGTAATGTTGGCAGATTCTGCTTGAAGTCCTTTTCATATTTGATTTTTAACTTGCTATTTTAAATGTCAGTCTTCCTGGATTTAGTCTCAAACTTGAACAGCTTGACTAATTGGATGAAAAAAGAAGCAGTCTCAAAGTTCACAGTCATATGAAATATTAATAGTGAATGACAACCCTTCTATACAACTGATTTTCTATATCCACAAACCAGAGAACTTTTCATCAGGATGATGGCGCACTTCCACTGCAAAGAAGGTGTCTCCTCATAACGTACAGGATACACTATCATGACCACCACACCTACAGGATACTCAAATTGTAAGGTGAATTATTACTACCTGTTCCCCAGAGGAAAGCACTTGCTTATAGCTGCCAGATGGAACTGACAGCTGGCAACTCAATGCCCCACAAAGACCTTCTGCAAACAGGCTTTTAACAGACACATGTATTCTGGCTTCCTGCTCCCGTTCCATTCCAGTCAAACACCTCTGGCTCCCACTTCCCAGTCTGGCTGGCTTTTGGACTTCAGCCTTTGTTCCTGCCCAGTTCAGACTGCGTAGTACACACGTCTGTAATATTTTTCATATTTAACTATTTTATCACAGCAAATAGTAATTACATGCATTTAGTCAAAGATATTGCTTCCAGTTTGTTTGCAGATTTCAACAAGCGCAAGAAATGTTCTCCCTGGAAATACTATTACAGAGTAACAGAAGCACCTTTTTCTCTGGGAAAGAGGTGCCTGCTCCACCTCCTTTTGCTGTGCCACATCAAGCAAAAGAAATCACACATTTCTATGTCACAGACTTTATTCTGCTGATTATCAAATATGTATCCCTACTCCCTCACTGAGGAGGAGACAAGATTACTAACACAGTAAGTCTGTATGTTGCTGCACTGAATGTTCAGTATAGCCAAATGTTTTTTTAAGCTGGAGTGCACCTAAACAAGAGTTTGCATGCCTAGCGACTTCAGATAAATGAAGCAATTGCTGTTGCAGTTTGAAGTCTGGCAAGAAATTGTGTTTTACTTCTCAGTAAGTGCAACCAGGTATAAATCTTATCAGTCCACTATAATTTTTTAATAGAAATTTCTGAAACTATTGCAGTGAAATACACAGAAGAAAT
>Ga0181612_136365_pt1 | contig 16372 bp, 15 predicted proteins | sample HoacroProtozoa21_FD_119630 | JGI IMG/M metagenome (GOLD analysis project Ga0181612, IMG submission 119630) | Hoatzin crop microbial communities from Cojedes, Venezuel. Combined Assembly of Gp0051906, Gp0051904, Gp0051908
CAAGAGTGCCTTTGGAGACAAGCCTCCTTAACAGTTTTCTCTATAACGCTTGTAATTAAATTATATCACATAGAAAGGAGAAAGCCACTCCTCCCACCTCTTAAAAGAAGTGGGTTTCCGTGGCAAAAGGCTTTTATGAAATACAACTTTGATGAGATCATTGACCGCAGACACACCAATGCCCTCAACACAGACGGGTTCCGGGGATATATTTTCCATGCCGGCCCCGAAAAGAAATTTCCCTATGCCGACGATGAGTTTGTCAGGATGTGGGTGGCGGATATGGAGTTTGCCACGTCTCCGGCCATCGTACAGGCGATCAAAGACCGCGCCGACAAGAGGATCTTCGGCTACACCGGAGTTTATGACGACGAATACTACAATGCCTTTTCTGGCTGGTGCAAAGACCACTACGACTGGACCTTCCCCAAAGAGGAGCTGGTCTTTTCGCCGGGCATCATCCCCGCGCTCTACCAGCTGGCGGAGCTGCTGGTGGCACCGGACGAGAAGATCCTGATCACCACTCCGGCCTACGGCTTTTTCCAGCATACGGCGGAATACAACAATGTGGAACTGGTCTGCTCGCCGCTGAACCGGGAGAACGGCTATTTCACCATCGATTTCGAAGATCTGGAAAAGAAAGCCTCCGATCCGAAAGTCAAACTGCTGATCTGGTGCAATCCCCACAATCCCTCCGGCAGAATGTGGACGCAGGAAGAGGCGGAAAAAGTGGCGGAGATCGTCCGGAAGTACGATCTGTGGATCATCTCCGATGAGATCCATTGCGACCTCATCCGCTGCGGCAGGACCCATATCCCCATGGGAAAGATCATGCCGGACTACGACAAGTTCGTGACGTGCATGTCCGCCAGCAAGACCTTCAACATGGCAGGACTGCAGTTTTCAAACATCATCATCCGGAACAAAGAGCTCCGGGAGAAATTCACGGAAAGAGACAAACTGGTGGGCTTTATCAATCCGCTTTCTCTGGCAGCCCATCAGGCGGCCTACACCGACGGGGGAGAGTGGCATGAGCAGCTTAAGGAGTATCTGGACGGAAACTTTGCCTTCGTCGACAAGTTCTTTGTGGAAAACTTCCCCAAGGCGGTATATACTGTTCCCGAAGCGACCTATCTTGCCTGGATCGATATGAGCGGGGAACTGCCGGATGTGGACGATCTGCCGGATTTCTTTGCCAATAAGGCGGGCGTGCTTCTGGAAGGCGGAGACGCGCTGTTCGTAGGAAATGCGAAAGGATGCATCCGTCTGAATCTGGCCATGCCCAGATCCATCATAGAGACCGGCCTCAAACGCATGAAACAGGCCGTGGACGAACACAGAAAATAATTGACTAGGAGGAATAAAAAATGAAAGTGATCAGCACAGACAAGGCTCCCGGAGCCGTCGGACCGTATTCCCAGGCCATCGAGACCGGCGGACTGGTCTTTATCTCCGGACAGACTCCCATCATTCCCGAGACCGGAGAGATCCCGGAAGGCATCGTCGCCCAGGCCGAACAGGCCTGCAAGAACGTTGTGGCCCTGGTGGAAGCTTCCGGCTGCACCATGGAAAACGTGGTGAAGACCACCTGCTTCCTCGCGGATATCGCGGACTTCAAGGCCTTCAACGAAGTGTATGCCAAATACTTTGTTTCCAAACCGGCCAGAAGCTGTGTGGCCGTCAAAGATCTTCCGCTGGGCGTACAGTGCGAGATCGAGACCATCGTGGAAAAGGCGTAAAATACAGTTAAACTGATTTTCCCAGACCCGGAGAGCCTGCTCTCCGGGTTTTTCCTGTTCCGGACTTCTTGCCTGAATCCGGCAGTACTGATATTATGAAGGAAAAGAAATCAATGGGACGGGAGCCGAGACGATATGCAGGATTATGAGATCAGACATCTGGAGACCATGAGAAAATGCGCGCCGGAATGCATGGTGCTTCTAAAAAGCACCGGAGATTTTCCGCTGGACGGGCCGGGCAGGATCGCACTGTACGGCAGCGGCGCCCGTCATACGCTCAAGGGCGGAACGGGATCCGGCGATGTCAATTCCAGATCCTATGTGACGGTGGAGCAGGGCCTGGAAAAGGAAGGCTTTGAGATCACGACCAAAGACTGGCTGGATGCCTACGACCGTATTTCGGAACAGGCGCATGCTCAGTTCATAAAGGATATCAAAAAGAAAGCACGGCAGCAGCATACGCTGGCCGTGGTGCTGGGCATGGGAGCGGTCATGCAGGAGCCGGACTATGAGCTGGCCATCGAGCCGGACTGCGAAACCGCCGTTTACGTGCTCTCCAGGATCTGCGGAGAGGGAAACGACCGCAACGCGGTAAAGGGAGACCTTCTCCTGACCGACACCGAGGTCCGGGATATCCTGGCCTGCCAGGAACGCTACGAGAAATTCATGCTGGTGCTCAACGTCGGTGCCATGATCGATCTTTCTCCGGTGGAGAGCGTCGGAAACATTCTGGTACTGTCCCAGCTGGGCGCGGTAATGGGGGATGCCTTCACGGATGTGCTTCTGGGGAAGAGCTATCCGTCGGGAAAGCTTTCGGCCTCCTGGGTAAAAGCGGAAGATGTGTGCACCATCGGGGATTTCGCCGAGGCGGACGATACCCGCTATAAAGAGGGAGTTTACGTCGGATACCGGTACTACGACAGCGTCGGCGTAAAGCCGCTGTTTCCCTTCGGCTTCGGCAGAGGCTATACCGAATTCGAAGTGTCGGATGCGCAGGTATCCGCCGGGGAAGAACAGGTCACCGTTTCGGCACAGGTCCGCAATACCGGAAGCCGGTGCGGAAAAGAAGTGCTGCAGCTTTATGTGACGGCTCCCTGGGGAAAACTGGATCAGCCCTATCAGAAACTGATCGCCTTTGCCAAGACCGGGGAGCTTGCTCCCGGGGAGAGCTGCCGGACGGAACTGAGTTTCGATCCCGCGGAGCTGGCTTCCTATGATCCGGAGAGATCCTCCTATGTCGTCGAGGCGGGAGACTATGTTCTGCGGCTGGGGACCAGCAGCCGGGATACCGAGGTCTGCGCGGTGCTGACGGCGGAAAAGGAACAGACCGTGGCGCAGCTGTCGCCCGCGGGCGGAGAAGCGGACTTCGAGGACTGGAGACCGGAGCCTGCCTGGGCTTCGGAAGGGTTCCCGGAAGTTCCTCATATACCGATCAGCCCGAAGCCTCAGAGCATCGATCCGGCGGCCCCGTCGGATCTGGCCATGGAGTTTGCCCGGACCCTTTCCGATGAGCAGCTGTGCGATCTGAGTGTGGGAGCCCATCAGACGGGACCCAGCGTCGTGACGGTGATCGGAAACTCCTCCTTCACGGTGGCGGGCGCCGCGGGCGAGACCTATGCGGGCATCGACGGGATCCCCAATCTGATCATGGCCGACGGACCGGCGGGGCTGCGGCTGAGCCGGGAATACTATGCCGATGAAAAAGGTGCCCATTCCCTGGGCGAGACGATCCCGGCGGGCATCTCGGACTTTATGCCTTCCTTCCTTCAGAAAATGGCCGGCGGAAAGAAGAATATCCCGGACAGCGAAGTGAAAACACAGTACTGCACGGCGATCCCCATCGGAACGGCCATCGCCCAGAGCTGGAATCCGGAGATCGGAGAACAGTGCGGCGATGTCGTCGGAAGCGAAATGGAGCGGTTCGGGGTCTCGCTCTGGCTGGCTCCGGCCTTTAATATCCAGAGAAGCCCCTTGTGCGGAAGAAACTTTGAATATTATTCGGAAGACCCGCTTTTAAGCGGCATTTTCGGAGCGGCGGTCACCAACGGCGTTCAGAAAAAGCACCCGGGCTGCGGCGTGACGATCAAGCATTTCTGCTGCAACAACCAGGAGACCAACCGCTATCAGTCCAACAGCGTCGTCGGAGAGCGTGCACTGCGGGAGATCTACATGAAGCCCTTTGAGATCTGCATCCGCCGATCCGATCCGACGGCTGTGATGACCTCCTACAATCTGCTCAACGGGGTCCATACCTCGGAGCGGGAAGATCTGCTCAGACAGGTCCTTCGTCAGGAATGGGGATGGGACGGCGTCGTGATGAGCGACTGGGTCATCGACATCCTCCACAGCAAGAAAAACAAGTATCCCGGAGAGCAGGCCGTGCCCAGCGTGGCGGCCGGAAACGCTCTGTTCATGCCGGGCAGCAGCGGAAACGTCAAGTCGCTTCTGAAGGCGGTAAAGGGAGGAACGACCCTCACCAGACAGCAGCTGGAGGAAGGCGCCGCCTACATCATCCAGACGGTGTGGAGACTCAGGAGAGAGGACCGGACCGAAGAGGACTGAACGTGCCGAAAGGAAGATTTCCTTTGCCGGCAATAAATGGTATAATGCAACATGTTGAAAAGAACTCCTGAAAGGGTCTTTTCGACGGGAAAAGAGATATAGCAAACGAGGAAAAGAGGAAAAGAGGAAAAGACCAATGCTGATCCAATACTGGGCGGATTTTGCCTGCCCGTACAGCTACGTGGCTGTGACGAATCTGAAAAATGCAGTTCGTGAACTGCAGGACGAACTGGAAGAGGCGCCGGAAGTGGAGTTTGAAATGAAAGCGTTTCAGCTCGATCCCGATATGCCGAAAGAATATACGGCACCACTCAAGGAGCTGTTTGCCAAAAAATACAAGATGGGAACCAGCACCGTGGAAAAGCGCATCGAAGAATTCAATGAGATGGGCCGGGAAGCGGGACTGGAATTCAATTATATGGATGCCAGAGACACCAACACCTTCGATGCCCACCGGCTCCACCGCATGGCGCGGGAAGAGCACGGGATCGAAGAGCGCATCGCCGAAAGACTCTATCATGCGTATTTCGCGGAAAATCTGGAGCTGGCCGATGTGGAGAATCTGGTGCGGATCGCCGTGGAAGAGGGCATGGAGGAAGACGACGTCCGGGAAATGCTCTCCTCGGACAAATACACCGAGGAGGTCAGCGCGGATATCCAGGAGGCCATACGAAAAGGTATCTTCCAGATCCCGTTCTTTATATTCGACGGGAAATTCGCCATTCCGGGAGCTCTGTCGGTGGAACAGATGAAGACCGTTCTCATGCAGCTGGTGGAACAGCAGGAGCAGCTGAAGCAGAGAGCACGGGAAAAAGAAGAGGCCGCTGAGGGCGGCAAAGATTCGAAGTAAAACTCGGAGATGCGGCCTTCCGAAAGACAGAACACGTAAAGTGCAAAAAGGCGGACACCGGCGGGCCTTGGAGCATTGACGAAGGGACAATATCAGGTATAATACAGACAAAACCGGGACAACGAGTCCTGCATCGAACATCGCAGAACACGGCCCCGGTTTTCGAACAAGGAAGAAAGTTAAAAACATAACAAGAAAGAAAGCAGGAAAGAGAGGAACCAAGATGGCAAAAAAAGATCTATTTTCTCCGACGGAGATCGGAGGCATCCGCTTTAAAAATCCGGTCCTCCGGGCGGCGACGGGAGAGTTTGCCTTTGATGAAAAGGGCCGGCCGACGGAAAATCTGGTCCGGATGTACGAAAACCTCGCCAAGGGAGAGGTGGGCGGCATCATCACGGGCCTGATCACCAGTGCCGACGGCCGGTCCACTCACGCGAATTCGGCCATGCTGGATGAAGATGCCAGTATTGCTTCCTATCGACAGATGCTGGAAAGGGTGCATGAGTACGGCACCCCCGTCATTGCACAGCTGGCCCATTTCGGATGCCACGGTGCCGAGGGGAAGAGGTTTGCCGTAGGCCACCTGAAAGAAGACGACATCGAGCGGATCATTGCGGATTTCGTGAAGATGGCGATCAAGGCCGAAAAGGCCGGTTTTGACGGCGTCGAGCTTCACTGCGCTCACGGATATATGCTCAGCGAATTTCTTTCCACCCGGACCAACAAGAGAAAAGACCAGTGGGGAGGCTCCTCGGAGAACCGCTTCCGCATCGTCGATGAAATCATGGAAAGGATCCGTGCCGTTCTTCCGGACTATCCGATCTTTGTGAAGATGAACGGATCGGAGAAAGACGGACTGACGATCTCGGAGGTCGTGGAGAACGCAAAGAGATTCGAAAAGGCCGGGGTGGATGCCCTGGAGATCTCCTGCGGGCTGCAGAGTGAGCCGTTCATGATCATCCGCGGCAAAGTGCCCTTTGACATGATGTGCGAGCATTATCCCGGCGTCCGGGATATGCCCGGATTTGCGCAGAATCTCCTGAAGCCCATGCTCGAAAAGAAGATGGCGGCGCCGGAACCGATCAGAGAATATAACCTGGAAGCGGCAAAGGAAATTAAGAAAAATGTGAGCATCCCCGTGATCGCGGTGGGCGGCATTCATGATCTTCACGAGATCGAGGAAGCCCTGGATGCGGGAATGGATGCCGTCTCCATGTGCAGACCCCTGATCCTGGAGCCGAATCTGGTGAAAAAATACAAAGAGGGAAAACAGACGGAGGCAAAATGCCTCGAGTGCAACCACTGCATCATAGGACTTTGCACGGGATCCGTAAAATGCCATTACGGCAAGGTTCCCAAAAGAGAGGGATGAGGAAAGTTGAGTACAGACAAAAAAGATCCCTCTTCGGAATCGGAAGAGGAACTGAAAGAGCGGATCGGGGATCTGTCCTATGCCGTCGTCCGGCATGCGGCGACGGAACCTCCGTTTACGGGAAAGTATGACCGCTTCTTCGAAAAGGGCATCTATGTGGATATCGTCAGCGGAGAACCGCTGTTCTCCTCGGCGGATAAATTCGATTCCGGCTGCGGGTGGCCCGCATTTTCAGCGCCCATCGAGGCTGAGGCCGTTACGGAGAAAACGGACACCAGCTACGGCATGATCCGGCAGGAGGTAAGAAGCGCCGGCGCCGGGTCGCACCTGGGACATGTGTTTACGGACGGACCCCGGGCCCTCGGCGGCCTTCGCTACTGCATCAACTCCGCATCCCTTCGATTTATCCCGCTTGAGGATATGGAGAAGGAAGGATACGGACAGTATCTTGATAAAGTGACCGGCGGGAGCGAAAAACAGACCTGAGCAGACAAAATGAAGATCCCTTTCTTTCGGAAAAAACTCACCGAAGGGAAGGGATCTTTTCAGTTTGCCGAAGGCTCTTCTGCCGGAACTTCCGGCTCCCTGGCCGGTTCGGGATCGTTCACCGCGGCCTCCGCATTGTCGATGGTGATGTCGATGCCGTAGCGGTCGGCCAGATCCGTAAGGCTGGAAATGATCTTGTCCTCATTCGAATTGATCAGCCTGGAGGCCAGCGCATCTTTCTGCTTCTGGCTCATGGCGTCGATGGCCGTCTTGAGAAGCTTTGTGGACAGCCCCGGGGCCGCACAGGCGATTTTCATCAGAGGATTGGTGGAATCTCCGCTCTCCTTGATGCGGTTTAAAAGATCGGGAATGAACTGATCGAATTTTTCGGAATAGTCAAATTCACTGATGTTGACCGTCAATGTAATCATACAGAAACCTCCTGTGCCCAAACAATTTCAATTCTATTTTATCTTATCACATTTGATCCGCACGCTGCTTTGCATTATTGCGGATGATCTCATGGTACAGGAAGAACCTTAATACAGCTTTAAAAGATCCGTTATTCTAGAACTCTTTTCGCAGTAAGCCCGCGAATACTTGACACTGCGGAAGGCGGCTGTTATAATTCACCCGTCATTTATGCCGGCAATACGGGCCGGCGCAAACACAACCGACCTTAACCGCGGCCAATGACTGTACTGTCAGCGGTCGTATTTTTTTGCACGGAAAGAAAAACGGGAGGTGAGACCGCTGAATACCATCTTGCTGGGAAATATCGTGTCCTTTGCCGGCGCAATCATCATGGTGCTGATCGGACTGATCCAGAGCCGAAAGAAGATCCTGACGGTCCAGTGTCTTCAGTTCGGGATCATGGGACTCGGCAATCTGATCCTCGGAGGAACTTCCGGAGCGGTCTCAAACCTTCTGGGGATCCTGCGAAACCTGCTGTGTCTTCGGATGATGGTCCTGCCGGGCGCAGTCAAGGCGCTGTTTATCGCACTGCAGTGCCTCCTGACTCTGCTGGTCAATAATCACGGACTCATCGGCTGGCTTCCGGCGGCTTCCACGGCGCTTCTGACGGTCTTCCTGGATGTGCAGGATACGGCCAAGCTCAAATGGGTCCTTCTCATCACCCAACTGGGGTGGCTGGTCTATGATCTGACCATCCTCAACTATGCTTCCTCGGGATTTGATGTTTTTGCCATCATCATGGATCTCGTAGGACTGTATCAGCTCAAGAAAGAGAGAAAAGGCCGACAGGATGCCGGTGGGGAAGCGTCTTCTCAATAGGAAAAACTCCATGATCCGCTTTGCAGAGCAGAGCGGATCATTCTTTTATTAAATGTGGTTGTGTGATACAATTTTAAAGTATGTAATTTACAAAAAGGAGAACCTTCAAGTCTATGGATTCAGGAAAACTGAGAAAACGAATCTATGAGATCATCGAAGTAGCCGATCCGGATGATAAGGTCAGTCAGCTCTATGACATCTTCATGATCGTAATGATCGTACTGTCGCTGATCCCTCTTGCGTTCAAGCAGGAGAATATTCTCCTTTATACCATGGACGCCGTGGCGGTGACCGTTTTCATTATCGACTATGTTCTTCGATTCGCAACGGCCGACTATAAACTGAAGGACCATTCGGCCAAAGCCTTCATCCGGTATCCTTTCACGGCCATGGCCATCATCGACCTGGTGTCGATCCTGCCGTCGCTGATCCCGCTCAATTCCGGACTGCGCGCCCTGAGAGTGATCCGGCTGATCCGCTCTCTGAGGGTCTTCCGCGCGCTGCGCATGTTCCGGTACTCCAAAAACTTTCGGATCATCGCCAATGTGCTGAGAGAATCCCGACATGCGATGTATGCCGTGTGCACGCTGGCCATAGGCTATATCTTTATTTCCGCACTGATCATGTTCAATGTAGAGCCGGATCTCTTCGATACCTTCCTGGATGCGGTCTACTGGGCGACCATCACGCTGGCCACCGTGGGATACGGAGACATCGTACCGGTGACGGCCACAGGCAAGGTCATTACGATCCTGTCCGCCTTTGTGGGATTTGCCATCGTGGCGCTGCCGGCCGGCGTTATCACCGCGGGATACATGACGGAAGTCCAGAAGGAAGACAAGCAGGATCAGGATATCGCGGATGTCTGATACACCGGACAGAGCGGAGAGAAGAAGTAAGGGGAGTTTAAAAGATGAACGAACTTCAGATCGATTATTTTCTGGCGGTGGCCATCAATTCAAGCTTTACAAAAGCCTCGGAAGAGCTGTATGTTTCCCAGCCGGCCATCTCAAAGCAGATCTCCCTTATGGAAAAGGAACTGGGAGTGAAGCTGTTCCGGCGAACCAATAAGGCAACTCAGCTGACCGAAGCGGGAGAACTTTACTTTGACCTGTTCCGAAAATTCAAGCTGGATCTGACGAGAGTCCGGCAGGAAGCACTTGAAGTGGCCGGAAAGGAAAAGCAGGAGATCCATATCGGCTTTATCGAGGGATGGGATCTGTCACCCATCATCCCGGTCTTCATGGAGCAGTTTTACGAAAAATATCCGGATGCTCATGTCTATATCGACTGCTGCGGCATCAAGGAACTGTCCACGCGGCTTCTGACGGGGTCGCTGGATGTGGTCGTCTCGTTCAAAAATTCTCTGTCGGAATTTGACGAACTGGAATCCGAGACGGTGACGGAAGTGGGGAAGATCATCATCTATTCCGCCGCCAGCAAGTATGCCGAAATGGAAGACCCGACTCCGTATATGCTGCGCAAGGAAAAGTTTTTCGCGCCCTGGGCGGTGGTGGATAAGATGGTAAGACGGATCGTCACTGCCTACTGCGAGCCCTACGGCTTTGTCCCGAACGTGGAATTCGTTCACAACAACGAATCCATGATCACCTGCGTCAGAAACAACCTCGGCGTGGCCATTACGGACGAGTGGACCTGGATCAAGGACAGCCCGGACGTGAAATTTTTGCCGCTGGATTCCCGAGACAAGATCGTGGTTTCGACCATCTCGGATGTGCACGACGAGAAGACGAAAGCGGCGGCGGAGATCCTGAAAAAGGTGATTCCGGAGGTCATGCGGAAAGCGTAAAAAAGCTCTTCAGAGCGCCGGAAAAGCAAAACGGAGCCGAAATCAGCTCAAAAAGCATGAAAAAATTCAGGGGAAAAACAAAGAAAACGCGAAAATTATATTGATATTTCAACATTATAACCAAAAGGTTATGCCATGGTTATGAATAAATGAATTATACAAAACGGACTTCATCGGTTATTATTGAACCGTGAAGTTCGTTTTTTATTTAACGAGTGTAAAGGAGAAAAAATTATGCAAAAGAGCAAGAAACTGACAGCTGTATACGCGCTCATCATGGACCTTCCTCTGAGCATCATTATCACGGTGATTGCACTGCTTCTGTCCCACAACCTGACAGGAAAAACATTCATCATCAACTTCATCCTCGCATACGTGCTGACCTTCTGCATCAACTTCCTGCCGGCACCCCTCTGGGGATTCAACTTCGCCAAGAAACATGCCGAGCCGGGCACCTTCAAATTCGGACTGCTGCTGAATATCGTCGTGGCGGCAGTGTTTGTTGTGATCCTGGACCTCATCATGACTTTCGTCGGCGTTATCATTATGGGCGGACAGGACTTCGGCACTTACATCAAGGCCGTGCTGGGAGGATTCATTCCCTGCTACATCCCGACCCTGATCATTGCCATGCTGTGGAACGGACCGTCGGACAAATGGTCCAGAGCCATCTGCAATGAGCCGGCAGAGAATCCGGCAGACTTTCGAGTAAGCGAATAACTTAAGCATATAAGCATAAAGGTAAGAGACAACAACTAAAAGGAAAAAATAACGGGAGGCAAAATCAATGAAAATTTTAGGCGTATCACTGGGAACCAAAAACGGAAACAATGACACCATGTGCCGTGTAGCTCTGGAGGCAGCCAGAGACGCAGGTGCCGAGATCGAATTCATCCATCTGTTTGACTGGGATATCCGTCCCTGCACCGGATGCGTGGCATGCTCCAGAAGCTTGGTCATGGGCAAGGGCATGGTCTGCACACAGAAGGACGATTTCGCGGCCTTTTATGAGAAAGTCGTCGATTCCGACGGCGTCCTGTTCGTCGATCCGATCTACGAATCCGGCGGATCCGGACTGTTCCACATCATCACCGACCGTATGGGCCCCGGCCACGATACCGGCATGATGCTGGGTCTTCAGCAGAAACTCAAAGAACAGGGCAAAGAGCCTCTTGATATGAAATACTTTAAGCAGAAAGCCGTCTCCTTCGTGGGCATCGGCGGCTCCGATTGGGCTGTCCGCGTTGAGACCGACCACGCCATGTTCGCCATGAGCCCCGGCTGGAAAGTCGTCGACAATGAATTCTTCTCCTGGTGCAAAGATGTCATCATGCAGGACGACAAGGTCGCCCGCATGCAGGAGATCGGCCGCAACCTCGTAGAGGCTGCTCAGGATATCATGGACCGCAACCTGATGATCATGGACGACGATGCCGACAGCATCTCCTACTGGAAAGGCAAAAAAGGCGCCTGCCCGCACTGCAACGGCAACGCTTTCTATATCTACCCGGGCACCACTCACGCAGTCTGCGAACTGTGCGGCCTGGAAGGCACCCTCGAAGTGGAAGACGGTGCGACCGTATTCAAATTCGATCCGGCGACCGAGCATCATGCTCACGATATCCTCTCCGGCAAGGCACTGCACGGACAGGACATCTTCGAGAACGAAGGAAGACTCGTTAATCTCTTCAAGGACGAGGAGTTCAAGGCCCGCAAAGCGCACTATACCGCAGTATGCGATCCGACTCCGTCTCCGTCCAAGGGAAAATAAGACCTGCATTAACGACCCGCGCCAGGCGGCGCGGGTCCTCTAAATAGAATGATGAAAGGAACAACTAACACAATGAAAAGACCTGATTTTTATCCTGTGAGAAGTCTGATCTATGTGGATCTGGCAAAAGAAGATTACCGTATCAAGCTGGAAAACTGGCTTTATCGTTATCATATTCCGGACAGCATTTCCCAGTTCGGACCGTATGTTTCCAAATATGCCTTCTATCAGGCACTGCCGGTGCCTCCCGGAGGAGAGCGCTTCGGCACCGTCCGCATGCAGCTGACCGAGCACTACTGGCTGGCAAACCCCAACGATGTCCGTGAGTTCGTTCACCATAAAGCACTGACGGAGTTTTTCCCGCCCGATGTTCTCATCTGGCAGAACAACCTTCCCGACCCGGAGGGACCGCATGAAATTACCCGCGAAGACAAGGCGGCAGAGGAAGAAATCAACATGGAAGGCGACGATGCCCGTTCCACCAAGGGCAACGAAGATCTCGGCACAGTGCCGTTCATCTTTGCCTTCATTCCCGTATGGTGGCAGGACGACTTCAAGGGAGCTTCGAGAACTGTAGAGGACGGCCCCAACTACCGCTGGCAGTTCATGGTCCGCTATCCGGAAGGCGTCTCTCAGGAAGAGGGGGACAAGTGGCTGTTTGACGAATTTATCAAGGCCTATACCGATCAGGACGAGTGTACCCGCTGCCTGTCCAGCAAGATCATGAAGGAAGTCAACGGCTGCGATTTCGACCGCGTTGTTGAAATGTGGTTCCCGTGCCAGTCCGCCTGGGTCACCGCGACCGAGAACGCAGCGAAAAAGGTCGCCGCACCTTCATGGAAAGAGACCGAGGACTTCCCGTATCTCAAGAAATCCTACGGAATCAGCGGCATCTTCCTGTCGGATATCGCAAGATCCGATAACTTGACTCAGTACCGCGGATACATTACGATGAGATGACGGATCCGAAACGCAAGGAAATACTTTCACTGGCCCTGCTGGTGGCGATCCTGCCGCCGGTGTGGGCCGTGATCAGCCCGTATCTGGGAAACAGCGTAGGACCCATCGCCCTGATCTGTGCCGGCATCTACGGTGCCAACGGCAACAACTTCAAAGACGCCCACCGCATCGCACTGGGCTATCTTGCCGGAGACGTCTGGGCACTGCTGGTGACGCTGGCCATGGCGGCGACGCCGTGGAACAAGGATCTGACACTGTTTGTGCTGCTCTTTGTTTTCGGCTTTCTGGCCGTTGTGATCGCCTCGAAGTGGCCGAAAATCTTCTTTCTGCCTTCCTGGCTTGCCGGGTGGGCCATCGGCATGCTGACGATGAATCTGGATACACAGACCGCCGTTCTCAGTCTGTTCCTGCAGGTCGCCGTAGCCATGTTGGTCGGCGTATACTATGTGGGAGCGCTGCTGGATAAGATCCACCGGCTGATCAACCAAAAGTGAACAGGATATAGGAATAGGAGGAACCATGGCAAACGGAGGAAAATATTTTTATTCAAAGGGAGAAGGAAACGACGGATATATAAAGAATCTCGAAGTCCTTTCCTTCTGTGATATGGACGGTACCTGCGGCATGTTCCAGATGGCGCTGTACCGGACGGAAGCCGGCAGATATCTGCTTTACGGTGCGGCCTTTGCGGCCGGACCGAACGGAGTCGGCATCATGATCAGTGATGTAACCGACCCTAAAGAGCCGGTCTTCATCAAGAAGTGGCTGCCGTTCGACGTCAACGAATATCCGACGACGTCGATCCCGAAAGTGCAGATCGCGGACGACAAGCTGATCTTTGCCCTGACTTCCGGCGGCGGCCCCGGCGCTCTTGTGGGCGACAGAGCCAAAGTCAAGAGCCTGCAGGGCATCATGATCTACAGCCTGAAGGAAGATCCGGAGAATCCCGAATTCCTGGGCTACTGGGACTGCGGCGTGCCGCATTCCATGGGTGTACACCGCTTCATGTACAACGGCGGAAACTATGTGCATCTGTCCGCGGAGGCCAGAGAATTCGAAGGCCTGATCTACCGCATCATCAGCATTGAGGATCCCACGAATCCCGTGGAGATCGGCAGATGGTGGGCACCCCATCAGTACGTGGACGGCTATCCCGGACGTACGGTCGACCACTCGGCGGCGCACAACCCGGACTTCATGGACAAGGGATGGCTGCACGGACCTCCGTTCGTCGTAGGAGACAAGGCCTACCTCGGCTACTGCGGAGACGGACTTTACATACTGGATGTTTCCGATATGACCAGACCCAGAGCTCTGGGCAATCTCAAGCTGATGCCGGCCTTCTCCAGCAGACTGGCCGGAGCCAGAACGCATACGGCCCTTCCGCTTCCCGGACGGGATCTGTGTGTCGTGATGAACGAGGGTGAACGCTTCCAGTTCTTCGAGAAGGGATCCATCACTCAGGCACAGGCCATGAACAACATCCACATGATCGATGTTCATGATCCGGCCCACCCCGTGCTTATCGCGGAGTTCCCGTATCCGGAAGTCCCGGAGGATTTTCCGGCCCCGAACTTTAACACCTATGCACTGGGATGCCAGGGACCCTTCGGACCGCACAACCTGCATGAGCCCATGGACGGCAAGCCCTGGCTGGAGCAGAGAGGAGACGTCGTCTATGACTGCTACTTCCATGCGGGACTGAGAATCTACGATGTATCCGATCCGTTCTATATCAAGGAGAAGGCCTACTTCATTCCGCCCAATCCGGTGCATGAGTATTTCCCGTTCAAGGGACCCCGGATCGCCGCAACGGAGGATATCGTCGTGGATGACCGCGGCAATATCATCATCGATGCCAACGAAGACGGATTCTACATCCTCAGAAAGACCTACGAGGACTAAATAACAGGAAAGGGATCTGCTTTGAACAAAGCAGGTCCCTTTTGAATGCCATGATAAAAGGCCGGTACTGAATACACAGTACCGACCCTTTTATTTTAAGATGACGGATCAGCCGAAGACGCTCAGCAGGAAGCCTGCGGCGATGGCCGAACCGATAACGCCGGCGACGTTCGGTCCCATGGCATGCATGAGAAGAAAGTTCGTCTTGTTGTATTTCCGGCCTTCGTTCTGGCTGACGCGGGCAGCCATCGGAACGGCGGAAACACCGGCGGAACCGATCAGCGGGTTGATCTTCTTTCCGGATGCGTAGAACATAACAACGCCGCCAAGAAGACCGCCGACGGTGGAAATACCGAATGCTACAAGACCCAGCAGGATGATGTAGATGGTCTGAAGCTGAATGAAGTTGTCACCAACCATGGTGGCACCGACGGAAGTTGCCAGGAAGATCGTGACGATGTTCATCAGTGCATTCTGTGCGGTATCGCTCAGACGATCGGTAACACCGGTCTCACGGAACAGGTTGCCCAGCATCAGGCAGCCGATCAGCGGAGCCGTGGAGGGGAGGAGCAGGATGACGAAAGTGGAGACCACGATCGGGAAGATGATCTTTTCGGTCTTGGACACTTCGCGTGCCTGTTCCATCTTTACTTTTCTCATTTCCTCGGTGGTGCAAAGCTTCATCAGCGGCGGCTGGATCAGCGGAATCAGCGCCATGTAGGAGTATGCTGCGATGGCGATTGGTCCAAGCAGATGCGGAGCCAGCTTTGTGGTCAGGTAGATGGCTGTGGGGCCGTCCGCTCCGCCGATGATACCGATGGAAGCCGCTTCCGGTCCGGTAAAGCCGAAGATGGTAGCAGCGCCCAGGAAAGCTACGAATACACCCAGCTGAGCCGCCGCACCCAGCAGCAGGCTCTTCGGGTTTGCCAGCAGGGGACCGAAGTCCGTCATGGCTCCGACGCCCATGAAGATCAGCGACGGATAGATGCCGGCTTTTACGCCGATGTAGAAGAAGTCCAGAAGTCCCGCCTCAGCCATGATATGGCCATAGCTGTGATAATACGGACTGTTGGCATCCATGAACTCCGTCCAGAGTTCCGGATGGTACAGCGCGTTGGCAGCATCCAGGGACAGGAAGTAGGACAGGTTTGCCAGCAGGCAGCCGAAGGCGATACCCACCAGCAGAAGGGGCTCGAATTTCTTGACGATCCCGAGATAAAGAAGCACAAAGGCGATCAGGATCATGATCAGATTTTTCCAGCCGCCTGCCATGAAGAATCCCGCAAAGCCGGATTCCAGGGCAAGTTTGGCTAAAGTATCGAATATATTCATAGGCCCTCCTTCTTATGAAAGAACGACCAGCGGGGTCCCTGTCTCCACGACGGCACCTTTATCCACAAGGATCTGTGCTACGGTACCGGCTTTTTCGGCCACGACCTCATTTTCCATCTTCATGGCTTCCAGAACGATCAGCACTTCGCCCTCTTCCACCTTCTGTCCGACACTTACAAGGACCTTCAGAATGTTTCCGGGCATCGGGCTCTTGACCGCATCGCCTGCAACGGCGGGTGCCGCTGCTGCCGGAGCCGCCGGCGGAGCGGGGGGTGGCCGCGGCCCCCGGGCG
>Ga0181612_155254_pt1 | contig 16372 bp, 11 predicted proteins | sample HoacroProtozoa21_FD_119630 | JGI IMG/M metagenome (GOLD analysis project Ga0181612, IMG submission 119630) | Hoatzin crop microbial communities from Cojedes, Venezuel. Combined Assembly of Gp0051906, Gp0051904, Gp0051908
ACAGGGGTGGGGAGGAGAATGGAAAGAAGAAAGGCAAAAAACTGGTGGGTCAGGATAAGGGCAGTTTAACAGAACAGCAAACAAAGCCAAAAGTAACAACAACGATACAGATAAGGAGAACATACAAAACAAACTGCGAAATGCAGAGAGCAACTTTCACCGCCCAGTGCCCCGCACCTCCCAAGCCACGACTGCCTTCCCCCCGCCAGCTCCCCCACCGGAGCCCAGCATGATGGCACAGGGTATGGAATACCTTGTTCTGTTTGGCCAGGTTGGGTCAGCCCACCTGGCTGTGTCCCCTCCTGGCTTCTGGTGAAAATTAACCCTGTCCTGGCTGAACCCAGGACATAAGTACATTAATGCATTTGTTGCCGTACTTCTCCTTAAATCTTCAGAGCTGAACATACGTGTTATTACTGTTACTAGTGTTTGTTAGTCCTTGAAGGATCATCTTTGTTGTTCGGTATTTTTGCAGATATTAAATGTCATATTAATGGTTTTTTACTGTTCCATTTCATATGGTTTGTGGTTTTGCTGTTCCTGCAGGTGAAAATTGCCTATGTTAATTTTGTTAACCACTGCTACGTGGACACTGAAGTGGAAATGAAAGAGATCTATGCCAGTAACCATATTTGGAAGCTATTTGAGAACTTCCTTGTTGATATGGCAAGGGTAAGCTTCATAAGATGATAAATATTACAGCATAGTCATGGATGACAACTGAACTGGCAATAACTTTATTTTGGTGAACTTCTTTTATTTTATTCACTTTTTACCAAAGTTGACAATAGAATAGGTGTGGTTTTTTTTTTCTTTTTTAACAATCGGTCATTTCTGTGTTATTTACCATGATTTAACCTTCTAATTACTAGCAGTCTTCTCTTTCTACAAGGGCATCTTGGAACCTTTGTTTATTTCTCTTTTCTTGCAGAAAAATAAATTGGATGCATGTACAGGGTTGAGAGTGTGTAGGCCTTCTGGCACCATGTGGTACATGTTGTTATGGTGGTGACTGAAAAAAACCCTGCATTTGTAATCTTCTTGCTTTACTCTGTTGGTATAATGAGGATCAGGGATCAAGAAGTTCTTTGCCTCATGTTCCTTCTTTAATCTTACTTTGGCTTGTTTTTGTCATTTATTCTACTGCAACTACATTCTCACTGCTGATGTGAAAGGCAGATGTAGAGCTCTGGTCTTTCAGAATACTAGTTTGTGTATAAACTATAGGCTGCAAGGTGATGGGGCACAGTTACTACCATAGGCAGTCAGTTCCTGTGGATCCTAGTGAGCTTCACAGTGTCATTACTTGTCAAATTAAGTTTCCAGTCTGAAATTGAATGAAGCTTCCATTCCCTGGTATTTTGGTGGCAGAAAATGAGGGAAATCTTATGACTTCCAGAAGGATAAAATACAATGGTAGAACCATGAGGGGAAGCTCATGTGTGACATAATAATTACAGCTTACATTACATATCCTTTTCTAGGAGGTTAATGCTTCTTGTAAGAGCCTAATATTAATACCATCTAATGGAGTTGCTCATTCTGCTCAAGAAGTAGAACCACAGTTTTTTGGTGGCTGGTGGTTTGTGTTTGATCCTTCATGCTGGACAGTATTTTGGAGATGTTACAAAGCGTGTTGTCATAGTGCATGCCTATCTCTTCCCAGTCCACGTGCATTACATTTTGTAATCCTTAAGTTCTCACTCCTTGCATTCTTAATTTTGTTGAAATTAAAGAAAAAAAAGGTAAAAGAATCTGAATTCAGCCGTGCAGCGGACATTTACCCCAAAGTAATAGTGTGCCACAAAATAATTTCTTTGAAACCTATTGGGAGAAAATACTGTGAATTATGACCAAAAGAAGAATGAGTGCAAAGACTTGTGCTATATATGTTAGGCACTGGGACCTGTTCATTTCTCTGTGAAACAGAGAACTTAGGGTTGGGGTTTTTTTCTTTTTTTTTTCCCTGGGAACAGGTTAAGACAGGATTGTTTGTGCTGTCTTTTTTTGGTAGTAGTCATTTTCAGCAGTAATCAGACCTCTACAAACCCCGTTTTCCTGCTGTTTGTCTTGTCTCTGTGGTCATGTTAGGTCAAGATAGCCCTTCTGGACAAACCAAGCTCAGTGGAAAACGAAGATCAGAAACCTGATTGGAGGGGGATTCTGATTTTTAAACTCTCTGTTTTTACCCCAATAAATATCTTCTCCAGTGTAATTTGCTTTCTGGGTTGCCCCTTCCTGATGTGTCCCGGCCCTGATTCCCCAAACCGACTACCCTCCCTAGCCCGTGAACGTGACCAATTTTCTTTGCCCTTGGGCTAGAAGCAGAGGTGTAGAAAGAGCACTCTGCCCACAGTTTGATTCAGGAGCCTGGAGACAAACTGCCCCATGCCAAAAGAGGTAGAGCTGGCCTGATGATGGTGACCGCTGAGCTGGTTTTCACATATCCTGTTCGTAAGAGAAATTAGTCTCCAGGCCTTTGGAGATGAAGAGCTGAGTGTATTATTAATGCTGGATTTTGTGTGTGCGCGTGCTGTTGTCACTGAATGGCAAAATGCAGGTTTATTTTGCTCTCCTGCAAAGCCCTCAGGGCAGGTGCCCAATTAGTCCTTTTAATTTCCTGGTTAACGGCTGAAAGAATGAAAAGAACATGTCAGAAGTGCTCTGGCCTGTCCTGCTCTTCACCCAAGTCCCTGTGGGGAGCCATATCTTCCAGGTTATTGAGTGTATTTGTTCAGGTTTGGTTTTCTGGGGCCCAGGCAGAGCCCGTGTGTTATAAATACATCAGCGTTATGTAGCTATCAGGACAGTTAGAATGCTGTCAGCCTTGTGAAAGATGTTACAATAGCTTTCAAAGCATTTAGAAAAAGAGCCCTTTGATCCTCTGTGTTCCAGTGAGCTAAAAGGGATGCTTTTGCATGGGGGAAGGGGAAATGCTTGTCTTTCAGCTGCTACAAATGCCTGTCAGTGGGTGAGTCTGTGAGCTCCGAGTCTGTGTCTGCTATTAGAGAGCACTAAGGTGAAAGATGGAGAGCGTTATCCAATGGTTGCATTCTTTCCTTTTTTATTAAAAAAAAAAAAAAGAAAAAAGAAAAAGTGAAATAGACTTTTTTAATCTGTTGCTGGATCCAGGAAGGAAATATTTAGTCCCCAACTGTCACTCTCTTCCAACAACGTGACGCATTGCAAAGCAGGCGTGAGGCGGATTCATGTATAAATTCAGTTTGCCAAAAGCAGTCGCGCTTTCAAATACACCCTGCTTCTACAGTTTCCGCCAACCTACTTTCTCCCGTGTATGACTTCAAGCGTTGCGCTAAGCAAAGTGGGTGCTGCTGAGGGAAAGGCTTCGCTTCCCTGCGTGTGGCCCGGCCTGGGAGTCAGCAGCTGTAGCCTGAGCAGGATTAAAGAAAGAGCCAGGATCTGACAGCTGTAAAGTCGTCCTGGCTTTCTCTGCAGAATTTTTGGAGTATTATTCATGTGAGTTTCGGTCCCAAAGCCTCTTAAGGGGTTTTTAAACGCTGGTGTCTCAATCCTCATCTCCATTTCATGCATTTCAGGTTTTTTCTTCCACAGGGAAACATCGTTCAGTCCCCAAAGGGCAGAGGGATATGAAGAACAAATGAGAGGATTTCTGAATTCCTTCTGTGCTGGGAATTTTTCAGACTGGTATTGGAGAAGAGTGGCATTCCCACATATGGCTCTGCTTTTTAGGCAAGCAATGGGGAAAACTTAAAAGCGTTTCGGAATTTAGTTTTGGTGATTTCTGAATTCACCATGCTAGCACTGCACAGCTCCCTGTCTTCCCAATGGGATTGCAAGTGCTGAGCCTCAGAGCTACTGGTTCCAGCCAAAATTTGGCATGCAGATTAGTTAAAAGCAGAAGAACTTCAAGAGGTTTATAGTTCTATGATTCATTTTTTTTTAAAAAAAGAAGTTTTGATTATTAACTGAGTCCGTTACCTCCATGAGGACTGGGGGGGGTGGTGGTGGTGTCATACTTTTCCCAAAACTGAAGGGCTGAAGAGTTTGCTCTTTCAGTTTAGCCACGGTTGCTTCTCTGACCAAAATCTTTCCTTTCCTGGGGTGAGAAAAAAATGCATCACGTGAGGGCACGACTCGTGTATCTGACAGAATTTAGAAAAGCAGACAAGCAAAGCTCCTCAAGATGCCTCATTTCTGTAGGTCTCAAGTTATCTTTGGCTGTTCCTCTGGCTACCATATGACACTGTTTGTGTGTTATACTCAAAAGGCTTTTGTGTTCCTGTGAGCTGTATCTTCCCCTGCACATGGATGCTTTGGGATGTCATGTCAGTAACCTTCCTTAAAGCAGTCCTGGTGAAATTGCTGTCTTGTAGTGTCCAAGTGTGACAGTGGCAGTGTTAATTAGAGAGCATGTCTGCCCTGCGTGAGATCCAGGTGCTGTGGGTTATCTTTCTGCTTCTGTCACCAACTTTCCTCTGTGATCTTAAGCAATTCGCTCAAGTGATTGACTTAAGCAATTTTCTGGACTTCAGTTCCCCATCCATAAAGTGACGTAATGGTGAGTATGTACCACTCGGGTTTATGACGGTGTGTTAAATGCTCGGATGGTAATGAGAAGGCTAACCCAGAAGCCTAATACAAGATAAGTTCTGCTTCTGCATAGATTCCCGAGAACATTGCAGTAGTCTGCAGCTTGCATAGGTGAAAGAGGGAACAGCTTTGCCTTTCATTTCTTGTTAAACATGACTAGAACTGCTTATTTAAAGGCTGTCGAAGAGGTAGTAGGGCTGTAGTTCTTATTTGTCTAGTCTTGCCTTTCTCACAGTGTTTAGCTGTCTGTAGACTCCTTTTAGTACTGTTTACACTCACATATGCAAAATCAACATGACTCTGTATAGATTTTTACAAATGTTGAAAAGAAAGAAAGAAATAAAAGAAATACTGAAGGATGCAATCCACCCCAGTGATTTTCTCCCTTCTTTAAGCATGACATCTTTATGCAGCAACAAACTTCTAGTGTTGTGCCAAAGGGTGTCTTCAGGAATCTTTTGTAAAAATCTCCCCACATCATCCCACCATTTAATCATCCTTCTGTGCTCCAGAGTTGTCCCTGTACCATCCATTTTCTTCTTTCATTGTTTTTAGCTTGTCTTTCATATTTTCCCCGTGTGGCTTTCCTAAGTAATGCTGCCTGTCTTACAGTTTAGCATCCTAAAGGCTGTTGGTATTGACTGTGCTATTTCTTTTCTTTCCCTCTTTTTTTGACATTTTTCCTGCAAATGAGCTTCACCTTTGCCACCCATTTGTGGCGACTGATTGTAGAAAGAAGTTAAATGTTACATGAAATCTTTTTAACCTAAGGTGTTTATGTCTCGTCCATCTCTAAAGCCTCTTCCAGCCAGCCCCACAACAGGAGGAAAGACCCATTTTCTTCCTGAATCTATCTAAGTGTGTAAGTGGCATACAATGTGCTGATTTAGAAGGGATCTTTTTTTATGATGTGGGAAAGAACACACAGGCAATCAGAAGGAGCTAGTTCAGAAGAGAAGCGTGTTCAAAAGACAGCGTGGACCTCCAAGAAGAAGGATAAGCTGTTGCAAATGCAGCTTGAACTCTAAGATAGTTATCTGGTAGATTTTGTATTAAAATAATTTGGTTTTGTATTAAGAAGAAATATTACACGTGTTGTAATAAATAATAAAGCTTGCTTATTTAAAAGAACTAAAGCTCATTGTTTCCTCTTTCTGCTCCCTGTAGGTTTGTAACACAACCACGGATCGTAAACATGCAGACACGTCTCTGGAGAAATATGTCACCGAGCCTGTAATGAACATTGTGGGTGGCTTCTTCAATTCGCCGTTTTCAGATAACAGCACCAGCCTCCAGGTAAGGAAGAGAGACACAGACAAATACGTAATTCAGACCATTAATGAGATACCTTCTGCTCCTTAAATAGGAATGCTGTATCTTTACATCCTCCTTTAATTTCTCTGTCCCCTCTCATGCCACTGGCTAGCAGCTTAGTTTCTCTTTAAAACAATTCCTCTTAATTTTATCACTTACAGCTCTGGACCAGCAGACAGCTCAGTACGGTCAGACTTACTCCTGGCTCTTGTGAGTTCATTGGAGGGAGTATCCTTGCAGAATACTGGTCTATCTTTTTACTGGTATGAGAAAAATGCTGTATCCTATGACAAAAGGGACACATACCTGAGAACTGGGAAGACTCCCCTGTCCTTCTGCTCTATACTGTATTTGCTTGATATCAGTGGTGATCTGAGGAGAAATTGCATGATTTGGCCTTCTTAGAGGTGCAGCATTGATTTCTGTTCCCTCCAGTCCTGAAGAGCAAAGAGAATATAATGGTGTTGTAACCTGAGTCTACAAGCTAAAAAAACCTTGCATGTGGTTTACATTGTGTCAAACCTTAGGGCAGCTGTGAGGAGATTCTAAAGGGTAAAATTCCATGTTTATCTTTTTGTTTTCAGACACACCAGCCTGTTTTTATTCAGCTGCTGCAGTCTGCTTTTAGAATTTACAACTGTACCTGGCCAAACCCAACACAGAAAGCCTCAGTGGAGTCATGTATCAAGACTTTGGCTGAAGTGGGTAGGTGCCAGGTTTTGCTTTCATTATTATTCTCTGTGTTTTAAGATCAGACTTATTTGAGGTCCAACAATTTTTAGTTTGACTCTACCATCCTGAAATTGTGACAGTGGTGATTTCATAAATCCCACTTTTCTGAGCCTAAATTCTTCCTCCTTGGATAACTCCTTCGAATCTGTCCCATCAAATAGGGTTGTGAGGTGAAACCTGTAGGTCAGGGAGATGAGTGAGCAGTGGTTGATCTTCACCTCGAGGAAGTTATGACATTAAAACACAACATAAGCTATGAGAAAACCTGGGCATTTCGAACTGTGCTGGGCTACATTTACACAAACTGTAGTAAGCAGCGATGCATAGCAATTGTGCATCGGGGAACACCCATCATTTTTCCCCTCAGGTCCTGGGAGATGCATTCGTTATTGTCAGTTACGGTCCTGGGCGTGTTCAGCTTTTGTCCCATCAGGGAGTTGAGGATGGAAACCACAATTGTACCACTCCATAGCTTCTCCACTTCTTCCTCATCATCAGGCCTACTCTTTTACTGCTGTTACACAGTCAGCCTTGTCGGGGGAGTATTGCCTTGCACTCGCACCGAGTCCAAAGTTGGTCCTCAGAGCAGCTAAGAAATTACATGCTTTCAAATAAATTCAAATACCGTGTTAAAGTGGAGGATTTAAAACTTCTAAAATAAAAAAGATTCTTCACCAGTACATAGCTAAGTCTGGCGAAAGTTCATTCTTAAGTTAAATTTCTGTGAATACAATTTTAAAGTCTTCTGCCATGGGAGAAAAAATGATTATTCAATATAGTTTCTAAAAGTCAATCATTCTGATTACTTGTAGAATAAAGTTTCTGCTCAGTATGAATGAAAACTGGGTAGAGACAGAGGTATCTAGAAACTGGCTAAATTCTACCATTGATGCAATTTTTCAAAAGCTTTAATAAATAATGATAAAACTATATGAGACTTAACCATCTGCAGCATCTGTGGCATTGTAAGGATCAACTCTAAATTTAGATTTTGGAATATATTTACAGGAGCATCATTTAACATTTTAGCCAAAACATCTCATTAACTTTTTGTGTGAACGAGAATAAGCAGTTATACAAAAAGTGAGCAGCCTTCAATTGTTTTATTTGTTGTGCAAATGATTTAATGATTGATCTATCTGGCAAGAGAACTTTGGAAGTTGAAGACATTTTATTTGCTTCATGCTACAGCTACCACAGTCTCAGATAAAGCTCTAGCCCTACAAATCCTTGTTTGTGTGTTTAACACTTACGTCCCTGCTCTTCTCTGGCAGTTCTGGAAAAAGCCGTCAATAAATTACTGCCTTTGGGAGTCTGGGGAAAGGGGGAAGAAACAGGGCAGGTGAGAGTATTTTTGAGACCGAGCATGCCCTGTTTGTGTTTCTAGACAGCTTGATGTCTTCATTTCCGTAGAGCTACACCTAAAATCGAGTTCTAGCTCAGAGAGGTCGCTATGTTGTCTCACCGAGATGAGGGTATGTGGAGACACCCAAGTGTAGTGCTGAGACAGCCAAGCTGAGCTTTCCCCACAGCCGCCGGCCAGGGAGATGGGCTGGCAAGCCCAGCTTCTTGGCTGGGTGCACCAGCATGCGAAGGGGCTGGTGGCCTTCGGTAAGCTGCCTTCTGTATGCCTCTGGTTCCTGGGAGAGCCCAGCGGAAAGCCTGAAGGCAAGGCGTGGCTGATGCCTGCAGCTTTCTTTAGATGGTTTACAGTTGGTGTTGGTGGTTGTTGTTTTTTTTTTTATAAGTATGCTCTTGTGCTGTCCTATGGGTCCAACCTTCTTTCTACTCCCGCTTCCCACCCATGGGACCCCGGCCATGCCTGGGCACTCTCAGGCACGGCAGAGTGGAGCTGAGCTGCTGGGGAAGGGTGGCATCGCCCCGTGTCCTCCTCGAGGAGCTCTCAGCGGGAGGGCAGGCGGGCTCTGTGGGCATCAGTGGGGGCTGCCTGGCAGCCTCCGAGCTGGCCCCTGAAAGCACATGTTGGCATGCACACTGCTGACTTCCTTGTCTGTGTCGTAATAACTGTTTAAGGATTCATCACTAATAACAATATAGAGTGTTGTAAAAGTGTATAGTGTTGTGTTAGCGAATTGCCACACGTTTTTATCTGGTGTTTTATTTTGACAGTGCAGAAAGGGAGCATAAGGAGACAGGTGAGGGGGGTTTCCCTAAAGAGCAAGTTGGCCGGAGGAGACGTGGAAGCAGAGGTTTTAACAAACACCTGCGTGCAAAGTTTGGCTGGCTCTCAGAGGTTTTAACCAGCGGTGATACTTTATTCTTCAGGCAGGGTGCCAGACGTGGCTTGCCAGGGCTAATTGAGTAGCCTGCTCTGCTGAAAACCTTGGAAGGTCTGCCCCGCCTGCGGGTACCAGAGGCTTTTAACATCCAGGCCCCTTTGTGATTACAGCGTGTGCCCAGTGCCTTTCTCTGTCGGGTGTTCCACGGCACAAAATGGTGCTTCTCTTTGAGAAGGCAGAGGCTTCTTCTGTAATACAAACAGGGCAGCCTCTTTTTTTGCCTCTTGTGCTGGCTGTGTGTGTGGACTAGGACTGGATTTTGGCTTGGCATCTGTGAGCACTCTTCTGCCTTTTTTTTTTTTTTTGAATTGAGAGTCTGACAGCTTTAACGTTAGGGCCTTCATGTTTCACAGCAGGGTTTTAAAAAAAAAACCAAACCTCTAGAAAGAGTTTGCCTATATCAGAGAGATAGAGTATTGGACAGATTTACAGCAGGGACCAAAGACTTCTGATGGAAAATATATGTAGTATAGAGTTGAAAGAACAAAGATGATTTTTTTTTTGTTTGTGTCATAGCCCTGGATTTAGAAATGAATCTCAGAAGGAAGAAAGATCATACACAGATTTCCCAAGATATCAAAGATCCATATAATAATGCACTTCTTTTAAAAGACCCATTTCAGAGTGAGTTTAAGCAACACACATTCTGCTCAGTGCTTACTAGTTTGTTGCTGGCAGGTGGATGTAACTGTTGCCTCAAGAGCTTAAGATCAGTACATCTGTCGTCTTCTGAGTGCTGTAAGAATGTGCATTATCTTCCAGGTCAACAAAAGGATGTGTTGCAGAACCTGATTTCTTATAACCCTGGTACTTGACCACTAGGGAAAAACTTCATAAGTTTTCCAAGCTTCTCTTGCTGCTTTGTCTCCGGGGAGTTGTCTGCCTCCAGTTCAGCAAGAGGGACAGAGGCTTGCTTCTCTTCTTCAGCAGACCCATCTGTGGCTCCAAGAGATTTGGAACACACAGATACCAACGTGCATCGGGTTTTTATTGCCCAGTAAACATTTGGCTACCTGGTATGAATAGAAACACTTACAAAATAATACAGGTGTATGAATGTGTCTTGCTCATCTGGATTTCTGAAGCAGATTATCACAGTAATGAGAATTAACACATTGTACATGTATCATGTTTGCTTTTTCTCTATTGTTACAAAGGACTGAGCTTTTGCTTGAAAATATAGTCAAAAAAATGAATGATCAAAACAGCTTCCATTTCACTGCTAAAATAGCTACAAGTGAAAAATGTTTAAAAGATCCCCTGATCTTTGTAAAACCAGAGGAGCTAAGACATCTAACAGTTTATTTCAAATTAATTCATTATCAAAGGACTTTCTGTTCCTACATTTTATAATCTTTGCAAGATTGAGAAGGGTGGAGGCCAGTCTTAAAGTTTGCATTTTAAACCATCTACTGTCTTTCCATATGATAAAATAGGGGAACATCACCTGTCCTCACAACTAAAGATATGGATTGTATATCTTAAATTGTGCTGGAGAAGGTTCTTTCTCCCAGGGCTGACCAGTCTTTTAGGACCTATGCACAGAACTGTCTGCTTGTTAATTAAGTGGTGATTCTTATATCTTCACCCCCAGCATCAGTTTTCTGCTACATTTCTGCTACAAATCTAGTTGTATTTATAGGCTTGTCTCTGTAGTATCCATTAGTTTTCTCCCTTATGTTTTTACAAATTGGATCTTCCCGCTGATACTGTGTGTGTACCCCAAGGATGTAGCATGTGCATGACTGTGCTGTTACCACCAGTAATGGAATAATTGGAATTTCCCAGATGAGTACACAGCAGCAGATAGGAACCTGCATTTTGTTAGGCTGTTTCTCTTGGCAGACCCTTTAAAAAAAGTCTGTTAGCAAGCCAAATTACTTGAGTCATTATCAGATTATACTCTAGGATGCTGTGCAGCAGAAGCAAAAGGAGAATCCTTGTTTCATCCTAGAAAATTGGAGGCGAGTCCTGTAAGATTGCTGTTTCGTAGGTTCAGATGCAGAACAGATGCAGAGGAAGTGCTGCTGTGATGGGTGGGGGAAAGGAGAACTCTGTTACAGGGAAGGGCTACAGGAGCCTCAGGTGTTTTGCCTTGCAAAACAAAGGCCTGTGTTGTTGCTCTTTAAAAGTACTTGGGAAGATAAATAATCACGAAGAGGAGACATCTAAGCTAAAGGACAGCGCTGACCCCAAAACATCTGGACATAAATTACGCTAGGTTATAAATAACCTAAATAAATTCAGACTGTAAATCAGGGGTTTGGAACCAACTTCGGAAGGATGTCCTTGGTCAATGGGCCAAGAGAAAATGGAGGGAGGAGGGATGGCAGAAAAACTGGCTTCATTTTGAATGGGGCTCAATACATTTTTCAAAAGATACTTAAGAATATGGGTTGTCTGTAACAGAGAGCAGATGGTCTGAAGGAGCAGTGAAGTCCTTTCTAGCTGAGTATTTATTCCCCAGTTCCAGGTTACCAGCACCCCTCTTGACCATACTTTTGTGTCCTCTAAAGCCCTTTGCTTTTCCCTGACAAACTACAAACAGGAAACATTAAACATAAAATCTACGTTACATTTTATTGCTTCTTTGGAATTATTGTGCATATTTTAATATCCATATAGATGAACTTTCCTATAACAATTTTTTCAACACGAAAATACTTTATTTTACGTCCCATTTGAGTTTTAAAATCTTTTTTCCATTTTATAAAAAGCCAGGCCTTCATTTTCAATTTTTAGTTCAAATAAAATAATTATCCTGTTGTTACTTGTTTGACAGCAAGAAGAATACATTTCAGATGAAGCACATATTTTATTCTATTTTGACTGTTTGTGTTTCCCTAATTGCAAGAAAAATTCAATGATGATCTTTTTACAGACTGATAAATATTTTAGCGTAGCTTTTCCGTTGGAAAAAAACATCCAAGGGAAGGGTGCAAGATTGGCAGGCTTATGTCTTGTCTACGCAAAGCTTTTATTTCCCTTAAAAAGTCTTGCTGTTGCTAGCGTTAGTGTCTCTCCATCCAAATGCATTTGTTAAGCAGGCAGTAAATGATGAAGGAGCTGGAGGGACTGATTTATGGAGCAAAATTAATTGAACTAAATATGCATTGCTTGTTAAGTGACAACTGGGAAGTGTGGGAGAACATGATATAGCTGTCTGCAACTATAGAGGAGTATAAACAGCCGGGGGAGTAAAGGCTTCACAGCCAGGTACAACTGGCTTTTTCGTGACCCACGTTTCCCATCACGTTCCTCCCTGAGGTCCTCCGAGGGCGAAATGCCTGCGTGGCCCCTGCAAAACCCACACCAGGGATGGTTTAGGCTAGTGCAAAGTGTACTAAACAGCTGTGAAGGCATGAAATACTGTTGTGTTTTGTATACGCTACAAAAGCCAATGGACTGAACTTTAAAATTAGGGAGCGCTAGGTAGGAATATCAATGAGAGCAGCAAGCTTCCTTATGGCAAGATAATTAGTCTGAAGAACGGGCTTCCAAGGAACATTCCAGGCAAAGGCCGCTTCCTGGAAATGCTTGGTGCTAAATTGATCCGAAGACTCAGGCAGGCAATACGAGTGGAAGGACGGTGCTTCAGCAAGCATTCTGGAAATAGGTCTTTTTACTTCCAGTTTCTGTGCTTCTGCAAAGAGAACTGCGTGCAGGTAATTTAACAAAATCCAGCTCAGCCCATTTCAGCTCTTCTGTTAGCAGCTGGATCGTGCTCTTGGGACTTTGGTGGAGTCCAGCTCGCTTGTAGAGAGCAGCTTGATTTTAGCTACTTGATTCTCAACATTAATGTCGCCCTTTTCTAAAGTCCCCATCTCAGAGTACTTTTTCATAGTTTAAACAGCAAAGCAGAGGAAAGCTGCTGATACACTGGATACACACAGAACCATCCAGCACAGAGCAGAACATTTTACTGTGACCTGGCTGAGTCTGCGGCACTGTGTTACTGTTTCTACGTGTACCATTTCCTTGCTTGTCTTGGCCCAGCCACGGCTATTGCTCATAGCATAACTGAGCAGCAGGCTGAGAGTTTGTCATGCAAAGGATTTCCCAGCAAATCGCATTTCCTCCGACATTGCCAAAACAGTGTGGTGTCTGCAGGGTGTAATTAGCCCTATGCAGGGTGCCCTAGGTAGGCGTTGGGCAGTATGTAAGGCTGTGCTGCGCCCCTCCACTGCAACCAGGATTTCCCTGAGCTGAAGGCATGTTGTAGTCCAGCATGGTTAGCATCCCGCTTCATACCTATGGTGCTGGTTTACGTACAGCCACGTAGCATGCTTTTTTCCCAAACTCCCTAGTCAGATGAAAGTCAGAATTGTACCCCCTCCTGGCTCCTTTGTCTGCCAGCTCTAACCCTACTTTGCAAGTTTGAGTGCTGTCCAAAAGTATTTCTAAGTAAGTGGAACAAAAATAAACATGCTTTTAAATATTTTATGTTCGTACTTTAAGGGAGATTGACATGTTTTGAAGAGGAAAGCAGCCTACAACACCTAAATTAAAAATAAATATTTATGTTCACATTTGTTCATCAGCTTTCCAAACTGTAAAAATATGTTTCATGTTGTTTTAAATAATGAAATGTGAAACAAATGAAAGATAAACTTTCTACAAGCTGCAAAGAAATGAGAAGACAAAGGCTTTGTTTATAGCTTAGACTTCAACAGTGCCCTTTGACAACCAATACAAGTCTTAATTACAAATGGAATTATACATATAAGAACTGTTCAAAACATAGAGTATTTTTTTCTCTCTCTCTCTGGTTTTCTTTGTGATAGTTTTAATTAGCTTCAGCTCTTTGAACAATCATAGTCCTTGACTGCTCCTCAGACACTGATGGAAGTTGTTAACTTCAAATGGCATCTATAGGACTGCAGAAGTCTGGGTTTTCCTCTGAACAGCATGCTCCCCATTGCTAAATTTATTCCTGGATATATCAGGATTCTGCATAGATACCACTTAATTGAGAAGTGAACATTGTCCGATAACATTCAAGTGATTGACATCAGGACACAATAAATTGGATTAATAGGCTGCAGCACCCTACCCACACTGGCAGAACTTTAATGCACTTCTGGAATAAAGTAAGCAGCAACAGGGCAAATGCGTTTTGAAAAATAACCCACTCAAATAATATGGAAAAACAGTCATTAGAAATAATGGCCAGCCACACATGGTGTTGTCCTCACGATAATCAGGAACCTTGCCTTCAAAACAAATAGAGAGTGGAAAGGAGAAGTCAGCTGCCAGTGTGGAAACTGCTCTACATCTGCTGCTGAGAAGCTGGATACGCTTGTGGAGAAAAGTGTTTTCCCATCTCGGTCCTAAGCACATTTTTTTAATTCCCTGTGGCAAACTGTTTAAAATAAACTGCCTACCAGAAACAGAATCGCAGTTAAAGAGCCTAAGCCACAGGTGGAGGCCCTGGTCCTGCATCAGGATACACCCTTGCAGTGGGAAGAGAGGAGGGTGCCCTGCACCCGCAGGAGCTGTTAAAAGGGTGAGGACACGTGTGACAGAGTGCTCTTGCTGTAGTCTGTGAGACTGGGGGTTGAGGTGTCACAGCCAAAGTTAGGTTTATAATAAATGCTTCCATTACAATATGGTATCTGGGGGAAGAGAAAGTTTCTGCCTGGGATCCGTGACTCACTGCACTTGGCAGCACAGGAGCCTTCGTTCATCAGAGCCGTGTGCCTGACTCGGCGCTTGCAGGCACTGCTGGGGGTTTGATGTGCCGGCTGTTCAGGAGAGGAAGGCATCGCTGGCTGCACGAGCTCAGGACTTCAAGTGGTGCATGTTGTAAGGACTGGGAGGGAAGGGTGGAAGAGTTGTGATGTCTTTCGCTGCTGTGCAAAGCGTGCGTATTAGTGCAGAACGGCAGGGAAATGCCTCAGAGAAGCGCTGTGCAGGACTGTAATATGGGCTAAAATCTTCACCTTGTCTCCGTATGGGAAAATGAAAAATTCATTATTATTAGTTGTTATTACAAATGAACTGGAACTGCTTCCCCATTTTACTTCTAAGTTTTTATTGTACCTAAACTGTGCCATGGAAATTAAGTGAAGCGACATAGAATACAAAGCCTGAAATGTGACCTAATCTTTCAGAGAGAGATATTGCTGCATCGATCCCTTGTTTGTTTGTTGAATTTCAGATGACTCCTGTTGAGCTGTAGAAGAATGTCACTCTGATCTCCAGTGGAATGGAGAGATACAGCTAGCACAATCTTAATTCTAGAGGAGAGGGCAGAAACCTTCCAGTGTTGTCTTTCAAACTGCCTTTGCAAATGACAGTTCAGGTTGCAGTAGTATTTTAGTAGTGGATGCCCTGTAAGAATTCATGCAAGTCTTCTTTCCCCATTTTTTTTCTCTCCAATATTCTCTCTTTTGTCACTTCCCACCCCTCAAGTCTAAAAAAACAAACAAAAGAGTTGTTTTTTTACTATAGGTTCAACTATTGCATGTTTCTTACCTATCTGTTATATTGCAGTGGCATCCAGAACCTTATGGCTTAACAACCCTGGCTGTATAAGAAACCGAGGGGAGAGAGAAGGAGAGACAGCCTTTTTCAAATTTAATTTGTATGCACTTGGTTTCTCAAGGTCTTCACAAGAGAAATACTCGGAAAAGCAACAAATAGCACTGGGATAAATTGACTATATGTGCATATGTCAACTACAAAGATGAATTTTTAAATTTGCTTCTGAATAGAGTAAAACGAGTTGTTGAAATAATAATGAATGCTCTTTTTGTTACTCTTACTAATATCCCTAGGTGTCATTTTTTTAAGTTAAAAAAAGTTATTCTGTTTTTTAAAAATAAATGTCTGTACCTATGGAAATATGTACTGGAAATGATCCTCATCTCATTTAACATGGTACAGATTGCTGACTTTAACAAGACTACAGCTTAGGTTTTGATTCTTATTTTTAAAACCGGTTGAAGTGAGATCCCCCTGCCCCTGAACTTCAAGAGTATCAGGATTTTGTATGCCATGATCTTCATAAGATTTTCAGGCTTTTTCCACTGTAAATTTCTTCTTTTTTCTTCCTTTGAAAGCAAAGAACCGTGGGATTGCAATTCCAGTGGATTTGGACAGCCAGGTCAACACCTTGTTCATGAAGAGCCACTCTAACATGGTGCAGAGGGCAGCCATGGGGTGGAGGATGTCAGCCCGCAGTGGACCTCGGTTTAAAGAAGCTCTTGGTGGGCCTGCCTGGGATTACAGGAATATAATAGAGAAACTACAGGTACAAAACCAGTACAAAACCAGTAAATGGCTTGGGCAGTAGTTGTGGTTCATCTAATGTGCCAGATGTGAAAAACACCTCCCTTGAGGATGGGCATGAATCACAAAATCACAGAATGGTAGGGTTTGGAAGGGACCTCTGGCGATCATCCAGTCCAACCCCCCTGCCAAAGCAGGGTCACCTACAGCAGGCTGCACAG
>Ga0181612_177243_pt1 | contig 16372 bp, 10 predicted proteins | sample HoacroProtozoa21_FD_119630 | JGI IMG/M metagenome (GOLD analysis project Ga0181612, IMG submission 119630) | Hoatzin crop microbial communities from Cojedes, Venezuel. Combined Assembly of Gp0051906, Gp0051904, Gp0051908
ATATCCCCGTGGGTGGACCGTGGGGCCCGGGGGGCGGGGTGCCCCGTCCCCCGAGCCCCCCCCCCCCCCCCCAGCCACTCTCTGCTGGTGACTGGAGGATGCTCGGCCCCTTCACGCTCATGACACCAGTTCTCTAATGCTCTGCATGTTTGGAAGCTGGTTTCCCAAGGAAAAGTTGTTTTTCACGGTCTCCTTTGTTTGTTTGCGCATGTGTCTCCCTCTCTCTTCAACGCTGAAGCTGTTCAGCAAAGGGAGTTTAACTGTCTCCAAATTTTGTGATACGACGAAGCTGCAGAGATGAGGGAGACGCCGTAAATGTTTTGGCTGTGACGTGGTCTCACACCTTGCTAGACACCCGAGAATCCACACGAGTGAGGCATTGTAATGTCTCGACCACAGGCTGTGTCATAAAGCAAAATCCATCCAAGTTTCCTTAATTCCCGTGTTCGCGATCTGCTGGTTTTACTTTCACCCGTCTGCCTTCCCGGTTATTGCTCTTAAACACGTTTGCCACACCCTCCCTCTCTATACTCTTTTCAGTCCTTCCTGGAAGTAGATCTAATGAAATCACTTAATGGGAGCATCAAGATAGTTACAGGATGTGAGGAGTGATCCTGTTAGTGTGACCGTTGTCCTGCCTTCCCCGGTCCCCACCCACCGCTTTCATTTCTGCTCCCCTGGCCTGTTGTGTCACGTCTCCACGGCAGATTACCATTTCAAGGCAAAGCCTGCGCCGTTGTTTGCTGAGAACCACCCCGGGTAGCCAGGGGAGCTCAAGTAAGAAGAACTATTATTAATAGCGTGGTAGAGAGTGGAATTTGGCTGCTGGATCCGTTTTGTGTGGAGGGCCTTAATACTGAGATACGTTGTTATGCTGCGGCGTGTACTTGCCCTTGGAAGACACAGAGCGATGGACGTGTCCTCAGTTTTTAATGTTCCTGATCCTGAAAATATTTTGGAGTCAGTGTAGCTTGAAAAATCTCCTTTGAAATGAACTGCTCCTATCGCCGTCGTGGGTGTGGTTGTCCCTAGCTCTGCCCTAGGTAAGCTCAAGGCAGCAGCAGCGCCGGGAGCCCCGGCCCAAGGACGGCGCGGTGACGCGTGTTCGGAACAGGCGTCTTTTCTTGCTCACAAACTGCTCGAGGAGAAGTGAGGGTGACTGAGTGAGGTGAGACACATAGGTGCAGTGGGGGGGGTGTGTGTGTACCACTGCTCCTCCAAGTCCTGCCTACCCTGGCAAGGAAGAATATTTTTACATAACTGATTTAATTAGCCCAATCAAACTAGCAATTGCACAATAAACTGAATATGCGACCTTTCTTCTAGAAGAAAAAACTCTACACGTTAGCTTGGTGAACAGCTTTTCTTTAGTCACCTGCCAGACACTTGATTTGGTTTGTATCGTGACTTGATAAAGAAATGACATCATTAATACAATAATAACAAATCATTTCTATGTAAATCAGTGGACCGTCTACCTGGATTATTTTAATGTTTGCCCTCCAGCTCACTTTTTCTTTCAAACGGCGCCTTCACATCCAGTAATAACTATTCATTCATTTATTTATGATTGTTTTGGACTTGATAAAGGAAACCAAAAGGGCAGAACACTTCAGAAGCTTCAGAATCCAAACAAATCAGTTCTTGTATTGCCTTTTATCAGGTTATTGCAGCTTGTGGAATGTTTATCACTTTAATCTTATTTTTTTTTCCTGAGTTTTTGAGGTTTGGAATACAAAGTATTGTTTTATCATTGTTACCATTTTGCAATATCCCAAATTATTTTATGCTTTCTATAGAAAAGCAACATCTCTCGCAGCTCAAGTCATCTCTTCATTAAAACACAAGGTTTGCAGTATCATCTGAAGTCAGAGGAAATTTGACTTGAGCTAGGCCATCCATTGGGGAGTTTCCTATCAGCTGCGATTGAGTCTTTTGACCTCTTTTCCTGATGATGCCTTTAAGTCACTGTCTGGGGCTTGTAATTTAATTAACTTTTTAGCACTTGCCTGCAAAGCAAGGATGATTATTTTATCCTCACAAAGGAGAGTTAAGAAGCTTGACTGAACTGTGCCTTTAAAGTCCGTGCCTTACTACACTACAAAAGATTGGTGTGTTAATGTATATCACGTGCATTACGTGTAAGTAGCTTTAGACCAAGAACCTTCAGTGAATGCAGACTTTGGAAAAGGCCTTTGTGTGCATCTCCACTCATGGCAGTATTTTATGTCAAGTCGCTTCTTTGAGTCAGAGTAATTAATACCTTTTGTGCCTGAAAGCCAAAGCCCCACAATTAACAGTAATGTGCAGGTGATAATTAAGCTTGTTCTGTATCCTGTGTCTAGCAGCTGATAACATGGACAAGCTGAGCTGCCCGGTCATAGCTGATATTTCAGCGAAGGGCGGCGAGGAAACTAAAATTGTTTAAAAAAAAGATGATGTAGTCACGCAGGAACGCAATAATCCGAAAAGTACCTATGATAGATGGGGAAAAAATGCTTCATTCTTCCATAACTAGGTCTCTCCAATGGTTGCCTATGATCAGCATAACACATGTCAAAAACTGAGTTTATGTGGACCAAGGCTTGGCAGGTTTTACTGCCAAAGCATCAGCCATCTAGTGATGTGAAGAGCTGGCAAGGTGCTTGCGCTAGCAAGGCAGCCCACACTTAGGTGATAATTTATGGCTACCTGTAATCTCCCCTAAATAGAAACCATTCATATTCTCACTCGGGAAGCTGGAAATGACCAGACAATGTGAGTTCAGCCAAACCAAGACTTCATATAACTTTACAAAAGACAAACGCTCTCTGGTACTGACATTAACAACGGTATGGGCTCTTAGAAAGTAGTCATGTTTAGGTTATATTTATTTTAGAATTGTTTGCTTGTGGAATTTCAGAAACTGGCAGTTTCTAAGAGCTGAAATAGAGTTTTAACTCTTGGACTTTGATTCTGTTTATTTAAAGCACAAAAAAAGCCTCAGGACCAGCCCAAGTCAGCGCCATGCCGTGCAGTGTTGTTTGTGCACTCCCAGCGAGTGACTTGCTGATCGTTCCAAATGTGCGCGATACTGAAGTCATTAGTCACTGATGCTATCTAGCGTGGTGCTGCAGAGTTCGGGCAGACGCTCTCCTTGCCCCACCCTGTGGTTTGGCATCGCTCTGCCCTTCCCTCGTGTGCTTCTGCCTCCGCTCTGGGAGGTAAAGTGGGTGCTGGCAGGGTGGGCATGGGCCACATACACCATGCTGGGGATGCTCTTCCCTCTCCTCAGCACACGGCCACAGCCGGTGAAGAGCTGGCGTGTGCAAGAGATCTTGGGAAGATCTTGTACTTTGGGAAAAAGTCTGGTAATCCTAAGTGAGAGCAGGGGTGGAGCCTTAGCTCCTGCTGATACTGGGAGTGTGTCACCCTGCGTGCGTGAAGTCTTCCAGGAACAGGTCTGAGGCCTGCTGTGAGATCAGATAGGATCACCGGGGAACAGCTGTCAGCAAGGAGTAGGAGAGGGTTCTCTGTCTGTAGGTCCTGGGTCTCCTTGTTCAAAGATTGAGTTTTCCCACAGCTGGTGGTGTAAAGAATGCAAGTGTTACTGCCTGCCTGTAGTTACACGCTGAAGTTAACAGATCCACGTTGAGAATCTCAGTTTAGGTCGACCTTTTCCTCGAACCTGCTTGATTCATGTGCTGAGATCAAGGATTCCGCATGAAATTCTCTGAATTCTGTGGGCGCTGATGTCTAGTTTTGGTCTGAGCTGTTCTCTGCTCTGCCTGTTGGTCTATATGTGTTTATCTTTGCACGTATGCATAGTTATACATTATTATTTAGAAATGTTCTTCATTATCCTCCTGAAGAGAGTGCAATACTGCAAGAGGACAGGAACTCTTTATTCTTTCTATACAGCAATACAATACAGCCTTTAGGTATCACGGAAACTGAGATCCTTAGTTCCGTTAAGTTTAACCAGTGAGGAAGACTGTGCTTGTTTCACAGTTCTTTGTGTTTAACTTCTGTTTTGTGGACCAGCAGGTTCAAGTCTTCTCTTCCCTCGGTTTTTATTTTTTAAGTTTTCTTTTTTTGTAACTGTTAAGCAATTCCACCTGGAGATGTGAAAACTTCACAGGCTATAAAGCTTACATCCTGCAAATCTCCCTATCCAATATTAAAAACATCTAAAAGAGGGGAGGCACCACTGAAATATTTTGAGTTATGTTTAGGAATGAGCACAGGGATTGGATTCGTTCAACAAGATAGTCTTTGCGGGTTTAGGAACGGCCCAATGAATGAATCTTAATGCAATGGAAGTATGGAAAGTACCTTTTACCAGATAGTGGGATGAAAAAACTCCTTGAAAACTGTTAGTGGAGTTAAAGCCATGTGAAAAAGATCTTAAAAGCAGAAGGGATAGTGGCATCTGCCACTGCCTTTTGTTAATTGTGGAAGTCCCTCTTGCCCACTGATGACCTTTGAAAAGATGCTGTTCCTTGCAAAGAAAGGGGAAGCATCTGCTTCTCGTGTAAGTTAATACTTAACATAAGCCACACAGTAGAAATACCTGATCAGAAATCAGATAGAGGCAAAGACTGGAAGGATGGGTTTATGCATCCATAGTGGAAACAAGGTGATGCTTTCAAATCAAGTAGAAGAACGTCGATGTTGAGTTGAAAAATATCATAAAAGAAGCATGGGATCATTTGCATGTGTGTATATATGTATGCCTATAATTAGAAACTGTTTCTAATAGGTGATGTTTTTGGAAATGCTAGCCTTTGCGTTAGTAATCTCATCCTCATATTTATTTAAGATGCTTGAAGGGGTAGCCATGTTCCGTTGAGTTTAGTACTTCTTTCTTGTTAACTTGCAGAAAAATGTTCTAGTTACACTTCCAGACTCTTTGGTAGTACAGCTGCCGTCACACCATGGTGCCGTGCGGTGCTCCGGTGGTTGTTTACGAATAGAAAGACTGAATGCCAAAGCAAGTAGCGATCTAAAGCAAATCTACAGAATATCCTCGTCCATATAGCAGGCTTGTATATCCGCTTGATGAGCACCGAAAACTGAAGTCTGATGTCATGTGAGCATGGTCAGAGAAGTGAGAAAGAGCAGGTGAGTGCATAGTTATTTTATTGAAATATCACCCTGTCTTTGCTTAAATGTAGGCAGCAGTATGCGGAGTTTTGTGGTTCTTTCTGCCTTAAAGGAAAACCTTATAACTTGTTTTCCTTCATGTTGCCATAACACTTTGTATCTTAGCAATAAATATTAGGTAATTTTAGTGTTATCACAAGAAATTTGTGCTCCAGAGATTTACTGTTCCACTCCCACAGTACCTTTAAACCCCACATCAGTAGTAGGACAGCAATTCCTGGGCTGCGTTAGGACCAATTTACCTCATTTCCTCTGCTTCAGCAAAGTGAGATTGAAGAGGTTAGAAAAATAACAAACATAAAAACAGGAGGAAAGCTATTGCTAACCTCGGTGTGTAACGCTCCCCGAATCACCCTGCAGAACAAGTCCACAGGGTTCTGCTCAGCGGAGGTGAGGGGAAATCGTTCTTCTTTTGCAGTGCTATGCAGGACCCCGTTTAAATCCGTGCTTGTCACTGTTGTCACGTCTCATCTGGGTGTCTTTAACACGAAATGAAATACTGCTGTGTTAAGGACCAAAACAAAGTGGAAAATGCACTCATCCGTGTCCCTCACTTGTGCCAAAGAATTTTTCATTCCCACCTCAGCTCGAAGTTGAAATGTGTGAAATAAAAATCTCCAGGAGAGTATCCAGAATAGATAGGCATGTTTAGGTCAGCATACTACTTGGCATTGCCATAGACCTCATCTCTAATTACTAAAAAAATAGTGAGTTAGTGAGTTAAAATACGCAGCGACTGTGACCTAAATCATTTCCATTCTGGATACAGGCCTGAAATAAAGAGGGCTTTTCATTAGCGTGGCACAGATTTAGTGTCGTGGGACAGAGAGTTTGTGCTTGGGAGGAAGTGTGGTCAATGGCCCATTAAGTTTTGAAACAGGAGGCAAGCATCTTCTAATCTCAGTGCTGTTGACAATAAATATTGGGGAATAGCTTAATATAGATTCATGATAGCTATGCCAAAGTCATTCAAGTTAACTCAGAGTTGTAATACTGTGAATGTGCATGCACTGCATTCACATAATGGAGGGATCGTTTGCAGGTCCCAGAGGAAATCTTCCCTTTCAGCCCTGGAAGATGAGAAACCGGCTGGGAAATCTAACCCAGTGTATAGATTGAATGGCGATTACTTGTATTGTGGGGATTTGCCTTTCCCTTGCTGAAAATAAAATGTTAAAATTAGAAAACTGTTCCTGAATTTTGGCAGTTTCCCATTGAAAAATAAGTAAACAAGCCAACCTCCAAACCAAGATTTACACCTTCTGAAACCCTTCAGGGTGTGCGTGGAAGGGGAAGCCTTCACGGCTGGGGGAAGGCAGCGGGCCGCGGTGATGCAGCCCGGGGTCCCTGGAAGCGTCACAGGGGGACAGGAGATGGCTCGGTTTGATGAAGGAGGGTCTATGAACCACGCTGGAGTGCCTGAAGTTGCCACTTTTGGGGCTGTCATTTAAGCCTTTATAACTCCACGAGGTCGGATCCAAGCAGCCTGTAGCTTGTTGGGGGGCGGGGGGCTGAGGGAGCCCCGCAGCCTCCTCCCGCCCGGCTCTGCGGGCAGGGTCCCAGCTAAGCTGAGCCACACGAGATGCGAGAGGACGGCTCATTTAAACAGCCGTGTGTATTTTCTGCAGGATTAGGATGCTCAAATTTACAGAGGGCAGCTGCGTGTCCAGGTCCAGGGAAGAAGCTTTGAAAGCCTTACCCTTCACAGCTGAAAAGCCTTCAAATTTCATTTTATATTCTTATATAAAAATCTTTATATATTTTTATAACCCTTAGTTTGGAACATTTTCAGGTGTGCCCACCCAACATTTGCTTGCAAACTCTTCAGCTGTCGCATCCCTAAAGCCCACAAGGCCGGCAAGGTATCGTTCTGTCGTAGCTACCGGGCTGTTTTGTGCTGCGTGAGCAATCACTGCGGGGAGCTGACAGCGAAACTGGGCAGCCCAGCCGCTGGTGGTACTACTGCTCACTGGTTAGCAGCGCTTCAGTATGTTGTTTCTTCCTCGTTCTTCTCCACGTGGCCCAGGTTGTACTTGCAGCATGCCGCTAAAACTCTAATCTGGAGATGGAATGATTAATTTACCATTGGTTTTGTGATTTTCATTAGTTTTTTATCTGAATGCTTCACTAAGATGAGTGTTTTTCCCAGTGTCTTAAGTCAAAAGGGGATGTGTTTTTACTGTCATTTAAAGGTGGAAGTTGGTAGCTCAGTGTTGTTTTGTAGAATAAATATATTTATTCTACAAAACAATTCTGAAACAGCTAGAATCTAAATATTTTTGGTTTGTGGCATTGAGCATTTTAATACAGTGTTTAACTCTGTGGCGTGTGCTTGATAGACTCTAGACCAGCCATCTGTTCCAGGCTAAGACCAGCCTCTGTCTTCGTGAAACTTGTTGCTTTCTTCACTGTGCGTTTTACCACTCCTTCAACAAAAAAGCTTCTGTGGACAGCAGTTTGCCTCACTAGGCTGCTGGAACCAGACCATCCTATGAGCAGGTCCTATGGAAAAATAGCGTGTTATCCTGTAATTAGGCTGTGTCGTAATGTACACACTCAGAGAGGTCAAACAGAGGGTGAGCAGGCAAAGGCAACCTTATTTCTGTCATTTCCTTGGTTTTGACTGTGCAGCCTTAATAAATAGTCTTTTCGCAGTTTCTATACGCAGCGGCATCAGGCGGGTTCCTCCTGTTCCGTGCTACCCGAGCGCTGGCTCCGGTGTCCGTGGGATGCAGGGGTGAGCTGCACAGGGCCGACGGCAGCCCAGGCTGGCTGGCGATTTCTGTCTGTGGTCCCCAGCCTTGGACGGGAAGAGCCATGCACATCTGCTGCGCCGACACGTGAGAGCTCCTGGGAAATGGAGCATGGGCTGGGAGAAAGGAGTCAGCGGAGATTTTAGCTATTGAAGTGCCACTGTCTCTGCAGTGCAGATACATGGACTTTGCTGACTAAATTCGCACAGACTTATTTAAGACCAGGAGAAAGTGTGCCCCTGCCACGAGAACCTGCCTGTCTCGTCCCCAGGCAAGTGCCAGTTCCCTGTAATGAAGCGTGGGGGGTGCGAAGCCTTCTCAGAAGAAATGTTGTGACTGTTTTGACACAAAGACAAATCAATTTTTTTTCCTATACTTCTTTTCAGAGACAACTCAGGTTTAAATTACTATAAACAATTCCATGAGAAGCAGACACTTGCTTGGAAGATTGCAACCCAAATGTTGAAAGTAATCAAATAATAATTAGTTGGAAATAGTATTTTACAAGTCTGAGCAACCTGGTCTAGTGGAGGATGTCCCTGCTCATGGCAGGGGGTTTGGAACCAGATGAGCTTTAAGGTCCCTTCCAACCCAAACCATTCTATGATTCTAGAAGTCAAGCAATACCAGTAGTAGGCTGTTGTGGTAGCCCTATCTATAGGAATTTTAAGCTGATTTAAACATTCACTGAAACAATTCGAAGTGGGTGCATGGGTATACTTTGAGAAAGTTTGATCGAGTAGTTGTGTGAAAATGCTGAATGGAATTGAAATGGGCTCTTGGCATCTGCTCACTGAGAGTTTTGTGACAGCACAGTGTTTGCAAAGGAGCAGGTAAGGGAAACAAGCAGCAACGAGGGCTGGTAGTACTTGGAAGCAATTGCTAAAATTCCTCTGACTTGAAGGAACTACAGATGCTATTTTCTGGGCTGTCATCCAGCCTCCCCCTTGCAGAAATCACAGCCTGTGTCCAAGGCTGGATGCTCAGCGAAGCTGTCCCTCGCAGCGCGTGCCTCCTGCTCTGCATCAGCTCCGGGGTCCTGCTGGTCCCCCAGCTCCGCGGCTCGCTGCGCTGCCAGCAGCACTGCAAGGGGAGCGTAAAGCTTTATATACGTACGTACAGACACACACATATATATATACACACACAGCTGGATAGGTGTGGATACATCTATGGACATAAAAAGAAAAAAGAAAGCTACAGCTTGATCAATTTATGATTATTTCTACTGGTTATTTAAGTCTCAAAGAATGCAAAACTGCTACTCCGTAAAATTTCGTTCAAGTCTGTTTTTCTTCAGGCTGGGTTTTGCCTGGCAGCCGTCCCTCACGTAGGTAGGCCCCGGGGGAGGAACGTGCTCACTGCGTGTACGTCTGGGAGAAGCGGCCAGCCACCCTGCTCGAGTATGGAGTCTTTGGTTTTTATTCTAAACCCTCTTACGCGGATGAAATTTTCTGACAAACTTCAGCCAAATGAGGAAAGGGAATGCTGTGTATGGGCTGAGCTTATCGGTGAGGCAGAGGGCTGGCAGAAACCCTGCGTATCGCTCAGGTAGGAGCTTGGGGTGCCGCTGGCACTGGGTCGGTGGGCACAGGGGCATCCCTCCAGCTGCTCTGCCCTCGAGAGCCTGAACGCCCTCGGTTCGTCCGGCCCTGCAAGAGGCTTCTGGCTTACTGCGTGTGGTAGCAAGTGAAGGCAGTAAATAGCTTTTATCTGGACCTGATGCATGCTCGGAAATGTGATGGCTCGGGGGAGGCTGGCACGTCGGATTTGGAGGTGTTTACTGCTTTCATCCGCGCCTCGTGCCTCTGTGGCTGGGCTACTCCAGGCCTTGCACGGCGGAGCTGCTCTCTGCTTCCAGCGCAGCTCAGGGATTCCAGGCCAATGTTTACCAGATGCTGGGTGAACAAAGGTTACCGTAAAAATCAACTTCTGCAGTACTGGAGGAATTAGTTTATGGGGCTGGAGAAATACCATGGCTACCTCAACATACTACTAGGAGAAGTTTTTATTTCTAGCCACTAAGTAAACCTGCAGAGAGAGGGGAAGAGCACCTACGATGCAAACAGGGTACCACCTGCGTTAGCAGCATTGCTCACCATGTCTGGGGTGAGTTTACTGCAATGAATCAGGACACTACAGCACCCTGTCTGCCTCCAGACTGTTGAAGGGTGTGCCCAGATGAGGTGACTGGGAAGCAGCTATGGGAACAGTCCACCTCTCTGGTGAGCATCCCTGCTGTCGCGGTCACAACCAGCCTGGCCTCTGCAGCAATGGTAGTTTCTGGTACCCTTACTATCCACTCTAGCTACCTTCTTCATGCTGCAAAGTATGTCCAGGTTTGTGCCACACTGTTGAAGAACTTTGAAAAGAGAGCTGTAAGGCATTAGCCGTGCAGCTGTTCTAACAAAGTCTCCTGGACTTTGCCTATTTTAAAAAAAATTTTCTCAGGATAACACTGATGCTAATGGGAATTAAAAAACTGAAGTCAGGAGAGTTTATCTAAGTAAGGGCTGAGTTGGAGGGGAGAGCCAAAATTTGCAAGCACAAATTTTGCTTGGCTACAGCAGCGTGTAACAGCATCATGTGGGGATGTGGCACCTGGAATCCTGTCCGAAGAGAAAAATCCATGACACTGGCTCTCCTGGTCAGGCCTGCAGAATTACTTTGATAGTGGCAGGCACAACACAACGCACGGAGCAGGAGACAGCTGCCGCTCGGTTCCAGCTTTGAGTTTTGGAAGTGGATTCACCTTAGGAATGTTTCCACGCGCAGGAGTTGATCACAGGATTCCGGTTTGGTACCGGCTGAAAAGATGAGGTAAATGTTTTTGAGGCAGCTCTGGAACTAGAAAACAAGACAAAAACAATGCTTGCGCTTCAAAAGTGAAGGTTAATGGCTGTTTAATGTTAGGGTAGTGGCTCATGTGTACCCGTTTTCAGTCCTGTGTCTGTGAGCGAAGGTCACTGGCGCTGCAGGCTGTTGACGTGGCAGGGTAGGAGCTCGTCTGGCTGTGGGCGCTGTACCAAATCCCTTGGAGGGATTTTGCCGACAAGGCTCTGCGTGAGCAGCCATGATGGAGGAGCAGTGAATCTGCTCCCTTCTCATGGGCTAGCAGGTAGCCTGATGCTACCCTTTGTGGGACGCTGCAGGCTGTGTGATGCAGACCTGCTGCCTGCACGGGCTGTGGGCTGGAGGTGGGCTTGTGGTCCAGGAGAGATGTCCACTCCATGGCAGGTCGACAGCTCTAGCCTCCTTTCCCTTCCAGAAACTCAGGGGCCACTTGCAACTGCCTGGCAGGAGGGTGAGGGCTGCCTGGTGTCCTTGCTCCCAGAATTGAAGCCAAGACTGTTGTGGGTGCTGTGATGAGGAGCCCGGAGAGAAGCTGCAGCTTCTTTCGCATCTCCTACCTTCCAGGGCATCCGTACCTGGCACACGGCCTGGGAAGAGATAAACTTAGAGAACATCCTTGGCAGAACTGGCCAGGGAGAAAATTTACAGTGCCTGGCTGAGAGCTGCCTGGGGGCTGCCTGCTGATCTTTCAGGTTTTGGAACAACAAATTCACCTTCAAAATTTGAAAACTGAGAGTGTGTTTGAACGCAGGGTGTTTCAATGCTTCTATGGAAAATAATGTTATGCTCACAGTATTGATATGTTTGGAGCTCTGTGCAAAGAGTTAAGTTATTGTATATTTTAGTTTTTTAATTGATTCCATATCTTCTGGCAGCAGAATAGACATTGATCTGTTTTTCTCCTTTGCTTTATTTAGGAAAATACAGCACATAGTGTTTACTCTGCCTCCATACAGCATTACTCTGTAGGGTGAAAGCGAGGGCGAGACCACAGTGAAGAATTCCCTCATTGTCAATTTTAAAGGCTTCATAATAAATGGTAGGCTTTTTTGGATGGGAATCAGAAGTGTTTTCATGACAGTGTTTTGCTTAACCTTTTGTATTCAGATGGGATTTTACAAACTCTTTTACATTTGCTGTTTTGATCATTTAAACGTCTCCTTCTGGGCACCAACTACTTGATCAAGTTACTGGAGTGACACTGTACCTGACATCTATTAAGAAAAGATTTGAAAGATTGAGCTGGTGAGTGTAAAGTAAAAGTTGTCTTCCGTGGCAATAGGCATCGTTCCCCCTGGCGATAGCATCCAGGCTGCCTTTCAGAGGGAGAGGATGGGGACCTGGACCCGCAGTTCTGCGTGGTGAGAGGCAGAACTGTCTCTGCACTGGAGTTTGGACAGAGAAAGGACTACAGCGCTGAGTCCAGCCTCAGAAGGAAACGGAAAGGAATGGATGCCCAGAATTGATCTGTTCCACGTCTACCAGCTGAGCTACCTACTGAAGTTGGTTTGCATTGGGCCGGGCCAAAACCATGAAGTGGCACTTAGCTCCCTGTGACTTTCCCTTTGAATTCAATTCCTGTGGTTAGGAAGCTGGATTCCTCCAGGATGCTTAGCAAGAGCTTGCTGGTTTCTGTAAAGGAGTAATGTTTTGTATTGCATGTGGGCTGCTAGCACAACAGTAGCATATTGATTAATTTTTTTTCCATATTCCCCTAGGCTTGAGACAATGTCGGTTTATTTGTCTCTTCACAACGACAGATTGGCCAGCAGTCATGCGATTGTTTTAAGGGTTACTCTTGGTTTCCTCTGAAAACTGTCCAGGCCCTTTGTTTTTCCTCTTGCTTTTTATTGTAGTGCTTTGTTCTTGGAGGTCTCCGTGGCTCTTGCAGCCTTCCTCTGAACGCTGTATTCAAACAACGTCTGCAGTGTTGCTCACGAAGTGTGCTTTGGCGCAGGTCTGTCTCTACATGGTCTCACTGCTCAGTACTTGCCCGCTGAAGAATGTCCTGAGGGGTGAAAAGCTTTGAGGAGAGGAACCCCTTTGGAAAGCGCTGGTGTTTTGCTCAACTGTAATAGCACAAAGCAAGAGGGTGTGATCTTTGTGATTGATGAGCAGCTGAAGTATTGATGCCTTTTTCTGTAAAGTCAGTACTGAGTTCATGCATCTGCTAGAATCACCACTTGTTGTAATGCACATTTCTTTCACTTCTTTTGAAATGGCAAAACTTCCTCTGAGAAAGAAACATTGTTACCCTGAGTGCTATGCAAGCCACCCACAGAGCCTCTTGGTGCAATCTGAGGGTTGCTGGGCTCCGTTTGTTTGTTTTCACCAGGATCACTAACAGTCGCAGTACTATTTTGCTTGCGCTGCTGAAAGATGTCCTGGAGATCTGTTTTATCATCTTAGCACCACAAACTGCTTTCATTCTTTCAGTCCCCTTGCAGAATATCACATGAGTGGCAGGACATGTCCTGCACAGGGGAATTGTTATTAGGCAGAACTTTACTTGGGAGGTTGAATGTACTCCCAGCGTTACTGATCGAGTAACACTGTCGTCCTCCCAGTTCTGGGGTGGACTGAGCTCACCACCCATTGATTGCATTTAATCAGGAGCTTGGACTACACGTTTGTGAAGACCATTTTTGCAATTTCTCCACGTGCCTGGTGGTTGGGAAGATCTGCTTCAGCGTGGCATTTTTGCTTTAACTGTGTGGACTAGTGCAGGCCAATCTTTAGCTGCCAAAAAACATAACGAAGTCCACTTCAAGGAACTTCCGTGATCAGAGTGTGCTTGTGTCAACCTGCTGACCATCATCTTCCAAATTCTTGTGATTTTGTGGTAGAATTGCATGGGGTTATCTGGCTACTTCAGAACCCAAAGTGTAAGTTTAATAATGCAAATGCTGAAGACTCTCCCCCCGCTCTTCCCCTGCCTCACGGTCATGGGTTTGGGGTTTGCTTTTCTTCTGAAGAACCTTAGGGGAAGAGAGTGGTCAGTAGCAGTGCAAGTCACCACAGTTGGGATTGTTTGTGTTTCTCTCACTATTAGATAGGTTGCTTTGCTTTATATCTTTTCCTCACCCCATGAGTTATGTTTTTCTCTTCTCAGCAAATGAGAGTGCTTTCCCTTCCCTGGCATAGAAAGAATATACTCAAACTTGCTTCAGTACAGGAAATCCTATATCCAGCGCGGGGAGGAAAGGCCTTAATCAGTAAAAATTCCATTGTGTTTATATCAATCCTGACCCTCGGTGTCGTTTGGACAAAGCTTTTCAGTCTGGGCCCCAGGCACGGGTTGGTGCTGCCAGTTCACAGCTATGTCGCTGCAAGTCCCCGAGGCCCGTATGCGCCAGATCTCTGCCCCGGGAGTTATTCTGTATGGAGACGGGCTGGCCCCTCTGTGGAGAGGCTGAGATAAGGGGCGAGGGCGCCGGGACCTCCTCTTAATTGCAGGCTTTTCCCTTCTTTGGAGAATAGGTTAATCCCCCAGTATTTCCTGAGTATGAAAGGCTTTCAGAAGAGAAAAGATGAGAATTTAGGAGATTTTGCGATCTGTTTCACAATCCGTATCCGTATTTTCTAGCCCATGCTACAAGCTGGCAGCATGGTGATCTTACGGTGACGGTCTGGCCTAGAGGGAAGCAGCCTGGTGAGATGCCGGCCCTCTCTGGGGTCTCCGAGGGGTGACAAGTTGCTGCTCTGTGCCGAGAGGAAAGCTCCATGGTGTGGCCCAGAGCCTTTAAATCGGGAAGAAAATTTCCAACCTGCCTGGCCCATTAGTGAAAGCTTTAAATTAAGGATTGACACTCCGAAGAAAGAGCCCTGTGCAAATAAACATTCCAGCAGCACCCTTCCTTCGTCTCTCAATGTGTTTTTTATCAGGCTTTGAATTAACCCACTGTCCAATTATTGGAAGGCATGATTTTCAGGAGTCGTCCAAAATATAATTAATGGCAACTCAACACATTCTCTGAGAGTGGAAGGAGAGTCTTGCTGCTTGACCTTAAAGAGGCAGCTCTGTGTAACTCGCCCGTGGGCGTCCGAGCAGCACACGCGTAGCAAGCTGCGGAGCAGAGCATCCCGGCCGGGCAGGTGGGCCAGCCTGGGCAGGGGGCCTGGGTCCACATCTGGCCCCTCTGGCTCTCTGCGAGACGGGGAGGGTGACCAAGGGACGTGACCGAGGTGCAGAATGAGGGCTGGCTGCACGCCGTCTCCCAGCCTGCTGCTGGGGTTGGGGTTGTGATGTCCATGGGCAGTGAGCAGAGGCCTCTGCCCTGTTTTCCCCTCCTTTCTCCCCCCAGCACTCTTTCTGCAGACCAGCAGCTCCCCAGGGCTCCACGCTGGCTGCGGGGGAAGCAGGCTCAGCTCAGCTATGGTCCCTCCTTCCATGGCTGCTGCCCGGTCTTCTCCCCAACCCTGCCCCGGTGCTGGCCAAAGTGGGCTCTGCACGCTCCCCACAGTGCTGCTTTCCGCTGGACAGAAGGCTGGGCTGGTCCCCTGGGGACTGTCCCGCTGTTCGTCCCAGGATCTGCCGGTAGCTGGTATTTGGGAGGCAGCCGTGTCCCTTCCCTGCACGTTCCAGGCATTCCTACACGTGGCATCTGAGGACCTTCTTTCTCTGGTTAACATTTTCATCTTGTAGGTAACGAATGAAGATAAGTCATCTCACCAGCACTTTTCTGGATGTTTAATTAAAGCTGTGCAATTATGACAGGAAAGGAGAGCCAATATGTGACCTCTGAAATGTTTGTACAATTGATACAGAGCTTTTTCTTACCTCATCTCATGTTTGTGTACAAGATACTATGTCAGTGCATTCCCAACACAACGCAATGCTTCGTTATATGACAGACATTTAAAATAACAAACTGTTTTTGTAATAGTCAGGGGTATCTGCTGTAATTCTTGGACTGCGGAATGGGCTGGCCGGAATCTTTTAGATGCAGATGGCAATAGTTCAGGTACCAGTATTATTGTTATTTTTTGCCAAATAACCAAATTAACATTGAGTAGTTTGGCTTGATGCTGAAATATTCACTTTTGGAAGTGAATTAGGTTTTTTTTTGCCTTCCAAGTCCTGGCAGTAGTTGCAAGGGCCTCAGCATTGCAAGAAATAGATTTGGATGGTCTTCAAAGAACACTGCTGTGGTTCTGCCGTTTTTAACTTTTTACCTTGCTGTTCTTTCTCCCCACCTCTTCCCTGGGGAACTGAAGGTAAATGATTGATACTCTGTCTCTCCTGCTCGCTTTCTTTTTTTAAATCTCTTTTGGCTAGACTTCTCCGATGTAGAAATATTTACCAAAAGGAAAATTGCAAGGGCGGGGGAATGGAGAGAAAAAAGGGAATTGAGAAATAAAACGTAAACATTCAGCGGTCCAGGATGGTGATTTTGTTGGGGAAAGAGGCCGAATTGTTTGTAGAACCTAATGAGATTTAGGATTAGATTTCCTGTATCAGTGGGCAGCCGCTGGGGAAAAGTAAATTTGCTGCACTTAATGTGCTTTGCAAGAGAGGCATTTATCCGACGTTGTTTGCACGTGGCTCTACCTAAGGGGTCCCCGCCTTAGTAGGTGCCTGTCCCCAAAAAATTCCAGTCTAAAGCAAAAAAAGAAGAAAA
>Ga0181612_178057_pt1 | contig 16372 bp, 9 predicted proteins | sample HoacroProtozoa21_FD_119630 | JGI IMG/M metagenome (GOLD analysis project Ga0181612, IMG submission 119630) | Hoatzin crop microbial communities from Cojedes, Venezuel. Combined Assembly of Gp0051906, Gp0051904, Gp0051908
AAGAGGGTAGATTTAGATTAGATATAAGAAATAAATGCTTTACTATAAGGATCGTGAGGCACATGAGCAGGTTGCCCAGAGAAGTTGTGAATGCCCCCTCCTTAGAAGTGTTCAAGACCAGGTTAGATGGGGTTTTGAACGACCTGGTGTAGTGGAAGGTGTCTCTACCCATGGCAAGGGGTTGGAACTAGGTGATCTAAGGTCCCTTCCAACACAGACCATTCTATGATTCTGTGAAACAGAACCATAAGCGTCTAACAAACATCTATCCCACTGTAATTTACTCTTAGTTTTTATTTCCTTGGCATTTCTGGTCCTGAATCTTTCAAGTCTAACTTGCTGTGTATATCCAGTTCAGAAAAACTAACATTTCTCTTACGTGAAGAAATAGAACCAGAATTTAACAGTTATTTATCTAACATGTAAAATGGATTGAACTAATCAGGTAAACCGGAAGTGAGTTAGTACATTAATATTTTTTTTCCTTAAAAAAAAACCTAAGAATTCCAGGATCTCAGTGTAGCTTTACCATTTACATCTCTGAAAGAATTGCAAGAAGCTTTTTCACAGCACTTATTTTAGGCTCAGTAAGACAGGATATTAGAAAACTCTGCAATATGAAGCTATTCATATATGTAAATATTTATGTAACCAACGATACAAAAAATAAGATGTAGCTATTTGAATAAGAATATTTTGCTTAATGCAACTCCTCATTAGATCACTTTTATTTATTCACATCTTTGCTAAATCAGTCAGGCTGAAGTCTTCTACACCAGCTAGAATCCCAGTTTTAAACCAAAATAAAATTGCTTCCAACAATGCCTAGGTCAGAGTAAGTCAGAAACGAGTTGACTGACTCACAATATCATACTTGCTTTCATTGGTTTTCCAACGGTTTAGCCAAACTCATAGTTAAGCTATCTAGTTTTCTTCCTCCTACTATCTTTGCTTTCCAAAGAGAACATTCTGAAACAAAATTGTTTATACCAACTTGATAAAGTACAACATGAGATTCAAATATTAGTTAGTTAGCTTCTTCTGGAGGAAGAAAAATATTAACATGAAAGTCCTAGATAGGAATGCTAGATATTACTCTTTACAGAAAAGAACAACAAAGATTAATCAGTCTTATATGTCACAGGTATAAACTTACTGAAATCCAAAAAGTGGAGATATAATAAATTCCAGAAACCCATATAATTTTATTATGGAGCCAGGGACCCAAAAAATGCATATCCTGACCAGGACCAAGGACATATAAAGTTACTCAGGAATTTGTGCTACAGAGACAAAACGTTTTTTTTTTTCTGGGTATCGTTGCAATGTGTGCCTGCAAAAGAAACAGAACAATACCTAGAAGCTGACAGAGTAGACACCAAAGTAGCACAGGATATAACAACCTTCCTCCCAGTGCATTATCCCAGGTAAGCAAGGAAGAGGCAGAACACTTTTGGTTAATTGTTGCCTTCGATCTTGGGGTTAAGTGCTACAGAGGTTCTCTCGTATTCCACCCCACTGACATTCAGAAGAGCCTAACTTTGCATGTGAGACTTAAAACCACCTTCAGTTCTCACCCCTAGCAAATCTATAAGAAACAGGATCCCATCCTGCCACCTCTCACAAGAAACTCGTGTTATTCTCTTGACAAACAAAACAGCAGACATGCAATAGCACATATATTTTTCTCACAGCAAAATTAATTTGGAAATCTTATAAAATACCTGCTCTGCCACACTTTATGTAGTACATGCAACTTGCTTCACAAAAGATTCAAAAGGAAAAAAGTTCTTTTCCTAACAGCAGACTATATCAAACTCCAAGCCTACGCTGTCATTAACAAGACTTCCTTTAACATTATCACTATGAGTATCACTATGAGCTTCTCTCTCACCTCTCCTCAATATAGGCTTTTCACTGCCTTTTTATTTCTTTCAGCTGGCAAGCCAGGATCATGCTTGAATATTGCAAACAGGTGCTTGAAGTTAATATCAAAAATCAGCTCATTAATCTCTTCTTTCCCTGATACTCTCTACGTTTTTTCTCCTCATCACACAAAACAATTTATCAAATTTAGATAGAAATCTAGATTTCAAAAGTTGAGTTCTTTATTATAATACACTTAATTTTTCATTAACTTTAAAGATCTCCAGAGCTACCTGTAAACTTGCACTGTTTCAAACCCTGAAGCTTACATAGACAAAAAAAAAAAAAAATTTATGGGACTTGGTACTTGGACAGTTCGTATACAAATCTGAAGAAGATCCCATACAATTCTCACCCTAAAATAATCGTACAAACATAATCCACTACCTTAACAGGTCTGGGGAAAGGCTCCTTTCCATCTTTGTGAAATGTTTTCCTTGCTGCTTGCTATACTCAGCTACATCTGTGGTAGTCCTCTGAGATGAAAGACCCCCAAATCATCGTCGTTCTTTGCCATACACCAGGAACATTTGGCTCCTGATTTCCTAGTGTGAAGATCTCAATTTTTAGAAAAGTTTTTTTTGAGTACAGGGAAGAAGATTGTCAGTAAGTGAAAGTTTTGCTACAGTAACATAGGTGGATTAAGAAATCAATGCAAAATTAGTCCACATAGGTCCTCCACTATTAAGCAAACGTCCTAGAAGCTGTGATTAGGGTCGATGTCCAGTCCTAAAATGGCACTTTCAAGATATGTGTTGGTTTGATGGCTTTGCTTACTGGATTTCCCTGTGATTTAGTATGCAGTAGACTTCACTGAGGCCATACAGTCCCAACATGCTAATCTTGACAAAGAAACAGATCAAAAAAATTCCCTTCTTTCTTGATCTCATCTCCATTTCTGCCCATATGTTGCTGTCTGTGCCTTCTTTCAGAAGGTTATCTTTTCGCTTAGATCAGCCCAGGGATTCAGTTTTTGCTGAAGACAGAAAAATAATGCCAGCACAGCCAAGGATATCATGAAATCTTGTAAAGAAGTGAGAACAACAGCAAGAAAAGCCACTTCATAAGTTACTTCATAAACTACCTTTGCTGCTAAACCCAGCAAATCCTGAAGTACAGTCCGAGTAGAGACCACAAGAGAAGCAACTCAGCAGCTAAGCAGATCTAGCCCAGGTCATCAATCAGCTGTATTCATCTTTCTGAAGACAAGATATATTACATGTAGTTGCAGAAATTAAGAAAGCACAACATTCTGGCATCCCAGTAGCTGAGTTAACAGATCAGGGACATTACAGCTTTTATTTACTTATGGCAGAATGCTTTTCAAGACAACAGCCAAAATAGCAAATATGGGTTAAAAAAAACCAGAAACCCTACTACAACTGGGGCCAAAACCAAGCTTCTACATACCACAGCAGGAGCAACAGAGGTATTAAATCTTTTGCTATTTAGATGAGACTGTTATCCTTCACAGTGTGATTTCATAAAGCTCTTCTCTTCCTACCATTAGCACAGATTTTCACGGGCTGCTGAGCCCAAAATGTGTAATCTTTCAGAAAAAGGCTTGAAGAAAGAAATGGTTGTTATTTTCTAAGCCCAAAAAGAACTATTCGGGCTCCTTCCACCCAGTGCTGCTCACAGAGAAGGGTACAGATCCTGCTGGGATATTCTCAATTCCAAAATTACAAAGTGAAAAAGCTACCCCCAAACAACTAGCACTTTTTATTTCATATTTTTAGATAATGAAGATTTTTGCCTTGGTACACAGTAAATCTTAATGGGAAGATAGAGCTGTCTACAAATTAATCAGCAATGACAGATGCCACAATCTAATTATAGCACTGAAATGTGCAAAGAACTATAATGAAAACTGATTACTATCCACATAATTTCTACAATTTTAATTATAATAAATACTTTAAATGAGTGATTATACAAGTATGTCACATTTGCCTATTTCATTCCTTGTTATAAAAATCCTACAGCAGTACAGTTGCTATACTCTATATTTTTGTTGCATTAGTTTATTTGTTCCATACAATCTATTTTGAATTGTTTTTTCTGAATCAGAAAATTTAATTTACATGTTACTTCTGTATGAAGATGCTTAAAGAAGTAACCCAAAATATCTCATCAATATTTAAGCCACAAATAACACAGAAATAGAAACATATCAGTCTTACCCCCTTGAAGACAGAAACTACGAATAAACAACCAAAGATCAACACCCTGCACAAACTTCTCTCTTTTCAAAAGCCTGGGAATACCCAACAAGCCCTGATATATGTCCAGAAAATCACTACAGAGGGCTGGTTTCAGGCTATGTAACAGAAAATAGAGGGAATCTCAGAACCTGGGAAGTCTTCAGAGAAAGTGATATGTAATCAGAATAAGCAGCATCTTCTATGCTATCTTCAGCTAAAACATTTAAGGATGATGATAGATGAATTGAGTGGGGCTATAGAGGCCTGAAGAACTCATAAAAGAGAAAGATCTGTACAGAACAGAAGGAAAGCCTCCTCAGAAAAAGAACATTATGGAAAACCCTGTGAAAGTCGAGCTGGAAGAATTATACTTGCCTGGGTGTTGAAGTTACATTTTGAGTTCAAAGATCCCATTACCTCCCTCAAGTAGGGCACTCATGCAAACAAACCTATTTTTTGGTGAAGACAGTGATTTACAAAAACTCCCTTGTGCATTTTCAGAACTGAATATACTAAGTCCTAAGAGTTAGACTTCTATGGTAATCATGGAGAAAATAGCTAGATAGAATCTCAAAAGGGCACCAAGTCCTTCATTTAGTACCAAATCAGTTTCTGCAATACCATATTCAAATATAAGCAGTAGTCTTAATAAACAAAATGCACGCAAGGCATATGCAAGCAATAGCTAGGTGAGCACACTCACAGAATCACAGAATGGTGGGGGCTGGACAGGATCTTTGTGGATCATCTGGTCCATCCCCCCTGTCAAAGCAGGGTCACCTAGAGCAGGCTGTGCAGGGCCACATTGAGGCAGGTCTTGAATATCTCCAGAGGAGACTGCACAACAACTCTGGGCAGCCTGTTCCAGTGCTCCGTCACCCTCAGAGTGAAGACGTTCTTCCTCTTGGTCAGCTGGAACTTCCTATGCTTCGGTTTGTGCCCATTGCCCCTTGTCCTGTCTCTGGGCACCACTGAAAAGAGTTTGGCCCCATCATCCTGACACCTACCCCTAAGATATTTATAAGCATTTGTTAGGTCCCCTCTCAGCCTTCTCTTCTTCAGGCCCAGCTCCCTCAGCCTTTCCTAACAGTTAGGGTTTTAATTAAACAAATGAATATGGGTTGGTTTTTTTTCTTTTTAATTTATTTTTTGTCAATTTTTAATTTAATTTTATAATTACACAGAAAAATTTGAAGTTAAAATAAAATGTCTGTCTTCCTTTATGACAAATGCTTATATTTTGCAGCAAATATCTGAATTTTAAAAATAAGCTTTGTATAAAACTAAACATTGATGTAACACGTGTACTGTATCCAATGATAGTGAAACTAATCTACCTTCTAGGAGAAATATTTTTGGTCATAAAAAAGGAACAAAAGAGCGATAGCACAAGTGCATGTTGAACCTCTGGCCATCAGATTGACAAAATTGTCAGGACATACTTTCAATGAAACGGTGATGTGGTGGCTTGAACGAACCAAACAAAACGTCCCAGCCAGTTGTGCATCCTCTTGAGTTGTGACGCAGGACCTACAGCAGACTTAATGCCTTCTGCCTGGCAGCATAGAGCCATAAAGCATAAGAATCAGTAAATTTAATCCTGTAAAATGATTGTTTTGTGGCCCTACAGCATGAGAAGCCTTTCGCCATTTTGGCGTACCCTGCATAATAAATCTCCCGCTCTGGTTGGCAAATTATCAAAAACAATGTCCTACAAGTTGAAAAATTCACCAGATTATTCCTTTACTATGATGTGAAGTTTTTCCATTACTAATGGATTAAGTATTAAAATCAAAACAACTCTGAGTTGACTGTCCAATCTGGAGTACACATTTCTCTACGAGCAAGCAGCAAGAATACATTTTTTTTTTTTCTTTGTCCTTTCCCCCTTCTTTGTCAAAATGAGGGGGAAAAAAAGGAGAAAAAAAACCCCAAAAGAACACACAATAGCCATTGCAGTTACAAAAGCTGTGTTTTGATGATAATCTTTTGTTTTGCTTATTTTAAGGAATTACTGTCACATGGACAAAACTTCTAGTTAGAGGACATGCTAAAAGATGCATACATAAGTGGTCACATACTAAAAGTGGTGAGTTTTATGTCTCTAACTTCGTGCTTGAAGTTTTGCTTTTGAAAGCAGTATCTCTGCTTAGAGTGGTATAACTGCAAACAGAATCTTTTCCCATACTTTAAGCAAGAGCTTAAAGATAGAATTGTCACTGGGTAAATATTGTTTGGGTTTTTTTTTAAATTCTCTGGAGTAATTACAATTTCTACATACTTTATATGTATTGATTTACTTCTACATTCTTACAGATTTTGTGTATAATACTTCCATTGTTTATCTATATATTTATTAAACACATGACCTGGGATGTTTCTTAAAGTTCAGACATGAAGAAGTTTTTTTGTAGACACCCTAACCATAGCATTACAAATCCTGGCTTGTTGCGACTAGATTTGGGTGACTTTGTTTTGACCAGCAATCAAAATGTCATCCTGAAGCTATTTGCAAATATGCCCCCAATTTGATGAGCTGTTGCATCAGACGGGTTGGTTGGGTTTAGGATAGAAAGTCATCGAGGATGAATGGTTGTGGTCTCTGCTTAGTCGCTCTCCTGTCCTTGTATTTTCCTGGAGTGACCTTTTCAGCTCCAAGTTTACGAAGCGTTTTGGGGGAGGTTCTCTGTCTCTTCTAGCCACCTTTACGTTTTGCATAAATGATTGTCCTTCGTGGAAACTGTCATGTCGTGCTTCCCGGGTAGATATGTTAATCTGTTTATCAGTAATTTTTGAAGCATTTTGTGTAATATGGACCTGCTCCAGATGATACTCGTCTGTGCTGACTGCTAGGGCATTCACTCTGACTTTGGGGAAACTCAAGCTTAACATACAGTATCCTCCCTGAGGGCTCTGGCCACAGATCTATTGCACAGATAAGGAACTATTACTGTTTCATCCTCATTTTATAAATCCAGTCTTTTATTGTCCCAGGTATTTTTATTTTCCACATGTCCGGAAACAGAAATTGTTGGGTTGTTTTTATTGTTCAGCTTGGAAATAACTTAAAATGTTGCTTCTCTGTCTTTGAGCGAAGAGCTATAAAGATTTTTTCCCCAGTTGACCCCACAAGAGACAGTCATTGACTGAAATCAGAGAGTGAAACTGAAGCTGTGTATGGAATATGCCTGCTTAGCTTCAGCTAAATATCTGCATGGATACTGCTTTTGCAGCCTTTATTCTTGGCCGCTTTCGCAGTGACCAGCCTGGGTTTGTGGCCTGACGGCTTAAGACATATAATTTCAATGAAGTGCACCAGTCCAGAACAAAAATATAATGTACGTGCCTTTTTAATATTTGCAACGACAAAGGCACTGTCTGCTCTGCTTCTGGAAGGTATCCTGAAAAATGGGAATTAATAAATGTATCAGATCCTTGTGAGAGGTCTAATTTTATCCAAAGAAATTGACATTAATAATCATTAATGTCATACTAATGCCGTACTAGCTCTCATTAGGTCCTGCTGCACTATGTGATATGTGCCTGTAGTAACAGAAAAGATGATAGTATTTCGCTTCCTCCCATTTCCCAGCAACGCGGACAGCTATGTTTATTTGACATCAATCTTACTGAACATGAGGTAAATACGGCGGTTTCTTTGTGCGTACACAGCAGACTCATATAACCAGCATTTTATCATCAGCATGAGATCTGAGGTAAGTCTGACTGTGGCAGATAAGTAGTTTTTGAGATGCTTGCAAGCAATTTTGCTCTGAAGTGTAGCCCAGAAAGCAGGGGATTTGTTGCCCTTTCCGCAGGTGCTAGGGGGTTACCGCTGCCAGCGTTTGGCTGCTGTGGGGTTCTTTGCCATTTGATACATCTGTTCAGTGTGGTCTTCTGCCTCCAACAGGCATTAAAAAATCAGCATAACCCCCAAATCCTTGCCTCTTAGAATTAAAGTGCTGTGAGAGGGTTTGTCCTGTATCCATATGCTATTTCTGGCTAAGTCTTATTAGGAAGATTATCTAAATATAATTGTTACAATTGTATTAGAACAGACTTATTACAGACTTGTAAAACTTGTCGAAAAATGAGCAAGCAGTATGGTTCCCCTTAGCTGGATTTTTATCGCTCTAATAAGGACTATATGTCCTTCTAGGTTACATATTTGGAGAGGGTGATAATTACTGCCATATCTGTCAGCAGTGTTGCAGTGCTTTGATAAAAGGCTATTCTGCTCCCAATCAAATGACTAAGAAGTTATTTTTGGCTTTGTTTATGGAAAAAAGACATTTTGTGAGATTATAGTTGGAGTCTGTGAAGCAAAAAAGACGAATAGTTTCTTGGCGTCGTAACTTAGAGAGAAGCAGGCAGAAGGAGGACCTCTGAGATCTTCAGTCAGCATGGGGAGCTGGTGCTCTGGTTTGAAGATGTGAGCGGCTGTGTGCAAATCCTCATCATGCTTGTGTGTGGTTAAAAATTAACTCCTTTCACTGTTCTATATTAGGATGAGGCATCATGTTGGAAACTGAGTGCTTCAGTTGTCATTATTGTTTCACAGCGTTGTAGGATTGCTCTTCCTTTATTCATTTCCTACCAAACTGACACAGCAGAGGACTCTGCATTCTGGATAGAAAATTTAGTGGGATGTTATTGAGAGTTGTGATAATTTAAATTTTTAAAATGTTAGTCTATGTGTTGCAGAAGCGTGGTGTTTTTTAAGTGAAAATGGTCTTAGAAAGACAAAATTAAATGGGGGGAAATACAATGCCAGACACAAAGCTGGACCTGATGGGGTACAAGAGGAGTATAGTTTACCCAAATACTGTTTCAGGAATAGAAGACAGAGTCAAATTCATCCATGCAATGGAAATGGGGCTAGGTCTGATCCTAGGTGTCTAGTAGCCTCTTAACATAATACCAATAATTACTGGAAGTACCCACTAACAGAAAGATAATCTGTGTCAAGAGACAGTCTTTAGCTAGTTCCAGTTAGTGGCAAACTTAAATTTGTTATGAAATTAGAACTTTTTTAGCATTTAAACAAATTTCAGAGAAAAAAGTGTCTTGCTTTTTCATGGAGAATAGAGCTCAATTTATTGTCTAGTTCGTAGATTTTTTCCTATACATAGTACTATTCCCTTATGCATAGACTGATTGACTGCCATGCGCATTTTCATAAACTTTTTTGATATCACATTGGTTCCATGAGGGATCACTTTTTTTTGTGGTTGATCCTGAATGTGTATTTGGCTTTGACTGGAAAACAACACTGTCAGAAACCAGGGAGGTCTGCTTCTAGGAAACAACTCTGTTTCTGGGGCCAGAAGAAGATGCTGAAATACAAAGTGAGGCAAATTCAGAATGACCAGGTCTTGTGTGGTTCAGGACTGAGTACAGGAGCTGCTGTCCCACACAGTGCTTGGCTGTTGTAAGCCAGTTTGCTCACTTTTGGGGTAGGGGTTTTTTTAAAGTGAGGTTATTCGTGACAGCAGAGACTAGAGAAATACCGTTGTGTGGTTTCTTTCTTGTTGACAAAGAAGTGCCACACTAAGCAGTACAGTGCTGGAAAGCTGGGACGCTATAGAATTCACACCACACACCCATCTTTTTCAGGAGGTAGCTACAAAGTGTGCATACGTATGCGTGTTGTGGTGTATAACAGTTTGAACAGATTTCGTCTACTTTAGTCAAGTAAGGTTTTTTTTTCTGTAAGGTTTTTCTTTCTGTTTAAAATTGTGACATATCAGTCAATATTTATTGTTACATAGTGTTTATATTTTATTTCAAAAATGTTTAAGTGCTGCGAGTTTTAGAGCTAGTGTGTTTGACATACCACCAAACGTGAAAATTTCTGGCTTTACATTTCAGTAGTAGTCTCCAGTCTGTGCTGTCAATAAAGAAATAGTATTTTTGGCTTGTTCAGTTCAATACCTAAAGAGATTAATTTAGAATTGAAATGCAGTTGCATTTTCTCCAATTTATATATAAAAAGTAAGTCTCTTTTAGTCTTCTATTCCTTAAAGATGTGATCATCGGGAGTTTTAGCTCATTTAGCTGAAAATACAATTTCCTTTTCATTTGTATATCATTTTCCTAAACTGTGTTTTAATAAACTTGGGGAAGAAGGAGACTGTGTTTGTGTCTGTGAATCCAGAATTCTGATGAATGTAACTATTTTTAGAACACATTTTTCTGCGTTTTATGTTCTAGTTTCCATCTGAATGCACTTTGATACAAATTACTAAAAGAAATTATTGTTTCACTGTTTCATAACTAAAATGCAAAATGTCAGCAAATGAATACATGTTCTGATACAAAGCTGTTTATGTTTTCATTTATAGCTAATTTCTCTGTGTGTGAAAATACATATAACCTGTGTAGCCTCCTGGTTAGCAACAAACAATGCCAAAAAGTCGTGTTTAATTGGAAACCAACAGGTTTTAGTAGGTAACAATCAAGAAAATAGATCTTTCCTTAGGAAACAAAATGAAAGAGTAAATATTCAAGAAAATATTTTAATAAATTTAAAGAAAGGTTTTCTATTAGTTCAAAATCATGCTTTGTTCAGTGATTAATCTCAGTTCTTTAAACTGATCCACATATGTTGTATTACCTTTAACACTTTCATTATAACATGTAAGAAAAACATTCAGATTAAAAATAAGAGCAATAGATTGGGTATTGAAACCCTTCCATAATTGGCTTTCCTGAAAAGTAATTGTTTCAAAAACATCACAGACAAAATCCATTTTACTTCTGGATAAGCTCATCTCTTACCAGCTTTTTCCATTGACTGTGAGCATTAGACTCTTTTGATAAAATGTAAATCCCAACAAGAAGACAAAAGTGCTTGCTTCACCTCCTGTGCAATTTAGCTCAGACCTCTGGAGAGAGAGAGAGTAGATTATTTCCCCTTTTTTACACAGATTGGTTTGTGCCCATGGGTATGAGTTAGCAGCATGAGAAGGGGAGACCACATTGAATCAAGTGTAGGCTATTTGCCAATAAACTTCTGCTTGCTTAGCAGGTCAGTGTTTAAGGAGTAACACTGATAGAAGTATTTTGAAATTTAAAGGAACAACAAGAAGGAAGCTGTTCTTTAGTTTAAAATAAACTTTCAAAAAAGCAAGTCAAAGCAGCAAATGTTTGCATAAAAAAGAGATGTCTGCCCAGTGGGAACTGAATATGCCTTGATAAGATTAGAATAAGAAGCCTACATTTTCAATCCAGGAGTTCAAATGGGCGAAATTTTGTCTTAGACTTACCTGCTTGTATTAATGAGAGTCCACAACTTGTATATGTAAATGTGTTTTCTGTGTGTCTCTGGTGCTGTTTCTATGGTCATCTATGGATCAGTCTATTTCCCTTTCTAGACACGCACAGACTGAATTGATTTCCATCCACCCAGTTTTTAATAATTCTGCATCAGTTCAGAGATGTAATGTGAAGATATTTGCCCTTATGCCTTTACTTTTATAGTGCTTTGACACCTGTAGCAGAGGCTCTGTCCTGGCTACCCTGGGATTTTCTTCAGGATTATGAGATACAGTTTTATATGTTATACAACACTGTAAGTGTTAGTTTGAGGTCTTGTCAGGAATTTGTAATCAAGTTTACAGAAATGTATTTATCTATCACAGACATTTGTCTGTCACATAGACGTGTGATTTGTCTGTCACATAGATGTGATTTATCAGATGGAGCAAGATAAATGAGCATTCACCAAAAGTCAGTTGGACGGTCAATTGGAAGCACACATGTGCACCTAATTAGGAAAAAAACTTGGAAGGGTAGTATTCTAGAAGCAGGTTCTTCTCAGTTGACAATAGAAAATTATAATATTGAGTAGAAAACCCACTGGTCATTATTTTCATGAAACAGCCTTATGCAATCAGCCTAGGGTTTTATCTACCCTAATTTCCAATCTCCCAGTTACAGGCCAGTAATGGATTCTTAGAGAAAGAGTGAAGGAGCTGAGGTCCTCCTTGATGCCTCCCCTAGTAACCACCTCAATTTCTGATAAGGAAGGATTCAGGGCTTTCTGAACTGGAAGCTGAATTATTTCTGTTGTGCTCAGTAAAGCCAAAGCATACCCCACTGCATAGTTTCACTCTATGTCCCTAATTTTTGAGCTATGAGAAATAGTAAATGTTTTCTTTTCACTTCGTGATTGTGTAGAATGCCTGCTTTCGTTGAGTTTTTTCTCCAGCTGAAAGACCTACAGTCTGTTACCATACAAATTCCACTGTATCATCTTTCCTTGTTCTTTTCTACGCAAAAAGTAGAAATGTGAATCCCTGTATCTGAATTTTTAAAAGTGGGCGTTGATTAGGTTTCACCAGGGAAAAGTGCACTAGGCTACAAGAGCGAGTATTTATTGCTGATCAGAACTGGGTAGAAATATAGCTTACTAATTTTATCCTAATGCACTTGAGAGGGAAGAGATCCAAGTATTGAAAATAAAAGCATCACATGCCCTCCATTATTTGCTTATGGAAGCAATAATACACAGTAGATGGTATTGCAAACATGAACTGATCGTTTTTCCGTTGAAATCAACATCAGTTGATTAACTTCAGTAGAAGCAGGTCATGCCCAAATGGTAAATATTGCATGTGCATTTTTCCAACACTTGTGAAACAAATAACTGCATGTCCTGATTCTATTTTTGTAAATGAAAATTAAAATAAAAAATAGCAGTTGATTTTTTTGCTGAGCAATGTTGACCTATGCGTGCTTGGTCAGTAATTGCAGTGCTGCTCACTGACTAAAGCTATTTCCTTGAGAGAAAGCAGTTTTTAAATTATGTTATATTTTTCCATTTGCTTTTGATAAGTAGAAATAAGAAGCTCCTGTCTCAACCTAACTGCTCCCGAAAAAACAAAGCCAACACAAAATGATGGGTCTGGCAGTTTGACTGCAGTTGTTAGCCATGACTAAGTGTATCTGAAGTATCCAAAAGCGAGTATGAGTGTAAATGGGGTTTCTGGAGTTGCCTTGTTTTGAAATTCCCACGTCCCATGTATAAAGGGTCAGGAATGTATTTATGTGATCCTTGTAAGCCAGTTAAGAGAATCATATCCATCTGGGCTTTCAGCTTACATTTCCAGAGAATTTCAGAAAAGATAGCAAGCTTTCTGTTTCCTGAGGTGGACCCATGCTCGCTCTCTTTGGAGTGGGCATTGTGTCCCCTGGCATTAGGCACTGTGCTGGGCTGTGGTTGCCTTGGTAGGAGGCACTCACCCTACGCTCCCTGAATAGCTAGTCAAGAGAAATAGGCATTAGGGTGCAGTTCATCTGGCCTGTTTTAGACCTCTAGCTTATAACAAGATGAACTGCCTTCTAAAAGTATCGGCTTTTCTACACTTTTAGAGTTTTAGATTTTAAGGTTCAGGTGACATGTTGGACAGTATCTGCCTTTTGTCAGAAGAATTTCATGCTGTGAGCTGCTATCATATAGAGCTGTTTCTACCACTACCATGCTGTCAGCTCATTCTGCCTTGGCAATATTTCCAAGGCCACCAGGTGCATAACAGATGACAAAACTTAATTGTACCAAACCCACTGTCATCAATGCAGGTGTGTTTTTCCTGATTTTGGGAGATTTTGCTTCAGGTGGTCCAGGCCAAGCAAAGATCTCATTCCTAGCCTTGGCAGAAAATAGTCAAAGTCTGTTCTGCTTTCATGTCTTCGTGGAGAATCACATATTGTGTCTGCAGAAAGCACCATGGCTCTGCAAGGCCACAGGCTGAGCTTCAGGTAATTCTTATATCAATTATTTTATGTTTTTCATTTTCTGTAGTACCTATTTTTAATTCGGTGTCTATATTGCTTAATCACAGGACTACTTTGTCTAAATTCAGCAAGTACAGCACACATAGGTCTCAGCCAAGGAGAAGGCGAGATATACCGTGTGTGTGTATGTATGTATACCGGTGTGTCTCAAAGACGCTAGATTTAAAACCTGTGTCATTGTTTCTAGCTTTTGTAATTAGACTGTGTGGTTTCTTCTAATTTAAACTGGGTCAGTGTGTACCTCACATCCTTGAGGCTTCTTCCAAGCAGATGTGCTTCTTGATATGCAATGCTGTTGCATCATTTTTTAAGTGAGCACCAGGATGTCACTTTTTCAGGAGTTTTCCCCAGTCATGTGACATTAAAAAATTAATCTCTCTTTGACATTTCAACTCTGTAAATGAAAGCAGGCCCTTTATTGAACATTTTTCAGGCTTAAGAGCTGCCTTCTTGCATTTGCTTTGCAGTTGACCCTTTAGTCCTATTTTGAGTTACCAGATGAAAATAAGGTTTCCCTTCAAAGGCTGGTTGCCAAGGGTAACTGGCACTGACGCCAAAAGATGAATACTCTACCTACTTAAGATAATGCCTACTTTGTGAGCTAAATAAAGAGCTAAATTGAAGAGAAGGAGGTTGGATAAATGTGAAATATCAAGGGAGAAAAACCAAGATTATTAGGGATGCAGAATTCAGAAAGGATTATTGCCTTTTGCACCAGTAATGGCCTGTACACAGATCATGCATGCGACTCTGCAGCCAGGCACTTGGCTCTCTTGGTCCCACTGATCCATTGAACAGTATCCGTGCTTTTCCCTCTGCCTGGAGAATATGTAGAGCTGTGGAGGTGAGAGGCGGGGAGGTGGGATATTTCGCATGAATTTTACAGAAGAGCGATGGTTACTGAGAGTGCAAGTTTAAAATTTTGAGCTTGAGGTTGAGAGACTCAGCTGCTGCTGGGGAAGTTACAGCTGGAATTCAGAATTTCTCAGAAAAATTCATGCACCGTTCATGTAAATGAAGGAGAATAACCTCTCTGCATCTAATATTTTATAGTGGAAGGAATTGATTATTTTGATATTTGATTCAAGTGTGGAAGCAGTCTTAGTCCCTGTCCCCCAAAAAAGCTGCTGATGTGTTGGAGGATTATGGCAGAAGGAAGCTTTCAAAATAATTCGGTGATAATATTGAAAAATATAATCAGAACTTGATGTCTACTGACGTCATATTTGAGCAAAAGAAGATGAAAACACATGACCCATATCATTTAATATCAAAAGCTGTAAGCTCTTGGTTTCTTACAGTTAGTTAATATACTGAATAATTTCTCAGTAACTGGGAGTTACACCATATGCAGTTACATACACTTATGTGCTTTTCAGAAACTGTGTTTCATGTGATTATGCTCTAAGAAATATAGCCAAAGTAGGAGCATGGACCTCTAGAAGTGACTTGGTGGACTCAGTCAAGACTGTTCCTTATAAATCTGTTTCCTGCTGTGGCTGTTAGTAGTTTTCAGGCAGATCCAGTAGCTTGTTTATCAGATTTGTTTTGAAGATACAAGCCGGTTCTCCCAACTAATGCATTGCTATTTTTACCAGAGAAAACAAATACAGTTGTTTGACTAACTGGAGACCATGAATACTAGGATAGCTTGGACTACGTCTATGCTGGAGCTTACATTTATGTTGGAGATCTCTCTGTTGCTCTCTGCAAAGTCTGTCAACGGCTATCATGGTTCTGTGAGGAAAAAGATTTCTGCAGGTTGACAGCAAGATAGAAAACAAACTGCTGCTTTCACTTCCACAAGCTTTTATCATTATAAACCCTTTCCATTCCGGAGGCAATAAAGAAGAGTCACACCATACACCATGGAAGCAAGACCTAAAGCTGACTCAGTCAGTGATACTTCAGTGGAATGTCATGCACTGAGTCCCCCCACCTAGAGTCAAAAAAGGGAGCAGGAAGATCTCTTTTCATTTCAAATGTGCTTTTAGTGTTTTTTATAGGCCCTGTAACATTCTGCTTTGTTTCGAGTACTTATTTGGGTTGTGGAGTAAGGGTCCAGCTTTCAGCATGTTCACTGCAGTTGGTGGTGTCACATAACACATGATCTAAGGAAATCAAGCCCAGGTACGATTTTTAGTGACTGTAATTTCATTAAATTAATTTGCTGTATCTCAGATAAGAAAAATAGCTTTGCACAACTGAAAAAATATACTAGGAGTTAACTTCAGGATATACTCAAGCACTCTCACCTATCCTGTACTCCAGTGGATTTCCATGAAGTCACCAGTGGTGCTTTTCATGGACAACAGAATGGCCAAATGAACATACAGTTTTTCTTTGTGAACTTTACTTGCAGTCTGTGCTCATTAGAATGGAACTAAAATTCTCTGCCTACGAAACCATCTGGTAGACTGGAAATGTGTACCTTTAACAAAAGC
>Ga0181612_114892_pt1 | contig 16370 bp, 6 predicted proteins | sample HoacroProtozoa21_FD_119630 | JGI IMG/M metagenome (GOLD analysis project Ga0181612, IMG submission 119630) | Hoatzin crop microbial communities from Cojedes, Venezuel. Combined Assembly of Gp0051906, Gp0051904, Gp0051908
ATCTGTTATAAGAAAAAAATAAACTAATACAAGCAGTGAAACTGGAGATAAGAGCAGAGAGATGTGTGCGGAGGAGAAAAATAGGATAAAATGAAGAGTATTTTGGATGGGCTTGGTTGGGAATGGTGAATAAAGGTGAAAACGGTAGTAGAAAGAAGGGGGATTGTACAAAGCTTTAGGCTTGCTAAACTTGACACAAACACCGAAGAAGTAACACAACAAAGAGTGACAGGATGAATTTCAGATGCATGATAGAAGAAGGGGCAATCAGAGAGATACAGTCTGGAACTCTGAATTAAAATAAGATGAATCAGCTGAACTTGCTTGTAAACATTTATTGTAGAATGAATAAGCCAACTTTATTTGCAAAACCAAAAGGGTATGTGAAAGGAGAAAAATAACAAGGGAGCATTGCTTTAAATGGAATTAAAAATCGAGATGTGATAAAAACAAATGCTCATAGACTGAAAAAAATGAATTGTAATGCCAAATTGCTTTTTGCATTCTGAACTTTTAATAGACTGAAATGTTTACTACATTAATATGTTGTCTGACAAACCCTTTGAAGGAGCTGTAAAGTTGAAAACTGAAAAGAATGTGAATATATTTGAAAATATAAGTATTGTTGAGGACTTGCCAGTCATAAGTAATAGAGTATTTCTAATATATTCAGGTTGTTTTCTCTTCTCACAAGTGTTCTGAATTTTTGTTGTCATGCTAATTCTTTTCCATAAACACAAATGTTCACAAAAATGATTGTTCTAATGAGGTCGGACTTAAAAACCAGCAGGGATCCCCTTTAGTTGTAAAACCCTCTTCAGTATTTCCTATTCCATTCCGTTAACATCTAGCTCCTCAACAGCAAACTAGGACAGTATAACTTTGCTATTCTGCTCTCATAACTTCTATACGTGTTGATGCATTTCAGTCAAATTTGAAAAAAGAGTAAAGGCCACAGAGTTTTGCAGTTTCTGACAGCTTTGAGAGAGGAAGCGACCGTGAAGGGAAAGACTGTGTGTGACGCCATCCCTACTAAAAAGTGGGAAATCCCAAGTCTCCACGAAGCCAGGCTTCCTCAGTTCTGTTGCAATACATTTGTAGAAATATGTATACATACATAATAAATGAAGAATGGTAGGTTTTATGTGACAGGTGAATCAATATTCTTGAGAAGATCTAGATCTGTGGCCATACAGTGCCCTTCACTAAAATATTTCCCATTATTTTTGGGGAAACATTTTAACAGTTCTGGGAAACTGTTTCAATGGTGTTATTAGGTCAGGAAGATAGTAATTCTTCTGATATATCTTCCTCAATTACAATGAAGTTTCTGCCTCCCTGATTCATTTTGTCTCTGAAGAGTGGTGTGCAGAATTGAAAGTCTGCAGGTATTTCTAGGGAAGACCTCTCACGAGCACAACTATCTCCACAGCTTTCCTCTAAAGAGTTCCTTCAAATACAGTCCTTGCTAGGCATAGGTAAGGGAGGTCAAGTTGCTTTATATATGTGGTCTATATGTGTTAACTGTGCTCTGTGTCACTGTTTGTAATGCTGTGCCATTTGATATGTACAACATCAAACTTTAAGGCCGGATTTAATTACTTTACTCTGATTCACAATACCTTCAGTTAATGATCCTGATCTCAAAGTAAGAAACTGTCCAATATAGTAGATAGTGATATAATCTAGCAGTGATGTTTCAGTCTAAAGCACATGCTCACATAGCAAAGCCAAATTAAGGACATAGATCCCTCTGGAAATACGTAGTTCACTCAGTGCTCTGAATCAGGCAAGAGTTTTCTGTGACGGTCTAATTAACAGCACATCACAAAACATGGGTGCAAGCGCTTTGTTTTAAGTTTTGCTATAAGTCTTCCTTCTGAGATTCCGGGGAATCTCTAAAGCTGCAAGTATTTTTCTTGAGAAAATAAACAGTATCTATTGTAATGGAGAAGATCAGTTGTTCATTTTAAATTCATCTAATAATATTTCACCCTGTTTTTTACCCTTAAACTTTTTAGGATGATCTGTATGCATAAGAGGGTGTTTATATATTCAGACTATTAAAATTCGCAAACTCTCAAATGTCTAGTTCATAAATTACAGACGACACAGCATCAAAGAAAATGGGAAAAAGCGCGAGTCTTGGGAAAAAAGGCTTAACATTTTGAATTTCAAAGTACACTCCCAAATCAACGATGTTTTATTACCACAAAAATGTTTTATCCGTTAGTTTATTTCATACACTAAATTATCAGTTGTGTCAGCAGAATAGGATGCAGATGAAGGAATGAAGGACAGGAACAGAGTAAAGGCATCCAGAGGCTGGGAACAAGAACTATGAGCTCTATTTAAAATACACATATATTACTTTAAATAGTATAAGATGAATAGCGTAGGTATTCTCAGGTTTATTTCTGTATTAAGGATGTGAATACTGACAAGATATTCCTTATATCTAAAGGGCAGAAACTATTTTAATCGTAGGGTTATAAACCTTCTATGATTGTTATGCATTTTAAGATTCTACGAAGTGTGCTTCAGTATACCTCAGAATATTTTAGTGATGTACATCAGTATCATTGATTAGACATGCTTTTCTCAAACTAGGCTTAAGAAGGACTGTTATTCTGTATTGATGCAGTGCTTTCACATGTGGAAGGTAAGCACCAGATGATCGTTTAGATACACAGTGATGCTGTAGTGCAAATATTTAAATAGACCGATAGAAGAGTGTAAAAAGCAAGTTAAAGGTATTTCTCTCCTCAGGTCAACTAGGAGTCTATTAGATGGATCTATTAATACAAAACCAGCAAATACTGATGACAGTACAAAACAGACGGGTAGCAGCTGTACAAATATTTCACTATACATTAGTACTGAGCAAAATGAATATATTTTATTGTAACTACCCTGGTCCTGCACCAGCTCTGTTCAGGGATGTCCAGAATGTAGCAACCAAATAGTTTATAGTGGAATGAGAAAAAAGCATAAAAGTAAGTTTAAAAGACACTCTTGCATGCAGAAATATTTGTTAAAATGTTAAAACAGTATTTGACTACATGGTGCATGAAGTTGTTGCCGGTATGGAGATTGACTGATAGAAATGCACTCTTATTAGTATACAACTAACTCAAATTCAATTAACTTGAAGTAGAATGAAAACATTAAGTATCTTGTTAAAGTAGCTAAGAGATCAGACAGAAGTCAAAGGCAGTAGTGGCAATGACTTGAAGGAGCTGGCATAAGGCTGTAGATGTGTAAGGGTTGTAAAGGAGGGAAGAAAACATAAAATCAACCTGAATTGGGTAATGAAGGAGTAAAGAAGAAATTTATTGTGTCACCTGCGCAGTGGAAGACAGTCCCCCCAAAAAAGATATCTATGTAGAACCTGGAATATACAAAGTGGTGTTTGGGCAATGGCAAATGACAAAATACATACTACACCTTTTTCAGTGTTTTTTTTCCTTTCCATTTGAGCTCCCCTGACACCTTAGAGGGCGTGGTAGGCCAGGAGCACAAGGAGCTGCAGCTGGCTTGAAGTCCCAATGGCTGTCCCTGCATTATGAGTGCTCCAAGCTGATTTCTTCTAATGTGCTCCAAGAAATGGTCCTCCTTTTCCCTAAAACCGAAAGCAAACCAACCTGCTTATTCCATGGGAGAATTATCTCTTTCTTTTTTTTCCCCACTTTATTTTGTCCTGCAGACCTTGACATGAGGAATAAGCATGCTCATTGCCAGAGACGTCTTCTGCATCTGTGGGCTCTGATGAAGAAAGGCTGACCCTTCAGTATGTTCTTTCAGCTTTTGTTCCACCTTTCATTCTCTCCCTCTTTTATCTGGGTGTGTCAGTATGGTACAGGCGTTTTCTATTTCATCTCTGCAAGTCCAGAACTACTGAAAGAAACCTGTTGTAGCCACTCAATTTTGTCAAGAGAACTCCCCAGTCCCAAACTTCCTGTTGACGTAGAAGCAAGATCTGGTCAGCAGTGCCAATTTATCAGCACTGATGCATTTTCTCTCAGAGAAGATGTTCAGCAAACCCAAGAAACCACAAGCAGATCTTTTTTGCTGAGAAAACATTTGATTTCCCAAAGCAAAGGCTAATGCTCAAACTTTCAGAGGCAACGGCTTAGGGCAGCCCTGTTGCCTCTAGCAGTTGTCGACAGAGCTGATGATAGACTCCATGAGTGTGAGAGTATGCCTGGGGGTGCATTGCCACACACCCCCACGGCACTGGTACCCTGGGATGTCTGCCTGCACAGTGTGGGCCCCACCGGGGCTGGCCACCCGCAGGCAGGGCAGGCCATCTCCAGGATCTCCAGCCATCCTGTACACGGCTCAGGACTGCATGGTGGAGGGCATTTTGCTGTTCTGCTTGGCTTTAGGGAATAGAATGGGTTAAAAAAGCCCCAGTTCAGTACATTTTTTATAGCCACGTATAGCATCAGTCAGAGCACATTCTGAGTGCTTCTAAGAACGTTATTTATAGCAAGAGCTGGATATGAGTTTTCCATTGGAATTTCTCAGCAGAAAATGTAGCTTCTGGAAAACTGATTTCTGTGAGAAGCTTTTTATAATGCCAAAAACCACATTATCCTTCCAAAAATTAGCATATACTTCATCTTAATTATCATTTGAGCCAAAGCAGAGAATTTTAATGTAGTACAAGGGCTACAGACAACGTGCTACATTTTCTTATGGTACGTGGATTTCCTTATGAGGCAAATAACCCCTCTAGCCTTTCATACAGGGCAGCATCCCTGCAGTGCTTCATCTTCCATTATGTCACTTACAGTGCAAGGTTTGATGTGCATACTGTCTTACAGGGTAAGGAGGGGTGCAGGCGGTCTGGCTCTACAGAACCTATTGCACATTAGGTGCACCACAGGAAAACGAAGTTTCATTTCTTAAGTGATTCACATCACAGTGCTGCAGGCTGTTCCAACAAATCAGAATGAAACATTGTTGTTTTCGGAATGCCAAAATACTCATTTTTAAAACTGCAGTGAACAGTCTGGATCATATGGGACACTAAAATATGAAACAATATTTTTTTTCCCCTCTGTAGAACAGTTCAAAATGTACTTGTACTAATTGAGGGTGTAAATGAAATGGTTATCATTGCATTTTGCTTTAGGCTTTTAATTTATTTACCCTTTTTAAATTCACTTTCGCTTGTGGTCGTTTATTATTATTCACTTAGAAAATATTTAATTGCAATAATAGTTCATCCTGTTAAACTGTCATGTGGATAAACTGAACTGCCATGCAGTGGAAATGAAAATAAGCTTTAAAATAGCTTCTCTACTTGTATTTTTGAAATGAAATTCTAGTTATCAGGCAAGCTTTTCCAACATCTCTTCCTGGGCTTGTTTTAGTCCCACCCTCCCAAAACAAGAAACAAAAGAAAAGTAGACCACATGCTAGTTAATGGATTACAGAGGAAAAATGTTTAAACACAAATCCTGATTCTTCAGCATTGTAATTACCATAAAAATACAGGTCATATGCAAATACAGGATTTTTGTGGAATACTAGCTTGCTTGTTTCTGGTTCATATGAGTGGTTTTGAATATTTTTTTTCCTTAAAAGATATTTGCAGAAATTAGAAAGGGTTAGATTCAGTGAAAAAGTGGAAGGAAATGAAATTTTAAAAAAGGAAAGGAAATGTTGCCGGAATGAGTCAAAATTAATACTGTAGGAGTTCAATTATGGCATATGGCAAAAGCTATGTATTTCTGCCTTGAGATTTGTTTCTTTTGTAATATTATTGTAGTGCCTACTTCTCTTTCCATTTATGCTATATAATACATTCACTTTTAAACTTATTTTTAGTCCTAGTTTACATTTTAAAACTTAGTTTCCGGCTTTACATTAATATATTTCACGTGCTGTGCAGTTCTCTGTCTTGTATTTTTCAGCATAATAGGGATTCTATTTTCTATATAGATCCCTAGCAACCAGTAAAGTCTATACAACGCTACTTTTTGATGAGCTTGCAAACACCAGGAGATGTTAGCAAAAGAATCAGCCAGTAAAAATCTATTTTACAAGTGTTTAAATTATCTGTGAAAAAAGATTAAATAAACTAAATTCTATATTAGTTCTAAGATATCTTTTTTTTCCTTATTTTAATTTCTGAAAGTGCTGCCAAATGAAATCTGCAGATCAGGACCAGAAGTCATCTTCTTCCTCCTTCTTTAACCAAAGTTTAAATACAACTTTTTTCTTCATCAAAAGGCATATTTTCCCATGGCTTAGTTTTATTTAAGGAACTTCTGCTACATTCTAGTCCTACTAACAGGTATTGTCTAAGCTTTTCCCAGAAACTACCTCAGATACTTAGAGAGATTGGGGGGAGCAGGTGGGAGCAAGGCAAAGAACCACAGAGACTGCATACTGTTCCTGATGTAATAGAGGAGAAATTTAATTAAAATACACCTGCTCTATGTAGTCTGCCAGAATTTAATTATATGAAGTGGCAGATTCTTATGGCTGAGAATGGCTGTTCTCTTTAATTTTAACTGGGTAAAACATGATAATTCAAACCTGTCCATTGTCCTTTAATGTTCAGAGCCTTACTGTTTGTCACAGCCAGGTTTAGTGAAGGTGCTGTGTTGTAGCACACAGCATTGAGGGAGCTTTGTTTACACCCTCTGTTTTAAGGAGCTTGTCAGTTTTTCAAACATAGACATGCTAAACTAATTTCCATGTCTTGAAACAGGATGAATAAAAAGGCTCTTTGACTATTCTGAACGTGTCAGCAGTAACTTCCAGAAAAGAAATCCAAGGATTAATTCATTATTTGACTTTTCCCTTCATAATACCACACACTTTTCTTACTCATCTATTCTATTCCCTGGAGGTCCGATGTCTCTGCTTTTTAGGTCAGGCAACACATGACTAATATTGCTTTTAACCCTTTTGGTGTTAAAGGCTACCCTTGGCAAAGTTTAGTATGGCAGTGATAATACATGCGTGTGATAAACTCCAATCTGGCAAATACAACAGATGAGGAGTTAAAAACTTCTACAGCACAAAAAATGAGGATTGGACAAGGACCGGGTAGGACTTTAAAGTATTGTTCACAATCTTCTCCTTCTCAGTGATTTTCCTACCCAAATCCTATTGGCATCAAAACCAGGAATGAAAATCTTTGGAGTGTGATCCGTTGCCAGGTTACTTTATCTAGTATCTCAGGAGACTAGGAAAAAGAAATGATGTGTAATAGACAGGGTCAGGAAATGAGACACCAAAAAAACCTCTTAGTATCTTGGTAAAAAATATTACTTTACATATAAACTTACCTGGCATAATGCAGAATACGCTAATATATTTCACATACAGTTGAATAAACACCTGTCCAACAGTTTGTATGTCTTTGAAAGTAACTAATACTGATCTGAATAGCTAACATTTGTAGCTGGAACAAACTAGAGAAGAGAAAAATACAGTTTAACAATGGTAATGCATTAGTAAAGTATAAATGATTTGTCAGATCCTTGCATAAATCATGTTAATGAGGCAGTGTACATCTTGCTGTGGTATTGGCCTTAGGCAGAGCATAAATATATTTTGATTTAGCTTATCAAATGTAAACCCTCTCCAATAAGTACATCTAGAAAAAATTTAAGCTCCGATTAGTATTGGCAGCTATGCTCAACCTCTTCTTAATGCTCACTGGAGAGAAATTTGATAATAAATCCTCTCCACCTCCCCAGTGTCTGCGTATATTGGTGAAAGTCTCTAAAAGAAATATATACTTGAGAGAACTACAATTTTTTTCTAAAAACTTTTCAGATTTAAACAAATAATGAGTTTTCGTATGGTTACCAGTGCCATGTAAGGTTCAAGTGTCATATTCTTGCCCTCTGTTGGGTTTGTGTGGCAAGGTTTTTGGTAGCGGAAGGGCTACTGGGGTGGCTGCTGTGAGAAGCTGCCAGAAGATTCCCCTAAGTCCAACGCAGCCAGTGCCACCGGCTCCAAGACAGATCCGCTGCTGGCCAAGGTCGAGCCCATCAGTGATGATGGTAGCACCTCTGTGATAACGTATTTAAGAAGGGAAAAAAAAAAACCTGTGTAAGGGCATTTGTCAGTAGGAAAGAGGAGTGAGAACTCTGAAGAGCCCAAGGAGGGGAGGAACTGCTCCAGGTGCTGGAGGAGAGGTTCCCCTGCAGCCCATGGAGGAGACCATGGTGAGGCAGGCTGTCCCCTGCAGCTCATGGAGGTCCGTGGTGGAGCAGACCCCCACCTGCAGCCCAGGCAGGACACCACGCCAGAGCAGTGGGATGCCCAAAGAAGGATGTGCCCCTGTGGGGAGCCCGGGCTGCAGCAGGCTCCTGCCAGGACCTGCGGACCTGTGGAGAGAGGAGCCCACGCCGGATCAGGTTTGCTGGCAGCGCTTGTGACCCAGTGGGGGATCCACACTGGAGCAGCCTATTCCTAAAGGACTGCATCCCGTGGGAAGGACCCACGCTGAGGCAGTTCGTGAAGAGCTGCAGTCCACAGGAAGGACTCATGTTGGAGAAGTTTGTAGAGAACTGTCTCCTGTAAGAGGGACCTTCACGCTGGAGCAGGAAAAGAGTGTGAGTAGTCCTCCTCTGAGGAGGAAAAAGTGGCAGAGACAACACGTGGTGAACTGACCACAGCCCCCACTCCCCATTTCCTTGCGCTTCTTGGGGGCAGACGGTAGAGAAACGGTATTGAATTTGAGCCTGGGAAGATGGGAGGTGGGGGCGGGGGGAAGGTGATGTTAAGATTTTATTTCATTTCTCATCCTATTCCGATCTGATTGGTGATAAATTAAACTCTTCTTTTCCCCAAATTCAATCTGTTTTGTCTGTGACGATAATTGGTGAGCAATCTTTCCCTGTCCCTATCTCAACCCTCAAGCCTGTCTTCATAGCCCCTCTCCCCTGTCCAGTTGAGTAGGGAGAGTGACAGATCACCTTTGGTGGGCACCTGGAATTCTTTCAGGCTAAACCATTGTGGCTTTCAGATTTGCTTTTGGTTCATTTTTTTTTCCTCTAGGAAACTTAAAACAAGCAAGCAAGCATAAGTTTAAAAAAAAACCCCTAAGATCTTAAAATATCTTACATGTGAACACATTCATTTTGAGTAGGGTGCTTTTCATTTTTTAGGAAGAACTACATGTCTAGCCAAAACCCTCTGCAGACATAAAATCATTGTATAAAGTTCAGATCATTAATTCCACTTTATAGATGAGGAAATGATTATATTCAGGTTCAATATCTTCTTTACTGTCTCTGAAGTGCTCTGTATAAGAAGGATAAAGCTGAATCTCATCTATTAGTTATCACTTTCACTGTGAAGGAATCCTTTCTCTTTTCTGCATGCATCAAAAGATTTATCTCTCCAGAGTGTTTTTGTCGCTGGGCATCCCTAAAGAATTAAGAAAACTGGTTACCAAGGTGCCTCTTGTTGAAAAACAGGTATAATTTAACCCATTCGACTTTTGTTACTGCTGTCTGCTGAGCAGCAAACCACTTCTAAAGTGGGATGTATTTTTTTCTTGTCACCTGGGACACACAATAGTATGACTTGACATCACTAGGAAGGAGTTGCTAGCTGTCCTAAGATTAAATAAATAGTCCTTGTAAGAATACTTTTACCCTGATGTTCTCTCTGCGGCAGGAAACTTGGGTGAGCCACCTGCAAGGCTGCTCCTGGGGACAGGACCCCACAGGAGGAGGGAGTTCTATTTATTTCCCCCCTCCTTTTTTTTTCTGTTGTTCTGGCTCATAGCAAGCAAGTCTCACATTTGCCATGGGCATTCAAGGGATGCTGAGGCCACAAGATTGTCCTGTTTTCTCCTTGGTTTTCATGGTTTGTTGGCTGCCTTTTGCATATACAAGTGTTGAGGCTGAAATTGCAAAGTAAAAACTGAGTGTAAAAATGGACAAACACAGTAGTATGTGTTCTACAGACAGAAACACCTCAGAGATGAGGCAGATAAATTTAGTCCTTATTGCTGGTTATAAGTAAGGAATAAACCTTGGAGTATCCACGTGGTGCTGGTTTCCCTTGTGTCGTATGCTGTAAGAATTTTATATCAGAAATCTTCTTTCACAGAAATTTTAACATGAAGAAATATGAAGACAGGAGAAGAGGATGAAGACCAGGGGCATTGCTGAATCACAGGTACACAATAGAAGTCTGCAGCACAAAGTCGCAAAACAAGCTACAATTTTCTGCTCACATTCTTCATTTTTTCATCCCTGAAGTAGATCCCTCAACATGTGCATCTGAAAAACTCTGCCACATGGCACAAGCCATGGTTTCCTCTTGGAGGAAAAACCAACATGACATGATACAAATGAGTTGCAACTTCTGATCTGCTGCTGCAGAGCTAAATTTGTATAACATAGACCAAGTCTCTCACAGGCTGGCAATGCACTGAGCCAAAGTAGAAACAGAGCAGCACAGTGCTACCTACAGGCACTTCTGCATTTTAAAATATTCCCTTCTGGCCTGAATTACTCCTTTCTTAAAGTCTCTATCCTGTTATACCAAACCATCCTGAGTAACAGGGACAGATGAGCAGCCTAAAGCAGCTAAATTTGAATTCACTGCATGGACAGCCTGTTTTAAGTGTTCATTCTTCATTAACAATCATTGTAACTTGTTGAGGCTATGATATGAACTGTGTCCTTAAAGACAATTGAATAAATGTATTTGAAGAATTAGTTGTTTCCGTCAGCCACAGGAAACACCGGACGCTGTAAAAATAAATCCTTACCTTTAGAGCTTTTGTTTTAATTCTTTGAGAAATGGCAGATACAATGGCTTCGTAACACTTTTTTTTACTGCTGCTCAGTGAAGGCTTTTTTTTTTTTTTTCCCTAGAACGTGGGAACTCTTTGGGTGCCTTCATGCAACACACTGCAAGGAAAGTTTAGCTGACTTACAAAAATATGCCACTTTATTACTGTTGAGGACAGTTTGTATTCTTTCTAAGGGAAAACTTTGTGCATTGTTCTAACTTGCCTTGCTGTTTCAACCAGAAACTACAAAAAAATATTTTCTATAACACCTCTTGCTATGAGTGAGAGGTAGCTAATGCTGCAGTTTTCTGTTTCCCTATTCCGTTGAGAATTCAGTACATGAAATGACATTGCCAAATGTTTAGTGGTACCCTAGGACCAGTTTTAGTAGGCAGCAAAACACTGGCATGCAAGGAAGGTAGATAGTGAAAAAGCGAGCCTTCTGCTGTCATGTTGTTCAGAAGAATTTATTTCAAGAATTATAAAGAAATGTAACTATACTGATTGTAGTCCATGTATTGGCTTTCTCGAGAAGGAAGAGAGAAAATGGGGGCTGAACAGAGGGACTGAGGGACCTAAAGTCTTTCTCTCCTTTAGAATTTTTACCCTTGAGAATAACTGGAGGTCTTCTGTAAACCAGAAAGTAAGACAGAAGACTATAATCTCTCTCAAATTGGTGGCGATTAGTCTGCCACTGGAAAGTCATAGAAAACTGTATTTTTTATATTCCTTTGTGACTGTTATCATTATGATACTTAGAGCTGTAGTCACTCCTCAGAATCACTTTATGCTAGGTGCTGTAGAGAAACTCTTAAGTGTTGGTCTAGATAAAGACGAAGAGACAACAAATACAGAAGGAAGAAATCATAATGGGTTGTCTTAACGTACAGGAAGAAATAATTTATACTGTTTCAGGTCTGTGTCACTAAAGAAGATGTGATGTAAAGATGCAAATGAAATTGTCATTATTTCCAGTTTGCAAATGGGGATCTAAGAGAGTTAATGACAGCAAGTTGGACAGGCAGACCTATCAAGTAATTAAATTTCTCTCTCCTGAGTTCCATTTCAGTTTCCCCCACAGAAGGAATTAAATTTTACCTGCCTTACATGAAGTTATCTGTGGAGACATGTAGTTACATAAACATGAACAATACTTTTTGACCTCATACATACAGTGTAACCATCCTTTGTGTGTACAGCATATTGCATACACACAATGAAGAAATTCAGGCATTGAAATCCACATCAATTCATGCAAGCAAATCAGCTCATTCACAGGTGTAAGAGATATGGCTTATGTGATGCTGGCCAAAGGGCTGACGTTTGCATAAACTGTCACTTGTCTGGTGTAACCCCGGTTCTCTCGCTGGCAGTCTACAGTGCGATGTTTGCTAAAGTAAAGTTCTCAGATGTGTTATAAAATATGTATGTAGTCTTGCAAGATAGGTTACAGTACAATTTAGGCTGTTATCATTTTTTGTGTCTTAATTTTCATTTTGCTTTTCAATGTGTGTTAAAAGGATTTGACTGGAATGTGTTATTTCCCAGGCAACTCATTACTGTAGCTAAATCAAGACAGGACTATTTTTAATGTATGAAAAGCTTTTTAGTATTCTTATAGCTCAGGAAGATCACACACAAGAGACTTTCACGTGGACAAAATAATTTTCACTTGCTATAAGAATTTGACTTCAACAGCAAAGGGAGATGTAGGTAAGAAGGGATGCAAGTTTCTATTGCTTGATTTTCGGGTTCTCTTCAGTCAGAATGCCCAGGCTTTGTTGTCATGTTCATAAATATGCTTTTAAGGTTAATCAAACACCTAAAGGTTTTGCTGGATTTCACCACAAAAGCAGTAGCCAGCTTGAGGCACATTTCCTTCCTTCAGGCTGCATGGGCAGATGACTTTTTCTGTTTGCCAAGGGCAATGTAACCCTTCCAGCCTTGCCATTTTACTGTTTCCAGAAGCTGTTCACCTTAACAAATGCAGAAATGCAGGAAAAGCTTCAAGAAAGATTGCATTTAATTTTTGTGTGTGTTTTATGCTTTACTTATTCAAATAAACATCACTTACAAGTTAGAATAAATATAAACACCAACACTAAGAATGTGAAATTTACCTCTTGATTATGGGAGGTCTTTATGGGAAATTTCTTTAAGAATCCCTAAAGCAGCAATGTGAAAAGCTTTCATTGTAACTCCTATTGCCCATTTTAAGTGAACTCATATTTCTCTTAGAGAATACTTCTACTGAAAGAAAGACAGAGATCAGAGGATAGTCTGGAGGAAAGACATGAAAGCAATATAATAGAAAAAACATAGATAAAATGCTTTAAATGGAAAACGCAAGAATTCAAGTAGCCGTGGAAAGTTGAGTGCAATGGAAGTTAAACTTATTTTATGCAGTTGTGGACATATAACAACTTAGTTGCATTTTTTGGCCGTCATATTAATTTATTGATGCTGCAATAATCTATTCAAACTGTTAAGAGCTGAGGACACTCACAACTGGCAGGAAGCATTCATCAAGTGGAGGAGGAGTGCTGCATGGCAGCGTGGGGGAGAGGGTTTTCACTGAAGAAGAGATTTGCCTTCTGTTCCCAGCTATAAATCTTCACTCCAGATCTCGCTGAGTCTGGGAGATTATTTACCATGACTTTTTCAAAGCTCCTCTGTTTTTCAGTTATCCTGCCTCAAATTAGAACTTTCAAAGTCTCAACACAGTGTTATGGATTTACTGCCATGACACACCCAAGTAGTCCATCCCACTTCTCCACCCACTCACAAGAGGAGGGCAGGGAACACTTATCAAACGAGTCTCTCTCTGCTCTCCTCACTGCTTACTCCCTAAATGGTTTGCAGTGCCAGATGCAGAGTTGCTGGCCAGCACACAACATGCACTAGAGCAGGGAGTGACGGTACCTGGTCCCTGCGGATGCTCATCCCACCTGAAAAGCAATTGGTAGACTTAGTGACTCCTTGCCAGGTTACCACAGCCAGGAGGTAAAAGGTAAAAAATTTCTTTCCAGTACTGCAGCAAATGGCATTTCCATCACCAGGATCAGAACTGGCTTTGTGACGAGAGTGCTATAATTTTTATGACAGAGGTTCACATGCTCCATGTACAGAGAAAAGGATGCGGTCAAAAGTCTTGGGAATTCCTCGTCTTAGTCTTATGCTGAAGTCTGATGCACCTTATGCCTCAGTGGTGTAGTCTTCTAGAAGGCAAGGACTGTCTTTTACTACAGAGGTTAAGGTGGGAGAAATTACTTCTGCTGTTTTTCCAGAGGATTCAATTTCAATTTTAAAAGGTCTTCATCAATGGATATTTTCATTGTGCGCTGCTGCAATTTAGAGAGCAAAAGAGAGGTACAAATATTAGGAAACAATTTTTTCTTGGCATTGAATATTCTCTACATTGACAGAAAGTTTTCTTGCAATTACTTGTAACTCCATATCCCTTTACTTAGAGGGGTGAGGGTTTAAGCATTTTTTATTCCATAATGTCTGTCGTCTGAACAGCAATTCTTTTACTTAACTAACACTGATTTTATTAACACGCAAGTTTTGAAATCCTCTCACAAAGTAGGATAATACTCTGATAGTTCACATCATCTGTGCACCTACACTTTTGGTGGACACAAAAAATGCTGTTTCTTTTTTGTTTTCAATAATCCACGACATTTCCATATTATTTTGAAAAGTTGGCTTTGCACTGCTGCTTAGGATGCTTGGATATTTGCTTTCCAAATACGCATTTATTCCTTGCATGAAGTTGTGTAGACTGTGTCTTCTTCACTTCAGCAGTCTTCAAAGGATCAGGAATTCCTAATTAAGCTAAAATGAACATTCCTGGCTATTTCTATCAATAGCAGTTTCTCTTGTCTGATGCTGGCACAATTCCATGTATTTCAAGGGTGCTATGCAAGCTGAAAATCTGGGTCATATCTGCAAAAACATCTAGAAACCTGTCTAGAGCTGTCTGTCTAGTCATAAAGGTAATCCAGCTGCAATGCCCCTATAATCAAATGTTTCATGTCATACACTATGTGTGCAACAACTCTGAAAAAGTTATTTCTTTATCCTGTGCTGGTTTACATCACCCTTTACGCTCTTGGTGGAGCCACCAGACAGATGAATCTGGTAACATATTGACAAAGAAGGTTGTTTCCTTAGCTCGAAGACCTGATAAGCTCAGTGGAAACCTCATCAATGGGGACCTGTTAGCAGGACAAACTTCAAAAAAGATTAACAAACATGAAAATCCTAAAACTTTACAGAAGCACTCATTCAGTTGGAAATGGGTTTAAACTGGAAATTCACACTTTTCAGAATTCTCTCTGTTGTGGAACGTCAGTATTGTAACACTCCTAGCTACTCAAGACTGTTCAGAAATGAGGGGAAGAAAAATGACTTGTTAACATCTCCCTATTCAGGCATCTGACAGCCTTCTCAAACTTTTCTATGTATCTATTCCTCATAAGACATTTCCTGTTCTGCTAGTTTGATAATAAAAGTGGCAAGTATTTTCTTTTCCCAGTCTTTCCAGACATACTTAGGTAACTATTCCTCTCATTTGATGTTTAATTGAAATATACGTTGCTGTGTTCCTACTTTTCCTAAGTTCCTTAAAATTCAATGGTAGCTATTCAATAATTCTATTATTTGACACAAATTATCTTGTAAGCACCTTTTCAGACACTTGAGAACTTTTAGTTGCTTCTAAGACTGTGATGCAGCCACCTCTGAGTTTGGAAATGGGAAAATGAGCTTGAACAACACCTGATATTATTACACCCTGTTGGATATAAGGAACTAATTTCATCACATGGACTTGCCCAAAAATAAAGGAAGATCAAATACGAAGACTGGTAAGACCATAATTCAAATATATGTAATGAATATCTTCCTCATTTTTCTTTGTTCCAAATCTCTTTAGGTAAACTAATATCAGTGAGAAATACAGCACTTTATATTACCTTTGGAAACTTGATTTGTTGGACCATGGGGTGAAAAAAGAAAAAGAACTGCTGCTAAGTAGGAGCAGAAATAACATCTCTTGTCGTAAGTCGAAGCCTTTAATTCTGAACTAACACCGCAAGTGTATTCAAGTGAATGAATGTGTATCCTGAACCAATTCAGCTCTTGTGGAATCTGGAGAAGACATACCCAGTGGCTTCTGTGATTCTTACCTAGCATTATCATTAATCCTTCCTTTTCTCTGAGCTAGTCTTATGCAGAAAAATGTTGGAGACGTCCATGCATTTTCCAGAGGTTTTGACATCATTGGTTATTAACAAGTAGAAGACCCTAGAAAGAGCTAGTATAAAAATAGCTTTTACCTAGTGCATAACTTTGAATTTAAAATGATTATTGCAACTGGCAGAATTGCTTTTCAATTTGACTTTCACAGATGAGCACGAAGTGGAAAAGCAAAGAATCCATTTATAGTATTCACAGTGGTAAAAAAAGGCTATTGATCAATAAGCAGACTGAAATGTCTGTTACTTCAAGCCTTGCAGACTTAAAAATTCCATTAGGGTTACTAGTGACATGTAAGAAACGAACTAGATATCTCACAAAA
>Ga0181612_175461_pt1 | contig 16370 bp, 6 predicted proteins | sample HoacroProtozoa21_FD_119630 | JGI IMG/M metagenome (GOLD analysis project Ga0181612, IMG submission 119630) | Hoatzin crop microbial communities from Cojedes, Venezuel. Combined Assembly of Gp0051906, Gp0051904, Gp0051908
GATTGCGCCTGCCTAGCTGTATGGTCTTCCCAGCTGATGTCAGGGTGGTTGAAGTCCCCCATGAGAACCAGGGCCTGTGACTGTGAGGCTGCTTGCAGCTGCCTGTAGAAGGCCTCATCAACTTCCTCCTCCTGGTCAGGTGGCCTGTAGTACACACCCACAGTAATGTCACCCTTATGAGCCCATCCCTTAATTCTAATCCATAAGCTCTCAACTCGTTCCTCATCTGCCCCAGGCCAAGCTCAATGCATTCCAGTTGCTTCTTCACATATAGAGCAACTCTACCACCTCGCCTTGTTGGCCTGTCTTTCCTAAAGAGTCTGTAGCCATCCATGACAGCATGCCAGTCATGCGAGTTGTCCCACCACGTTTCTATGATGGTGACCATAAGTTTCTGTAGTCCCTTGTGATTAGAAGAGATTTCGGAGCTTTTCAGTTATGATCTTAAACCTAATCTGAAGTCAAGAAAGCATAATGAAATGTTGTAATCTGTAGTCCTGTGTTATGTCAAGCAAGCTTGCCTCTGGTCAGCATTCCTGCTCAAAATCAAGTGTTAGCATTGCGAAAGCTTGCAGCTAGGTAGAAGAGACTCGGCTAATGAACGGGAAGATAGATGGTGCTTAGCTGTTACTCTTCCAGTATGTGGCCAGCTAGCTAATACATGCTTGCTAATGAGACGCCTAGGAAACTAGAGGCAACATGCTGGTGATAATTTAGGTTAAACAAAATAATTCTGAATATGGAGTCTATACACAGTGAAATCTCTGTTCTTTTAACTTCTGGTGCTTCTAAATGTTAGAGGACACAGAAGCATAACTGAAATGTTCTCTGGGGAGCTGTTCTCGTTGTGTGAAACTTCAGAGTTAAACCTCTGCTTCCACAGTCACTCTTCAGGGACTGACTTTTTCAATCACTCAATCATTCTGCTCCCATAGAGTACTCCTTTGGAAATAGTTGAAGACAAATTCAGGCCAGCCAGCCCCTGCAGTATATCTCCCCCTGCCATTCTGCCTCCTCACTAGCAAAACCACTATATCTTGCTACATATCCTGATCTGTTAGGTATTACCAGATAGTAATTGCACAGCCACGTGATGATTGACTAAAATACAGGCTGTAGACTGTAACTGACTTTTTGAAACTCTCAGTTTTCCTTATCTTCACTACAGCCTATTGTCCTTCTGGCATTACTTTCTGGATAATCAGATATACCTAGAAAGTCAGGATATCAGGAATGTCTTCAATGCTGCAGCAATCCCTTCAGGACTTGCATCTGACGTGGCAATGACACTTGGCTTGGAATAAAGTACTTTCAGAGCAGGTGGGAGGCTGTACTGGAGGTAAACTTCCCCCAGAGCATGCCTTGAGAGACCTAAGTCCAACACATTAATATGCCTGTGTGTCAAAGCCTACCTCCAATATGTATTGTAAAACTTGTTTTTCCAAGGGTGAGCTTATATCTGAGGCTGTGCTCTAGGTTCATACTGGTGAGTGATCCTAAACATCCTGATTTCATCTAAAGTGAAGGAAGAGAAAATAAATCCAGGCTTCTCCTACTTGTTCGGTTGTGACTGGGTTCTAGCCAGTCAACACATGCAGATAAGCAAGACTGGCTTGATGAGAATCCAGCCAAATAGTGTGAACTTCCATTTCCAGTTTTCTCAGTCCACTGGTTTCAAAAGAAGGTATCCATGATAAAACAGCACCAAACCTTCGTTTCATCCAAGAATCATATTTTCTAAGGCTATGTTGGCTTATTCTCCTTAAATAAGAAAATAGAATGTCTAGGATTTTGCAAAGTGAGACAACTGTAAAATAAGGTCAGTGGTCAACAGCATGTGTATGCCGAAATATGCATTTGAATGACTGCACAGTAGGCTGGCAGACCACAACCAGGAGGTGACTGCCTAGTTTGTGTCCATTCTCTAAACAAGTGGTAACACTTGAAATTTAAAACTAACTGGCATCAAAGCAAAGAACTAGGTGGGAGGGCCAGGGGAATTATTTTTTTGTTGTGTTTATTCTACTTTCCTATCCTTCCATTCTCCCCAGTGTAATGAAGTCCCAGTTTAAAATAATTTTAAAAAGTGCAGACACTGGTGGTCACTTGAAGAGAAGTAACAGCACCTCAAGAGCTTGAGAAGTAACTGGTCAGTTAGCATCAGAAATGCAAACATTCAGAGTGGATGCAGAACAAGGGCCTCTGTCACTTTATTCCATAAGAAGTACAAATCTGGCCAGTTCCTGATTTTTTTTTTTTTTTTTTTTTTCCCCTGACCAAATTCCTTGGCAGTAGTAGCACTGTCCTGTCAGTGGTGTAACTAATGACTGTCTTGAGCTAACGGTATGAATTCAGTGCAACTCAGATCTGTCTTGTGTTCTTTGAAAGAGCCTTCTTCCCTACTAGACTGCAGGATGAGTGATGTCCATTTAGTATGTCATCCAGCATACGTAGCCTCAGAATTAGTGATCCATACAGTATTTATCTTCTGTGGTACTTGAGCCTGTCAGTCACATAGGGCAGGAACTCTGTTGTAGGCCAGACTGGGATGAGGGGAGGATACTAAATCTGTAGTTGGAACAACAGCAGGAATTGGGAAGAAAGAGAAACAAATAACAAAAGAAATAACCAAGAGAGGACAGAAATATTAGCAGGAAACAATTATAAGAAATGGGAAAATAGTTCAGCTGTGAACCACATTCTAATGTTTATCCGTCATATGAGAACAGAAAGAATGATGACCTTGCAAGACCAGGAGTTTTCTTCCTTGTGCTAGTTGCTTGTCCCCCTCAGGCCAAACTTGTTATGCATGTTCCACACTTCAATGCTTGAGGATGCATAAAAAGGGAAAACTTAATGGTGGCAGTAACTTCAAAACTGTTTCTAATACTTCATTTTCCTTTTGCTTTCAAATACAAAATAATAGCTGTTAGGTGGCACTTGGAGTGCTGTGGGTCTGTTGCTTAGTAAAAGCAAAGCACAAATCAGCTTTGCTTAGTACAATTGGGTGTTGCAATTGGATGCTAACAGAAGTTGTTAAATTAGTTATCTCTAATACTTTTAATATATTGCTTCTAAAGAAGTGATTGTAGGACAGTTCTGGAATTCCATTTGTACAGCCAGTCCTCCAGGACGTGTTTAATGCTCTTTGAAGCATTAACGATAGCTTCCTTTGCATGGTCACTTCTGTGCCTGCTTCCTACTTGTGCTTATCGTTCCTCCAGAGCCTTGCAGCAGCAGATGGTACATGAGTTCTGCAGTGCACAAAGATTTCAAATCGTGGTACTTTGTAAGGCTATCTTCATTAAAATTGGGTACAAGCACAAGACAACAAAAAACCCTAACGTTAGTCCGTCCTGCCTGTGTTGTTTTAAATCATCTGTTTGGAAAGGTGGGTTCTCCTACCTCTTATTAGTGTGCAGGATCTAAAATCAGATAAACCAAACTGGTGTTTGATAAACAAGAGAAATGTGTACTTGCATGTGCTCTTTTTGTAGTGAATGGAAGTAACTGAAGCTTCTTGCTTCTGTTCAAGAGCAAGGTATTATATGAAAAATTAAGTTTTATTCTCGATCAGATAACATGACTTTCTCCTTTCATAAAAATTTTGTAGGTTTGAATGTAATGTTCTCAGGCTGCATTCCGATTTAGTAATTCAGATGATGTGAATAGTATTGGTGCTTCCAGTCATGTTACTCCTCTGTTACTGTGAAGAATGATCACCCATGCTAACCTCCAAGCCCATGACAAGATCTTCTTTGTACTGTGTGACCAAAACTTAATTTATCTGTTTTGTCTTTTAGGTCAAAGTAAATCTAATATGAGCTGGACACCTCTTCACCTTGCATGCTACTTTGGACATGCTGTTGTGGTAGAGGATTTGCTGAAGGTATATTTCTATTTGCCTCTGAGTATAAAGCAGAAAATTCATTGTTGTGCTAGAAGAAGTTAATATTTTTTTCAGGTTTTTGTGATAGAAGGGAGCTGGCTTTGTAGAGAGGCAGAGCCACTCCTAAAGTTTATCTGCATATAACAGATAACTGAGCTGTTTGTTAAAACTAAGGAATTAAATAGTTGTGGTATTAAGGTCAGCCCAGTTTGCAAGGACCCAAAATAGTGACACTGGAAGTCTATACAGTAGTATACAGCTACTCTGAACAGTGTTTACAGCTAGAAGTCCTTAGCTAACTTTCTCGTGAAGTATGTGTGTTTGTCTATGTAACCATCTAAATATAGGAATTAAAGATGTATAGTATGTAGGTATGCACTTGTGAAAGCTTCAGCCTTTTTCAGGCTCAGTGGATATCTGCGTGTAGTAAGCCAGCATCTGATACTGGTAATGAAAATGTTTCAAGGGTCTCATCTATCTTACTATAGTACATGAAGTATATAATTTAGGCAGTTTCACTTAGAGTTGCAGAAAAGGCTAAAGTGTTTCAAATTAAAAAAAAGCTGTGTTATCTAATTGGATGTAGTGCATAGAAGTATGTCTAGAATTCTGTGCAAAGTAACTTGTATGTGTTTCTTTCAAGGTACACGCTAACATAGTTTGACTCATTATTTCTTTCTAACATTTTTCAAATAATAAACCTCTGAGGTCAAAGCTGATCTATTTGTATCTTCATAGCCACATCTGCACTGCATTTGCAGTTGTTTCTGGCTGGTTTTTTTTTACCTGCAGCTCTCAAGGTAGCTTCAACCGACCCTAACTGTATTATACCCTACTCCTGTTTGAAAAGTTTTGCTGTAGATGGTAGGAACAAGCCTCAGATACAAAGGTAGCTAATCTAAACTTGAATTTCATTAAGAATAAAGGCTACCAGCCATAATCATGACTAAAACAGGAAACCAAGTTGAGATTTCTTTGAGAAGTTCTTCTTTAGCCTACACACCTGCTCAGGAGATAATGCTGTTCTCAATCCAAGAAAGCTACTTAAAGCAGAAGGTAAAGTTTTGTCACTTAATGCATTTATCAACACTTTCAGGGTTGGAAAAGATGTGTACCTTTGTGATTCCTGCTTTGCTGATAGGGTTGTTGAAAGGATACTTTTTAAAGAATGAGTGGAATAATAAAGGGAGGCTGTGTACCTCTGAAAGCTAACTGTATATAGGTATCTCTGTGTACTTGTACCTAGATTTTGTACTCAAAGTGAGTGAAAGCGGCATTATCAGAAACAGAGCTCTGGAACTAGAGTCAGGTTCATCAGTTAACTTCAGGCAGGCAGCAGTGATCTGGCTAAACTATGTGATCTAAACATAAGTGACAAAGTTATATGTCCTGCCTTCGTTTTGACTTTTTGAGAGGTTAGGTAAAGTGGTGTATAAGAAATGCTTGAAGAAAAGAAGGGTAGGGTTTCTTGGCTTCATAGAACAATGACTCTGCAAGCAGCATTCCTTTTAGAGAAAATATATGGGGCGCAGAAAGTGTGTGAGAAGAGTAAGGGAAATTCAAGGAAAAGATTGTAGAAGAGAAAAGGGAGGAGAAGAAAGGTTGTTTCAGATGGTACAATCTTAATGCTGATGTGGAAGCTTTCACTTCCAGTGAAAGAGCAGCAATAGGTGTCTGGAGAGAATGCCACTTGTTAAATCAGGAGCACCAGGAGGCTGGTGCTACTGTGAGTGCATCTGTAATAATGTGTCTGTATATGTTATCCAGTACCACTCCAGTTCTTTTAGTAAGGTGTTTGGTTTTTGTATTTTTTTCAACACCTACCCCACCCCCCAAAAAAACCCACACAAACCAATATTGCCCTCACTGCCTGTTGTAAACTTCTTTTCTGTATACCTTCTCACAAGTGAGAGATGCCTGGAAAAATCATAGGAAGCTTTTTGCTTTTTGAAGTGTTTTATAGAATATTGGTTATGAATCTTGCATATGTACTTAATCTTCATTTCCAGGATGGCCATGTTACAGTCCTGATCTGATTTGCTGCGAGGCCTACATTAGTGTCCTGTCATCCCCCTTCCCCTAGTCAAAGGCAATAGCTATGTAGTTCTTGTTGGAAGGACACTCAGATGTCTTTTGGTCTTGCTGTTTAGGCTGGTGCAGATGTGAATGTGCTGAATGACATGGGGGACACTCCACTCCATCGTGCAGCTTTCACAGGACGTAAGGTAAAGTGTTTTTTAAGCCTCAGTCACAGAATTGTGAAGGAAATACTAGCAATAACATCACTTCAAAAAGATGTTTTTACAGTGTCTAAGAATGACTTGTCTGTTTTGGTACAGTGTGTTCAAAAGGAGTAGGCATGTTGCCTAGCCGGTATAACTCTGTCCAAAAAAAAAACAAACATGGTACAAGTATCTTCTGCTGAAGACAGGAGAAGACTGGTCCACAATTTTGCTTGGTATACTTTGCCATATCTTTTTTAGCTTTTTATTGGAAAAGACTTTGCTGGCAGACAGAAACAGTATTTGTCTTCCACCATAGCACTATGCATCAGTTGTTTGACTAACTGATGCTGCTTCTGTTCTGCTGTGTGCCAGAGAAAATGCTGAAGCATAGCACTACCTCTAGCACTACCTCTAGCTGCAGGTGTTAATTACCATGTGGAAACCAGTGTAAAGATCTCCCATCTACTGCTGAAGTACAACAGATTAATTTGTGTTTGTCCCTACTGTGTTTGATGAAGTAAAAGGAGTAGGGATTGTTCCTTCTAACTAATTGCATGTTTACATAGAAAGAAACCATATTGTTTTAAGCTTAGTGGCTTCTGGAGGGGAATAAAATACAAATTAGAACACACTGGTCCATTTGGTGTCTAGAGTACTGTTTCTTCATAGAAAGCTAGAGTTAGAGAGCTTTCTATAGGCCTGTAATTTGAGACTAGTTTGATTCTACCGCACATGCCACCATCATTCCCAAACTAGTACTACCTCTATGGATAACCTCTTGGCCCTTCTGAAGGAGTGACTACTTAGTCTCTTATCAAAAGAGCCACTCATACTGTTTTTATCTGTTAAATTCAGTGTTCACACCAGCTTTTAAACAAGAGTGGATCTGTTCAGCTGTAACTAATCTCCTGTTACTCCAGCCTGACTGATGTGAGAGAGAAGGTTGCAGTTAGTCCCACTCTTCAATCTCTCTAAAACATCCCTTCCTGTTTCCTTAAGTCAGCGATGGTGAGAAGCCGTTACACAGCATGTCAAGAGCTGGAAAGCCCTGTTGTGGCCTTGCCATAATAGATAAGCAGTGTTTTTCAAACTCTTTTCCAGGAGGTGGTGATGTTACTCTTGCAGCATAATGCTGATGCTTCTATTGTTAATGGGAGTGGAGAGACTGCAAAAGAAGCTACTCATGATAAAGACATAAGGAATATGTTGGAAGGTAACTTTAATAGGTCATAGCCGTTTTTTCAACACATTCTAAAAGCTGATTTTTCTCCTGCAAGTTACAGAAGCTCAATTGAATTTTCTCTTTAACTTTGGTCATTAGAAAGAAAAGTTGTAGTTTTTGGTTCTTGTCTGCAGTACTGACAGGTATGTTTATTTCACCATCTCTGCAAGTTAACTTGGAGAGTTAAGTATCATAAATGCCAATAGCATTGTTCAAGTACCTATTTCAGTTCTGCTGGGGTAATCCTTGCTACAGCTCTGAATGGTACATAGCAGTCAAAGCCTTAGCTCTATGGAAGAGGAAAAACTCAAGTCAATGTTATAAGTGACTGTGTCAACAAAATCGTTAAAGGGCAAGATTCTGAACAGTTTGCAAGGGTGATACAGTCTTGAATCAAGTTTAGGAGTTACTATTCCAGTCTTAGAGGTTATGTCAAAAGGAAGGAAGGAAAGTAAAAACCCTTTCCCTGGTTTCATTCATTTCACGTGTTGAAAGTGGGGGAGATGGTGCCCAAATACTTACATAGGATCAATGCTTGTAGTTTTGGAGAGTTCAAGAACTGTGTAGCTTCCTGGTATTATTATGTGATACCCCTAAATACTGCTGAGCCTCTGTGTCCAAAACCACAGACTGTATGTGAAAAGTGATCTCTCTTCTGATTTGACATGTAAGTGCATGGAGGGCAGTCCTCTCTGCTGCTCATCTGCTGGATTGTTAGAGAAGAGATTGATTTCTATTCTACTCTTCCTATCATCCTCGAGAAATTTTAAAGAACTGAAAAGATGATAATAACATATATATGTGCATGTGTATACACACTCACACATCTTGTCAAATATTACGCTTTGAACATATTTTTGCTCTGACAAACTTTTCTGAATAAATATTCCATTTTATATATACCTCTCCCCGATAAATAATACTGAAAACTCTTGTTTCTGTGGGCTTGTTTTGATATAGTTTCTTGAATGCTGTACTTTGTGTGCTTGTTACTTTGAGTATGACCTTAAATTTGGGGTTTTTTTTAAATAGCTGTGGAAAGGACACAAGAAAGGAAACTGGAAGAACAACTCTTAGGAGCAGCAAGAGAGGGGGAAACAGGGAAACTGACTGCCTTGGTAAGAATTAAAGTGCTTATAATACTTCTGTTTCAAGTGGTTCAAGCCATAATGCTAACATAACATGTGACATTAGGCCTTGCATTTCAAAGTGCTATGACTAGAGAATATTAGGGTTGTGCGCTGTGTTATGTTGGTAAGGTGCTGAATCTCAAGGGTTTTCCAGCTTCCTTGTTAGAGGCTGTAAAGCAATGGATTTCAGCTTCTTTCAGGTTTCTAAATATTCTTCAGTTAGTTGTAAATAGCAGTGTAATGGTTCTAGATATGCTGACATAGCTTGTTTTTTTTGACTTCATATCATGGGTGCTTAGGCTTTCACCACAGTATGGCCTATTTTAAATCTCTTGAAAATAAGTTTTTGTTGTTAGCATCTGTTGCAGCTGAAGTCTTTGTAGTTTTTAATGGACGGTCGTCTGCACAACACAATTTCATGCTGAGCATGAATTGAAAACTGTATGTGTGCATGTGCACACAAGTAATTCAAGCTGAACAATACTGTGGCATGGTAAGGCTATTGGAGAAGCAAGTCACAGAATAATTGAAAGGGGAGGGTGCCCTCTGCAGATGATCTAGTCCAACTCCTGTTTGCGGAGCAGAATCAACTAGAGCAGGTTGCCCAAGACAGTATCTAGTTGGGTTTTGAAACAAGGTTTCAATGTTTGAGCTCAAGTTTTTGAGAGTCCTGATGAGTTTCCTTGGAAGTAAGTATGGAACATTTTCTTCCTATTTAGCACCTCTAGTAATACCTTTTAAGGCATCAAATCAGTCTCAGTACTTCTGCTTCTAATGGAAAATTCACAAATGTGAGATTTGTATATTGATAAATTTGACATACTTTTCTGCCTAGAAGCCAAAGTGAACACCTATTCAAATTTTGTTATTTCCATCCTCTAAATTTATCTCTTATAGTCAGAAGAGCCCTTGCTTTCAAGAACTCCTTCTTGCATGGAGACTGTTTGTTTTTAAATCTTTGGTCATCCTAGTAATTCTTATTTGTACTCTTTCTACTGTCCTCTTTGAAATGGAGAGAGAACCAGAGCTGTACACGCTGCTTAAGATGGGAAGAATAGTGCATTAATACACTGGCATGATTGTATTAATTGTAATCAATACATTGGCATGAGTGATCTGTGCTTGATTCTGGTAATTTGTAATACTTGTTGCATTTGATGTTTCATGCCTGCTGATTAAGCCTTAAACTGATGTGGAAAAAAATTAGAAAAAGATTGACTCCTCATAGAAGTCTGTCATTAAAGAACTGTGCATTCTCTTGTGTGATATGTAACCATGCATGTGCATTTAACTCTTCCTGTAAATGTTTTCATTTCTAAGTGATTTTTTTTTTAATATTTAGTATCATTGAGCTCTGCATATGTAAGGACAGCTATATGTTGATCTCTAAAACTTTTCAAAGTACTTATCACATTTTTGACCCTGAGGCAGTTTTTAAGTCAAGTGATAACAGGCTTTCCTTGGAATTTTTCAGTGAGTACTTGGACCTGTGACCAGTGAATTACAATTTTAAAACTCCTGCTGACTCTTGAAGTCCAAAGAACTTTCTCCACTTACAGCTCTAAAGTGTGAACCTCCTTGACTTTCCTACCCTTAGGTTAATACCTCTGTGGAGAATTTATGTAGCTCTTCTGAACCACCCTTTATCTTGAGAATGCCTTGTACTTTGCCTACTGATTTCCAGGCCTTTATGCTCCTACTGTATCTTTTTCTTAAGTAGTGGACTCATATTCATGAAACTTTAGCTGCTTTTTAGCAGCTACGTTTATTGTGAGACCCAACACACCAGAATTTGTTCTCTACTGCCCTGCCTTTAGAACAGAGTGCCATGTAACAATAAAAGGGCATCTTTCAATTAATTCTCCTTTATCTTGAGTATTTTTACCAAAAAAGATCTTACTACATATTGTAACACAGTTGTCTGGAAGAGATAATGGTGCATTTTCTCTAAATCTTCTAATTGGACTTCAGGCTATCTTTTTTCCTCCTTTTTCTGCGTGTGCTTTAAATTTAGAACTGCTCCTGCTTTTGAAGTTTCTTGAAGTCAAATGGTAGTGGTGGCTTTTGTGCTTTGCTTCTGTCAAGATTCTCACTAGATCAGTTATGTTTTGCTACTAAAAGCTAGACCTTCTGTAGCTGAATCTTAACCCAGGCTTTTTAGTCTACTTGAGGCAAAATCGGTGTGTTCTTCCTATGAGTTCTCAGAAACATACTGTACATTTACTGAAATGAGTGGGGAACTTCTTAACTCCACGAGCTGATGCATGAAACTTCTTTCAAAATATTGTCTTGTAACAATGTTCAAGCTGCTGAAAGCACAGTCATGTGGCTTAAAAGGTGTGGAGGCAAGAAGTTAGGAGGCAGAGATAAGGCAGATGTAAAACAGCTGGTTGGAAAGAGACAAAAGCTAGGAATCCTCAGGAACTCAAGTATTTGACCTCAGTATTAATGAGGTTGTGCTCCCACAAGCTGTCTCTGTGTTCTTTCTTCAGTTGAACTGTAAATAACAGCTGTAGCAGTTTATGGGACTATTTCTGAAGCACATTCAAGGTGCTACTGTTGATGCTAACTTAAATTGCTGGCATGGGAATGCTGTTGTTATGGAGTAATTTCTCTGAAATGGCATGTGGATTCTTGTCACGCACTTGTGACTCTGGTCTTCCTAAGACTGCTTAGCAGTAACTTAGCCTTTCTATTAAGGCAGTCCCATTGGCTTGGAAGCTTAATTATAAAGGCTGTATAATTTGGGCTGGAAGGGGCTTTTAAAGATCATGTAGTCCCACCCCTGTTTACACATCCAATAACCACATGTTTGAGTAGAAATGTAGTAGCATTTTAGGGTGGTTAGTAGTGTCATGCTTAATGACCCTTCCCTTTGGGGTCAGTTTCTCAAAAACACTTATATTATGCCCAAGTAAAACTTGGGGTGTTCTTCTGAGTTACATAGCTGCTCTATTCTTAAGTTCCCACAGTAGTTAAACTTCAGAATGCAGCAAAACTATTTGTATAACAGACTGCCTGTACTGGGAGCTTTTCAGGGGCCTAGGACGGCTCTGTTGCTGAGACTGGGAGGCCTGCCACCCTTCTGTGCAAAGTTCTTGCTCTCTGAGACAGGGTGGCCACACAAATTTGTTCTGGATTTAGCCTATGCTAACTTTCAAACTGTATCTGGGAGTCGTCTATGGAGAACAGTAGATTTTTGACAGGAGAATCAGACAGGGCCATTCTAGCAATATAAATGACTGAATTGCAGCACTGGGGAACTCTTTCTGGCACCGTGCAATGGAGCAGGATAAATGTTTCCATGTTGTACAGTAGAGGTGGAAAGTATAGCAAGAAAAAACCCAATTAGTTCCTTACTCTAGCTGAACATCTTGCTTGATTGTTGTAGTCCTTGCCCTTCTAGTAACACTTGCTACATGCACTCTTTGTTGCCAGATCTACACTGAAGCATCCTAGTTAGGAACAGCTAACTTTCAAAAGAATGAACATGGCATCTGGAGAGGGAGGAAAACTGATAAGTAAGCAAAACTTTGTTTTTTCCAGTTGAACAAGCCCAAACCACCTGATATCAACTGTACAGATCAGATGGGGAACACACCATTGCATTGTGCAGCTTACCGTGCCCATAAGCACTGTGCTTTGAAACTTCTAAAAAATGGAGCAAATCCTAAACTAAGAAACAAAAATGGTGAGTACCAAAAGAAAGTGCATGAAGTGTTAAGAGGAGTCAGAAATTTAACAGCTTCTAAGCTGTGTGTTACTTACCACTCCATGTTCAGGGAAAATCTTAGTGCTTTACAAGCTTTGTGTCACTCATAAAGGAAGCCCAACACTCACTAAATTGCAAGACTTAAGAACAGTAGCAAAATACTTATCATACATGCTTTTATTTTCCAAGCTTACCAATTTCTACAGATTTTACCTGCTGTCTGTCTTGACCATGTAATATGCCTGGCTTTGTTTTCTTGATGCTAAGCACTAAACGCAGGTAACAAAAAAAGTGACAAGATTGAAGACGTGATCCAGAAAAAGTGTTTCTTCAGAAGAAGGCTTCTAATGAAAGCAAATCCAGGAAAACTTTACACAGATGTTATACAAACTGTGTACTTATGTGATTAAAGATGCCTCTATCTTGATATTTGTGAATGTTCTGAACTGTTTTATGTAGCTGAAGAGCTAAAAAAAATTTAAATAAGTAAGAGCAAAGGCCTCTCTCTGGCCAGTAGAGCTCTGAAGGACAGTTCAGTGCACTAAAGTTCAGAGCCTTTTTAGTCTTCTGACCCTGAGGAGCTTATGTTCTCCAATTCCAGGTAAATGTAGAGGCTAGTGGGACCGAACTTCAGTGGGTAAACACAGTGTTAGATTTTTTTTTAAGTGAAGTACATCTAGATTTATTTGCATCAAATTCTCATGCCTTGTCTTGGTTACTAAACAGATCAGACACCCCTTGATCTAGCCCAGGGTGCAGAAATGAAACTGATACTGGGAGGTAAAACTGGAAAGGTAGGAACTTTTGTATCCATTTAAAATGCCAAGGCTGTCTAGTTGAAACTACTCCTACATGAGCCTAAATTTCTGTGCAGGTTATCAACAAACCCCTGAGACGATATGAAGGTCTCCTATGGAAGGTATGTCTTATTTCCTTTTCTCAAATAGCTTATAAGATCTCAAAATATGTTGCTACATCTTTTTTCTGTATTTAAGTGAGAGCTGATGGATGAGGGAATTTTGAAATAATACATTTGTTAAATTATTTGACTTTAATCTAGTGTATTGGATAAATGATAGATGGGCTGGCTGGGTGGAGCAATTACTAGGTTCATGGCACTCTGAGCTTAACCTCAGTCCCTAAAATCTCTCTTCATTTGTCGGTAATTTTTGTGGCAAACCTTCACTGTGGTAAGGTTTTGTTCCTTGTCTGTGTCGTGGGCAAAATATTTGGGTTTGCTTTTTCCTTTCCTGAATAAAAGGTCTTAATCTTTTATTTTGCCACAAGTTCACTACCTCCTGGAAACTTTAAAAATTACAAGGAAGATGTCAGTCAAATGGTTGTTTAATGGTTGTTTTGCTCTGATGCTCAAGTGACTCTTTTTCCCTTGTTAAAGATTCTCAATCTTCTACATGAATGATTAATTTTTGTGTTCCTTAGTGAAATCTTTGAGGTTTTCTTCAGTGTACGTTTTCTTATGTATTCACTCCATTGTAATATAAGCAACTGTTTTTAAACCAGAACTATGTACTAAAACTTATGAAAGATAAAACGTTTTAGTTGGATATCTCGGTGTGTTTTGTTTCTCATTTGATTTTGTGAAGTAGAATTGTGAGGTGGTCAACCATCCCCGTAATATGAAAAAATGCAGCCTTTCAGTGTTTCAGTTCTTACTGAATAGCAGGCTCAACAAACTTAACAAAACTTTTGTCTTCAGGTATTCCCAAAAATAGAGAATATCACTGTAGTTGCAAAGTATTCTCGGGTTGCTGTGATTGCCAAGATATGTAAAACCCAGAAATGTTTTCCTAATGACTGCCAGTTTTATGTATTAGCCTTCAAGCTATCAAACTTACTGGGGAATAGCAGCTCTTCAACTGTTAACCTTACCTGGCTTTTTCTGTTTCGTTTTTTGAACTAGAGCTCACGGTTTTTTGGCTGGAAACTCTACTGGATAGTTCTAGAACATGGAGTCCTTTCCTGGTACCGCAGACAGTAAGTTCTGTGTTTAAATTTCTGAAAAGTGATTTTAAATAATTCCCATATTTGTTTTATTAAATCTATTTTTCTTTCAAAGAGCTGATGCAGTGAATAATGATCATCGTCAGGGATGCAAGCATCTAACACAAGCTGTCTGCACGGTAGGAAGTGAAATGACTTGTAATTACTGGGTTTTGGTTTTATGTGATGTTGTTCCATACCTACACAATGAAAACTTCAGCTAGGTTGGTAACCATGCCTTTGTTACAAAAAAAAAAAACCACCTTGTGCTATTGCATGAAATGCTGGTTCTTGTCAAGCAAAGTATTCTTATATGTAAAGTGACCATAAAGCTCCTTCACTTCTTTTGAAAGTCTTGAAGATTCAAATGAATGTAGCTTCCTAAAAGCATGCCGCCTCAGTTGTGCAAAACAACTGTTTGGAGCATGTGATACAGAATAGCAAAGCTGTAGTTCCTCCTGTAACTGTCACTGCTACTTGTGACAGATTGTGCAACTTCAGCTCTCTAAATGAGATCAACTTACCAGTTCCAAAGGTGACTTCTGGAAAACTTAAATTCCATTGTGCTTGTGGGAATCTTTTGGCAGGAATGAACAGAGGACAGCAGAAAGGCGAGCTAGGTGTTGTGTGTAATAATACACAGGAAGACAAGGTGTTTAAGGAGAATGCATTTAGCATCACTTCAATACTGTTTCTTCTGTAACTAACCGGTCCTAGTGCTATAGATTGGAACCACAAGTTCTGTTAAACTGCAGTTATATGTACTCTTACTATATGAAAAGTGACTCTTGCTTTTCTATATCCACAAATTCCTTAATATTGGGTCTTGCACCATTGCTAAGATTTTGTCTGAGTCAAGTGGCGCAAACATATGCAAAACTAAAATTTTGACATAAATGACCTATATAATCTCATTCATTGTGTAACGTGCAAGACAGAACACTTCAAAACTGTTCTGTAAAGCTTTTTGTAAGCTGTAGTTGTTTCGCATCAAAACTGAGGCAAAAACTTCCAAGTGAAGAGTAAGCAAGGTAGAGAAGTACTCTTAAGTTTTGTCTTTTCTTACTGATTCATATACTAATTGTCTTTTCTTCACATTGCTTTAGGTAAAGTCTACAGACAGTTGCTTCTTTTCTGTCAGATGTTTTGATGACACTGTTCATCGTTTCAAGATACCTAAAAATAGCCTTCCTTCTCAAACCAGAGAGGTAATAATGACTCATTACATTTTATAGCCTTTGATAAAACCTGTAATGAATAACTTGCTATGGATACATTAGTGGTGGGTTCAGTAGCTTGATTGTCAGGATCTGGTAGCATAACTGCATATATTGAATGTTTTAGCATGACTTTCAGTAGCAAAAATGGACAGGTGGTCATCCTCTTCTTTTAAATTAGTGCCACCTTGTGTTCCAGCTCTGTGCCTGTATTATGCCCTGTAGTCTAACTTCCTCTTTTTTATAACTTCATGTGGTGTATTTCTATTACAACTTCCTTCTGTTGCACTTTCTTTCACAGTTCGTTATCCTGAACAAAAATATGTTTAATGGTACATTCTACTCTTAGCTGTTCTCCAAGATGACCTAATAAATTTTCTTAAAAGGTGGATCTGAAACAAAAGAATAACTTAGGGCTATTTGTAGTATAGTTACTATTGTACTTCTACAGGTGTGCTAACTAGAGATAAAGTAGGTAGGGGTAGAGGCAACTGGTGTACTGTTCTGGGCTTCCCAGTATGAGACACATGCGGGCATACTGAAGAGAGACCAACAAAGGGGGCCACTAAGATGATTAAAGGGACCAGAGCATCTCTAGTACTAGGAAAGGCTGAGAGAGCTGGGACTACCCTCAGGAAGTTTGCTGACAACACAAAACTGGGAGGAGTGGTGGATACACCAGAAGGCTGTGCTGCCATTCAGCGAGACCTGGACAGGCTGGAAAGTTGGGCAGAGAGGAACCTGATGAGGTTCAACAATGGCAAGTGCAGGGTCCTGCACCTGGGAGAGGAACAACCCCATGCACCAGTACAGGCTTGGGGCGGACCTGCTGGAGAGCGGCTCTGTGGAGAGGGACCTGGGTGTGCTGGTGCATGATGAGTTGACCATCAGCCAGCAGTGTGCCCTGGCTGCCAAGAAAGCCAATGGGTTGGCCAGCATGACGAGGGAGGTTCTCCTTCCCCTCTACTCTGTCC
>Ga0181612_103500_pt1 | contig 16369 bp, 6 predicted proteins | sample HoacroProtozoa21_FD_119630 | JGI IMG/M metagenome (GOLD analysis project Ga0181612, IMG submission 119630) | Hoatzin crop microbial communities from Cojedes, Venezuel. Combined Assembly of Gp0051906, Gp0051904, Gp0051908
TAGCCCTCCGCTGGACTCTCTCCAGTAGCTCCTCATCTTTCTTGAAGTGGGGAGCCCAGAACTGGACAGAGTACTCCAGATGGGGCCTCACCAGGGCAGAGTAGAGGGGGAGGAGAACCTCCCTCGACCTGCTGGCCACACTCCTCCTAATGCACCCCAGGATCCCATTAGCTTTCTTGGCAGCCAGGGCACACTGCTGGCTCATGGTCAACCTGTCGTCCACCAGGACACCCAGGTCCCTCTCTGCTGAGCTGCTCTCCAGTAGGTGCGCCCCAAGCCTGTACTGCTGCAGAAGGAGCCCAGGAAGACTGGCCTCTGCTCTTGAGTGTGCGAAGTCAAGGTCACACGTGAGGCTGAGATTGCTGCTGATCTAATTCAAGAGACAAATTACCTGCACTACCCTGTTTGGTGGGAAAGCAAATTAATTATACTACAATGAAAAAAGCTGAGAGAGAGTACCTTTCCCTTACTGAAAATTATTCAGAAAATGAGACACCAAAGAAGAGTTCATAGCTAAATAAATGTCTTCTTTCTTGCTTCTACAGTTAAACTGTAAAGTCAGTCTAAATATAAAAATCTCAGGACTAGACTAGAAATTTAATTCAAAATATTGTCTAACTGAATTAATAGCTATCAATCGATTAGCATTTTGGCACGTATGAGGGCATTTCTTTCATTATAGCTGAAAATCTCAAAGTAATCTTACTTCTGGTCCTGAAGAGGTGTGCACACTGATGGAAACAAACATGCATTCACAGCATGAGCAAGTGCGGCATCTCTGTTCATTTGGGTTTGGCATTTCAATAAGACTCCTGGGGGAAGGGGGGAAGCAATGTATCACCATGGTAACCAGGACATCTTGTTTTAGCATGTACACTAAAAACCACACAGGACAGAACAAAATTAGTCACCTAGAAAAAAAATATTCATTTCTGGGCAAAAATATTCACAAACAATGAAAACGAAAAGGTCTTGGGACGGTCCTGTGTGACAAAAGACAAAAATGGCTATTTTCCATTTCTGACAGCTGACAATTTATTTTGAGCTATTTTTTCTTACTTTTAAGAATCAAATGCCTCTCTTCTCTGCCCTCTTTATCCTTCTCAACAAAGTACTTTAAGATTTACTTTCTCAAGTGGTAAGTTATTCCAAGAATGCATCTTACTAAAGTTCTTAATGCATAAGAAGTTCTTTGTGAGTTCCAAGTGCAAAAGGAGGAACATATCTGGAAATGAAATCTTCTGATCTTCATTCATATTATGAAAACATTTTGTGGATGGTGACTGCTTTATTTTTGCACCTCCCATGCTGCTGAACAAATGATTAGTAAGAAAAATAAGTGATTTGAGATTCACTAGCATTGCATAAAGGCATATCAAAACTGCATAAATAGCCAGTGTATTCGCATTACTCCAACATTACTTTTTTACTGACAGATCATTTCATAATAGTATATAATCATAAGTGTCAACTGTATTTCTTCATGTCCACTCATTTCAACAACTAGAACGTGTATTCAACCCTTTTAGCTAATCAACTCAATCCTGAACAAGTCAGAAAATGAAAATTCTTGCCTATTCATCTTATATGAATATCCTATTTGAGTGATCAAGTTCCTATTGCATTTTCTTAAGCCCACACATATACACATCTACAATCCTTATAAGGAAACTTGTCATTCAGTGACTTGGTATGTGGTATCACTAACTATCCATAAAACCTATCATCAGACATCAGTCATATGTTTCTCACAAATGGACCTTCTTTTTCTAGCTGCATGTCTCAGCTGACACACATTTAGAAGAGAGAAAAGTTTTGTGACAAATACCAGCTTTCTATTAAAAGTATGACCCTGCTATTGTAAGCAAACATCTGTAATATTAAATATATTATAAACAGATGAAGTTTTATCTTACTGTGTGGCAGTGTTCACACTGTTTTTTATGGAGAAACAGCCTTGTCACCTTGTTGAATGGCTGAAAGCTAGGCTGAAGCTATTCTTAATTTAAGATGAGTCACATGTTTTAAACAGCTATCTATATTATAGAATATATTCAAGAAAACCAGTTCTACTTTTCACTGTGAGAATAGCTCTTGTCAAATTTTTTACTGAAAAAGGCTATTTTCTAATCTGCTAAGATTTTGAAAGCTAATATAAACCAAGTTTGTTTGCAACCAGATAATTCCTGTGAAATAATGCTGAAAGTGATTTGTCTTTCTTTGTGACACTTCAGAAATCTAGAACTCTTATTTTGCTTCCTGCTACTAATTGTCAGCTCTGGATGGCTTAAGTATAGAGGGAAGCCAGAAAAGCCATCTGTTTGGAAGAATGAAAAAGCCTATTTGTTTTACTCATTTCCTGGGCAAAATGAAGAGCTGAAAGGTTTTCAGTGAGAAAACTGCTTAGACTGCACTAAGCCAGATGTATAAAGGGAATTCAAAAGGAGTAAATGGAACAGAATTTTCTTAGTTCAGTATAAAATAGTTGTATGACAAATATGAACAAACCACTTGCCCCTTTAAGCAGATAAACTGTAAGTTTATTTCAGGCTTGCTTTTCCAAATGAACTTATATGATGAATAACAGGATAATCTATCAATCAAAAAAGAAAACCCCAAACCCTAAATGTTAGCAGTATCATTATAAATAAATGCCTATGATACTAACTTGAAAGAAGCTTCTTGGCTTTAGTCCTTTTAAGAAAACCTATGATATCTCATCTTAGAAAAAGCCAATCACTATATGAGTTTTGAATCCAAAAAGCAGGATTCTTACATAACACATTAGCATAGCACATCAAATTACACCAGATTTCGTAAGAAAAATTCATGCCTAGATAGACATGGTTAACTTTTACTCCACAAATGAAAATTGCTTCATCCACATAATACATCTGATAGCCAAACGTATTTCTAACACTTTACACTGATGTCTCACTCTCCGTGGGACATACCGCTAACTCAACAGATACTTCTATAAAATTATCCTGCTCTGGGCGGCTATCTTTACCAAAAAAATACAGAACCATACAAATTTAGAAAAGACTCTAAATTCTTTCAGATGTCACCGAGTATTGCACTCCACTGGACGGACAGGTCCCCCAGCCTCCAGAGTAGGGACTAACGCACTACTTACTACCTGCTAGCTCCAACCCTCTGACATCTCCACTTTGATAGCTTGGTCAGAAGTTAATTCCTATCAACATAGCTCTGCCGTTAGAACAGCAAGCATTCCCGCATGACTCTGTGACTCTCAAGCATAGCTAAACAGACTAGAACTTCCACATCAAGTATGGTATCATCAGGCAGACGTAGTATATTAATTAAAAACCCTAAATACATTAGCTTCCATTGACCCAGCTGCATATAATAGGTTTGCAAGTCATGGTACAATATCTAGACAGAGCACTAAAACTCAAATACAAGCTCTCTTTACAACTGTCTGGGATGTGTAGCAACAATGGGTGTGGCTGTTCTCCTTGAATTCAGATTTGGCAGATCTCTCACCATAGAGCGCTTACCCTACAGTGGTTTTCATCAAATAGATATTAGAGGATACCTTAAAACCTGTTTTTGCTTCATTCAGGCAGCTCAACAGCTGACAATGACAATAGTATTCAGATAAAATATGCAGAGTTATCAAAATGGTTCCGAGTTTGTCTGATATGAATGAATAAAAATAGCTTTTGCCCTTTTTTGTCTTACCTTCATGTAGCTTTTGAAGAGTGTATGAAGTCTCTAACTTACCTAGCAAGCTTTCAAGCCGTTAGTGATGGGAAGGCTGACACCCATTAAAGCAGTCATTTGAGTGTCATTTATCTATTTGAAAACAAAAAACAACCTTTATCGGATGTACCTGCCCAAGATCACTATTCCAACATAGAACCAAAAATAGCTATTGTAGTGCCTCCAGCTACAGTTCAATTAAGAGACTGGAGAAAGAGACTGTGCATTTATACCTACCTCTATGTATCTATCCCTAGACACACGACTAATTTAGATTATATTTGCAGAAACAGCTTTCTGGACTATCCATGTTAAACAATAAATTTGCATCACAGAATTGTCTTCAGAACTTCCTTCATTTCCTAATGTTCCAGTCACAGATGACGAAGAGACTGACCTTAAATCAGTAAAAATGTAATACGGGGTAATTTTATAGCTAACAAGCAGGCCATTTTTATTTGCTTTCCTAAACTGATAGACTAATACTTTGCTCTCACTTCTGAAGTGTAATATAGAAGTGCCTTATTTTACTACTAAGTAACTCAGTAGCGCTTCTGCTAATTTTTTTTTCCCTCCAATTATACTGCTCAGCTACATCACATAGCATCTGAAGCACCCTCCTCAACGCTGGGGGTTCAGATGAACAATTAGCTACACTACTTGCAGAAAAACTTCGAAAATTTAGAGAAATCAAGCTTTGAGCTGTGAAGTCCCCCACACCCCCCATGCAATGTTCTCCAGAAGAGAGGATTAAAGCTACCAGACTGAACAGCAGGCTTTTAACAGCTTAAATCTAGATTCCCAGGCCTAAAACAAGGACTCCACTGGATTCTTCCCTTCTTGAAATGACAGCTTCCCTGGCACCCAAACACATTGCTCTGTTTCCTCAACTGGAAACAAATGAACAAAGAATCCAAATAGTCTGGTGAAAGGCTTATGGAAAAAAAAAATAATTTCCACAGCCCCTTCCTGAGATGCATTCTTTCTTTGCTGTGAATCAGACAGCTCTTCACAGTGAAGGCTTCTCCTTTACCTACACTCTGCAGCGTTGCCTTCCTGCCAGCGTACCCAAGCCATCTGTCTGGAGTTCTCCCACACTGGCTTACTTTAAAAGGCTACTTCCATTCCTGTGGCACAAAACCCTTTGTAGAGCTCTCAAAGGGCTAAAAGCAAGACAGTCATCACTTTGGAACTGTCTCTCAAACACAAACGCATCTATTTCATCTCTGCAAACTCGGGTTTGTTGTTTTCTTTTTAAGGCATGACAAACAGTTGCAGTGAGAAGATGCCTTTTACCATGGTGACAGAGGCATTCCACAAATTCTGCTAAAGTATCTTGTTACTGATCTATGTGCATCACCGTTTAAAATTATGTTTCATTATGGATTCCCAGACACCCAGCAGAAAATACTGACAAAACTGCTAGAAGATTTCTAGATTTCTAACAGGCTACCTAAACCTAGCACAAGTCACCATTGCTAAAGCTGAGGCAAATACTCCTACTCACGTAGGAAAAATTGTTCACTATTATCCAGCAATTATTTCCACCTTGGAAGCCTTGCATCTTCAGCATGCTTTTAAGCAGCTTCATTTTCAACGCTGAGTCTTGTTGCTCTCCTCTGAAATAACCTCTCCCCAACTCGTTTTTATGATCATACAGCATCCAAAACTGGGAACAGTACAGATGAGATCTCCCAACAAGCACAGCACCAAGTAGAGCAGAATAATTACCTCCTGTGCCTCACATCTGATGCTTTTGTTACTATTACCCAGAACAGGTTTTGTTTTGGTATCACTGGATTTTAACTCTTAATGTGATCTGCTACAATTCCCAGAACAGTTAGCACAGAACTGCTTCATTTCCCTGACAAGCCGATGTCCATAACATTCAATTCATTCTTCTTTTGCAAGTTTTACAGGGGGAGTCTGTTGCACCATCCAGATTATTAATGAAAACACAATAAATTTGTAAACCTGATCACTATACAGTGACTTAACCAAGAACGTATTTCCCAAGTTTCTAATTAAGAACATCATATAGGAAAAATTCTTCCTAAAGTATGCAGACCTATTCATAGTTATTTAGCTTTAGTATGTCACAGAACCTTAATAATAGCGTAAATGAGATTAAAACTTAGTTAAAAAAAAAAAAAGAAAAAAGAGTTAAAATAAGACAGTATAAATCCAGGTTTAGTTTAGTCACTCTAATATAAACAAAGGACCAAAAAACAGAGGCAGGAAATTAGAATGGCCTTCCACAGGGCAAGGTCAGCGAGTTACTATTGACTGTTCATAAGCAAGTTAACTTTATCTTAATCAGCAAGACAAGTCTCTAGTAGTAACTGATGTGTTTGTTTACCTTGTACATATAGAGGTAACTTGAGATTAATTTCAAGTTGCCTTATCTACTAATATAAAATTGTCCAAATGCAGAAGTCTCTGCTCATTGTTTCTTTACATTTACGCCTATGCAAATGCAAGGCTTCTCAGCTGCTGATGTCTCACGACCTCCTCTGGAATTCAAAGAACACTTACATACAAGTTCAGAAACTTAACAGGCTGGCCAAGAGCTACCTGCAATATAGTTTAAAATTGAAAAATGTTTTCCCTATGTACCAGCTGTATAATCATTGCTTTCACACTGCTGTCCATTTACCCCTCTTATTCGCACTGCTGAGTTTTTAGCTCTAGTTCTTCTCAGGTAGGCTGAGGAAAATACTGGGATTTACATTCAGACAGAACTGACTCCTCCTACACGGCACATCAGCAAGTACTTGAGGTTAGATTACACTTTCTCTAGGACTCCTATAGGTGGCTTTTTAACCACAATAGCTTGAAGTGCTTTGCAACGTTCAAAACCAGTTTGATTTTATACTAGATATAAAATTATCCAGAAGAACGTTATGTCAGCATTTTCTTACTTTGGAGCTAGAACTGTCAACATCATTGCCTAATCATAAAGTGGTCGAGAACTATAGTTATATGGGTGTGAGAGCAGTACCACAGCATTACTTCAAAAGTTTTTGTATTGATGTAATAAATTAAAAACATTTAAGAAAGTTTTTTTCCCCCCTCTTCCACAGTTTATTATTTTTTTATTGATCCAGCCTTCAATAATGCTACTTATTTGGTAACAATATCAGGCAAAAACAAGAGCAATGCCATTCTGCATTCCAATATGAATCATTCAGTAAAGTTTTGCAATATATACATTTTATCCAGCTTCTGATGTTATAGGTCATCATGCCAATGAAATTTTTTAACAATACAATAAAACCAGACAATTTAATTTCTGAAATTTATATCACTCATGTCCATAATCATTTTACATTTCACACTTCATGCTCTCAAACGTTACCCTAGACACAGCTAAATCTTTTCGTCACATATACTAGTAAAGACACTAGCCAGTTTTATAGCATTACAGAAGACTATAATAAGATGCAAAATTTAGCAGTTAATAACTTATATCATTTTCTGACTAAAACAATATTCAATCTACACTAATGTTTGATCCATTCAAATACAGTAAGTATTTGGATGTTATATACTACCCATTTCATATACTTACAGTGCAAAGTAAGTGAGAATATTTTTCCTGAGCATTTAGGAAATGAAAATCCTTTTTCTTTGTCATTGATTGCAACCCATTTAAAATATACTCCCTGTATTCCTAGGCTTGTCAAGACTGTACAATTAAGACCGGCAAAAGTTAGTAGCTATCAGAAGCCCAATCAGGAATCAGAAGGGTTATTGAGCATCTCTAAAATTTGTCCCCATTTTTCAAGTCTAAGGATATAACAGGATTTTGACTTATACCAAAAAGTTCAGAAATTAAGCACTCCAAAATGTACAAACCACATGCCTTCCAAAGCAGAGAAACAGCCTCTATTTAAATAAATTGTAATACATATTTCAACTTACTATTCTGTAGTTAATGTAATGCCCATTGAGCTGTGCCTCCAACAGACATAAGAGAATAAAACTTTTAGGAATGTATTTTGGGCATTTTGTAAGGAAGCTGGATTCCTTACAAGTTCCTCTTTTTCTCAATAGCTACAGACCATGAGTTTCTAATTCAATCTTCTCCTCTGTTTGCAAGATATCAGGTTCCACTGGAGGAACAGGTGGTCTGAGTATAATCTCTGGACCTCCACCATAGATTGACTGAAGAAAATTCCATGTTTCTTCAGATATTTGTCCAGAATCTGCACCTGAAAACATTTTTAAAATTGTAGTTACTATTTAGAATAATTCTTTAATGATTTCTTTGAAGTCTGTAACAGCTACAAAAAGAAAAAAAGAGAGTCAGATTTAAAACACTAATGTGAATTTGTGCTTTATCTTGCACCTACTACCAAACCCAATGACATATTTTGTATTAACTTTACACTTCTTCATTCTTTTAACTATCTGCTCTGAACTATGCAGTACTTAAGACACCTCAAGCATAAAACACATGAAGGCTCTATGATAAACATCTTACCTGATACTTATCAATCAAGCTGACAACTGGTAGCTCAACTGGTACACAGGAAACAGCGATTCGTCTTAATATAAGGATATGCAGTCCCATGAATTACACAGTAAAGTTCAAGGACTCAAGATTCTTGTTTCATAAAAGAAATTAATACTGGTAGTAAGGAATAAAAGTGTGAGAACCACAGTGAAACTCTCAGAACCCCAGAGAGAAGCCACTATAAGGACATTAACAGCCCCACTAATGCTCCTTGTATGTAGCGCTGATTGGTCAGCCCAGTTTCTTTTTGTTCATGGATTTTTTTAAGTCTTTGCTTATGATTCCATTTCTCTGACTAGAGGCCACTCTCCTGTCTCAGGTCGGCATCCAACAATCATTTTTGATTTTTTGTAACCTTTTAGAGTGGCAAAGGGCAAGGGAGCTTCAGCACATCACCCCTCTAGGTTTTCAAGGATCCTGTCTGATACAGTTGAAGTGGTTTCTTCACACTATCCTGGGCAGAGAGGACAAATTTATATTCTATCTGAATAAACACCCTGTTCTTTAAGCAACTTCTTAAAAACCCGCCCTGCAGCAAGTTTCCCCCCAATATCCTTATTGGATACTATTAATCTGTTTTGTTAAGCCTACTTTCAGCACCCTACTACTTAAAAAAAACCCCAAAACACAAACCCACACCAAAACAAACACGCAAACAAAAAAACCACCACTATAACAACAGGACTTCTCCCCCTATCTCCTATACTTTTCTGTCCTCACCACCTGCTCCAGCGCGCCTATTACTGTACTTTATATATAAAAAGTTTCCAAAGAGGAAGGGTTCAAAGAGCTGGACATGTGTTTACCTACACCAACTCAACCATGCAAAGCTTCATCTGGAAGTCATGATGCAGATCCTATGCCAGTACTAATGACATTATGTCTCAGTTTTACTCATTTAGGTTCAGGTACTCAGAAAATCAACTCCATCTCTGTAGGCACAGGAGGAGATCTTCACTCTCTTATTCAGATTCCAGCTCTTCTAATGGTCAGGTTTAACTGAGCAGGCACAGTGAAATAATGCACTGGGATCAGGACCACTGGATCACAGATATATGTAATACTGTACACTATTTAGTGGTGTTCCCACCTCTTCTCTCATGACTTAAAAGACAAATTTTCCACAGCCTATTGGTCTCCATTTCTACTCAAGTTCTAAATTGAATTAACGTAGCTGAAGTCAAGTCAAAAACTGGCTAATTTGCTATCAATTATTGATTCTAAAGTGATTTTTTTTTTGCTACACAATCTGATGCTTTATACCTTGTATTTGAATTCTACATCAGCGCTTAAATCATTAAAATGTACTGCAAAACTCAGGAGTGCAAGAAATCATTCTTTTTTAAATACACGCTTGACATTTTACAACCAGTGAGGTTTATGCAGGGCCTAGTGGCCTCCAGTGAACTGCCATGGGTAGGTCCACTGCATGCTGTAGCAGTAAGTTAAATCGGGAAAAAATCCAGTTAAATAAAGGTTAATCTTAATGATGCATTTTTTTTTAAGCTGAGCTACAGTGAATTTAAATATTCATGGGAAGCCTAAAGTATTCATAAAGCAGGCCATATCAGATTTTTTTCTCTGTACCTACAAATCTCAAATAAATGGTATTAAGCATCTAACTGTGAAGAATAACAAAGAAATCTGTATCTTTGCATGCTAGAGAAATGTTTGCAATGTACAGTGGCAAACAACTTGCAGAAAAATGAGCAACAGCATTTAATTACTCCGGTTTATTTCCATGTGTCAGAAGTAGCTCTCAACTAAAATTAGGTTTCAAGATTCAAATAACTACATACAGACATATGACACAGTCTAAAAGCCAATCTCCCAATTTATGTTAAAAAATCCCCAAATCAAACCAAGTGATACAAAGCCAAAGCACACTTTTCACCATTTCAAAGTTACTCTGCACCTCCTTCCACACTCTCAGCTGTACTTGAGTAGGCTATTATATACTAATTCTTTATTTTAAGAATAAGCTGCTCCCTCCAAAATGGGAACAACACAGATTCACTAGAAACTGCCATTTTATGATAACAGTTAAAAAAAGAATTCATAATCAACTTTCCAAACTTCAGCAAAGACATCATAAGGAGCCCAAAACTGCAGCAATTGACACCTACCTTGTTTTAGCACAGCATTTCCACATTTGGTTACTGCAATCTTAGTGTTATCAATAGGACCAGGAGGATCTAGTGTGACAGAAAGATGATTAAAATTGGGAGAGCTGAAAACAAATGGCAGGCTGGAGGTTCTGTTTTCAAATGGAATGAGAAATAGCTTGTTTATTTACTGTTTGTTCTTGTACTGCTTAACAGTACATTCTAAGTCCTTAAAAACTAATCAGAATTTTGATTAGGAGCAAGTTTTTCAAAGCATTTACGATTACAGTAAGTCTTCAAGCAAAGTGAAACACAAATTAATCCTAATTCTTACCCCTGGCAAAGCTGTCCTAGAGCATACTCAGACAAGACTGTAGAATATTTTAACGTGTTCCCAGTGCAAAACTTTAGAGGCATCTATACTAAGCTAATTATTACAGTGGTTGCTCAGCTATCTATGAGTTTAGGTTTTGACACTGAGGTCACCTTTCCTCCAGAAGCTGTAGCATTATCTATCAGTTTGCACAGCAAAAGTCATCCTTCCTTGTACTTAGATCCAATTTTCCTGCTGTTGCTAACAGCAAACCCCCTGCAAACAAGCAACATTCTTTCCACAACTATCCAATTATCCATTCTTGTGAATTATTTGACTATATTCTGTAATTTGGTTCCTGGATATATTTATAACCTATAAAACCTGTGTCTTAGATGTTAAGAGCTTTTGTTGCCTTCTCTATTTGTTCTTCCTACAGCCTTCTACCAAAGCAGAAACAATTTACTTAAACAGTACCACCACTTGACAACAAAAAAGAAAAGATTACCCATATTTTTCAATGGAGCACAACTTACCACTGTCTTTACCCTTCACAAATCCTTCCCACTCTCTGAACCATTGCATACTGATGCAGTAAAACGTTGACGGAGATTCTTCTTCTTGGAAGGCTCTATTAAGCTGAGAGTAAAAAGAAAGCTTGTTTTTCTGCCTTTTTTTTTTTTTAAACTACTAAATTCTATTAACCATTGTAATTATTAACAGTGCAACATTCCACTGCTACAGAACATTGTAAAGAACTACTGATCATCAGAACAGTAAACACCTGGCGAATTCCCAAGGTGAGATTTTGACATAGTGGTAAGCTTTCGTATTTAAAGATGATTTATTCTTTAATTGAGAACTTATTTTTTCCTGAGAACAGCAACAAGTTCTTCTTAAGCACAAGTGCCTACCCATCAGACACTACTGGATAACTGCTGTGAAGGCTGAACTTTCAAGTAGCAAAAGAAAGCAGAAATCTTGTTTTTGTAAAATGAAATAAAACAGTGCTTTGAAAGGTTTGCTCCATAAGTTTATGGAAGGTTCTTTGTGTGATGAACTGTATCTTCATCTATGTTTGTTTTTCCCCTAATACTTTGAACAGATGCCAGTATGATTCCAAGCAAGGCACAGTGAACTAAGGCACTGGGACTTTTCATTATTTTTCTTTGCTTCCGTTTAAAAACCACAAAATATTTTTTGTTCCTACTATTTTAAAATTCAAGAAACAAACAAACAAAAAAATCACACCCTAGTTTTATGAGTTTGTGTTGCAAGGCAATGTCAGTGACTGTACAAATTACCAAAACCAGCTAAGTAAAGAGTCTCAGTCACATTTAACTAAATTTGTTTTTATCATTGTTAAAAAAAGTTTATAATTAAGATTTTATGAAATTTAACATTTTTTTCAGAGACTACAGATCTTTTCACATTGTTATTAAGAAGCATGCAAAAATTCACTTAAACCTTTAAAGCCATTATCTTTTAGCTCTGTAATGATATAGCCATACCTCCCCCTTGAAGCCATGAACCTAAAGCATCAACGTAACTTTTTAAGGTTTCTGATAGAGGAAGTTTTGCAATCATTTCCTAAAGCAGTCTTTATAGAGGATAACAGAATTTTCTGTCTGCTAACCAGTAACAATACTTGCACAACAGTGAACACATAATCTTTGTTTATACTGGAAAAATACTGATCACTAAAGCAAATGAGGGTGACTCAATGTTGTTAATGACTATTCAGAGGTAACCCAGACTAAAGAAAAAGTGAATTACTAAAAAGTTCAAATAGCAGTCAAAATACGAAAAAGCCCATCTCTGAAGGGTGATTAAAGCACAGACAGAACTGAAAGAACAGCTGTGATTGTATTTTTCTCCCTCTTGTGAATTTAGATAGCAGAAATGGGACTCAAATATCTGTGCATTTATTTTCACTGAAAACTTCAAAATACTTTTTGGTTTAAGAATTACAAAGTCATTACTGCTTGTTATTTTACCATTCAAACTCCTGCATATAGTCTTTAACTCATGGAAAACATAGTAGCTGCTTGACATTAATTTTACAGATCCATTACAATACTAAGGTATTTACTTCACACTGAATTATATATGTTTATTTATGTCTCTAATGATATTTTTGAAAATTAGAACTAAAGATTATGATTAACTTTTTGCTGGAACAGTATTATTGCACTTAACCCTTATCAGATTGCCCAGAACAGATCACTGGCCACTGTATAAAGAACAACTGCTCATGTGGCTGCACTCTGTTTCCATACTATAAAAAAAGCAATTTAAGAAACACATTAAATATTTTCTCTATCTCCGTATAAACAGTTATTTGGATACCACAAGAACATTACTGTTGCCAACAAGAAAGAAGGGATTCTACATAGGTATACAAATATTTAATAAAGTCCGTATGTTACAGGAATCACCTATGCACTTCCGCTAACCCCTTGGGTCAAGTTATGAATATCAGGTGATGTCAAAAAGCAGAATGAATAAGTGTTTACTTTTTTACCCGAATAAACATTTCCAGTTCATTTTTCCTTCTTTTTTCAATTCTTTCACACTCTATTTGGCAGGTGTGACAAACATACAGATGGTTAACAGCTGGTCCTCCTCCATACCTGCAGTAAAAGTAAAAAAACATTAACCTGTGGAAAATACCATGTAAAAAGATTGTGCACCTGTAAACATCCAACTGTCAGCACAAATGCCATCATTTATCTTCCTACATAAATATAATGTTATATATATATCATGTGTGATTTTATTAAAGGCCTCTAAGAAACAGCTTATGGAAATGTTCCAGCCAGTTCTCTCTCAAACATGTTCCTCCATTCCACTGCAGGCTCTTCATCAGTTTGCTAACTCCCCAACACCAGCCTCTAAACTTGTTTACTGTTTTGTTCTTAAAATTTTATTTTCCATGCCCCAGCTCCCCCACATATTTTCCTTGTGTGAAGTCTACAGGGGCACTTGTCACCGAGAAGCACAGCAGATGTATCTACGTGTGCGTGTATATGTAGGTATCATTATGAACACAGGCAGTATTTGCTAGCCAGAAAACTACAAGCCTGATCAAGAAAATATTCTTGAATGACTAGCAGCCTTAAGAGATGCATTTACTACAACAGAAAGGTCAGATCAAGATACATACTGAGATAAGGATATTCTGGCTTCCACTGCCCAGTTGAATAATTATTTTTGTCAGAGCTCTGTTCTCTTCCAATTCTGTTTCTCTTCTAAAACCTTAGATTTTATTCCAAAAATCTTACATTAAATGAGATAGAAGAGAGTGCTCTGAAGTACAGCAATATGAAGTCAAGTTCAAAATACAAAAGTTCTTAAGCAAGACAGAAAGATAACTGTGTTTACTTAGTGAATAACACTAAACAAAACTCTGCCATGGAAGGCATTGCTCTTTTTTTCCCTTTTAGATTTGTATGTTTGTCCGTCCATCAAAATAATTTGGGATGCTATTTCAGAACACGCCCCCCCCCATCCCCGATATAGAAGTGTTGTATTTTACCTGAAAATTAAAGCATTATTTTAGTACAACAGCAGTTGTACATACAAATTTTTTGGTATATAGTCAATCATCCCAACTTAAGAGACATGTGTTTCATAAAATGGTCACCTACCACTTACCTGGACCTCTGAAGGTGACACTTTTGCTTTAGACTGCACTGATGAGTTCACAAGTTTTTAACTGAAACAGGTGAAGTATGGATTATACTATATTGTCTTGAAGCAACTGGGACCTGGAAGTGTTTGGAATTGAACAGTAGTGCCACTTGAGCAGCAAAATAAATATGTTTGGGTCATGGACTCTCAAAATCTGGAGGACCTTATCATCTCTGGGACTTCTACTTTTCTATTAAATGATTGAGGTCTGACATCTTGTTAAAGAAGTTTACAGAGAAAGGAAATTAATGAGAAGTTTATAAATATTTTCCTTCAGATTTAACAAATATTTCTGCATACACAAAAAGGATAACGCCTTTGTCAGTTGGAAGAAAACCTCAGTATACCTAAGAAAGTGGAAATAAGCTGGAAATAGTATTCCTTCTATTTTTCACTTGTGTCCATTGAAACTTTAAAACAAAAAACAACCCCTTTAGCTATAGTGCTTAGGTGACAGGAAATTAACAGCTAAAAATATTTAATGCAAGTGCAATACAGAGTCCTTAATGTCATCAGCAAAGCTCTTCTACAGCTTTTTGTTACTTTAAAAGGAGACACAACTTACAAGAATCCCTCCTTTATATGTAAGCACTTAAACCTGACCTATATCAAAAAGCATGGAGTAGTTACACAGAATGCTTAGATAAAAGTTATTTTGAAGCAGTACTGGCAGCTGAGGCTACAGATTCAAAGCCAACATAAAAGAAAAGCTGTCTCCAGCCAACAAGAGAGCAGGAAGCTGATACAGAGAGCCCTTTCAAAACACCACTTGCAAAGTATACTTCTGCTGACCTACTTTGTGTCATTCTGTACATACGATACATGTTTATTGGTTTAATACTCAAGTATTATCCCTGTAACACACTATTTTATGTAGGCTTTTAGCACTACTTGGCAGAAGCAAATTATATAATAGGATGTTTGCCGTCCGTTGGCTTTGTGCCTAGAGTATATATATTTTTCTGAGCCACTAATTTCTAAAGTCTGATGTTGCTGCTTGGCACATATTTGCTCTCAAAGTATATCACTGGATTTTTTCCAGTTACAGTACGAAACTTACCTGCTATACAGATTATCCCATATATTTTGAGGTAGCATTACAACTAGGTCCTCTATGAAGTTAGCTTTGTGTGGAGGAACACCTGCAAAAGCAACAAACAAAAAAACAAAAACAAAAACAAGAGACTCATGGATTTTATCTGGGGGGTGAGGGAAAGGAGACTATGTTAGAGATCTCTAAATAAAAAAAATAACACAACCTTTCAATGAATTCAGAGAAATTACGTGAAACCAGTTTAAATGCATTATAATCTATTACTGTATTTAGAGGCCACTCTAATTTTCATCTTTTATGAGGCTGAGAAGTTTATAAAAAGCAGAAGCAAACTACATGAAAGATTAAAGGGCTAAAATCCTTTTTAGATATTGACAGCAAAATGCTTCTTAAGGTATACAATTAACTTGTTACAAGAGTGAATAAATACTTTGTTTATGCATGTAAACACATTAGCAAACTGTCCATTCAAAATTCACTTATTTACTGTAGACCTTCTCAAATTACTTCAAACAACATATATGCTTGAAAGCAGTAGAATTTTGAGGGAAGCAGAAATAGCGGGGCTTGCAGAATTAGAAGCACTGAGTTGAAGCACATGGTAAGCAGCAATGTCCTATACAGGAATTCTTTCAAATAGGGAAAATCTAGGAGTTTGGGCACTCGTACAAGAGTCATCTGCTGTAACCCTGCAAAAGCTGTGTGATGACACCAAGCTGTGTGGGGCGGTCAACATGCTGGAGGGAAGGGATGCCATCCAGAGGGACCTTGACAGGCATGAGACATGGGCCTGTGCAAACCTCATGAAGTTTAACAGGGCCAAGTGCAAGGTCCTGCACATGGATTGGGGCAATCCCGAGCACAACTACAGGCTGTGAGTAGAATGGATTGAGAGCAGCCCTGAGAAGGGCTGACTAGAAGCTCAACATGACCCGGCAACGCGCACTCGCAGCCCAGAA
>Ga0181612_109044_pt1 | contig 16368 bp, 12 predicted proteins | sample HoacroProtozoa21_FD_119630 | JGI IMG/M metagenome (GOLD analysis project Ga0181612, IMG submission 119630) | Hoatzin crop microbial communities from Cojedes, Venezuel. Combined Assembly of Gp0051906, Gp0051904, Gp0051908
CAGAAAGCCTAGGACCCCTACAACACTTTAGCTTCCAAAGCAGCGCCCTACTTATTTCTTTGGCATTTTGTTTCTGGGCTCCACAGTATTGATATAGGGGGGAATTTGATTTCCCTGAAATTTGTGTTTCCTGGTGGTCTGTCTTCCCCCATGCTTTGCCACAGGCATTCCCTGTGGAAATGTGGTTGGATGAAAAGTCTTGCAGCAGGATGCGGTGCAGAAGCTAAGGCCTGGTGTAAGTGCATGGTGCTGCAGTGAGTGAGCTGAGAGATATCATATAGTGCAGCGAGAGCAGAGCAAGCTCTAATGGAAATAGCGTGGTGAGCAGAAGTAGCCTACAACTACTGTTAGCCTCTTTTGAAAGCTTTTTTTTTTTTTAAATTTGAAATGCGTGCTGAGTGGACAGCAGTGAAGACATTACTGGTGAAATCCACAGCAGACAGGTCGTTTTCCAACCAGCTATTCCCTGCAAATGATCTGCAGACACTATGAGCAAGCAGTAAGTACCAGCAGAGCTGGTACAAACTCACAGGCCTTGAGGTGTTAGCTAGAGTTGTAACCAACCATCGGTAGATGGCTTTCCCAGGGGCACATAATCCTTTAATGGACTCTGGCAGGTTTTGCTTCCTCCCAGGAGCAGCCAGCAATTGCTATTTCAAAAGACATCAGTGGACTAGATGGCATGTAGGTCTGAGCCTGAGTAGTGAGTCCTACATGTTGCTACAGATCTCAAGTTCCTTGACAAATGTCTAGTTGCACATTGCTTCAAAGCCCCTTTGATTTGCCCATTAAGTTTTTCTGTGGTAGCAAGCAGCAAAGCCAGGGAGCTTAGACCAGATGTGGGAAATGGCCACATGCTGGAGAAACAGTTGTGGAGGTGGGGGACATGAAGAGGGGACTGAAGCTGTGTGTGAGCACTTGCAGTGATGGCCCCAAGCTGCCATGAAGAAAGTGTGGGCAGCTGGCAGAGAACACGCCCTTGTGCAAGGGGATTCCAGCACCTGTCCACTCCTCCAGCCAGCCCTGGCAGGGAGCAAACCTTGCATGGAGGAAGGGCAGGACTCAGCAAGATCAGAGCAGCCACGGCCTTCACATAGCCTGTTCAGGCTGGTCTGGGAAAGGGGACAGGATGAGGTACTGCCTCTTGATGTTCCAGTAGGCAGATGGCCAAGAGCAGTAGGACATTAGCAGAGGTGGAAGCACAGCAGAAGAGTTTTTTCAGGTGATATCGCTGAAAGAAAGCATCTGAATTTTACTCCTTGGCATGGGCCTTCTTTGCTGTCATGACAGGCCAATCCCGTCTCCCCCAGAAGCCCATGGGTGACAATGGAAACACAAGAAAACAGGCCCTAAAGTCAGGTGGCTCCCCTTGAATGAGGTTCAGCTGTGGACCATGTGGATGCACTTGTGGCACAGCTCCATCCTGCACCTCAGCCCAATGGACATGCTTTTTCCCTCTCCCACAGGTTCAACAAATACTCCAGAAACTTTGCGCTGAGGAAAGTCAGGGTCGCCCTCAGCTAGCTAAAGGCCTCCCAAAGCTTGGTTTTCTGTGAAGAGCTGCAGAAGATTAGAAAGGTGATGACTCTATCACATGGGCTTGCCCTGTGTGCCCACAAAGTGGCCAGGGAGCTGCATGTCAGTACAGTCATCCCTTCCCTGGCATGTCCATCACACCTCAAGAAGCGCTGCTGAACCAGACCACAAGTCTGTCTAGCCTAGTGACTGTCTCTAACAGAGAGGAAAATAGTATGGAAAGAAGATATTCCCCCTCTGTACTCACTCTGTCACTTCTGATTGATGGCTTAGAGTTGGCTTCTGTGTATTTAGAAATCCTCAATGGATTTCTCCTCCTTGCACTCCTTCAGTCTCCCCTTGAGTCCACGCTAACGTTAGCATTGACAGGGCCCTGCGGCAGGGGCTTCCACACCACTTCTGCAAAGAACCACCTTCCCTTGGTAGCATTGACCTTCCTGCCTCCACCTGCTGCTCGTAAGAAAGCTGCTGCACTGTCGTGAGCTGATGCGCAGCCCCCCAGCTGAATTCAGCAAGGTGGCTATCTGATGTTAGATCCCATGAGTTTTGGCATGGGAGCTGCTTTTGTTAGCTCATCATACTAATGAAACGGCCAGCTACTTCTCTCAGTCAATGCCTTCCACTCCTCTCCCCTCTGTTACTGGACTTGAATCCCATTTCTCTGTCTGCAGAGACCTGAAGGCCAAACTTCATCACAGTCCTGCTGCCCTCAGTATAGAGCCAATTTGTTTTTCCTCTTAAGGATACCCTGGGGCGGGAGCACTGCAGAGATGCTACAGTGCTCCTCGGACATATAACCAAAGCATCACTATCGCCCTTCAGTCACCACTGATGAGGTGGGCCTCTGAGGTCACGGGCGCTTGAGAGCAGCCTTAGAGATGCTCTGCATTGCAGATTAGATGTAGACAGCTCCCTACCTTGAGAAGGATGAGGTAGAGCCACCTTTTTCTCCTGTAACCCAATATTTGATGTACAACATGACAAAGCTTCAGATTTTGGGCCCTTGCCTTATGTGGGTTTCTCCCCTGCGCCATCCAGCTAGTTGGAGGGATGGAGGAAGGGGACGATCCAGCCATTTTCCTTCTGTAGTGCTCCACATGTAAACAGTGACAAGGTAGGCAACCCTTTCGCTTGCCTCACTTTGTCATGCTGTCCCTCTTAGTTGTATGTCCAAAGTTTCCCCTTGGCACTGGGAGAAGCACAGCAGACTGAATTCTTGAACTGATATCTTCTGGGCTGAACTCTTCCCGCAGCCTTAAATGCTCAAAAGATCTTCGCATCTGTACCTCTAAAGCCACTATTTTCCATTTCAGGGATTAAATACAGGCAAAGCAATTGCAAAGGCTCCTCTCATTTCTTTCTGAGCTTGGCTGCAGGTGTTGGCACTTACAGGGCTAATAGAAGTAAATCACCCTCTTTCTACTAACTTCAGAGCTTGTTCCACAACTACAGAGACTACTCTGAGGTAGTCTTTGTTAGATCATGATCTACTATTATAGGATGGTGAGGTCCTGCTAGGTCCTACTAGCTATGTACCTACCAAGATACAATTGCCTTGGCCAAGTGGTCTGATTTCCACCAGTACTGAAGCCAGCACAAACTTTGTTACTAGCTTTGAGATGTGTGGGATCAGGGCTGAACAGGTGCAATATTCAGCTCTAATCAACACACAGCCCTTTTCCAGCATGACTACCTTATGCAATATTATGCCTATATTTGAAATGCCCAGCTCTGGTACAGAGATACATACCCCAACGTTTCATTTCTCCTTTCTCTTCCCCATCCTAGATGTATACACAAGGATAGATGTTTCCTGCAGATGCCACGGACAAAAAACACCAGAAGTCCAGGCCACGGGCCCACACAACCACTTGTTATCTTCAACGAGACTTTCTTCTTCCACATACCTGAGCCTCCAGTGTGGGACTGCAAGGTCCTGGTCTCCATTTATGGACTCAGACCCCAGGCATCTCACTGGACGGGCCACCCTGGGGAAGAGTGTGCGAAGCAGCTGACCACTGGGACTTCATGATAAAGTCCATCCAGCAGCCTGTAGCTAAATGGCATCCTCTGCTCATTTAGAGAGGAGGTCTTCTGAAACAGTTGCACGTGGTGAATCTGGCCAGGTTTTCTTTCATGAAGACAAGACAAGGCAGTGCTCACAGTGGGTAGATCTGAAAAAACAGGAGTCAGAACCTGAAATTCTTGCTCCCTAAGACACGAACAGAGGTAACAATCTTTTGGCTTTCTCCCACTCCTCGCTGCTGCTTCTGGTAGGGAAAGAGTTTTTCATCTTTGCTGATCCTTTGTCGTCTTTACGATAGCAACAGGGTTTCACAGTGCCTTGAGGTGGAGAAGGTTTGTACCTACGGAAGGAAATAGAGCCTGCCCTGAAGTGCTCACTATGAATAGACAAGAGGAAAAAGGGATTGGAAGGAAGAGGAGTCAATGATCCTATTTATAAGATAGAAAAGCACTAAAAGGTTAGTTGATTTGTCTAAGCTCAAACGACAAATGTAGCTGGGAGCTTGAATTTGTATTGAGAGCCTCTCCAGCACCAGCACTGGTGGCTCAGAAAGCTATCACCATTTTTTTGCTAGTAGCCTTCCAGGCGTGGCTTATTAGGACTTCCAAGTTTGTTACAGAAAGAGTGAAAACAGAGGTCCTGGGGCTGTTGGAGTGAAACTGTCTTGGCGTGAGCACCACTGTGCTTGCACAGAACAGGTTGCTAATGGGAAAGTACCACCCATGTCTACTCCGAGACGCCAGCCCGAGGCTTTCACTAGCAGTACAGCCATCCCAAAACTGAACAGGGACACCTCTCCCCATACGGCAGGCACGAGGCTGATGTGTTGTCTCTGACCTCCGTGGAGAAGCAACTTCTTGTGCTGCCTGAGAAGAGACATCTCCCTCCAGAGGAGTATGCTGCTGCCTGCACCCAGGAGGGCGTCTGCCGCATTGGAAGGACAAGCACCCGACAGCACTGCCAAGCTGACCACAGCTGCAGGGCTCCATGTCCAAACACAGGGAACAACAAAGCAAGACACATCACCCTTCTGCTGCAGAAACCTCTGATGGAGGCTGAAGAAGGGCTGGAGGTGGAGCTGCCTCCTCAGCCTCCTCCTCCCCACTCCAGCTGGATCTAATGAATGAAGTGTTTCCTGCACTCTGAAGCAGGGAGTTTAATATACATGCTGACATTTTCACCGCCCCAAATTCTAATGATTTGGATATTCTTGCTGTCCATATCCATTTAGTCTTTTTCTGAATCTTGATGTATTTTGGCTTTCAGGAATTCCTGGGGGATGTTCAATGCATGTCATAGGGGAAAATAAATTAAGAAAAAAGAAGATTTTTCACAGCTTAAAATTTCCTTTTGCCTGTAACCCTGTCCTGGTCTGATAAGTTTGTCATTTTCTATACTCCCAGCATGTCTTCTGACTGATTTCCCAGAATTTCAAAGTGGCAAATTCCCTCACATAAGAGCCATTCTCTGCCTCGCCCACAGGCAGGTGTAGGTTGGAAGTCCCCTTTTTCCTTGTTTCACATTTTCTCTTAGTGGCACTGCTTAAAAATCCTGCCCCCCTGCCCAGTCACAAGACATGTAAGGTCTCACGTCCTGAGAAAGCTGTCAAATGCGTAGATGGGTTTTGTGTAAAGTATGACCAAAAAAAAAAAAAAAAGTTATTTAAGGTCACCAAGGCTTACATTGGTGTGGGAAGCATGTGAAAGGAGGCCAGTAGAAAAGGGAAAGGAGGAGGAGGTGCTGGTGTTGAAATGGATGCTCCTGCAGCCATCCCCACCTTTACACAATTCCTCTCATGTTTGCTTGGCCTAGAAAATGTCCGGAGTGCAACACAGATCTGTCTTCCTGGTCCTGTGAAGGCAGGAAGGGTGAATCCTGGAGGAGGAAGGCTGTGATGCACTGCAAGCTGGTGGCGATGTTCGAGTTGATACAAGGTGTCCCAGAGAGGCCAGTATTCAACTACCCGAGGTACAAAGCCCAGGTGGGGCAGTAGGAGTGGATGATGACTCAGGAGTGCTTGCAGGAGGTGGACAGGATGGTGGGTCCTGGGTGGTGGGAGCTCTCCAGGTAAACAGCATCGTAGAGCTGCAGGGACATAGGAGAAAGGAGTCACTGGTTTTGTCATCCTCTGTCCTCCGCTCCCTGCAGAGGCCAAGTGTGATTTGATTGGCTTTGGCGGTCTCCTGCCTTTCATCCACGTCCATCTTCAGCCTTTCTAGGCTTTGATCTCCAAAGTTGTCCTGACAGAGCAGCAGCAGCATCCTTTTCTTGACACAGGTTGCCTGTCACCCTGACTACTACTGTGACTGGGGCAGAGGCTTTCTCTGGCCTCTCTGGGGATGCACCACTTACTCCTGTCTTCTACAGTGGACAGTGTTCCTCTCCCAAGCACTGTATATTGAATTTCGCTTGAAGTCCATCAGGCCCTTTGCTATGCTGCCTTTACACGAGAGTGCATGGTCTGACTCCAGATGGAGCCAAGCAATGCTGAGTTGAGGAAGAAAAAGGTGGCTTATAAATAAATATATAGTATTTAGCTACAAATACGTATATTATAATATATATTAATAAACAAGTAAGTACAAAATATTTAAATAAATAAATAAATATGTACAGAAAGATGAGCAAATAGCTCTGCAAACCCTACCAGAAAAATATCACTAGAGCAAAGTGCTAACAAACCACAGAGCCATAGCCTTCATTTCCTTGTTATGCAGATTTCTGCATCTCAACGCAAACGTGTGGAGGAGCAGCCAGCCTCTGGCTTACAGGTCTACACGCTGCTCGGGAGACAGTTATTCCACACTCAATATAATGAGTGAGTGTGTTTATGCAGTTAAACTATTAAGATAATTTTACTCCTCAAACTCTCAAAGCTTCTCTAATTAGCCTCCAGCAACTTTAGGTTTGGAGCTATTAACATGAATCGGAGATTAATTTCCATGCAATTGCTTGCCCTGGTTGTTGGTCATGTTCGACTGGTTTGGGTGTGCCTGGGATAGCTCTGAAAGATAACTGCAGGCTCAAGCCCTTACACAGTTTCTCCTGCCTGCCTATAGTAACTACAGGTGGTGGTGTTCTTGAGATTGTAAAGCAGAATGGCCTACTGCAGTAGCAGAAAAAGTTTCGATGACCCACTGGAGAGTCCCCAGAAACTGGGAGCAGCCTGAAGGCAGCACCACTACGGGACAGAAAAGCAGAGGCTCTTGCATTGGATCTGGGAGGCTTGAGTGAGAGGTCTTAGTTACCTCGGGTTATTCCTTGTTTTTTCCAGGGTTTGTGCTTACCCTTCTGAGCTCCTCTCCCTGTTTTGTAGTGCCAGGCTCTCATGCAGGTACCAGCAGATTTGCATCAGATCAGTGCGCAGATGCTTTGCTGGAGCCAGGTGGGTTTAGTGCAGTACAGGATCCAGCCCAGAGGGCCTGGTGCAAGTTCAGCCTGAGACCAGCAGCAGTCGCCAGCATCACTGTGATTTCTCCCCACAGGCATCACACACTGCAACAAAGATAAGCTTTCCACTACACATGGCTGGGATGGAGGGGCTGAAGAAGGGGGATTTCTCTCTACGAGCCCAGAGCAGGCTGCTCTTGAGGACAGCCACAGCAGGCACGTGGTTGCAGGCACAGAGCTGCAGCTTGCTTACATGGTGGAGTGGGAGGGGGCAGATGGGGAATTAGATGTACTCCTCCCTGCCATGCGTAGCTCCTGTAGTGCCTGCTGGACAACGGTGTCACGCACTTTGCTTTTCTGTTATAAACAGGTCTGAAGGCACCTTCTTTTTAGTTAATGTTTGGGTAACGCTAGCAAAACACCATGTAAATGGACTTCAAGCAACACGTCCAGTTCAAGCACACCCAGACACCAAAGTACTCGGGTCCCATTTGGTCTACACTCAGAGCCTGACAGGTTAGACCTCCCCAGACTACGACAGAACGCAGACAACAGCTCTGGAGACAAACTCTGGCACCCGGCCAGTTCAGCATTTAGTCTCAAGTCCCCGAAGCCATGTTTTCCAGTGCTATGCTGCTATTCAGCTGGTGGGAAGGACTCTGAAGGCAGTCAGACTGCGCCACTGCCTGGCATCCAAATCTTGCCAGCCAGGAGAGTCTGCAACCAGGGCCTGGCTGGTGGGAGCAAAAATTCGGATGATCACAGATTTGCCACCATTGAACAGCACCTTCCTTCAGCTACTGGCCAGGCAAAAATAATTTCAGAGGTGCTCGCAGCCAGCCCATGGCACATGTATGCAGGGCTGAGCAGCCCCTGATTGGCTTATCTCCGTAATCTGCCCACACGTGCCACATGTCTCCTCTCCAGGATCTCCTAGCTGCTTTGGTGCCTGCCGAACCTCCCATGTCCACACTCCCCTCCCTCCTCCTCTCTAAGCACCTGCTTTCTGCAGCAAGGGAGGGAGTGTGTGCCCACCGCTCCCCTTCCCAGCCCAGTCTCCAGGCAGTGCGAGTCCCACTCCCCAGACATGTCTCCCCAGTTGAAAGCAAGAGACAAAAGGGACCTGCCCCGAGCGTGCACTGTGCATGAAGCCTGGGCATCTCTCCTGCCATTCCCACGTTCCTTGCTCTGCTGGACCTTAGCCAGCCCTTTTGTGTGGCCCCACCAAGACCCCAGAGTTGTTCCCGACTGTGCTCCTTGCACACCATATGGGCCCTTTGGGTGAACAAAAGCCACCCAAAAGCTCGCCCAAAAGCAAGCCTTTGCTCCCCTGCTTGCAGCAGCCAGTCTGGCGGTAGCAGTTGCTGCCTGCACCCCCCCGGCCGGCCCTCCTGTGGTCCCCCCCTCCTGGCCTCTGCAGCTGCATCCTTGGGGACAGTGGCAGCTGCTGGGGGTGGGACTGAGGATCTTGGAAGTGTCAATTTGTGCCGGGCTGTCACGGGAAGGAGCCAAGAATGTTGAGACTCACGCTGTTTCCAGACCCCCAGCTATTCCCCTTGGCAGGGGTGGGCATCATCTTCAGGAGCAGTTCAAACCTCCCAAGGGCTGAGCCAGGTCTGGATGGTGCCTCTCCCTCGCTGTTGACTGGGATGATGCTAATCCTAGTGATTGAGTGTTATCGTGGTGATGGTCTGGTGCAAACATGTTTGCTGGTGAGGCAAAACAGCCCCCCTGTCTGTCCCCCTCCTTCCTTCCCTCCTTGCAATCTAGTGCCTGCTGCTAGTAAAACCAGTAGGCGTGGCTTCTCTGGAAGAAATAAGCACGTGATCGTTTATAATCCAGCACAGCCAAAAGCAGTCCTGATAAGAACAATCCCTTGTCTGGAGTGTTCGTAATGTCCTTGGACAGAAGTTGGTGTCCCTGCCAGCCCTCCTCAGCAGCAACAACAGAGCCCCACTCCTTCATAAATCCCGAAGATCTTGCCCAAACCTTGCCTCCAGCACACAGGACCTGATGCTGGGTAACACTTCCCACCCAAACTGGAGTCCCAGAGCAAGATTAAACCATTGCATCCATTAGGAGGTCAAAAGCAGGGAATCAGAAAGTGCCCCTGGCAGTGCCTGCCCACATGCAGCTGCATACCCCTGTCCATCACTCCCATGCTCTGCACTGGAATATGATCCCTCTGGGAGCTCCTCCGTGTATTTCAGGATTTTTCTGCACTTGCAAAAAGAGAAGTAGTGTGTGCTTGGGCCACATATGGTCCTCGTGCAGCTCCATCGGGTGGTGGTGCTCCACAGCCCTCATCCAGGCAAGCAAAGCAGGTGGTGGCGGTCCATGGCCCCCATCCAGGCAAGCAAAGCAGGAGGTTGTACCAATACCCAGCAGTGAGAAATCGTGCTTCCTTCCCCTGTATTTACCCCGCATAAATAAAATGCAAAGATGTGTTAAAAAAAACAAACTGCAGAGGACCAGGTGGCATCTTTGTATCATTGTGTCAGCTCTCGCAGGGCCCATGGCAGCATCACCGAGATGGTGGCCATCTGAAGGAAGAGCAGTCAGTCCCTGCAAGAGCAGAACAGCGGCATCAGTCTGACCCCTGAGCCTCCAAGGTCTGCTTGGCTCTAGATAAGCATCCACTTCCCACACACCACATATCTCCTTTTCCAAGGCTCTCATCACCAAATCTAAGTGGCTTCATGACTGATTTCACTTTTCCAACAAACTAGCTGGGAGGAGACTGTTATCTCATGCAGGAGATAAGGGTACATTGACCGAAATCACACAGAAAGCCTGTTATAAGTAAGAGAATTTAAACCTGCAGAGCTCTGGTTTCATTCGTTAGTCCCAAACAGAGGCTTTACTCCAGGTGGGAGTGCAGCTGAACCCTGTGCAAGCCATTTCTCACCTAGGAGCCTGTTAGGAGACCATCTTGTCTCACCACCCCCTGGTTGTGGCAGAAATGAGAAGATGAAGATTACTACCTGGTAGTAGTCTAATGTTTGCAGTCCTGGTTAAAATGAGTTTTTTTGAAAAAAAAACAGGAGGTTGGGAGACTGGAGGGGAGATAAAAGGCAATTGCATCCTTTGGAGAAACAGAAGTCTGGTTTCTTACGCCTTTGGGATTTGGTGCAGGGGCCAAAGGGCAATGTTGTTTATCCGCCCTGCTTTATCTGTCGACCCTTCACCCTGCCAGTGTGAAAGCTGATGAGATGTGAGGCTCAGCTTTTCCCTACTGAGAATCTGCTGGTGCCTCATAGGCATCGCCTTGCAAGCTGAGCCTGGCTTTGGGTTCCAGCTGGTGCTGGGATCTCGCGGTCCCTCCCAGCAGTTTCCTCTCCTGGCTGACGCAGGGGAAGCCCAGCACCCCGTGACTGCTGGCACCTCTCCAGCCACCTCTACTTGGCACTTTCTGGCTGCAGGGAGCACGGTGAAGGTCAGACAACAAATACAACACAACCTCCGGCCAGCGGGGAGGAATTCCTGACCCAAATGCATGCACGATCCAAGTTGTGGCTCAAGCAATATCTTGCTATGGTCACAATGGGGGTAACAACATGACAGGAAAAACTACGCTGGAAACAAGGTGCACGTGTGTGCAATGAGGTGGGGAGAGGAAGAAGTGGTGTAAGCAAAAGAAGGAAAAGTCATGGCAAGCCAAATGAGAATCGGGAGAGGTCTCCTGCAGGTACCAGTGATCCGACCAAACACAGACTTCCATTTGTTCTTTGAAGAGAAATAAAGACACTGATTCTCTCAGCCCATGACCCAAAGAGCCTTGGGAATGAACCCTGCTTTCACCCTCTCCTGGAGCCAGCCCTGGTCCTACAGGGATGGTTTTGCTATCCAGACACATCTGGGCAAGAGCGAGAGAAAAAATTAAACCTGCCGAGTGCTTTTTGGTGCCCCAGCAGTTCAAGATCGAATCTGACATCTTAAAGGCACCTAATTTCTCCCAAAGCTTGACTACACCCCAGAAAACTCAAGCCTTGCTGCAGTACCAAGTTTGGGCATCCACACATCTGCAGACTGGTTTTGTAATGTCTTTTGAATAGTATGGAGACATTCTAGTCCATAAAGGGAGGTCCAGAGAGATACCGTGGAGCTGACTGGGGCTCCGGCCCCAATGCACTAGGAAGGTAACCCAGCATCTAGCTTCAAAGCAGAGTGTTGGCTTCAGAACAGCCCTGTGTGGTGTCCAGACAAGTACAGCACTAGGAGCCAAAGCCAGCAGCTCTGCTCTCGCCACAGCAGCCTCATGGGCAGAGTTAGTATGGAGGGGAAAAGCACAAAATTTAGCCAATTTTGTGAACTGAATGACAACTGAGTTTCTCACCTGTGGAGTGGACAGGTTTGGGTTACATGGGCAGAGCTCCTTGGGGTAGCTTGCACCTTTTCTGCACACAGTGTAGGCTGCTGGGCATGGGGCTCCCAACGGATTTACTCTTCCCTACCCCTGCTCCAGCAGCTCAGCAACCCTAAAGCATGGTCAGCTTCTCTTCACTCAAAAGAAGCCTGCAAATGTTTCTCAGAGTCTTATCTCCAAGGGCAGCAATCTAATACTTTTTTTTTAGTTAAGCAAGACTGACAGCTGGAAAAATACATTTAAGTGAGCATTAAGAGGCAGTGATAAAGAGCATCCAAAATTCAGCTGGTGCAGACTGCAGCGTGCCCTGGGTGTACATAGGGTTCATGCTATATGAACAGCTGTGGATGGGAAGGAAACCCCTCTAGCCCTAGAGGGTGAAAGGATTTGAGAGAGCAGTTAGTCCAAATACCCAATCCCTGCATCTCAAAGACGAACTAGCCAGTGGGACATATTCCAGAGCATTCGCTCAATAGTACCACGAGCTTTTTAACTATAATAAATCTTTCATTGTAAATTAAAATTAAAAAACCCAAACACAGTGGTTCTGTGTTTGTACCACTGGTTAGAAGTACAGCAACCATCCAGAGCGTGGGCAGCAGAAAGATTTCAAGCAGACAGAACAATCCAGTTTCTTCTGGATTTCCCCTTCCAACAAATCCTCCCTAGGGAACTCCCTCTGGGAAAGGGAGACCTCAGTCTCTAACTCCATTCTGACCTTCCCAGCATCCATTTTGACATAATTGCTCCAAGATTAGTCCTAAATTCACCCTTTAATTTCACACTGAGTGCCAAGGAAACTCATTAGATGGTGGCTTTGGCTCGCTTCTGGCCAGGGCCTCCCTCTACAATATTTTGTAAAGTCAGGTCATCTTTCCTATCAGCACAACTCCCAGTTTTTAAAAACAAGGAGAAAGGCTTCACCCGTTCCCCCTAACCAGGAATGAAATGGGAAAACATGCTCCCCGTCACACAGCTGAAAGTGTCTGCTCAAGAACTGAGTGTTTTAGACCTGCTCTGGAACAGCTCCAAGATTCAGCTCAGCCTAGAGCTGATCTGCCACACTCCCACATTGCTTAAGAGGCTTGGTGACCAGGACACTGGTTAAACTAGTTTGCAGTGGAAATGCAATCCCCAGCAGCATCCCAGACAGCCTTATGCTGCCAGCTGTATAAAGACCTTTACTTCCGTTTTTAGAAATAACTACGCCGCTGATGCCCCGGACTGTTTGTTGCCCAATTCATGTAATAGATTCACTTTGTTTACTCAAGATTAGGCTCTTTTATCCCAGTCTCCGGGTTGTTTAAAGGTCAAATGGTACCTTTTTGCTTTTTTTGTTTAAGGATTTCTGCATGGGATGCTCAAGGCTGGCATTTCAGAGGTGGTCCCTCTCACCATCCCAGTCTCTCCCAGAGCCCTGTGTGGTACTGATCTGTCTCTAATGTGGCCATTTTCCTAAGTGATGCAAAAGACTGGGATTTTGAGAAAATACCCTCAGCACACAGTCTGCAGACTTGCTGTTCTCACTCATGGGAAGTGAACGAATTCCTTCCGTAAGAGAAAAAGAGACTTACGGCTTTGAATCAAAACCACACTAAATGGGTGCCTTCCAGAGAATGTCCTTGACATCTGGTTTAAAACCTGTATTAATGAACAAGGCAATGCCTCCAAGCAAAGTCACGGCTCCCAGAAGAACGCCTTAATTATTAACCGTAAAACACACAATTACCCTGCAGTTTAGAAAGCAGGGGTTTAGATGGAGCTAACGTTAAAGGCCGTCAGGATACACACAGTCCCAGCTTGCCTGGCAGAGCAGTGAGCAGGGACCACTCACACCCCTCCTGTGTATTGCTTTCATCGCCTGAAGCTGTTTTTCTCCCCCAAGTTACTGGTCTGCAGTGAGGACAGGACTGGATTCTGACTGTATCCATCCCATGAGGACTTTGATTTGGTCTCTTTACTACCCACAAAGAGGCTTCTCACCTGGATTCCTCTTACCATCCCATCTTAGCCAGCATCCAGAGATTGCTGCGCAGGTCTCAAGTTCAGGTGGTTTTCAGATCTGCCCTCACCACAATTTTACACACAGGAGGGAGGGTTCAGGTCAACCCCAAAATAAGCAACTGGACTCACAAAAACTCACGAAGTTTTTAATCAAGGCATACCCAAGCAAATTTGTTTCTATTTTTTACGTATTCAGGTGTTCAGATGGCCTTGTGCAAGTGCCAGCTAGCTACATTTCGTTAAACAAATGAAACCAAGATGCAACCCTGGAAGGCAGAGTTTGCGTTGATTTTAAGGCCAAGGACAAGGGAGCCAGTGAGAGTTGGAAGCGCAGAAGTCATACCGGTGGTGTGCATTGCAAGGACACTGCCCCGGGGGCTGATTGTCTCCGCTTGTCAGCCCAGCATCTTTATCAGCTGCCCCACAAACAGCCTGCCCTCCGGGTCAGTCACTCCCACTGCATGCACGGAATATTTGCTTTCAAATACTGAAGCTGAAATCAGTTGCTGGAAAGAATATCTAGGACCCAAATGGCCTGGAAGGAGACGGGTTTTTTTAATGTGTGTGTATGTGTGTACACAGGACACATCGCACCGACTCTGCAAACAAGCTGTGCCATCCCCTGAAAGTTCCCAGGGTTTCCAGCAGCAGAAGAGAAAAACTCGCACCGAACAAAAGCAAAGTCTGCAGCCATCGCCAGGCACATGGGAACTGAATGAAGACCAGATTTGTGTTACTGGGACAAAAATGTTCTATGTATTTTCTCATCTGTTTCCAGAACTTGTGCAGTCCTTTCTCTACACCTTAACAGACAATCTGAATAACTTTCTCCTAGAAATAGGAGGCAGGGCTGAACAGCGTCTCACTAACTAGTCAGTGCCTGCATTCTTCATAGAAACCCTGATGTAATAAAAACACGGATGCACTAATCAAAAGGGCAGTGATCAGCATATAGTCTTCTGCTCTGTATTGGTGAGAGGTAAAGGTTAAGCTGAGAATCTGTAATTTCGCTAGGGCTTGAGGAGAAAGCACTATAAAAATAACCTTTCTCTTTCTGAGTGACATCCTCATCTTCTGTAGTGGGGTTAGAAATCCTACACCAAGGGCAGGTGGCCTTTATGTGAACTGCCTGCTCCCGTGGCTTAACCCATCGTTCTTCAGGGAGGATGCAGGGAAAACCACTGATTTCACTCCCAGTGACCCAAAAGCAGCCAGGAACTGTAGCCAGAGCTTAAACCCAAATGATCCCCTGGGGAAGGAGCAGAGTCAGGATAGGCAAAGCTATGTTGCAGTTTCTGGGACAAAAAAAGTGTAAATAAGGTATCGACCCATTGAACTCCAGCTACAACAAAGAGATAAACGAAGCAGGAATACAGAGCTTCACTAGATCATGAGTCCTGCTTCCTCAGGTGAGAACTAGTTACAGCTACTAAAATAGCTTCTTTAAGCATCAGCATCCACTGGCACTTCAGCTGGAAGCATATGAAGTTCCACAGGATCATCTCTAGGCTCTGTTGACTCACTGGAGATAGGCTTTTAAAGCCCACGTTTCCTACATATTCTGTCCAGTGCCTTTGCTACTTTACACACGTATCTTGAGCCCAATATATCAACACATTATACTCAGAGGTCAGCAAGCTTGTACTCGCAGAGCATTCCGTTTTGCCAGAAAATATGTGGTGATGCAATACTAGCAGCTTTCCAAAATAAAGCTAGTTCAATGTGTGCATGTTGCCAGGTTTACACTGTTCTACCACTGAAGGAATCCATGATGCACAAGTACACTGGGGCTAAGGTTACTCCTAGAGCAAAATATTCAGTAAAAACAGAAAGTAATTACCTTACGGATTTTGTCAAATCTGTGTGAAGATTTCTGGCACATTGCACAGTTCAGAGATGACATAGACTTGACATAAGTAAGAGTGTGAGGTCCTCAGAACTTGTTGTGCTGAAGGCAGAGGTGCTAAAATGTGTGTGCTGCCCAGTACAGACCCGTACTGGAAGCTGAGTGGAGTCCAACTGAAAAAGCCATACCCAGAGACTTCAACTCATAGTTGAACTCTGAAAGCTCAAGTCTCTCCCACGTGTGAAGATAAAAAGGGAACATTACCAGGAAGACTGAAATATAAACTCTTTGCAACTGTTAAACATTTCAGTGGGAGACTATATTTTTGTCCGTTCCTCTGGATTCTGCATTACCACATCTAGCAGCAAGTGAAAGCAAGAAACCTAGTTTGGGTGTCTGAAGACAGTGAGGATGCTGGCATCCCCTTCCTCAGGGCATTCCTGCCTAGAGGATCTTTGCTCGGACTCCCCACTCCAGCATCGCAGGTTCACTTGAAGCCACTCTCTTCCGTCGTTGGCTGTTGCACAGTGCAAAGCTCAAAGGCTGGGAGGCTGCAAGCCATGAAGCAGCCTGGCAAAAGCAGAAGAAATGCAAGCTGGACATGGGGGAGCCCCTTCCCTGGAAGGTCCACACTGCCGTGATGACACCTTGGTCTGGTGCTGAGCATCAACCTACGGTGGCACAGAGGGACCATGGCAGAGCAAGACCCTCAGGATGCCCAGTGAGAACCAGTGACTTATGCAACAGGGGCATTTGTACAACTACTATTTACAATGTCTCCAGTTCTGTCTTTCTTTTCTGTCCCTTCCTCTTTTTGGGCCTTCTTTACTGTCTTGGGAAGTGAGAACACAAATTGTGACACAAATGGTGGTTTCTTTTATAACACAGCTGGAGCAAGCAGCCATGGAAACTGTTGCTTACGTATGACTTAATATTTCATATTTTGTTTTCTTTTGATTAAATTGAGCAGTAGTAAGGACTATAACCATGAGATCCACCTGCTCCTCTGGAAACATTGTTACCTGTCAGTTACTCAGTACTTTTATAAGCATACAAATACCTATTTATATAAATATTTTATAAAAGCTTGCATATTTATAAATAAACCTAGCAAAAAATATATAAAAATGCAAAACTGGTTGGGAGATGCCAGAAAGAAAAACAAAGGAATATGTTATGGAAAACTTTCCTTTTACTTTA
>Ga0181612_120716_pt1 | contig 16368 bp, 6 predicted proteins | sample HoacroProtozoa21_FD_119630 | JGI IMG/M metagenome (GOLD analysis project Ga0181612, IMG submission 119630) | Hoatzin crop microbial communities from Cojedes, Venezuel. Combined Assembly of Gp0051906, Gp0051904, Gp0051908
GGGGAGGCCCGGCAGGGCGGGGGGCAGCGCTCCCCACCGCCGCCCGCTCGGGATGCTGTGGCGGGGCGGGCGGGCCGGCAGCGGAGCGCTCCAGGGAAAGGGCGCTTCTCGCAGCCGGGGGCCGCGCGTCCCTACGCGCTTGCTGAAGCCGTTCCCTTGCTTAAGGCGCGCGGGGAAATTTTTACCCCTTTTGTTAGCAAAAAAGGTGCGACCTGAGCCTGTTTCTGACCATCACCGGTTTCTCTAGAGCTTCGGAGCCCCGCCGGGCCGCGGCCGCCCGGGGATGGGCCTGGCTGAGGGCCGCCCCGCCGAGTGAGCCGGCCCCGCCCCGCCGAGGAGCTCCCTGCGCAGGTACGGGGCTCCTCCCGGGCACACGCACCGCCGGCTTTGTCTGGGTTTCAGTTTTCTTTCCTTGTGCTCAGTAGCAAGCCGTTGCCATCTTTCACGTACTTAGTTCAAGCGTTGGCGCTTCATGCTGTGCTGCTCCAGGGATGAGTTTTTCTGCCTAGGAGGGTCTGAGATGGCTGTGGTGCTGCTTAGGGAAGAACTTTGGTCACCGTCTGTGGTGATATTCATATTATCCTTTCTAGTTATAATGATAACGAAGACAGGAAAGCCCAGCATAAATATACTTTGCTTTTGACAACGGGGATTTGTTGACCTATAAATTTTCGTAGGGAATGAAGGAGAAAAGCTAATTAAATTTTCTGCTTGTTAGACCTAGATTCTGTAGATACCAGTAAAACAATGTGATAAACTTGAGCATTGTAGTTCTAGAAAGTGCGTGTTAAGTGTGGATGAAGGGCAGGGGGTTGTATGTAAAGCAAACTTTCACTTGTTGTTTCGTAGCTTGCACAGTATGTAGTTTGGTTTCTTTTCAGTGCTTTGCTTTTAATGTTTACCATTCAGCCAGCATTTTACTGTGATGTTCATTTAATGCATTAATCTGTATTTCTTTGTTTAACTGCATGCGCATGTATGATAGAAGAACGTCCAAGAACACATGCATGTATGCTGCTAATGAGTTACATAAATCCTGAAACTCATGAGTGAAACCTTTGAGTGAAACTCAAACACTTAGGTACTATTGTGGCTAAAAGGAAATATTTTGCTGCTTGTGGTCTTTGGACTTATGTTAATCCTTTCTTATTCTCATCCAAAGAATGAGCACATGCCGATGGTGTACGCCTAGTGGTTCTGACACCACTGAGTTCCTGCAGAGCTATGCTTCTCAACAGTTGTCCCCGGAAGATTTTGAAGGATCCAGCGATGATCTCTGTTACTGCCTGGAGTGTGTGGTTGAATACCACAAAGCAAGGGAAAAATTGCCAAGTTTGCATGAGGTAATTCGGAGACTGGGCTTCTGCCCGTTACTGAGCGGGAGGGCTTGGAACTGAAGCAAAACCTCAGAAGAGGCTTCTGTGGTCCAGCCTCAGTGTAGGGGGCAGTTGTGTGCAGGGGTTGTGTTTTATTGGTTTTTGGGAATAGGGTATGTTGCTTTTTAATGGTCTGCTTTTTTAATATTGAGTTGCAAAGAGCTAATTGTAGAATGAGAGAACCCTGTTGTTTTGCATATATTCAAATTAGTGAGAACTAAAACAGTATTGGGAAGTTGCTGGCTAGACGTTATAGCTTGAACTTTATTCATGCTGTGGTGGTCTGACATCTGAAAAAAAGAACACCTGCTAAACAAACTAACAGCTCTATTTTTTCAATGTGTTTTCTTCCTTCCTCTGTTCAGCTTTGGGTTTGTTCCTCTTTTTGTTTGCTTGCATTTTTCATTTGTAGTTTTCCTCTGTGCTTGAATTTCAGAGATCTGATCTTGCAAGCCTGTGAGACTGTGTGATTAAAAACGAAGTTTTAAAGCTCTCTATTTTGTTGTGAGCCTTTTATAATTTTCCCTCATTAGTATCCCAATTTTGTGTTTTGGAAAGCTTATTTTCGCTTATTGCATGTGTGTGCAAAATGAATATTTGTGGCTGATTGGTCATAACACAGATGTCTAAGAGGTTGCTCGTTAAATTAGTCAGCTAGATTTCTCTGGAGGGCAATTTCATCTGAGGATAGGTTGGGAGTAAGTGGAATGACTGGACCACTTAATGTTCCTTTCTGTGTCTTTTAACTGTAGGAGATAACCTTGGTTTCTAACTGAGGTTTGGAGCAGTTACTTTAGATGAGTAACGTTAGGTGAGCCGAGTCCCCTACAAGTACTCAGCAAGTCAGACAGTCTGTTTGCATTGTTTACAGTCACCCCCTTCCACTGATACATTGCAAAATATGTGACAAGGCAAGATTTTAAAATTGCTCTTCCCATCTTCCTAAATACGATCATTTTCTGTGTCGTGCTCTTCTTTATATTGGCCAGTAGAACAAAGGTTTGCGACTAACCTATGGCCTGAAATAATTATTGGAACTAGGTATGAATATTTAACAGAATTACAAAAATGCTCCTGGTCTCAATGCCACTTTATAATCTTATTCTGAAGTGAGATTTTTGTGATTTGCACAATCTGAATTCCATGTCAAAACTTTATTGTTTTATACCACGCTTAGAAAGAAACTTTTCAAAATGAAATTGTAAGTTTTAAAAGTCTAATTAAGGTCTCTGCATGTGATAATAGATCCCCTTAGTCACTTTTGTCAAAAATGCAGTTTGATTGGGTTTTTTTTTTCCCACTGAATAGGTCTTGTGGGAGTTGGAAACCTCCCGTCTTGTTGCCCACATAGAGAAATCCATGCGAGAAGAAGCTGGAGAAGAAGATGAGTTGTTCATAGTGGGTGAGAATGGAGAGACACGGCTGTCTGGTTATGTGGGCCTGGATTTTGAGAATAACCTGCGAGTGCTCCTTCTAGAAATACTGAAATACCCGTATCTGCTGCTGCACGAGAAAGTCAGTATGTATCTTACAGTTGGAAGGGCATGGTATTGTTTCTACTGAAGGAGGTGAAAATGACAAATAGTAGTTAAACTGAAGTACCAGTGTGTGTATATATCTTTTATACTTATTTTGACACTGAATAGTTTTTTTTTTTGTGTTCTGTGAGCATATAAATTAGTCCTTACTATAACTGTGTTTATCCATTTAGGTCAGCTGTGTGTAGAAGTGCTCTGTAGAATGGAACAAAGTCACAACTCCTTTCAGGTCTTTGAGAAATATCCAGGAATATATCTCTTTTTGGTACACCCGAATGAAGTGGTAAGTTACTTTTCCTATTCCACTAAAACTTAGTTTTAAATAGCATCAGAACAGATTCTTATTTTTAGTGACAAGAATGTGAAAATGGTAGCATTCATAATTTTAAGTGTTTGATTTTCTGTATTTCTCTTTAACAGTGTGTATGTGTATATATATAAAAGAATGAGATGTCAGTAGGAATATAATTGTTCTTGCTGAAGGAGACTCAACTATTTGCAATAACTACTAGAATCACTTTACTGTTTGCATTTAGTCAGCAGAAGTTACAGATGTTCAACCAAACGGTAGATTTATGCCCTGTACCCCCAAATTCTTCTCAAGTGGGCCAGGGTTTGTAATTTGGCGTATTAATCCCCTTCTCCTTCCCTGTTCTTTGTCTGTCCGTAGAAACTTTTAACATTTTAGTAATATTCAGAACCTTAGAAGTTGAAAAAGTAAGAATAGTGTAGTCACTTGCAAGAAGAGACGCTCAGCAGTGTACTTCTTCCGAACTGCCCTTTAATTGTCAGTGAATTGTATCATTACAAGGCGGCAATACTGTGTTTTAAGGGATTTGTGTATTCTGTGGTGGACCAGTTCAAAACTCTGCAGATGATATTTTTTTTTTTTTTGCCTGTGTCTGAATCCATATGGGTTATTTTAACATTGAATTTTCAGAGATCAGCAGCGCATTTGAAAGTGCAAACAGGAGAGCTTCATTCTTTATGATATTTAGAAATGTCAACTGATCTTAGTATCATTCATATTAGCGTACATAGCAGAGAGTGCTCTCCTTTTGAATCCAGTCTCTTAAAGTAACAAAAAGAAATATTGGGGTACTGAAAGTGTTTAGGTTGAAAGAGTTGAGAGGCTGTGCAATTGTGGTTGTTACCAACACTTCTATTTTTTTGCTGATTAAAAGGATTTGAGAGATTACAAAAAGACCTGAGGTTCTCGGAGCAGTACAGACATGCCTGAGTACCTACTTTTCTACATTGTTTTAAAGATGATGTATTATCCTGCAAGAGCCTGTTCCTTCAAGCTGTATATACGCACCCTAGATGTGAAACTGGTATTGGTGATAGGGAAGAGTACTGAAAAATAGTGATAACCCAGAGAATTTAGGAACATACACCCTGCGACAATAGGGAGGGCCTGCTGGAACAGTGAATCCTGGTTTCATGCACTGCGTTAATACTGAAGGGAGATCGAGTGCTTTCTTTGCATGATCTTAGAGGTCCCTGTGTGGTGTGTTTATATGTGTAAAGTGAATTTGGATGTGTAGCTCTCATAGGAGTTTTGAACTGTAACTCCAGTGGGCTATTTGTTTATACTGGGAGGGTGTGAGTTCATCCCATCGTTTTCCCACCTCCTTTGATGCAGCTTTGGAGAATCAGGTTACATTTGCTGTGGCTGGCAGGCAGGTTATGGCTGTACCCTTTCCAAGACTGGCTTACTTAAACACCGATGTGGAGTACAATATTTCAAGTTGTCTTAAGAAACAGATTAAGACTTAATAGTATTGTACTTCACGCTTGCTGAAACTCTGTAGTTTTCTCAGTAGGTCAGAGAATGATTCCACCAAGGCCAGAAATGACAAGTGTCCTGTGCTGACAGCAAAACTTAGCAGCTGTTGTTATGGTATAGAGTTATCTAAGTGGTAAATATTGGTCAATAACATTTAAACAATGGAAAGCATGTACAAAACCAAATGCTGTCCCTATGTCACCTGAATCCCAAGGCATTTTATTTGTGTATGTTACCCTGAATTTTAACTTCTTTGTTAGCAACATCTTCTTGTAGGTATAGTAAGCCTGTTTCTAAGGTAATTTTGGAAAAAGACTAACTAGCAATTATGAGACCTTACTTTAGTAAAAACCTACTTTTATCCCATTTGTAGCAGCAGTGATTCCTAGTCTTACAGCATTGTGATTTTCTTTGTTCTTTTTATTGATAAATAATTCTTTTGTTTTAATCCTTAGATTCGTCGGTGGGCCATCCTAACAGCGAGGAATTTGGGGAAGGTTGACAGGGATGATTACTATGACTTACAGGAAGTGCTGACTTGCTTGTTCAAAGTTATTGAGTTGGGGCTTTTTGAGAGTCCAGATATTTACAGCTCTTCAATGATTGAAAAGGGTAAACTTATCCTTCTGCCATCTCATTTATATGATACTGCCAACTACAAGAACTATTGGCTAGGTGAGTATTTATGATAAGAAATGAATTCGTATGTGTAGTCTCTCATCTTGTAAGCACTTCTTTCAGGTTAGAGCTCTGCTATTTCATAGGTGCTGTTTATTTTCGGGCATGTCAAATGGGAAAACTGAGCATTTTACATCTGCAGTAGTGAGGTAGTGTTTAATTTCATGTTGCTGCTGGTCTCTTTGGTCAAGTGTTACACTGGTAATGGCATTTGGAAAATAATCCTTGATTTGGTGAAAATGAGAACAAATTTTTGTGAATGTACAGACAGGTTGCTTTTTTTCTTTTTTGGTAGGGATTTGTATGTTGCTGACAGTGCTGGAAGAACAAGCTATGGACTCCTTGTTACTGGGCCCAGACAAACAAAATGATTTCATGCAGTCTATACTTCACACCATGGAGAAAGAAGCAGCTGGTAACTAATTTTGACTGCTGAGATGAAGACAGTTCATACCCTATTTTTCATCTCTATCAAACGTCCTTGTTTGAGTAAATTCTTAGTGATGTAATGCTGAGGTGATTTGAACTGAGGCTTATTTATCTTCTGGAGCATGGCCAGTATTGCGCGGTATATGGGCAATACTGACAAATACTGAAAAATAACACTGAAACAAACTCTTAAGTGAAGAAGGGATGGCAGTGCTTTGCATAAGGCTGGCTTAGAGGTTTTGAGAGGATAGATGTGTAATTTCTACCGTGTTGTTTTCATTTAATGTACAGGTCGTATGGGAATGCGCATTTCACTGTGGCAGGAAGTTTGAGTCCTAAAATAAAGAAACACCTTCTTCTGAATTACTGCAGCTTGCTTGTAATTTGACTCTTCTGTCTGTCTGTCTGAGGGAACCGCTTTTGCAGCTGGGAGTTTAGACTTTAGAACTGGGACTGGTAGTCCTTGGGCCATTCTTGTAGGCCACGTGCCATGGCATAGCCCAGGAGTGGCACACGAGCTCAAGACCAGGGCTGCCTCTTTAATGACTAGGTCTTTATAAGCTTAGAATGTTTATTAAGGAGATGATACTGTTTTATATGAAAATGGAATAACATACTTGAAGGAAAAACAATTGCTTCTAGCTTAAATTTGAAGTATAAATTGTCATAGCTGTGTAAGTTGTACCCACTTTTTAGAACAGCACTACAGAAATCAGCGTGGAAGAATGTTTCACAGAGTCGGGAAATGCTAGTAATAGTTGTCCAGGTTCCTGTTGATTTGAGACTGCACAGGAGCAGTGTCTGTCTGTACAGATAAGCGAGGTTGACTTTTTTCATCCTTTTTCTTCTTACGGGTTAAAAGGTATGGTTGCAATTTACTAGAATATGTATCTGTATGTTAGTATTTAAGAACAATCAATGAAAACCAACTACTTTCAACTTCAGCTTAGTCTGAGAATGTACAGGACTCTTGCGTTTCAACTCTTCCCAATATTACTGTTATGTTTCAGATGATTCTACTGACCCCTTCTGGCCAGCGCTGCAGTGTTTCATGGTTATTTTGGATCAGCTCGGATCTAAAGTATGGGGTCAGCTTATTGATCCTGTCCAAGCCTTCCAAACCATTATCAACAGTGTGAGCTACAACAGTGAAATAAAAAATATACGCAGTAGCTTTAAGAGGTCAGTTTTGTTGAGAGACCAGAACAGTTCTATAATTTTAATATCCCATAGTGTAGCTCGGTCTTGATTTTCTTATCAGTGCTGTCTTAATTTGATTTGGGGGAAGGAGATGGCAAGGAAAAAAAATCAGGTGTTGCCAACTTCAAGCAATGATAAGATGAAGTAGGTCCACGAAAATTGTGAATTTTTTTTCAAAAAATATATCTGCTCACTTGTTTTTGACTGCTGTGATGTATGTTATACTTTTCAGGACTTTTTCGTGAATCAGGAAGGCTGCTAGCATTCAGTGCTTATTTAGTGCTATAACCAACTTGCACTAAAGTGTAATGAAGATTGCCATGTCTGAGGCTCTTAGTAAAATTATGGGAATTCCAGAATTTTCAGTGGGTGACATAGTTTTAGATTTTATAGGTCCAGGTGACAGCTAATTTGAATTTGCTTTCAGCTCGTGTTGTCTTAAATATTTCTCAAGATTAGATTTACTTAATGGCACTGTATGGCTTTAAAAGTTTTATTCTTTTTCTGATTGTATTCTTTTCAGGGAAGGTAATTAAGTCAGAATCATGGAACTGCCCTTTAGTAGGTTGGATAACTTAGTGAGCTGCTGAAAGGAAATGCTTTAGAACACATAGCAGGCATTCACTCTTTTGAAAGATTTTTGTCTTCATGTACTTACATCCTAAGATAAAGTGGATTTTTTGAATCACTTCTGAGTGACAATATTGTCAGTACTGAACAGAAAGTTAATTAGGTGGAGTGTTTATTCAGTGCAGAAGTAGTAGGTTAGTACACTGCTGGGAAGTCTAGAAATAGCTTCTATGGGAACAGAATGTTGTTACGTAAACTTGAACTCCATCTTTTGGCATGCTGTCCCTTTTAAGGATTTTTATAAGAATCCAGGTCCCAGGACTTCAGGAATGCTTCCCATTTTGGAAAACTGAAATGGTGCCTAATTTTAAAAAGTTGGTGGAAAATAGTACCTGGATAACCATACTGGTTGTTTACTGTTTTCCTGTGATAGATTTTCAATGAACTTTGAGTGACAGTGTCTTAAATGTTCAGCATTTATATACACGCACAGTCTGTACTGTTACAGATAGCTGCAGATACATATATATGGAATGTTATAGGTCGCTGAGGAAGGCATATTCGAGGAGATTTTCTTCAGTTAAGCTGTTTGAGTGTTGTGTTTGAATAGTTGCATTCAAAGCTTATGAGTATGTAGCCATGATTGAGCTGGATTTATGCATAGAAAGTTCAAAGAAAATGGCATTGTTCTGGGTGTTTGTTCAAGGTAGTTAAATCCATGGCTCAGTAGAAAGCTCATTTCCCTGAAGCAGTTGCTTCCCCCGTCTCTTATGAGTAGGATAGAACAAGCTCTACAATTTTAAATGTTACCTTTTCATAGCTGTGTTTTATTACTGACAGTTTCTAATAGTCATGTGGTCAGTATCTGACAAGTGAAATCTGTGTCTCGGCCAATTGGCTTTCTTATCGTTGAAGTTAGTTGTGTGGAGTCTGTAATGATTTGTACTTCTTTTTAGGACAAAATCTGAACCGGAGTCAGACTACAATGATGATATGGCTACTTGCAGTCAGATTGTGTACAATTACAATACGGAAAAGCCTCAAAAGGTATTAAAAACATTTTATTTCCCTGTTTTTTGAACTCTGGTCACTGAATGACACTGTCAGTTTAAACAATCTATAAAATAGGGTAGGGGAAGATACTCTGTTTCTACTGGTAATGTTGTAAAGAAAAAATATTAAATAATGTGTGTCACTGTTGTGTGGCTTAAGTAGCAGCCAGTCTGGTCGCTTTTTGTTTACCTGATACTTTGAGGCTGTAAGAGGAAAGAAGAATGCATTTGGGAGTTAGGCAGAGAGGGTATTAAAGCCCAAGAATTTATATCAGGAGTGAAACAAACATTGGTACTTCAGTGAAGACTCTGGGTTCAATTTAGAAGAAAAATTGCTGATTGAGTTCTTGTATTTTACTTTTTGTTTCTCAGTATTCTTAACTAATATATTGAGTATGGAGTAACGGGGTATGTGTTGATGGACTTTCAAATGTTAGACTATGCTCCAAAATGGCACCGTTTGTGAGTGTGTTCTCATGATGTTGATGTGTTTATGAAATATCTTTTAAAGGTTTTAAATGTATATTTGATTATCTGAGGTTAGATTATGTCAGCATAACAACATCTTTGGAGGGTTTCACAATGATTTTTGAAGAAAGTTACGACTTTACACTTTCATAGGTTACATTTTAGGACATGAGTGCCGTATACATGTTAGAGCTTTATTTTTTGCAATTTTTTAGTTTAGATTTTGACTTATGTTGGAATATAAGAGGGTATCATTTAATCAACATTTATTTGAGAGAAAGTAACCTGTATGGCTAGAACAAAACCTGGCAGATTGAACTGTGCAGATGAGCGCAATGATGATGTGTGGTGAATTTGCTTCTCAGGATACCGGATGGAAGACTGCCATTTGTCCAGACTACTGCCCCAACCTGTATGAAGATATGCAAACACTGGCTCATGTGCTTCAGTCTGATATTGGCAGAGATATGCGTGTCCATGACAGCACGTTTCTGTGGTTCATCCCTTTTGTTCAGTCGCTCATGGATCTCAAGGACTTGGGTGTAGCGTATATAGTAGAGGTCATTCACTACCTCTGCTTGGAAATCAAAGATACTCTCAGTGAAAGAATCCAGCAGTGTGACAAAATCTCTGAATTTTTTCTCCTGATCTTGGTGTCGATTATTGAACTGCACAGAAACAAAAAGTGCCTGCATTTGCTATGGATAAGCTCCCAAGAATGGGTGGAAGCAGTGGTGAGATGTGCTAAGCTTCCAGCTATAGCATTTACACGGTGCACTGAAAAAGCATCTGGACACGGTGTGAGAGGTTCATCAGCAGTATCTTTACAAGCTTCTAACTCTGTGCAGCATGCCTGTGTGCAGTTGATACGCAGCCTTCTCAAAGAAGGCTATCAAATTGGGCAGCATGCTCTTTGCAAGCAATACCTGGACAAACTCAATCTTCTTCTGCGAGGAAATCTGTCTTTAGGTTGGCAGCTGAACATCCAGGAAACCCAGGAGTTACAAACATGTTTAAGGCAAGTTATAAGAAGTATAAAGGACAGAGCATTGAGTACTCCTGTGCCTATAGGAAACAATGCAACTTTGCCTACCGTTTCTATAAAGCAAGAGAAGAGTGCACATGGTGATGGATGCAAGATGAGCGTACATGGCAGAGATGACCTTCGCTCACCATTTGCTGTCACATCGAAGGAAGGCGGAGATGAAAACTGTCAAGAGAACTCTTTCCCTAGCAGGAGGAGTGCCTGGGAAGAGGAATGTAGAGATGCATCTAAAAGTTCAAGGCTTTGGATGTTCACAGAAGGCCCCTTGATGAATATTAAAAAGGAATTTGATGACTTGACTACTCAGGAATATGTCTGCCCGCAGAACTCTTTGGTAACAAAAGTATGTGGGAAAGTTCAGGAAAATAGGAACAATGATCTTGTGGCAGGGAAAAGTGATATGGGTAATCAGTACTTTAATCCAAATGCCCAGCATTCAGATTTCAGAAAAGGCATAGAGTTGGAAAACAACTGTGAAGCTGGACCCATAACACCCACGCGTCTGGCTGCTCAAACTCATATTGGTTCTCCAGAACATGTTTACAGCTCAGATGTAAAGGAAAGCAATATGTTTCCCAGTTTGTCTTCAGAGCTTAAAGTAGATGCGCACAAACTCATGGATTTGAAAAACAAGATACAGAAAACTGAATGGCCCTCAAAAGTATTGCGGTCAGTGAAGCCACACGACTTGAAAAACTGCAGTTTAGCAACAAGTGCTTCAAAAGCAGAGGCAGAACAACCTAGGTTTTGCACTGGCCATGTGTGTGCGAGCAAGGATTGTGATAAACCTCAGGGAGTGAATACTGTGTGTGCAAATGAGATCTCTGCTGATACTCCAAGGAGTTGTGAAAGTATGCAGAAGAAAAGTGCAAACAGTGCTTTTCAATCCAGACTGGTCCCCACTAAACAGGTGTCAAAAGAAACACCACTAGATTGCTCTAGCTCCTCTAAAAATGAACCTGGTATACACGAAAATGAAGATGACAGTATTTTGCTTTCGGGGATTTGTGACACCTTACCGAAAAAAGTATCCACTGAAGAACGATCAAGTTCATTGTTGAAGTGGGTGTTTAAGAAAGATGCTGACATGCAGATTTCAGACCGGGAACAGCCTAATTTGAATGACTTGGTTAAATATGACTGTAAAGGTCAAATTTCAAAGACACTCTGTATGGATAAAGCTTCAGCAAATGGTTGTATTCCATTTAGCTCTGAAAACAAGAGGAATATATCCAACCCTGCTTCTCAGATCAGGCCACTGTCAGTGACGTGTGAATCAGGTGACAGGTTGTTCAAATTTTCAGAATATTTCAAGAGAGAAAGCAGTTCAGTGGGGAAGAAAGAGGAGGATTTAGTGAAGATTGTTTCTGAAGATAATACTTTAACAAACTCCCAGGTTGACAGAGAACTCAGTAAATTATCTTTAGCTGCATATGCCAAAAGTGTCAATTTCCCTTTTGATTCAAGCCAAGAAAGCTCAGTACATCATAACATATGTGATATTAAAAGGAAAGTGAAAGGTGCTGTAAGATCTTCCAATGATGGCCAAAGTACCAAGTCTTCCTGTGATGCAGATTGCCTTGACAATCAAGTCATTGTAATTTTAGACTCTGATGAAGAAAAAGATGTGGTTGACAAGGAGGAAACAAAAAACCTGAATGAAAATATGCGTAGTGAAGAGCAGCCTTCAACTTCCAGCTGCATTTCTGATAGTGATATCAAAAAAGAATCAAAGACACCAAGCTCTCCCTTGTCACTTGAAGACTGTGAGTCTCAGTACTTTGAATTTGAAACGGACGTTGATGTCTTTTCAGTTTGGCAAGATACTCAAGCGTATAGTATGGAAGCAACTCAAGAGTATAAACAAGATCGTGTTTCAGCATCGGTTAGTAGCAGTAATTCAGATGGCTTACTGAATGATCACATGAACGAATGGGGTTATGATGTGGATTATATAAGTGATGATGCAATGGAAGAAGAAGCAAACTTGATAGAAAAGCAGACAGAAAATATTTCTCATCAGAAAGCAGCTGATAATACAAAAGAAGTTACTGATTCAACATTGCAGGAACCTGTTAGTAAGGAAAGCGTGAAAGATCAGCTGGAGAATTTTGCAGATGAAGGTACTGTTGCTAAAGACATCACCCTGGACTCAAAATTGACTGAACCCAGGGCATCTACATCTAACATCTCATTAGCCTCAAAGTTGGCCCGTAAGAAAAATAGTGCAAGCCCTCGGAAGAATACGGCAAAATCTAAGGTAGCAAGAACTATTCAAAGAAGTCCTAAAAAGCCTCTTGTTCTTAAAACAGCACAAAATAAAAAGCTACTTCAAAATACATCAAAAAATTCTCAACCTGGCAGGTCAGTGCCTGCTGTAGTTCCTCCAAGGAAAGTTCGGCAATGTCCTGCACCAGCATCAACTGTAGAAAAACTTGGTCTGAAGAAGGCACCCCGCAAAGCGTTTGAATTATCCCAGCGCTCTTTAGAGAGTCTAGCTCAATTGCGCAGCTATGGTAAAGCTGCAGGAAGAGTTGGAGTTGCACAGAAACAGAAGAGTAAACTAATTGCTCCTCAGAGTTTGTCTGTGAAATATAATAAAAAACTACTAGCTTGCCAAGACCTTGCGTATTTAAGGCAGACAAGGCCCAAAAAAAGTGCCAGAGTGAAGAATCTTGGAGGAAATTCTGAGAGTAGAAACAAAACAGTTAGCAAAGTGGATGCAAAATCTGTGAAACAAAAGCCTGAAAGTTTTGAACTTGCATCTGTGGAAAATCAAAGATGGAAAAAAAGGGAGGAGACTGTTGGTCCCTCTACCAGTGAGAGAAAATTTGAAAGCTGCTTTGTGGAGGAGGAGACATGTCTCTCTAAAATGCCTAGTTCTTCAGACCTGAACAGAAAATCAGAGAATAACAGTATGATGATTCCTCCTGTACACATGGATTCAAGTCTCTCTTCTGCTGCACTTGTTGGAGATGAGAAAGATGAACCTTCAGGAAAAGGTTGCGTTGTCCAGCCTCAGTGTGAGAAGGCGACTTCAAAAGACAATGGGTGTAAACCAAATGAAAACAGTGAAGATGACGATGATCTATTTTTAACTCAGTCAGATCCTGTGGATATGGAATTATGTTCGGAGGAAGAAAGTGTTCAAGATACTACCCTAGCTAGTAAAAAAAAGGAGGAAGTTGATACTGCTGAAAGCCCTCAGCAGAATGGATCCTTGACTATTGTGAAATGTAAGTACAAACACTGTGTGGAAAAAGTGGAAAAACCAGGAGAGTACTGTAGTAAGCATTCGGCAACCAGCTCAGAAGCAGATCACTTGTTTGCCAAACCTTCTCTCCTGCCGCCTTCTAAAACAAGAAAGCCTTGCACTACCAAAATTTTCAGCTCAGCAAGTTCTTCACGGAATGCAGCCTTCAGCAAAGATCTGGAAGATGTTAAAAAGCTACCACCAGCTTCAAGAAGCAAAGTGAATGCGGCGAAACCGGCAGTGGTCAGGCCACCAAATGCGAAGGCTGTACCAATAGGAAATCAAACATCCAAGTCTCCAAGTTTCAGTAATGTACCTCAACCCCATATTTCTAATTACGTTCTCCAGCCACAAAATAGACAGAACAACAATGCTACACATATTTCCAGAAGGCCTCCCCAAGAAGTGTATTCTTCCTTTGTTGGCGCTCAGCAGCGTGATCATAGTATTTTTGTTAATGAAGTCCTAAAGTGGAGTTACGACATGTTTGCAAAGTCCGTCCAGTTTGGACCTCCAAGTAACCTCATGCAGTCTGTAGTAGCTTCTGTTCCTGTCCAATTTCAGGGATACAATGACTATTTTAATACATTTTTACCCTTGATGATGCTAAATGCCTTTGAAACAGTAAGTAGCTATCTGCCTCTTGGTTTGTTTTCATCAACCCTAGTAAATTTTACTGAGACGTTAAAAGCTGTTTTATGTCCTCTGTTTACCTTCTGTAAACGTTGAGATACAGATCTGGATAGAATGATTTGGGGGAAATAATCTAGGCAGTTATGTTGAAGATTGGGGACCGTCAGTGTTGTTCACTTCAGTTAAGCTTTTTTTTTTTTTTTTTTTGGGTGCGCATCCACAGTAGCATACAAAAGGAGGGAAAAAGGAGGTGGTTACTCTTTGTTTATAACATATAAAGCTTAAACCAGAGATATTTGTTTAAGAAATGGAGGTTTTTCAGTGACAGTGTCTGTAAAAAGAGGATAAGAATGTTTTGATTTATGTTCAGACCTTATGTGAGAGGGTGCGTTAATCTGAGAAGTATTGTTTTCTCAACAGTTTAATTTTAATAGTTTGTAGTTGAATAGTGAGATAACAGTGTTCCTTCAATTAAAGGCTGTGCGCTTTCAAGTTCAGTCATTGCATCACTTCTCCCATAGAAGTAAGGTAGAAAATGAAGTCAATACCAGGATAATACTGGTATTTTAAGGTGAAAGTGCAACTGCAGAGCCCACATTTGTTTTGAAGAGCTTTGTAAGAAAGTGCATTAAATGAGGGGTAAGTGGGGAGGCAGTGCTTTTGTTTGTCCTGTGTGCGTTTGTGTAATGCATATGCATATTTTAAAGAAATGGGTAAGATTCTTTGATGTCTTGTATTTGGCAGTCTGTTGGCTTTCTTTTATTTCTGCTTAGCATGCTTCTGTTTGAGTCACGATAAGCTATTCTTCTGAAACAACGCTTTGAAGTATTTTTATTTAGCTTTTACTTTCCAACATATAGCTGGCACAAGAGTGGATAGAAAACCAGAGAGTAAGAGAGAAGAGTTACTACTTTGGCTTACAGAACTTCTCTGCTGACTTGAATGCAGCAGAATTCACAGGTAAGAGGTGTTTTTTTGCTCTTTTTGATTTTTTTTTTTTTTTAAACTCTTCTAATTGTCAAGTAGACAATGCCTTATACTGAGCTAGCACTTACAAGTAGTATTTATTTGCTTTAAATACAGAAAGGATCTTGAATTTACTGTTTTGCAGAATGCGCACAACAGAAATATGTATTTTGCAGAGAAATTGTGCCTGAAGTGTTCAGTACAAAAAGTTACTTGTTTGCTGTCGGAATAGTTTCCATCTTACACATTCGGGATTTTGTTTCAGCTTCTTTTGGTAAATAAAATAGTCCTTGACTTGCTCTGTTTTATACAGTGCTATATTCAGGCTTAAGCGTGCAGGATGGGGTTCGTAGTCTTTTGCTATAGCTTGAAAAATTCACAGATGGGTATAACTGAATTATATGCGATATGTTAATCGTAGTACTTCTGTAGTCAGAAAGTAATTGTAACCATTTTCCTTTTAATGTTCTAATTTTAAAATGTATTTTGGGTAGCTCATTTTCGAGAAAGTGATTTGGCAAGGCAGCTTCATCCAAAGGAGGATGACTTAATCTTTTTGGTGGTCCAAAAGAAAAAAGATGCCTTTAGGGAAGAAAGCGAGATGGAGGACCGTAAGGTGAAACATGTTGGTCTTGTGACGCGATTTTCTCGTGCATCTGGCTGTTTAACCAGTAAGTAAATGGGGTTAAAATAGAAGTGGGATTCTTCTTGGTACCATAAAATGCTTCTCTGTAGTTGGCTGTTGATGGTTGCAATATACCACTTCCCTCAGAGGAAATGGGATTGATTGTTTTTGCACTGTAGCTTGTCTGTTCTATGCTAGAAGCTTTGTAAAAAGCCAGGAGCTGAAGCTGCAGATCTGCTTTCCGTGCATTTTCCAAGGTGCTTCCTTTAATGCAGACATTAATACTTTGTGTAGGAACAGAAACTAATGATGAGTAACTGCTCTGCATACATCTCACTGACTGAGATTTTCACTATCTTCTGGAAATGGAACTTGTGAATTACCAGGATTACCAGATGTCAAGATTAATGCTGCCTGATTAAAATGGTGATCTGAGTTGTTCTACGGAGCACTGTTTTTGTGGGGTGGTTTGTTTGGTTTTGGTTTTTGGCAGGGGAGGGGGAGGTAGGGGGGAAGGGGTTTAGGAAGTTTGCAAGAATTAGTTGTTGGCTTCCTAACAGAAGGCAGCACCTGGTTCTGGTGACTTCTTTGAGTGACCTGTTTGAATATCTTTCAGTTAACAATTTGGTTAGTGTTTGAATGAATAACTTGTGGTGTGTGTTTTTGTGTTTTTTTTCTATCCCCTCTTTTAATAGGACAAAAGGAGCAGCATACAGTCTGTCACCTTTCTGTGCAAACTCGAGGCA
>Ga0181612_182892_pt1 | contig 16368 bp, 5 predicted proteins | sample HoacroProtozoa21_FD_119630 | JGI IMG/M metagenome (GOLD analysis project Ga0181612, IMG submission 119630) | Hoatzin crop microbial communities from Cojedes, Venezuel. Combined Assembly of Gp0051906, Gp0051904, Gp0051908
GGGCGGAGGGGGGGGGGGCATTCAAAGGCGTGCCTTCTCAGGCTGGCTCTGTCTTGGATTAAACAGTTTATTGTAGAGCTTTGCAGCTGCTTGTCCCCCCATTTGCATCGCGTGGAAAAAGATCATTCGTGTTTCACGAGGCGGGGTGTCGAGGGCTTTTACCTCATCCCACTTTATCCTGACACGGGGGATCCGAGGGGAGGGGGCTTGCCTGCGACGTTAATGCACATTTTAATTACAGGCAGCTTCTCTCTGTCTGCGTCTGCTGAAGCGAGCTGCTCCCCGCTCTCTGCCCCGTTCTGGGGGAGGTCTGCGGTCAAGACCCACCCGGGGCTTTGGGGGCATTTCTTCTCCCCGGTTCAGCCCCCCTGCCATTAACGCATTCTCAGCGCCGGGTGCGATCATTTGCGAGTCACGGGCTCGCTGCCGGCGTGCCGTGCCGGGCCGTGCGGCGGCAGCTGGCGCGGTGCGGAGGCGCCGGGGCTAATGGGCGGCTCCGGAGCCGCTGCCGAAGCGGCTGCTTTGTGAGCGAGAGTCGCGGGGCGGCAGCATCCTACAAAATTCAAGACTCGGGCGGTTCTCCCCGTGTCGCGATGGCCGCGGGAGTCGTGCAAGTTTCCACGGCACCTGTTGAGAAACCGCTTCGCTTGCCCGTGGCGCGGGGCAGGAAGCAAAAAATACCGCATACCGAGGGCAAAAGCTGGGGTGAAGCACCTAAAACAACTCAAGGAAAAAAAAAACAAAACACCCAATAAAAAAATGGGCTTTGCAAAACTGGCCCTTTCTCTTCCTGCCCACGTAGAGTCCCAGGGAGATGCTGTAAAGCGGTTTCCTCCCTATTGTCGGGGCTTGAGCTTCCCAGGTGCTGACTCCAGCAGTTTCTGTAGACTTCCTTCGCACTGGGGGGGTCCTCCCAGCAACTGCGAAATCAATAGGTCAGATTTTACATCCTGCATGAGAGCTCCTTCAGGCAGCCAAGCTCTATAGAGTTGGCTTAGACTCACTGCAGCACTGTAATTCTTCTGGGCATTTATACTTAGTTCTCTCCCCACACCCGTCAATGAATACATTTTACCTTGATTTACACTCTCATTGTGTCAGCACATGCTTCTGCTCCCAGAAACCTAGGCAGGGGCAAACAATGAAAGAATACCTGCCCGTTTAAAACATTTCAGATGTTGGGAGCAAGGTGACTCCGCAGATCCTGCATCTGCTCTACCCTTGCCTAGCAAGGCCTTTTCACCACCTCCCACCTCTGAAAGTTCTAGTCCATACCCTTCCTTCCTTTATCACTTCTACTGAACAGTCCAGCACCACATCACATCATGTAAACTGTTGCTGAGGTTCCTATCATCCAGACCACTTCCACAGCTTTGCTCAATATCTGCCTCTCCGGCCCTTCCTACTTCTGTCATCATGCTGCCGCCATTTCTCCAGTCTTGATCCACAGCCATTCCGCTGTTACAGGTGTCAGACTATCCCAGGGCTCTTACAGAGCCATGTTCCTATCTGATTAATTATGCGCTCCTTGTATATGTCCATATAGGAAAAAAAAAATCTTCAAGTTTATCTATAACTTCACACCTCTTTGGAACCTTGCAACAATACTTGGGAGGGGTTAGAACAGGGAGAAGAAAGAAGGAGAAAATGAGATGAAGGAAATTGTCAGACCTGCTGGGGAAGGGTTGACAGTAAGAGATGAAGTAAAAAGGAATTGTATCTGCTTCAGTGAAAATCTTCAGCTGTTTACACATTCCATTATGCCATGGATCAAACTCTGACAAGATCTTCCTTGAATAGATATGAAGTAAAAAAGCAAAGAAGTGGCACCATTGAAGAGTGAGAGAAGGCACAGAGACATTAAACCAAGCAAACAAACAAAAAAAATACAAAAAAACCCCACAGCCCAACCTATGGAAAATGCCAAGGAGGGTCTTTCATTGCCAGCTGCAGGTGATGATAGATGCTGCACTCATCCCTTTAGATGTGCAAGACGCCTAGGAAGCTCATTCCCCTTCTCCCCAACCCTCCCATGGGACAAATGAGAAGCACCATTTAGGCACAGGAGATATAAACCAAGCTTGGAGGAGCAGCAAGTGGAAACATCCACTGTCCACCTCCCTTACACAAAAGGGAGGAGAGGGGATAAAAGAAAAAGGAAAACAACAGAAGTAAAATCCATGGCAGTTCTTTTATACGCAAAAATGAAACAAGCAGCATCAATGAGCTTTGCCTTCTTGGATTTAGGGGAGAAATCACTGATACCTGCCCCCTTTCAGTTTGGCCCCCCCCCCCCCCAAAAAAAAAAAAAAAAAAAGGAAAAAAGCTTGTTATCTGTTTGTGGAAGAAAACCAGAGAGGAAATCAGGCGAAACGACCAGAGACCACAAGACTCCTCCATTTCTTCTGTTTAGCTGTTGCTCCAAGACAGAGTGCATAGAGCACGGAGGTCTGCTGTTTTGTCTGCCTGGCTAAAATGAAGCGTTACTGCTGCCGTTGTTCCTCTGTTGCAGTTGTGACAGCGGAACAAGGGCAGCTTTCAAAATAAAAGAGACATGAAGCAGAGAGATTTTAAACGGCTCATTGACAGAAAAAGTGATGAGAAAATGGAAAGGATTTCTGTTTCGAGTGATGGGCACCTGGCATGTGTGAATATTTAACAGGGACAAAGCGTGCCCTGCTGCTTCGAGCCACCTCTGCAGTCCCCCATCTCCCCCATTCCCACCTCAGCCCCACTGCCTTCAGGCTCCGCCAGCCCCTCCCCACCGCTTCCTTCCCGGTCACTCGACTGATGGGGTTACTGGTGGATGGCTTTCCTTGGCGGGGCACGGGTGGGCGCAGCGAGGTGCTCGCTGTGACCCCGAAACGGAAACCGTTGGGCGAGTAACAGCGGGCTCAGACTTCCTCGCTTCCAGATGTTCGCTGCCTCTGCTGCATCTTCGTGTGCGTGCGCGGTGTGTACGCACGCGGGGGTGCAGGGGGACCTGGCTGCAGCGGGGACAGCGTTGTCCGTCCTTTTCAAGTCCTCCGTACGCGCTCGGCTCCTCTACGGTGCCGCTTTCCCATGAGCTCCCGCAGATCACGCAGGGCTGCTGCTCAGAGGGCTGCGCACAGCACCTCAGCGATTTTTTTCAAGCTCCACAGTTCTGCTGGGTTGCAGACAAAGTTACCCCCCCTCACCCCCATCCTTCTCCCTCAGTTCAGGGCTAAAACCGGTCTCCGCTACGCTCTCCGCTTATCGCACGGCTCCTCTTCCGCAGGGCAGAAATGAAGAAACCCACAACCTGCTCAGCAGCTTCTCCTTCCCCTGCCTGGTGGTATTAGGGACTCGCAAAGCGCACAGAGGAGCGTCGCCCGCAGTCTCCTCTTTCATTGCGGAGCCGGCCCGGAGCGGTGGCAGCCCGCCGTCAGGCTGCACCCGCTCCCGACCCCGGCCGCCGCAGCCCCCGAGGCGGCCGCACCTCCAGAGACTCCCTCCTAATGTGCTCTTCCGCCTTCTGGCTTCGCTTTCTTCTGCTCGGTGACTCCCGAAAGTATTTTGTTTGTAAGTCTGAGGCAGCACTAGGGTGGTTTGTTTGCTCGTTGTTTTCTTCAGCACACAGCAGTAGCCCCTCACTCCCTGAGCACGGAGAGCCCGTCCCGTCCCGGCGCGGGCTGGGGGGTCCGCGCGGCCTCACGGGACGAAGAGGGACAGGTTCTATCTTCAGCTCCCTTTTCAACACCTCGGCTTGCAAGCACCAGCCCACGAGACCCAAAGTACTCCGTGGATGTGCTTTCAAATCCCTCCTCTTTTTCCAAAACTCCTATGCAATAAACAGAAGAAACTTAGAGTCTTCCTGTTTTTTCACTTGTTTGTTTGGGGGATTTTTTTGTTTGTGTTTGAGGAACAAGTCAAGTAGGATCAATTACCCATCTAGCTCAGTGCCCTTTATGTCCATCTATCTCAGTGTCCTTTATCTCCAGACTATTAGCAGCAGTCAAGGGAAAGATGTGAGAAACACAGCAAGTACAGAGTGACTAGCGCATCCTCCTGGATTTCAGCAGCCGCCAGTTTTGGGTCTCCCGAGCTAGAGGCTGCTTTTGGAATGTTGTGTTTTAAGAGGCATGGACTGGGCTGTGCTCCACTCATCTGTCTGTTTTCTCTCCTTCTGCTGGCCTTGCCTTGCCTTGCCTTCCCTTCCCGAGTTACATAGCATTGCACTTATATGCATCCTCTATCCTTTACACTCTGCATCTGGCTGAAAACACTGAATGGTATGAAAGCTTGTAATAAAATTGGCTTTTTTGTACCCAGTGTTATTGATGTGCTACATAGATCAACCCCCAAAATATTGAGACTTGTAACCACGGAATGCACTTGGATCTAGTAATGAGAGAGAAAAGCACAAAATTGTTTAGAGAAATTTTAAAATATTTTGAAATATCCTATAGGGGTGGCTCTATTTTCACAATTGTAACACCCTTTGAGAGAAAAGGTTAATGAAGAATAACATAGGCTTGTATCCCTCCTTTTTTAAAAACAGGTGTCTTGGACATTATTTGATTTTCAGAGCTATTGAGCATTTCTGATTCCAGCTGGCTCCAGTAAGAGTGTGGGAAACTAGTTAGCACCTGTGAAGCAAGGCCAAGTTATAATACTGGGCAGAGAGACACAGGATAAGTTAAAGGAAAACATCTATAAAATGACTTACAATGACACGTAAAATGTTAATTCTATATAATCTGATAAATTGGAACTGGTAGGAATATGAAAGGTTTTATGATATGCTGAAAAAAATGTTTTTTTCCTTCCCCACAAATAGAAAACTTCAATTCTAATTTAACAGGGTCATGACAAATCAGACTCAACTTCTTGCTGATAATTGTCATTCGGTTTGTATTTCTGGAATAGTGGTTAAGGTTGAAAAGATAGAACAAAATCTCTGTGTGAAATTAATGTACCAGATTACTCCAAAGAACAGTCAGAGAACAGACAATTTGGTTTAAGATGGTGTTTTTTTCATAGACCCTTATAATTGTAAGGGAGCTTTTACAACACGAGATGTTTGAATAAGCAATATTTGAGTAACAAATCAGAGAGGCATATGATAAACGCAGTTATTACAAGACTATAAAATTTACATCACCATTTTGATTGAATAATTTTCATGCTAAGGTTTATTGAAAAATTCCAGACCACTTATGAGCTTTAAACACATGCCTTTCAAACAATTTCACAAAGGAATGTTGACTTCTCAATGAAATTGTATGATTTCTCTACAAAAAGAGAGAATCTTTGCATATATCAAAAATTAAAGGGACAATCATTAGCAGTGGTCTTAGACTTCAATGGAAGGGTGCATCACATGTAATGTACAGGATGTCACCTGCCTCTTCAAAAAAAAAAAAAAAAGCTTAATAGTACTAGGAAATGTTGAATATCTACTTCCCAACATCCAGCTTTTCTTTTGGGAAGTGGAATGGACAAGGAAATCAGACTATGACACTTTTAAAAATAAACATGCACACACACAGAGACACATGACGTTTTTGTACATGTTTACATTTAGCTGTCTGCTTTTCCTGGGCAAATTTGTATTCATGGTCTCAGTGTCTTGTTCTTACAGATCACATAAGATTTACTATGGCTTTGTAATCACAGCATTACAAGTACTGAAAACTGTTGTAAATGTCAAAGAAGGAAATGGTGGAAATTCATCATCTGCTTCGCACTGTCTGAAATGTTAGATGGAAAAGTTTATAGATTTAGGGACAGTGTTACTCGGAGAGTGACTCTCAAAGTATTGGGGAACGGCATACAAAGGATTTCACTGGGACTGGTGCTGTCATAGAATGGTATTGTCAAAGAGCAAGGTGAGATGCAACCAGCACAGACATACAGAGATGGACTGTCCGTTTTCGTTTGGATTCTACAAAATGCATCTTAGCATCATGTGTCATATTGACATCGTATCATAGAAATATGGTGAATAAAAGTAAGTAACTTAACCACAGAAAGATCCACGAGGTGATGAATTCTCACCTCCGGAGGCCTGTAAATAACACAGATTTCCTTTGCAATAGGACTAAAGGAATCTGGAGGCTTGAGGCAGAAATGATTAATTACTTGGACTATACAAATGATGCATCACTGCTTCTGACCTTGAATTCTATTTTATCTGTTCCCTGTATCTACATATCTTATTAGCTTTATATCTTTATGCATTGTACCTTGTTTGATTTCATTCTCATGGAAATGTGTATACACATATGTGTACACATACATATTTAATATGTATATATAGAAATTATATCCATATATGCAGTTAAGTTATGAAGAAATTCGACAGACTGCATTGTTATCTTACAAAGGTCCAGGTAACAACTTGAAATGTATGTGCTTCCTAAACAATTCATTACTTCTTAACTTATTGTGTATTCCCAATCTCAGAAGTAAGTTCTACTGTACTGCATAACTGATTTGACTGAAAATCCAAGAGTGCAAGTAGTGATAGCTAGCAAATGTTAGGAGTAAAGTTATTTTCTGTTTTAATACTGGTATTATCATTTAAAGAGGCTGACATATCACATCTGAGAGATGGCTGTATTTCAGTGGCAGTTGAAATGATCCCTCTGCAATCATTACCTTCTTACAGGTTTTCAGACCCAGCACGTGGATATCTGCAAGTGTAGTTTGGAGTCCTTGGCTGAAATGAGCTACATAAATGACAAGTATGGATGTTCTTCTCCTTTCAACATAGTGTTGGGATGGAGCTACTTGAATTACAAAACCTTTCCTCCATTATTTAATCGATCCAGCAGGAAAACTACACATTCTACTATAAATAGCTTTCTTGACTGTTGTGCAATCTTCTTTGGAAATTGAAGCTTAGTCTAATTAAAACTTATTTTTTAAAAGTCTATACTAAAAATTGCATTTTTGCTTCTATACATCAGCTTTGATCCAAAGGTGAACTGAAGTTCTAAAACAGGATATAAAAAGAACTACTAAACTACCTCTTGAGCCCACTGAAAGAAACAGGAGACTCCAGAATAGGACCTTTGAGAGTAGATTTGCCTCTGTTTTTTTTCATACTGAATTTTGAATGACAGTTTCCTGTACATATATTTCATTTAACCCGGAAATATAAATTACAACAGAAGCTGTGTATTTCATAATACATTAGAAATTTTCAATAGAAGTGCTATTTGGAAAACTCACATTGCATTATAAACCTGAAGATTACAAAAATAACGGAAGAAAAGAATCCGTCTTTGGCCACCTCACATAGTCAAGTCAATCAGGTCTGCGGTAAAAGATGATTTTTTTCATGCATCTCCAGTTGCATGTGGGAACACAGACATGCACACACACACGCATGCAAACGTGTGTGTGCGCACGCCAGCACTTCTGGTTGCAGGCATCTGTAGCTGTGTGCTCTATCAAAAAGAACCTATGCTTAATTCCTATCTATGCTCATCTTGTGTGTTTTCCCTTGAATACGTCTATGCTAACTGACACTTAAACTTTAATCATATGATTACTGCTACTGACTTTAGCAATGCTTGTTGCATGACATGGCAGTTTTAATTACCACAAGAGAAGAAATACATACATTTCATAATTCACAATATATAACTGAAAGGGCAAGAGATTTGCTCCAAAACCTTCATATCAATATAGTGCTCAAAAAAGTACTTATCTGATTAGAGAATTTTCATGAGTCTAAGGTGTTGAAGGACCATGATAGAAATTGTACCTTATCAAGTGAATGTTTTAGCAATACTTATGACAACAATCCTTCCCTCTTAGGACTATTACTAAAATGGCTAAGATTTTTCCAGCGTTCACATTATTTACTAAACACGAAATCATTTCATATGCTACTGCTAAAAGATTTCATCTCCAATTATAACCTTCAATAAAGGGTCCTAAAACTAAGGAAAAAATCAACACTTTACATTTTGATGCGCTTGAAAAATGTCCTCTTACAACAGACAGAGGGGAACTGACTGCTTAGTCCTCAATTTCTTGATACGATCTTCAACTTAAAACAAATAGGAACATCATTACCTACTCCTTTCCACATTACTGTTCAGTGTACCTGCAATTTTTATTCAAAATTCTTCTTCTCAATAGCTGCTCCTTTCTGCAAGTTCTTCTGAAGGGGGCCAATCACATCCCTCACGCAATTCACATAGTTATTAGCTTCAGAGACTCTGATAATATCACCTCTTTACCCTTTATTTCAATCTTGGCAGTTCCTTCCTAGGAAAATAAAATATCTCTGACATTTGGGAGAATATTTATTTAGAGATCTTTATGGATTCTATTTAATGAATTTTCATATATCCTAAATTCAACCGTATTCTCCTTGTAGCAATTATAGACGTCTTGTAAGAATGTGAATGTTACTATGCTACTTCAGTGGCCCAATTTTCTACCCAAGTACTTCAGCATTTTTGAGAAAGTTGAACTTTCAGCTGCATTCTGTGGAAAGAAAAGTAACATAGACTCTAGACTAGCAATAGCATTTCCGTATTTTTTGTAGATGTTACAGTGCCAACAGAACCTCCCTTGTCTTCTCATGCAAGGGTAACAAGTTTCCCTGACAAATAGGTGAGATACATTTTATCGGCATTTTCATTGTCAGCAGTGGAAGGTTGCACCAATCAACCACATAAGGCACAGCCATTTTTGTAAACATCCTGACAAACTTATGCTTCTCAAAGCTATTTATCTGCAATAGCAAAGAGCAACAGAATCAATGTTTAATGTAGAAAGAGTGCAACAGTGTTTGTGACTCCTGCATGCCTGCCTCCACATCTTTCCGAAGGATGTGCTTCCAAAGTTCCTAAATCTCTCTAGTACTACAATTGTAAGTCATTGAAATTTGTATGAGTTTCTACACTAATTTCAGCTAGTTTTAAATTAAGCTATCCACTAAAAAAACCACTCTCCTAAGCTCTATCTATATATTTTTACTACACTCAAATTCTAGCTCATCAGCTAGCTTCTGTAATTTTTCCCAATTTATCCAGCCTCCCCTGAACTTCTGGGCTCCCTTCCCAAGCTCTCTTCCCACTTCACAAGTACCATTGGAGAAGTCCCAAAAACATAATGCCTGTGGTAAAATATAAAAAGTTCTCTTCAGTTTCTCTGTCATTTATAAAGTCCTCTTGTGGCCCGCAGCAATAACCATGTAAGAGTAATCTATTAGGAAATCAAATATCCTTCCAGCCTTGCAGTCATACATTAGACTTGCTAACTTTTTCAGGGTGTTCTTTGGTTTTTAAATCATCCACAAGAAGGCAAGATTGGAAGGGTGGAGTTTCATCCATATTAGTTTTCATTCTTCAGTCTACCATGCCTGTCTACATGATTATTTTATGGTAACCAAGATGATACCCCTTTACCCCAAATAAAGAAACTTCAAAACACTTAATTGAAAAAAAGTCAAAACCTCACAGGAACTTAATCTTTACTAGGATACAGACAAACACTATAGAATCAGGTGGTTAAAATTTGGATACTTGGCACATTTTAAAAATCCAAGATGTATCCTCTGTTTTTCAAGCTCCAATGTATGCAGTGAAAATGTCCATATGACATGGTAAGGGAATTTTTCCAGATCTAGGATTACTACTGTATCCTTTATTGAGATCGTCATTCTGACATGGCCAGAAGATACTAGTCAGGACTCTAAATTCTACAGAATATCATAGATTAATAAAAAAATGTTAAATAAAAAAAGCAAAAAAAATTACACAGAGTAAAACAGGGCTAGATTTGTAGGGATTCTGTTGCTTACTTGTTCCAAGACTGACTTTGAGCATTTCAGTGAAATCAGGAGAGGTTGCTACGCACCTGACTTCTGAAAGGTACTCTTCCAAATTGCTCCCTTTGGGGCCTCTTGTACTGGTCACCTCTTTGAAATCCTATGACAGCTATGTTAACACAAATGTCTAATCTAAAGAGTCAGAGTGTGCCACAGATATCAGCTAAGTAGAGAATCTGCTCAGCAGAACCTCTGTAATTATTAAGAAGTCATGAATTGCCTGCTACAAATTAAGGTAAGTCTGAGGTAATTGTAAGGAAAATAGTTTATGTATCAAAAAGTGTAGTATACAATACAGTGAGCATTGAATCATTGTTAAAGAGTTTGCAGATACTTCTGAAGATATAGCTGTATTTTAAAGCTGTCTGAGATGTTTTCTGAAGAACATTTTCTTCATTCTTAAAAGCTATATTCTTTTTGCATTTTTAAGCCACTACACAGTGTCCTGTAGGACAATATCGTCTTTCCTAAATGATTTGGATATGTTTAGTAGATCATTTTTTTTTCTCCTCATCTGCTTCCTCCATGCATCATTTGCACAAAGTTTATTTGCACCATCTCTTTTGTACCATAATTTTTCATGCTTTTAATTCACAGACTGCTTGGGGCTAGGTTCCTGTTTTTTGGCACACTTGAATGACTGTATTTTTTGAGAAGCTGTATCACTGATTTTTCCTTGTTGCCCATCTCTTATCAGGATTTTAAATATGCCAATTATCTGCTTGAATATCTTTATTTTACAATTTTTTTTTCTTTCTGAATGAATACAATTTCTCTATCTTATTTCTATTGATGGCTCAATCAATGTTTCTAACAGTGTTTCCGTTTCATGTTGCTTGATGGCTTCTTCAAAGCTTCTTACTTCTCAAGTGAGATGTGTATTTTTGAACAACAGTGATCATCAATTCAATTATAACCTAATCTAAATATTTGCTGGTAGATTATTTTAGAGCTCGTCCCCACTGAAATGAAAAGATTTGTCACTGACTTTCAGCAGAATAAAGCAGATACTTCCTTTCAATACAGAGGAATTTCTTTAGGGTGTGACTACTCTACAAAACTGTTCATACAATGCATGGGACTAAAATGATGGAACTGAAAAATTGTAACAATTGGACTCTGTCAGATTGTTTTTGGCCAGTACCTTGAAATGGTAGAAGAGCTAGTGGGCTCAGTAAATGACACTCTCAAAAACCTTACAGGCTTTGGTCCATTTCTATTCACTGTCGTTTGATGGTAAGGTGAGTCCTAAAAAAAATGTTTCAGACTTTAGGATTACTACTATCAGGTTTTATCATAGTTTTTGAATCCTGTTCTAACTCCTCTTTCATTTATAAAGATGGCAGGAGAAAGACTAGAGTTGCAAGATAAGCAGAAATTCTACAACCCATTTTAAAGCCAAAAATAATTTCAAAACTTTAGAAGAAAACGAGTCAACGGTTTACTAAAAAATCATATTTTTTTAGCAGTGATTTGGTCTAGAATTTGGCAGAAACACATGAGAAACCCTGAGAATTTAAAGTTTCTGGCCGATCTCTAAATCAAAAACAGCTGAGTAGATTTAAATATTTTGTGTAAACAAATTTGCATCCAGGCTGCTAATCTGTATGCCAGCTTTCAGTTTGACAGTTTCTGAAATGATGGAAAAATGCTAAGCCCTTAATGCTAAATGGAGTTCATAATGGAAACGCTGACAGACCCATAATTACCTATATTGTGATTCTGCTGAAAGCTTCTTTATCTGTCTAATCTTTCACAATGGAATTAAATATATAAATTCTTGAAAGGAGGAGAAAAGGAACTTTATGTTGGAAATGCTAAACTGTTGCAATGCTGTATTTTCTTCCAGACATCCACTTATGGAGATGGCAGTGACAAAAAAATTATGTGAAAAAAAGATGTAGCACTTTCCGTGGAACTGTCAAAGTAGCCAGTGATGCTTAAAAGTTTAACCTAACCTCCATTTTTCAGTATTTTTGAGTCATCTTTCTGGTAAAGTATGAGTAAACAGATCCAGTCAACCATTTTTAACATAACAATGAGAAATTGTCATAGAATAATTTTTCATTGGCTTGACATAGCAAAATAACTCCCAACCAACAACAAATACAGAAATTAACATTTCACTGCTGTAATACTTACCACTTGTGCTAAAGTCTTCTGCACTGTGGGGGGGAAGAAAATAGAGGATGATCTGTTTAGAAAACTTTTCCAGAAAATGAGGTGGAATAATAATTAGAAAAGTGAAAGAAAGGTAGTTATCTGGACTGTGATTTAGAAATTCTGTAATTTAGAAACTCCTTTATCTGCCATTTTTAGAGTAGAGTCTTGAAGTTTCTCTGGAAGAGCTCTTTCTCACCGTCTTTTTAATTTTCCCCATGAAAATCTCCCTTAGTTTGTCCAGGCTATAACCACTGAGGAAACTTCTGGCAGCTTTTCACAGAAGCCACCCCTGTAGCCCCCAACTACCAAAACCTTGCCACACAAACCCGCAACACTATACTCTTAGGGAATGAGACTGTGAGATATTTTCAAAATTGGCAGAATAAGAGTTCTTTCACACCTGGATGAGACAATTTTTCTGAGAATTATACCACTTTCACATTTGTATTACTTTTCATTTTGCATTTATACATGGGTTATTTCCAAGTTTCAGCTCAGTAATGTGCCATGTCTTGCATCTGAAACTAAACATTTCCCTGCTGTCTAGTGGAGTGAATAATCTTATTCAAAATGCTGAAAGGTATGGAAAATTAAAACCACAACTGAACATCTGTATCAACATTGCCATTTAGACTCATGCATCTGCTCAGTGTATCATCCTTCTGAGCTTGCTGACCATCTGTGTTGGATTCTGAACCTTTCTCTGTGTCCATTCATGCAGTTCACAGAGTACAACAGTACGAGCAAACTTGCAGGATTACAAGCATTGAAATAATTTACTACCTACAATCCATTAGCACTTTTCAGCTGAGAGGCAGCAGGTTCCTGAATTGCTGTTACACCGCTATAAAATAAACACATGAGCATGTGTGTATCCTTTCATCTTTCACTTGCTACCAGCCGTGAACTCAGTCCTTTGTAATAGCGTATTTTTCTTTTTTCTTATTTCTCTCTATTCCTAAAAAAAGTTTCACTTCCAAAAAATGGAAGGAAAAAAGGGAAGAGTACCCCAGTGCCTCTCATTTTACAAATTTCAAAGACTCTGTTACGAATTTGAGAAAGTAAGTTCTATATTTGCAAAAATAGTAAGAAAAACTAATCATTACTTGTTTCTTCATTTTGAGAAAACTTTACTGTCAGCTACCATTTAACTGTAACTAAATTAAGGAACTTAGTTTTGTCTTTAAAATGTTACTTCTTCTCCTCAATGCAATTCAAACACCTGGGTATAGGAACTGCTTATGCAATCTCATCAAAATCCATTTTTGTTACTGTTTCCATTATAATTCTTGAGGTAGGTTTTTGTTTGTTTGTTTGTTTTGTGCTTATTTGAGGAGACAGTTGGGGATTCTCTTTATCTCAGCATAATTCTGAGCTTTCATAAGCAAGGGATGACTTTCCCTATTGGGAGTGAGAAAGGAGGCAAGAAGAGCCATATAATCTTTGTGTGTGCATTTAGGGCAATATGTTCTGGCCTGGCTCCAGAGACACTGCTCTGTAGAGACAGATAAAGGACCGTTTGAATTTCAGTTTGCAATACACTTTGTGATCCTTTGGGTTAAAAGTTGCTACTACCATGCAAACATTACTTTAATAGCGAGCGACACAATTCCGTTAAGTATCCTCCCATTGCCTTCTTCCCTCAGCTGGGAGGTTTATCTGTGGGTGAGCCAGCCTAGCTTCTCACCTGTCCAGAGCAAGCAGATCTGCAGGGAACGTCGGATGCTCCTTCACAGATCAAAAGCAGCCATGCGGAGTGGGGCATCCTCTATGTTAAGTAGGCCGTTTCCCACCATGTTCTAACAATTTCACACTCACTTATATTGTACGTCTTAGATGATTGAATGTCACCTTTGAACATTTAAAGGTTTCCTACCATTCTTGCTCACTGTTACTGCTTTTTACACTGCCCTGTTTCAAATTCATGGAACATACTATAAGAAAAGAATGATCTTCAGCATCTTTGCATACAAAAATCGTATTATTTTCAAATTATCCTCTTTATGCTTCTCTTTTTCCTAGGATATTTTCTGCAGCCTGTGTGAAGTTTGCCTATTCTATCTGTATTCTCTTATTAATGTTTTGTTGCATAACATAACAGATTTCTTTTTCTGCTTTTATTCCCTCCTTGAATATAAGAGCTAAATTACACAATGGTAAGAACATCAGCAGTGCTTGACTATTAAATTTTACCAATTTATACCAAGCTAGTCAGAAAAAAAAACAAGAAAAAAGTGGTGCAAACTTTCAACAAAAATACAATTCTCCTCTTTCTCACTGCATAGAAAATACTTGAGGATGCATTCAATATTCCTATCCTTGTCGCTTTGCCTAAAATTTATAGCAAATTTCTCAGGCTTATAATGCCCTTGGCAACAACCCCTGTGCTTTCCCCTCCACTAGAGAAGAACAAGAAAATGCAGTCATGATGAAGGCCAGTTTCTCTGGCAGCCAGCTTTCTTACTCTAGTATGTTCATGGGTCTCTGGATCATGCCCATTACTGTATTGTGCTTGTGTTGTGTGAAATCATTTGTACTTTGAGGGACATGTGAATGATAAGGGAATGGGAGGTGATTTTTCTAAGGGGAACATAATGAAAGAAAGCTAAACTATGTACAGTTACAAGTGCCTTCACTATTGACAATGTCTGAACCGCAGACATGTTGAGACTTAATGGGGAATCACAGCTTCAGGGAGCCATCTGTAGATCTCAATGCAAAATCATTCAACCCAACAAAGTTAAAGCAGAAGGAGGTCTATTTTAACTTTTTTTTCAGCTGGAAAAAGACTTTCTAAGGAATTTTACAGCAGAATAAATAGATTTCTTTTCTACCTCCGTTCTGCTTTGTCTTGACTTACCTTCCACAAGCAGTGACTCAATTTTCTTGCAGTATATAGTATTAACATTATACCTCTGATAGACAAAATGTTAATGTATTTCCTGAAGAACACTTTGATTGCAGCTTTTGAAAATAGGGAAATATGTAATTATGACATTGTCACCGAAACCGGGAGTAAACCTGCTTAACGCCAGTGTAGTATTAAAAAGCAAGCATTCTTTATCACAGCGCTGGATGCATGGGGGATCGCTCCTCCTAACATGCATGCCGTATAGCACCTCGCTCCAAGCTTGTATCACCCTGTTACACACATGTGCTTTAAGTTTCCTGCAATGTTCATACATATTTATTCTATTTCCTGGAACTAATTACCATATTTACATAGTCATTACACATGTCGCCTGGCTCTCTCTGGGGCTTCCATGGGGTCCTCGATGGTCTCTGGTGGTCCCTGCTGGCTGCAGAAGTGGTACTTCTTATTGTCCTTTCCATGAATTCTGAGTCTTTCCTTCCATATATGGTTGTGAGTTGGCTCACTGAGAAGTTTGTGAATTTCTCAAGTTCCTTACCTTGGTGTCTGCTCATTTATCTGCACTTCTTTAGGATGTGCTAGTTACATGTCCTTTGGTGCATTCTTGCCTGAGGTCTCTGATTGCCAGTCCTTTGTTTTCTGCTTAATCTTTCTGAAACTCCCTACCACTCTTGTACACTCTTGTCACGTACCACCCCTGTACATCACATCAAGTACCGAATTTTACAACAACATTTCTGAACTTATATATTCTTGAGTTTCCTACCTGAAAAATATCTCATGTAGCTTGTGTTAGTATTTATAATAGGAAGTGTTGGAACCTTACTGTGTTAGCAGTGAGAAAAAGTTAACACCACCTTTGAAGCAGACTTTTGTCCGTTGCTTCATACCTATACATGTCAGATTAGCAAGGACCTAAAATATGTGCAGAAACAAAATGAAATCATTTTTAATGAAACTGTTGATTACCTCACACATTCTACATGAGGTAAGTACTCTAAAGTGAGCCATTGAAGGAATTTGTATAACAATCAGCTTTAGTTACCATTTGCTCAGCAATTTCAAGAAGGTGGAAACAGAGAACAAAAGAATTAATTAAATAAAAGATCCTATGGCAAGTCTTTAAAACACAGTATCTCACAAAGATTACCATACATACCACAATATTTCCAGATTACATACAGTTCCTTGCACTGCCAAAAAAATGAAAGAAACAGCACTACATTTCAGCATTGCATTAAATACAAATACAAAGTTCATTTGGCCCATTGTAGTCTTCACACAGCTTCAGGTCCACAGCAATAGTTAAAAATAAGTGAAACAGACTTTTTTTTTTTTTGTAAGAGTTGGAAGGGACCTCAAAGATCATCTAGTTCCAACCCCTCTGCCATGAGTAGGCTCATCTTCCACTAGACCAGGTTGCTCAGAGCTCCATCCAAACTGGCCTTGAACACTGCCAGGGAGGGGGCAGCCACAGCTTCTCTGGGCGACCTGTGCCAGGGCCTCACCACCCTCA
>Ga0181612_118992_pt1 | contig 16367 bp, 9 predicted proteins | sample HoacroProtozoa21_FD_119630 | JGI IMG/M metagenome (GOLD analysis project Ga0181612, IMG submission 119630) | Hoatzin crop microbial communities from Cojedes, Venezuel. Combined Assembly of Gp0051906, Gp0051904, Gp0051908
AGACTCAGCGCCACTGATGACAACCCTCTGAGTTCTGCCATTCAGCCAGTTCTCAATCCACTTCACCGACCACTCATCCAGCCCACACTTCCTGAGCTTCCCTGCACGGCGGGGGCAGCGGTCGGCAGGACCCCCCAGACACCCTGCCCGCTGTGAGGACCGCCGTGTGCCTAGCTGCCTGCGTGCCGATCCAGCTCCACGGCACCTGGGTCTGATACAACCCCTGTGAGGTCTTTGCCCTGGGTTCCCACGGGAGCAAGGAGGGGGCTTGGCTACGTGGCTGGAGCTGTGTGTGTGTGTAAGCAGCCCGCTGGCTGGTCTCTCAGTGCCCTTGAGAAATAATCCAAACTCATTGATTTGTTTCCCTGCCATATGATTCTGTCCCTGCTCCAGGGTCATCTCTGACTCCGTTGCCACATCGCGAGGGTTTGCAGGCACCTCTGGGCAGTCTCGCTGAGGTGCTGGCAATGGGGTGTGCTGTGGGCTTCCCTGCTCCCGAACCTGTCTTTTTGCCAGGGTATCTCCTCTCAGCGCTGCCTCTGCGGGGCAGACTGACCCTGGAGACACCTGCCTTCAAAGGACTTCAGGGTGGGCCTGTCACAACCTTTCTCCACAGGTGCTGGGTGAACTTAAACTTTTCTTCAGAAAAAAAACTCTAGAAACTGAAAACAGGAAATCAGGTTTTTCCCATAGGTTTTCCTACCAAAGGCTTGCCATCAACTGTGGTCGGCATCCAAAAAGCTGATCCGACTCAGCTACTTCAGCCGCTCTGTTTCAGAGCACCTCGTGTCCCTCCAGTGACGAGTGCCCCAAAGGCCCCTGCCAGCATCGCGCTGCCGGGCTGAGAACCATTTGCCGGCGTGCAAACACCCCACCTGCCAAACCATCAACCCATCTGCTCTGCCATCGGCCCGCCGCAGCCCTGCACTGTGCGGCCATCTCCCGGGCAAGCCATGGTCCTATGCTGAAAGAGAGGGATTGCATCATTTTTTAAATCAAGAGAGAGACACTTCTGCATTTGTGCAGAATGCAGAATGATTTGTGCATTTCTGCAACGTGCTCCAGAGCCCGTAGGTTGACTGGAACGTATTCTGGCCAGGCACTGACAGGATGAACAGTAAATGCTGCTGACACAGGTAGCTATGGGGGCCGGCCCTGAAGTGACGAAACACCGATGCCCTCCAAACAACATCTGTGCTATGAGATTCCCCCTACCTGCAGCCGCTGAGATCCTGCCGCTCTGGGACATTGTATTTTCCAATACTCCCTGAGCAGCTTGGTCTCTGAGTAGGCAGACCCCATGCACACACACACCCACCCACACTCCCAGTCCTGCTGTGCTCATCAGTAGCAGAAGAGGAGTGATGATCTAGGTCTCCAGGAGGAGCCCCATGGACTAGGGATGGCCACACGGTCAGGATGTGAGTGGTTCTGCGGGACTGGGACTGTTTATCTATGGTAGCAAAGCAGAAAACAGGAGAAAGAGAGAGATGGAGGGTGAAGCACGGGGCAGAGCTCCTAGGAAAATGTGCTGTGGACAGCTTGCTTGGGCTCCTCAGAGACTCCTGCTGGCTGCTTGGACCTCCTCACCATGAGACCCAGGGATGATTTGTTGTCACATGCACCGAGCACCCTGTTTTCTTTCTAGGAAAAGAGCTGGTATATTTAGGAGAGATTACATTCATTCTTGAGCTTATCTGCAAGTGCTAGGCTTATTCTCTGGGCTTTAAGGTTTATTTAGAATAAATAAGGTTTATATGTTTGATTGGTGAAGGATACAATGTATATATTATAATTATGTAATTAATACCCTAATCTCTGTGATGAGCTTTCCTGGCATAACCCAGTACAGTTATTCAAAAGCTTCTTTTTAATCTCTCGGGAAACATAATTTTCAAAAGAAAAATACGATTCCTCCTGCTATCTCTATTCAAACCATTTCATTCACAGATTCCTGTTAGACTGGCTGGAGCAGTTGTTAAATCCACTGTGGACATATAATTCAAATATAGAAGTAAGATCACACTGCCATTACTAAATGTACTCCTTTCATGACAGTTCTGCGGGGGTCCTGCCTCCACCCAGCTCTGTAAATCACTGATATATCCCCTTATAAATACCTGTGTGTGAATTAACTTTCAAAAGTCTGTTTTACACCACTTACACAGTCAATAATTTTCTAGTCCAACACACACCCCAAAAGAAGAGAGTGATAGCAGAGCCTCAGAACATATTACCCTTCACTACCACTCCAGCACTGTTTGTTCATAGAAACCCTGATTAGTAAGTTAGCATCACAACTGCACGCATCATTGCCTTTGTAGCCATCCATCACCATGAATACAAATGCTGCATGTAGTCATTCTCATGTGAAAATGCCCAGTTTGCCTCCAAAATGGGCTCTGACTAACTGGTTACTTTAATTAGGCACTGAGCTGTTCGAGCTATTCGTTGCGCAAATAGTTTTTTTCTCATAGGCAAGCCCATTATGTAAAAAAGTCAGCCTTAAGGAGTGTGAGGACACAGTTCATATACAAATCAATGTAACCTTTCACTAAAGCATAAATCAGATCAGCTCTGACATATATGAAAATATTTGGGGAATGCTTAACGACATTTTTGTGTTCTTGTAAATGATTTGCTTTCTGCTGATTTTAGAGGCAGGAACACGGAAAGCTCAGCTTACACCAGGAAATATCAGCAACCGAAACCACCCGTTTTCTCGTGATAGTTTCGCAGATCTTCAGCTTACATACCTGCCAACGAACCCCCCCACATTTCAAACAAAAAACCCAACCCAACCTTTTTGGATGCTTATCTGATCTGAGAGAGTTGCTAAGCTCTTTGAGGTTCACCAAAAGGTGATTTCTAACTATTTTTCAAAATCATGACACCTAATCCCACTGAGACATTTTCCCCCTTCAGAATATAATGCAAACATCAGTCTGCATCAGATAAAACCTCTACACTTCTTGCTGTGTAGAAGTTATTATCCCATTCACCACCAAACACTGATTTTTGCTCCTGCATGCATGTCCTTTGAGTTTCTTTCTCATGCTAAAACTTCCATTTTGGAATGCAGTCTGCCAAGTAAATCCGCTAGGGCTGGATCTTTGGGTTAAAATGAGAATAGCATGAGGCAAGGAAAAGAAAAGTTCCTGCATGCACTTATTTTGCGGGAAAAGTAGAGCATTGCTCCTGGCTGACAGTCAAAGGGCTGGGTGCTGGGACAAACCCACAGCAAGCAGGTGAAGAGGTGACCAGTGGGAAGCTGAATAACATTAGCTTTCTAGGCCTGGTACAGAATATGGGACACTTAGGAAAAATAGGGATGGTTGGACTAGTAAGATGTGTGATCTTTCAGGACTCACTGCAAGGTGAAATATTTTACATCTACATTAGTTTATTAGACTATTCAGCTAGGAATTGCAGAAATGGGAAGAAATACGTGCGGCCTGGAACCTTTGCTTTTCAGTGCTGGCTGAGTGAGGCCACAAACATACCGCTCTTCAAGGGGGGAGAGCTGAGAGGTCAGTGGGCAGGTAGGAAGGTATTTAGAAGCAGATGGCTGCCTGGATAACAGCTGCTCCCCTGACTCTGCAAATGTCAGGCACAGCCCACCGCTATCAAAATCAAGTGGTGTTTGTTCTCTTAACTACAGAGAAGAAACAACATTTGCCCAACACTGAAGAACAGTTACTATGTCTTTGGAGTCTTGAGCATTTATCAGCAAGCTTGGAAATCATATAAACCCTATCTCCTTTTTTGTGTTTTTGGAAAACAGATAACTTTGCCCTCTGAAGACACTGATATCTTTATGGGGCAGATGAAGTGGGCTCGGTGCCTGCTCTTCTTCAGGCGCTCACATTCCTGCTCTGTGGAATTTCGCTGGGATTTGGGCTGTTACCGTGGCCTGGGACCTGCTCCCCACAGAGCTGCCGCCCCTGTACCATGGGAGCAGTAACCGATCAGTTACCTTGGATTATTTATTAATTACATGCCATAACAACCTTAACATATTCTGGCTTGTTCCAGGCACTCTGGATGACACATTTGGTCAGATTTAGATGGTGAACCCACGGGTTCCCCTTCTCTGATGGAAAACTGTAGACCTGTTCTCTGCAATAAGTCAGCTGTTACTTCCAGATATTTGGCTACCTATAGCATCCTTTCAGGAAGTAAACAAGTTGGTAGGCAGTATTTAGTATGTGAAAGGTCCTCTCCTAGCCTGAAGCTTTGTTTTACAACATAAAATAATGAATTCCAGCCTTGACTTTAAAATCCAGATTGAGATGAGCAAGCACATGGATTTATCAAGTTTCCCTGGGTGCAGCCCTAACCCTCCTGCAGCAGGGCTATGCACAGCTGGGGGTCATCCGAAGGATCTTTCTTGCCAGAAGAGTGTTGTCTTGATTTCTGTCACATGTGGAGAGATAGCAACCTCGTCTTGACAGGGTTTAACCTTAGCTCTGTCAGAAGCTGCATCCCCTACATTGCTCTGCACCGCTCCACCACTCGGCTTTGGAGGGAAAAGCCTGCTAGGCAGATTGGAAGTTACAGCTAAGTGAAGCAGGAAAGGCAGTAGTTGTTAGATGATGTTGTCAGGAAAACAGTTTTCTAGTGAATTAGGGCTCAGGAACTTGGCAAACTGCCTGAAAGCAAAAGCTCACTCTTGCTCTGTCTGCTTGTGCCGCTGCAGAGGGCCAGGTCCCCTCCTTGCAGGGCTAACGTTGAGGCCTTTCGCAACCTTACTTATTTGGATTGAACCTGCAACACGGACCCCAGAAGCAGAGTGAGATGTTTTTCCAGAGGTGGAAACTCTCATTTATCCAGTGCACGTTTTGCTGCTCCCTGATGTGAGGGACACTATAGAATGAAAAAATAGCTAGATGTAAAAAATAGGTTGAATTTATTTACTCAAATATTTACTCAAAATGTAAGCCAGCAACTTTCACACCTTTCAAATATACTGCCTTATATTTTGATTATTTAATCTCCTGATGTCAGGAATCCTGGAAAAAATCTTACTCAAATCCCTCAATATTTTACGCTTGCATAGGACGAACTGACTTCTTTGCCCTAGTAGAAAACAACCAAGCTCAAACTCTGTGAAACTATAGGGGGTTCAAGCCAGGGGAATATACATCCCTGTGGCTTCATGGAAGACACAATACTTCAGTAAGATCCCAATGCTGTGCATCCTACTCTCTCCATTCACACTGACACCGTTGAGTGAAGTGCCTGTGAAGCTCGTGGCATGGCTTCCCAGACAAGCAGCATGGCCTCTTCACATCGAGCGTGGGGCGCTGAACCCGCTGAAGCCAAGAGGAGGTTAACTCAGATCATAGCTGTTCCCCTGACCATGTATTACAGGCTGCTGGATTTTGTTTTAGCGATGAGTACAGCCAAAAGTGAATAGAGGCACGTTGACCTCATAGTTGTGAATACAGATTGAGCGTCCAAGACAATTAAAAGCAGAAAATACATGCCATCTCCAAACTCCTGGCAAATCAGTGCTAGAAGTTACCGCTGCCCCATCCGACTGAAAAGACGTTAACACCGACTGGAGAGGAGGTTGGAAGGCAGCCATCCTCGACGGATTGCTTATGAGCACTGACTAGAGTCAAACTGACTTCAGTCGGAGATATACACAAGCCTCGTAATCTAATAGTAGAGTTTACTTTACGAGAGTGCCACACCAAAGATAGTAAAATGCAGTTTTAGCTAACAAATCTACATGGTTCTACAGCCATCATGGAACATGTCAGCACTGCAGAGTGCCTGGAGCAGATTTACAGTTTTCAGTTTACTGCTGAAGAGTTACTGTTAAATCCATTGTTATAGAGTTACTGCAATTAAAAGTTCCAGTCACACTTATCATTGTTAAACAGAGTTAATAAAATCCAATAAATTCTGAGACGTTATGTTTTCCTGTGCTGTTATATATCTGAAACTTTTTCTTGCTGTACTTTTGACTTATGTTAGGATAGATTTTGCAAGTAAATTGGCTGTTGTAAGCTGCTTTTCCTCTAATTTTCTTGGATCTGCAAAATTCCTTATAGTTTTTCATTATTATAGTAAGAGATATAGCAAGGCAATACTTAGAAGTTTTCCCTCGTGCATGCAACAGGTGAACACAAGCTAAGTACTGTATCTCTTAAGAGTCACCTTCCAACTTTCTGTGTTTCATGTTTCATAAATTACAAAGAATAATAGTTAATTTTGTTGTTGAGGGGTGGACTTTTGGTGTTTTCTCTCATGTAAGCAATGTGGCTACAGGTGGCTACAGATACAAATCCTACTTCTTATCACCTGTATTCATGTGGTCAGAAACTTATTAAGGTACACGGATGGGGCAAAGCATCTAGACAGCGGGACAGAAGAATTTTACCCAGCATATTTCCTAGCACTTTGTGAAGTAGCCTCGGCAGCCTTGCAGCGAGCACATACAGGATCCCACTTCCACTGACAAAGTTATGGATCTGTTTTTTAAATGCTGCAGGGTTAATCTTAGTCTCAAATACCACTAACATACAAAGCTCCTGGTGCCAAGTCAGTATGTTACGATATATATATTGCAAATGGTATTTATTGAGACATAATATCCACACAAATACAATTCCTCTCGTAGAAGCACAGATACTATAAAAATCCAAGCACGTCTATGGGGAAAACAAATAACAGAAAACTCATTTTCAAGAGAAAGCAACTTCACTATAAGTAAATTGCAATTTGCACCTTGCAATTCATTGCAACAACTGCGACTGTGGCACTCTGTACTACAAAAGAGAGGTTCACTATCTTTGAGATCGTGTGACGGGTGAAGTATACAGACAGAGGAAATAAGAAAAACAACGTGCATGATCTGGAATTGAGATTACTGAATGGAGGGGTGTGTACAGGACTGAGAACTAACATCGCTCTGAAAGCTTTGGGAGGCTTAGTGCTGCACAAGCTTGAAACCTCTGCATTAAAAAGGCAGATCAGAAACTTTTTAGCAGGCTGAACACTTTCATTCATCCTTGATTGCACTTCTTCCCACGCACAAGCAAGAGACAAAGCTTTACGCCAGGTGGGGTGCACCTTGGCTGAAGTTCTGGCCATACTTTTCCCCAGCGGTATCGCTTAACCCACAGCTTCGTCGGGTTTCGCTTATCAAGTACAGCAGCTGGGAACATTATGTCTTTATAATCAGAATGTCCAGTTTCTGTATCAAAGGACGCAAAACACACACGCCCACATTTCTTTGCAATTTTAAAAGCCTGTCGCGTACTGCAAACTTGTGCAATCTGCATCAGAGATTAAAAAAAGAGAAAGAGAGAGAGAGGAGTTTGTTTTAAAAAAAAAAACCAAACTTACCAAAAATAACTGAAGTTCTCTAAAGTTGCCCTGAAGTTGAAATAGCCCCGAACACCAGTGCAGTGCTTGCCTTAAACTCTCTCTCTTTCTCACTCCCCCTCTCTCTCCAGCAATTGGAAGGAGGGCTGTGCAGAAAAATTCAGCAAACAATTTTCCTTCTATGTCGACCGGGGCGTTCCTCTACGGGCAGAAAGGGGATGGCTGAGCCTGGGTGAGGCTTGTTGCTATCCCCAAGCCAAAGAGCGCTGTCGCAGATTACACAGCCTGTGAAACCCAATCCCTTTCTCTGCTAAAGCAACAGCTGTACGGCTTCAGCTGAGGCAGGAGCCGGGAACAGACCCTGGGCTTGCTGCTGCTCAGGTTTTCCATGCTGGGGGACGCAGAGGAACGGGCATACACGGGTCTCTGTAAGCCCCGTGTCTTCTCCCCCCTTACTGCCTACAGCTACAGGCACGAGCGTGCACAGGGTGGAGGTACGGGGCAATTTCCTCAGGACTGAAAGTATATGGGATGTGGGCGCCCGCGCAAAACAAACATCTCTTTTCCTGAAATTCATTCCCAGCCTTGCTTCAGGACATCAGTGGGTAATTAACATTATATGTACTAGTAAATTCTCATGCAAGCATGCACACACACAGGATGCAGTCTGTCACAACAGCGTGGTTCAAACGGGTTTCCAGGCTGCTCTAGAGTCCTCTTTAAGTTCATTTTTCCTCAATATTTTCAGTCAGCTGTTGAATTCTTTCCAAAAAACACCTGAACACTGAGCTTGCGCCAAATGAAGTGTTATCATGATTAGCAGCGTTGGAGTGCTGGTGTGCTTAGTGCTGCCTTTGCAGTGTGTCCAGATACTAACACATGAAGGAAGCTGCTTAGCACCAGCAGAAATGGATTTATTGAAATTCCCAGCCCCTCTCACCTGTTTCTATTTCTCCACCCCTTGCAAAGGAAAGAAATCTGGAACACAGTTGATTCCTCTCTCTGAGGAATGCCTCTGATCCTCTGATTCCTCCTCCCTGAAGCTTTATAAAATCACAGCAATGGGTTTCAGCTGGGGCTTCCTTGTTCCACAGAGTATTTGGCTGCTCGTTTGCATGCTGTCAGATAGGTGTGGGGTGAGAGAGGGTGCAAAATGCAAGCAACACACCAGCAGCCCTAGAAGTGTCCTGCCGTCGCTCCGGCTGCTTTGCCATCACACCAGAGCAGAACGTGAGCAGGTAAAAAACACACTAGCTGAAGGAAAAACCCCTGTGTTTGCAGAGCAGCTTCATTTCATGCCAGGGTGGATGTCGTGCTGGGGACTTATATGCTGTTGGTTCTGAATACATTTCAGTATCTGAAATCGGCAGATGTTGGATTTCTGGACCTAGCGTTGGAATGGGCACACACCATTTCTACATATGGCATGCGGAAATTTGACAATGAAACAGCCTGTAGCTCTGCTTCCATCCTCTGTGGATACCTAACACAGACATTTGGGAAAACTGGGTCTTAACAGAACTCAGTATTTATGTTAAAGCCAATTCTGTAATGACTTTTGTCTAATTAATACATATTATTGTATCTAATTATATAATATATAATAATTAGATAAGATCACCTTTATAGCATAATTAAGAAATACTATATGTAATTTTATCTAATTAATATACACAGTTTGTCTGCATATGAACTGTATAGTGGCTACAAAATGTGTATTTATAGTATATGATTATATTGTGCATACTTGCATATATTATAAATAATATGTAATGTATAATTACATACTATATATGTAGTCATGTATAATGCTATGTGAGGCATTACGCAGTTCATACACAACCTCTGTTGTCTTGTGAGTGGGGCACCCGCATCAAGAAGGAAAAAATACGTTGGCTGTAGCCAGTGCAGGGAGGTATGGCAGCAAAGGAGGGAGACGAGGTGTTGGGACTGTGTCAGCACAGGGGATGTGACTCTTCATGGTGACAAAGCCTGCTACAGCTGCCTCAAGGATGGATGCGACCAGCAGCAATAAAGGTGCCCTGAGATGTAGTCAGCATCAGGAAAGGCAGTAAACTGTGATGGCTGGGAAGGGGAGCAGGACCTCTCTAATAGTTTGTGAGTTTTTGCCTTGCTCTGCTGCCGTCCCCGTTTCTACGCTCAGTCCTTGGGACTGTATTGCCAGCCAGCCTCTCTGAACCACCTTTCGACATCGTCCTGACAAACAACGTATATTTTTAGAAACAGACGTGCAAAACAAGAAGCCCAACCCGACAGCGTGGTTTGATGCAGAGACAGCTCATTTGGATGCAGAAACCTGGCTGCTACCTCCAGAGCCGGTGGTGCAAGCAGCAGCTCTTCAGCAGGGTTCAGACCACGGTGCAACAGCAGCAGTGTGCTCGATCCCCATTCAATGTTCTATTTCAACTGCTTTTGCTGAATGTATTTATGGGCATTGTTTGGAATTTTTAAGAATTTTCAAAGCCCACATGAGACAAAAACCCTGGCTAAGTTGAGAGAAGCCAACCATTTTTCCATAAACCTGGAAGAGATGACTATATTCTTTTTCAAGTTATTGGGAAATCTACATTCGTTGTCGCTGGCTTTTTTCCAATTTTATCTTGAAACCAAACATGTAAGACCTAATGCCTGAGCAGTGCCCTGCTGCTGTAACTCCAGTGAACGGAACTCCTGTGTTGGAGATTTACCCCCACACAAGTTCCAGCCGAAAATCTTCCCTGTTGTCAGCCACTATGGCGGAGTTCTGTGACTATCAAATTATTTTAACACTATTTGACTGACGGGAATGCACAATGCTCACTTGGTTTATTTTTAAATATTTATCAAATCAACTGCTTGTCTACTGAGCTATTAAAAAAATGTTACTAAGCAGATGATATCCCACTCTCCAAATGATTCCAGAACAACAGAGATGACTTATTCAGTGGGTATACTCCGAATAGCCTTTGTGTTCAGTCTTCTTGACAGACATCTGTATATCAAAAGAGAAACTCTATGAATTATGCTGAGGCAATATTGAAAGTTCCTCTCTGCTCTATTGCCTTGCCAGGGAGTAAGATTGCATCTCACATTTCTCTATCCCACTTCTAACCCTGTTTCCCAACACCCTATATTACAACTTTGTTTTCTTTACTCAGTTCACAGGTAAGGCTGAGAACTCACAATCGAATGACACAAGCTTCCTTTTATTAGTGTTCACATCCTGACCTATAAATGGGCTGATCTTAAGTGTGCTGTTTTGCTAGTAATTGAGAAATGAGATGAAAAACAATAGGAATTCTTGTGTATTTTCTTCAGTCCAAAGAGAGGGAGACAAACTGTCCACTGAGCTTATAGAAAAGCATATTCTGAAGCAGCAATTCCTGTCTTTTATTGTGAAGCATGCAAGGGTGATCATCTCTATTCTTCTCCCTTTTTAGCAGTTATGAATTTTTAGACATTTTGGGGAAAAATAGGAGGCCACAAACTTCCACATCTAGACAAGACTGGGTAGCAGAGAAGACCAGTTACAGAAAGAGAACTTCTTAAAACGATTCAGAAAGGAGTTAAAAAATTGAGGACCTCCAGGTTAAAAAGAAATGGGCTGCCAAGAGAAGGAACCACAGAAGAAAGAAAAAGGAAGGGAAAGCCAAGATCAGTGTGAACAGAAGTTGTAGAGGAGTAGATGGAACTGCATGTCGGACTAGCAACGAGAGGAACGAATAGATGACAGTGGAGGAATCTGGCCACCAACTCTCAAACCAAGGCCAGATGAAGATAAAAATAACATTAATCATTAATTTACAGACATCTCCTATGCTTTGTCTCTCACAACTCTACATTTTTTAAGACATAGAAATGTATGTTTTTTATGATCATTTAGTTTAAGCTAAAAAGGTATGTCAGGCAGGCACACCAACTTCCTTTGAATTTCTTCTCTTCTGCAATATGTAAACCATTAATTTGATTGATTTGCGTCAACATTTTTTTGCATAGAACTCTTCCAGCTGCAGGTAGGCATATAACCTCATAAACAGAAAGCAAGCCAGCTATGGAAATGAGATTTCATCACTGCCTCTTTCAAGAAGCCTCAGCGCTGCACAAAGAGACTTCATTCTGAAGTTAGTCAATTCAGATGCATTCTCCCCCAAAAAAGAGAATGGGTGTCATTCACGTGTGTTGTAACTTAACTGGAATCTGTCCTCCAAACAGATTAGTCTCATGTTCTTTATAACCTTTTCATCTGAGAATTTACTCGAAACAGTCTCCAGTGTCTGCCTCCTCTGGGTAGGTTCTATCAACACTACCTGCATGCTGCACTGACTGCAAGCTGCAACTGGTAGTATTTCATGTAGTAATAGGTTTCTTCTTTGTGAAGATAAACAAATGTCAACTCCACAGTATACAGGGATGGAGTAGTAAAAGCCAAACTCAAGGGAAAACAGCCCAGACAAACCCAGGGAAGAGTCACAAATATTCTCTTCTGGGATTCCTAAATACATATTTTTGCACTTTAGTGGTTAATATTCTTCCTGATGAAAAAAAAAAGAAGCTAAAAATGCTGATCAGCAACCAGCATAAATAAAAAACCCCACCAACAACAGAGAAAGCATTATTTAGAAATGAAACAAAATGAGACATTTCCAAGACCAATCCTTTCACTAACAGGAGGAGAACAAAAAGGAAACTAATTCACTCTGGACAGTTTTTTTTACTTTGTCCTAGGGCATATGCTCCATCTCCCTTTGTCCTTCAAACGCGTTTCCACTGGCCCTGACAGTGCTGGCATTGACCTTCTGCAGCCAAAATAGCCCGGACAGAATGAACCAGAAAAAAGGAGCCAGCCAGACCAAGGGGCAACGCAGCCATGGCCACAGACCCGGGGGAAAACTGCTATAATTAGCAAGGGCTGTACAGGAATTGCAGAACACCATGATTCTCGTGGAGCAGCTGCCTTCCTGCCCCGTCAGCTGTGTATTAGTTCATTTGGTGCAGAGCAGAGTGGAGCCACCACCTGCAGAACTCCTCGCACACCCTGGCCTGATGGGTCACCTAACCATCAATATCCTCCTCTTTTGCTGGTAGAGATCCACCTCTGGACTGTGTGCTGTGGAGGGCTTTAATTTAAAGTTAGTACTTACTCCACATTCCTCCCCTACCACCTCATTCCATACCACCTCATTTCATTCTCTCTGCTGTTTCTGACTCCCCGCTCAACTGGAGTTCAGAGCTGGCTGACCCTGGATCTTTATTATTTTACTCTTTCAAAACCTATGATACTGGGTAGAAAGCAGAACCAGGCTCCTCCTAGGTGGTAATACTTAAGCATCTGAAAACTTAATGATTTGAACCAAATTAATTCTCTTTCTGCAATGTCATTATGTTGCCTTAAGCCCTTTTCTTGCCACAATTTTGGTACTTCTAGTTATCACCAAGTCAGTAATTTTTCTTCAGTTTGGAAATCCAGGAATAAAACCCCTAAAGCCTCCAAACTGTGAATACAACACTCACAAGCTCTGTAATTTCGACTGACCGTCTAGTGAGTTGGGTATTTCTGAAGAGAACAGTACTTTTAAGAATCTTTGTGGGACATTTGTTGTATTTCATCAACTTTATCAAATTGAAAGTTAAAGGATGTTGCCACTGATGTTTCCAGATTTCAGATATAAAGCAGATACCGATAAAAGGCAAGTATAAACGTTTCATGTAGTAGCTCAGATGCCATTGGAAAAAGCAAAAGTTTTCAGTTGTTATAACAAAACACATTTTGGTTGCTTCAGTAGGATTTTTTTTTGCTCTTTTCCTTTCAACCAGTCACTGTATGGAGGGGTATAAATTCTTGATTTTTGTGGGGTTTGTATGGTCAGGGCTTATGACAAAGTCTATTTCCAGCTGTGGAAATTATTTTCAGTGAAAAATGTTCTCTCTTTGTTTTTTTCGTCAAAGCCTTAAAACCACTTCTTAAACAAAAATCTTAAAAAAGTATTGAGAGACGATCTCACTATGTGCCCTGGGGTTTCCATGGCATTTAGTGAACCACCAGTGATGAGTACATTTGTTGAAGTGGAGCAGATAAGGGAGTAACTGGGAACGGCACTGAAATAACCCCTTTCTTCAGGCTCCGGAGTCCCAATGAAACCCACCCTCGGTGATGGAAGGGCTGTAAATATTCACACGGTACCCGGCTGTACCCATGCAGTCTCACTCAGGAAAGGGCTGTTTGCCGGTGGTGGCTCTGGGCATGAGGGTACATTTCTTACAGTTACTTCATTTTGAGATTGTTTTAACCTTGGCTCTTGCATGCATCTTGAATTCCACCTGTTCCTGGATTACTTGCAGCCAATACTGTGCCCTGCTCTGTGGGCAGGAGCTGGCAGATGCTGCCGCCAAGCACAAGCAAGAAGCCCAGGTGAATGGGAAAAACAGGAGGAACTCTCTGAAACTGGGAACAAGCAAGCACCAGCTCCTGTCTTGCTAATAAAATAAACCGTCTACCTCCAGATCATGAACTGTCACCCTGCTTTGCCCCTCCATTGCAGGCATGAAGGGAGTCTGGGGATTAAACGAGGGTATTTCACGCACACTGGGCTTTGCTGTGTGCCCATGGCTGGCACACACCACCACGGAAAAACAGGGTCAGCGCTGCCGCGGTGCCTGCGACTCGGTGTGCATCTTCAGGGCGTGTGGGCTGGGACAGAGGAAGGACTCAGGAGATGACAATGGAGCTCACTGTTTGCCGTGGGAGGTCAGCAACACAGAATGGTTTATTTCCTAATGAAGTGAGTCACCTGATCAGTATCAAGTATCTGTTAAGTCAAGTGATGGGGTGGATCCAAAGGTTAGAGGATCTTGGTTTAAATATACCATTCACCACTCTGGACTGGCTTGCACTGTGTAAACAACATCCGAGAGAGATGGAAATATATTTGGTTAATTCCATCTGGGGCTGTGAGGTCTCCTGCTTCCTTACAGAGCTGAGATTGATTTTCCAATGACACAAAATTCACCTCAAAGCCCTACATCCCATTATATATAAGCCTTCCCTTGGAAAAGCAAAAGCCAGAAGTACAGGGTAAATAAAATCGGATAATCTGCACAGTCATCTGACTTCTGCACTTCTCCAGCTTACTCGGCTGAACTGGTTCGCTGGTGTCTCAAAAAGGAAACCTGTGGGAAACGGCAGCCAAGAGGGAGTAAGAAAAAGACTGCTCCTTCCACAAGGTGTTTGTGGTGCAACATTGGCTTCATCCTGTGCAGTTCTCAGCATCCCCAAAGTTTCAATGAAATCTTTGGGCATTAAGGGTCTTGGCACGTGCACCCTAGCATCTCAGTGCTTTGCATATTCAGGGCCTTATCATCCCATGTTTGCTGTCACTGAAATCAGCTGGAGTTTTGCCCTCGACTTAATGGGAGCAAGGTTGAGCCCTTGAATGCTCCTCTGAGCAGGAGAGGGAACAACAGGAACCACCCTCAGTCAGGGGTGAGAAACAGTTCGCATTGCCTTTTAGCAGGCCAGAGCCAGAGAAGAGTGAAAGGTTACTGATGGGTAGCACTGAAGCTGCCCAACTCCTCGATACACATCCAGAAGCCGAATCTAAACTGTATTTGATGCTGCTGGCAGAGAAAGTCAGCTCGATCAGTACGAACAGGATTTCTGTGGGTTCTGACGAAGCACTCAGTGGCAAGGTAGCAATTGCATGCAAAGTGGAGAGAAGGAAGGAGCCCTGGACCAGTGACGTATTGAAAAAGAACCTTCCCCACCCCTGTGCTCATGTCTTTGAGTTCAGCTGCCAGCCACTTGGTTGAACGAACAAACCCAATGTGTAGTGGTTAATTCATCCTAATTTGATAATGATGCTAACGGTACTCAAAGTTGCTGTTCATTCTTGCACAGCATACGGTGCTGTGTTAGTTCTGGCTTGCATTTACCCATAGATAGGAATCAATGAAATGAAAGCAAATAATTCATGTTTTTAAGAGTAGACATTAGATATGTTGTGGAGTTCTGACAGCAGAATTGCTCTCAGTTTCTGGTGCAAACCCCATGAACGCAGGCTGAGAAGAAAGGCTGCAGAGACCGAAATGGCCAGGGATTCTGGAGCAGAGAAGAGCACTTTAGCTGGGAGCACAACGAACAGAACACTGTCAGCAGCGAGTCCTATTCTTCCATTACCTGTTATCTCACACGAGTGCTTGTGTTTTCAGTCTTTCTTAGCTTGTAAAGAAAAATATTTCTTTTTTTTTTTTTCCTAAAAAAAGGGGGGTTTTGGAAGTATTTGGGGAGTAGGAGGGGAACTGAATTTTAAAGATTTTTTTCCGCAATGTTCATTAAAGTATTTGGAAAGCTAAATCAAGAAGTATTGATGGTTCTGCCTTTTATTTATCTTTTTTTTTCCAATAAGAAGTTATCTTATATTATGTTATTAATGAAAAGAATCCCAAGAAGTACCTAGGTTGACTAGTGAAAAGACCTAACAGCAAAAAAGGAGAGGGGATGTAGCTTTGTTGTTTTCTACCTCATGCTTGGTCAGCTTAATTATATATTAGCTTTGTTTAAATGCTTTTCTTTTTAAAAAAGGGGAAAAGTGTCCTTAGAAGTTTCTTATTTAAAATGAATATTCCAATGTATAAATGGGTAAGACACAAGTTACTGGGGAATTTTTTAAATGTATTTTTTAGCTGTAGCTAAAATATTGTTTAAGGAACTAAAATGGATAACTGTGGTGCTCCTTTACGGCAACGCTTACACCATCCTTCTCACTCACATGGTCCTGAGCCAGCTCCGCGCCCCATAGGCAGTTGCAGGATGCTGCACGGACCAGGGAGACCCGTGGGCCGACTCCAAGCCTGTGCTTCTGAGTAATGGAAGTGACTCAGGCAACCAACGCATGTGACAGCTCACAAGCAGCTCTGTGAAGGCTTCCCCTTACACACTGAATAGACACGATTCATCACCTTCTCTGCTGGCTGTATCCTACGTATAGAGAGACTCAGAATCATAGAATCATAGAATCATTAAGGTTGGAAAA
>Ga0181612_138773_pt1 | contig 16367 bp, 13 predicted proteins | sample HoacroProtozoa21_FD_119630 | JGI IMG/M metagenome (GOLD analysis project Ga0181612, IMG submission 119630) | Hoatzin crop microbial communities from Cojedes, Venezuel. Combined Assembly of Gp0051906, Gp0051904, Gp0051908
ATGGAGAAAACGGTTTATTTATTTAGGATGAAACTTTAGGTTTGGCAGTTTTCCTTTAGTTTTTGGCAACCTTTCCTTATTAGCAGTGGAAGAAAATTGCCCTACCTTGAATGGACACTTTAATTTTGTTCTTGATTCTGCTACTTTCTTCCTGTGTTACCTTGGGTAACTTGCTAATAAGCATTAGTACATCCAGGTGAGGACAGTAATTTTTATCCTTCAGAGAAAAGGGCAGAAGGGAGCCTGTGTGATTGTACTTTCTTAATGGCAAGGACTATTTTTTCTCTCTACCGCCCCTGATATGTGGAGACACAGTCACACCTGAAAACTTCGTGTGGCTGCAATAGGCAGTAATCTTCCTTTCTCAAAATCTGGGATCACCGATGTTACACAAATACAAAAAAGCTCCCAGACAACACTTCCTAGATGAAATCCAGTAATGATGTGTTTAAAGAGTTCAGAAAAAGAGAGAAGTGAGTTTGCTCTGGAGCTAGTGCAGATGGACACGCTCAAGTGAGCCCAAGGCTTTGGGTCTCCAAGCCAAGTGTTTGCTGGTGAGACCTTGTCAGGCATTTCGGTACTGTCCTGTACAGCCTGCTGGACTTGCAGCGCAGTGGTTTTGAAGCAGCTGTGTGGCTTCACTTTGGGAAACAGTGTACCCTGAATGGGACATGACACCACTGCAGGGAGGTTTGCGCTGTAGCAGGTCTGCACGTCTGCAAAAGAGAGGCTTTATAAAGCTTGGGGTTGTTGCAGGGCAGAAAGTAGTTCTTGACACTTGCAAAATGAGATAATCTTTCTCTTCTTTGCTGTCCTAAAATTCTGGCTTCTCTTTCCTTGAGAAACTGTTTCAATCTACATATCAGGATCCTGTAGCCCCTCCTGACTGTGTCTCATCATCAGCATTGCTCCTGGGCACTCCAGGAATGTCATTGTTCGTGTCTGTGGTGTGCAATGGCACTGTTCACTCCACAGGCAGGATACCCACAGCATGCTAGAGAGACGTGCAGGCACCCAATGAGTCTCTGCTGGCCAGGTAGTCTGAGAGTCAGGTGGGGATGTACTGCTTTTTGGAATGGCAGATCCCTGATGTTGCTCAGTTTCCATCTTCTGGTGCGGTCCTTAAGGCTTTATACCTTCTTATGTTGGTATTTTTTTGTGTGCTTGAGTTAGTGTCATCATCTCAGCAACTTGACTTGCATGTCCCCCTCCTCTTCTTTCCTTGCATGGTATCAGCATACCGACTATTGCAGCTCACCAGCAGTTTTCCAGGAAAGAACAGCCAATTTTGCACAGCTGTAAATGAGCACAGGCAGGCAGCTGAATCTTGGGCTGGAGCTACAGAGCTGTTACTTGTTGTAGTTTTTACATCGGCCAACACAGTTGATCTTGCTAATCTGTGTTGAAGATGCTTATGGTGATTTTTACTAGTGAACTGCTGGACTGCACTTGAATTTCTGGCATTCCCTTCCTTTCCACCTGATAGACAGTAGATTCCTTTGTTAGGGACTGGAAGCTCTATGAATTGATTGTTTGGTTTTTTTTTTTAGCAAAGTACCAAAAACCGTCCCAGGGACACACTGTGCCAGGGCTTTCAGATACTGAAGTAGAAGGTGCCTTTTAAAATGCACACTCATTAGCCTTGATTCAAAATGCTCTGAATCTTGGAAAGTGGCAATGGGAACAGCTTTTTAGCCTGGAGAAGTGTTGGTCCGATCCTGGCTTTGTAGTGTCAGTCTGTGCATGACGTTAGCATCTTTTTTCCCTGCCGCTGAATCTTGAGCAATGACGAAGCTGAGATGGGGAGAATGTAAAAAGCAGGATGGGCTGAGCCCCTCCAAACCTGTGCTGAAGTATTTCTGTTCTTAGTTGGCCTGTTGTTGTGTAAATTCATTAATTCCTATAACAGTTCTATAAGCTTGTGAACAATTATTTCCTTTCAGAATTTGAAACCTCGTGACTCCTTTGTTCCAATCTCTTCCCCATCACCAAGGAAATCCCAGGACTTTTCTCTGGGCACTTTAGAAGGCAGCACTTCTATCTTTACCTGTTTAAAGCAGAAAACTACAAAGAAAACTTTCCCGCTGCAGGGAAAAAAAAAAACACCCTGGCACTGACAATAACAGAGAAGTGAGATTGTGCATGGACGGCAGGCGTTTTCCAGGTGGGACCTCTTTGGGGAATGATCCTATTTCAGTGGGACTGTGCTGAGGCAAAGATGCTCTCTGAGACAGGATTCAAAGAGGAGCAGAAGAGTGAGGGACTGAAGCACTCCTGGATTTACCTGTGGAACCAGCTTCAAGAAGAGAGAAGCTGAGGCAGTGATGTAATAACCATGAGAGATGTTGTAAAACCTTTGATTTAAAGCTGTTCTGCTTGAATGGTACTGCTATCCAGCACCCTCTTTAGGCACTGAAAGTTTTGCCAGGGATAAAGGAAAAAGAGACAAGGGACCCATACAAATCGTACAGCGGTTCTTAGTACATGGAAAACTTTTGGATGCCGTAGTAGCGGCAGCAGAAAGAAACATGAGGTTGGATAACTCTGTGTCTTCTCCCTCTGATCCCTGTTTTTGTGTACTGAGCAAGGGTCTAAGAGCACTGGTGGTTTCTTGTGGTATCTGAAACCCCAGATTTCACTCAGCATCTGTTTTTGATCTGACAGTCCCCTCTGTGGAGAGTTCTCCATTTCACCTCCTGCTCTGCATGTGAAAGAGGTGTCTGTCTGTCTTAAGGGATAAAATCCCATCTTGTAACACTTGCAAAATGCTGATCAAGCTGTGGGACAAAGCACAAGGAACTCAAGCGAGAAGCGACAATCTGCTTTATGCAGCAGGGAAGCATTTGGCAAAGATGCAATTTATAAATGAAAGAGTTGCCAATTTTTTTGTTATAATTTTTTCTGCTGACTTTTTCAGAAACAAAACCTGGGAGATTGTAGGACGGCTCCTCTGTAACAGATTTCTGTAGAAAATGTGGCGTAAAGGTACAAGATATGGTGGGGCAAATTCACAGCTTCTCAAACTTCACTTTATGTTTGTTGTCAAAGTAAAGAAGGCCTGAAGAGAACGTAATTGTAGATCACAGAGCTTTAGTAATTAACAAATCATTCCAATTTCTTGATGGGGCAGAGAGAGCTTGGGGCAGGTCTGTATACAGTTACTCTTGTAAACGAGGACTTTAAAAAAAAAACCAAACCAGTGTAAAATATTATGTGGAAACTTTTACTTTAGCTCTCATTTATGTGAACTCAGCTGGATTATATGAAAGTTGGTCAGAAGATTTTCTCTGAGCTTTTTTTCCTTCAAAGGAAAACTAAGTTGCCATCAAACAGCAGAAAGGTGCCTATAAGGCTACATGATTATTTCTGATTTCATTGGTGGGGAATATGAGAAAAATGCTTGGCTTCAGCTTAGATTTGACCTTGACCAAAAAACGTCAGGTTGTTTAAACTGACTTGCAGCTCGGTGTTGCAATTATCAGGGCACAGCGAGGGCTAGGGGCTCCCCAGGATGACAGGACAAGGCATCGTGGCCACCGGTCCAGGCGAGGAGTGGGGCAGCCCCAGCCTGGGTGCTGGGCACCTCAGTGGGGGTGGGAATGTTGGGCCAAGGACAGGACATCAGCCCGTGAGCGAATGTGGGTGCAGGGTCAGTGGGGCCACGGTCAGGCACAGACATGGCATGACCATACTGGGACTGGAGCTCTGCTTTTCTAATGTATTAAGCTCTGATTGTATCTTCCATTGTTTTGCACAGGGATCAAGTTTCAAATATACTGTTATTTTTATTTTAAATGTATATTTCAATTCACTTCGGAGTCTGTCTCTACAGCTAGTCTTTCTCTCCACGCTCATCTTCCAGATTTAGGGAATATTTGGGGGTCCAGTCTTGCTCAAAAAGTTTTTTTAATTATTCCTAGATAGGCAGTTGCCTTTTTTGCAGGTTGGTTGAATTCTGTTTGATAATTAGTCCCACACCAGATATATAAATGCAATAATCTTCTGACCAATTGGAATTCCCTTGCAATGGCAAAGTAGCTAATTAAAACACATTCATTTTCCAGTGCGCTGTTCGATCTTCACACTTGCTTAGTACACATTGCCTGGCTTTGCGGATTTGCCGTCCAACTGCACACCTCCTTAGGGCCAATGGCAGAGCAAAAATCAGGTCACTTGTTTCTTAAGTTCAGACCCCAAGTTTTGGCACATCACTATTAACTGCAACCCTGAACTTTCGTAAAAGTCTGAATCCTTAGAGCCTGTGGCAAAGACTCATAAATTTGCTCCTTGTAAATAAGGCAATGGAGTGCAGGGTTTGAATATTAAGAAGGGTAAAAACCTGTGTTTGGTATGGGTTTCTGCATTCAGAAAAAGAAAGAGAAATCCTTAATGTGCTTAATCCTCTGTGGCACAGCATGCCACCAGTAAAAAAAGTCTCAAGCAGATCGTGTGCCGTCAGAAGCGAAGGAATAACAGCAAATGAGTTTCAGAGCAGAACTTGTTAAATGAAAATAAGAGGAGAAACCAGATCCTTGGCAAACAAATCCGTGGGAGTTGTTCCTAGTCAAGCTTGCAACGTTTGCTTTTAACCAGCTTTCCTGGTCAAACCTGAGAATTGTCTGGGGCTCTCTCCAAAGCCACCACCCTTCAGAACATCAGACATCATGAAAAAAATACTCATTTTAGCATTTAGCTTTTCTCCTGCTGCTTGCCTTAGCCAGAAAAATTGGCTGTGCTTAAGAAGTTGCTTAAGCATGAAAACAGGTTATCTGCATACCTGTCTTCAAAAGGCAATTCTATGAGAAACAAATTCTCTTCCAGTCCATGGATACTGCACGTTCTCAGCTGGCTGGAAGGTGGGGCTGTTTGCTCGTTTGCGTAGCTTGGGGATAAGCTGACTGAAATGGCAGACCCCTTTCACGTTCCCTTTTCTGAGGGATCATAACGCGAGAGTGAAAAATAAATGCCACGGTGACTGTCAGGAACCAAGCAGCAACTGAGACTTTTGTTTTCTCACTTCCATTCCTAGAGTTCTGTTCAACAAACAGTGCATGGAATTAATTCCTCCCAGCAGTTTCTTTTTTTAATGAATGATAATTTTATATACTAGAGCATTAGCTGTCACCGCATCATTCTGAGCACACGGACTGTGAAATTCCTACAGCACTTGTCACAGGCTGTGCACTCGGAGTTGTCATACTCTGTTCTTAATGGTTCACTATTGTATGAAATAATCTCTTACTAAACTTGACCCACATTATTTTCTCCCCTGCGTATCTCTACTTCCTTATGCAGGGCAGACCTTCTGATGAAGCTGTATACTTTGACGTGTTTATCCACTTTGCACAGCAGATTTAGCTGGTGTAGAATTGTCAAAGGACTTTTCAGTTAGCAGCTCCAGAGGCAGCGCTCACTCCGGGCTACATGAGGGCTGTCTTCACCCTTTTCCCATCCATGCCACAGCTTCACCAAGTCGGCTGAAGCTCTTCGTTATGGCAGTGATGTGTATCTTATTTGAGATAAGACATGCATAATACTAAGCATGTGAGAGAGGCCTGTGAAAACTGCTGGCCTACACACAGCAATTGTTTGCCATGTCAAACACAGTGCCAGCAATGCCATTGATATCAAAGTATTCTTGTTTTTGTTTGTCTTACAATTACTCACTCTTCTTCCTCGTTAATAATTGTCCCATCCCTGGAAACATTCAAGGCCAGGTTGGACGGGGCTCTGAGCAAGCTGGTCTAGTTGAAGATGTCCCTGCTCACTGCAGGGAGGTTGGACTAGATGAGCTTTAAAGGTCCTTTCCAACTAAACCCTTCTATGATTCTGGGTTAGGAGCCCACTTTGCAGTGTCAGAGAAGACCTGATCTAGAGATGTCACAGCCTTGCCCACGTGTCTAGGCACAAGTCCTCAAGCTGGCTATGGGCCCAAAGCTCTTAATTTCTGCAAGGCCAGACCAATACTGGAGAAACAGGACTCCTTGTTTCTTATCATAGCTAGGAAATGGTAAGTAGCAAACACCAAAAGCTGAGTAAAGCAAAGGCAAATTTTTCATATTATTAACAAACATGATAGATGAGTGAGCAAAGCACAAAAGATTTCACCTGAACATGTGTGTTTGTCACAGTTCAAATTTCTATTTGTTAAGAGAAACCAGTTGCTGAAGTAAAGTTAGATAATTCATGCCAGTCAGCACATGGCAAGAGAAAACCTCTTCTGGTGCAGAGAGGTTCGCTCTGCCTGAGAATGATCTATGTTTAACCTGCATCTTTGTCAAAAACTAACAGTGCAGTGTAAACGTTGCTGCTCTTGTCAATTTGAACTGATCTACATCAAAATCCTGGAGAAAACAAGACAAGAGCCACATTTTAGTTCTGTCCCACAAAAATGAAATAAAATAAAACAAAACAAAGCCACTTTTTGGCAGGAAAGATAATGTTTAAGAAGTTTATGAAAAGAGAAGCTATATGCTTAGAAACAAGAGCAGACTACTTCAATTCCCTACCTTCATATGCATCTATAGTATTGAATCCTAAAAGGCAAAAAGCCCAAATATAACGAATGCAGAGAAAAAAACATAATTTGCAAGTGAGGGAGACAGGACTAATAACAAAACTGTCCCTTTTTTTAACATCTACTGTATACTCATGTGCTGTTTTCTTCTCAATTTGATTTTTAACCATACAGACTAAGGTAAAATTGTATTGCAATTTCTCAGTTAAAGCTACGTTTCTATTCAGATTATATGATGCATTAAAGCAAAAGTGACTTGAATTAGGTGTCGTTGTCATACTTTAAATTGATGTATGATGTCTCAAATATGTTTTTGAAGACTGTTACCCACTGAATGTGAATGCTAGAGCAATTACCTGGTTTTACGTTTTTGCAGTTGTATCAAAAACAAAATAGTTGTGTTGCTAGAATGAAGATAAAACAATGAAAACAATTGCACTTCGAGAAGCAAATACTGTCTTCAGTCATATGATATGGAAGTGCTCCATCCTGAAGAATTTCTACTGCCCATTTAAAAAACAAAATTCCTCTGCTTTAAAGTCAGCCCAGTGGCTATTAGAAATGGTCACCGACACAAACTCCATCTTGTTCATGAAAATGTTTTGAACAAAGCATTGATTGCCTGCTGTTTATAAAAAAAAAAAAACAAAACACAAAAACCTGTAAAATATTGGCATCAGTACTATTTGGAGCATGACAATGATATACATATAAATCATAGTTTACTGGGGCAGTGTTTCATACAGTGCAAGAAGACTTTGCTGAAAACGGAATTAATCAACATAGTGTGTTTCCTCTTTCTCACTGATTTGTTTTAATGTAATTTGAACTGGAACAAAACCTGAAGCAAATCTTAAGCCTAGGTAATAATGGGAATCAAGGGACACAAGAAGTCTTTTATGACATGAGGTTAACTACTGTAGAGGCGATAATTAATATACATGTAGACAGAGTTTGAGGAAATCAGGATGGATGAAAGGGCCTCAGTGCAAATCTTTCCATGTAATCTCAACTGTATCTGCATTAATCCTGGAGACAGAAGTCTCTTGCTCCGTTTTGTAGGAAAGAGTCCTACTGGCTTTCACAGGGAGACTCTTTCCCTTCCTACCCATCGTGAGGTGGGTGGAAGAGGCCTTTTACACTGACAGATCTGTCTCTCAATGGCACAGGATATTTCTGGCGACATCTTGGCAAACCTTGACCCAGAGCCCCTCTAACAAGCCCAAGGAGAGCAATTGCCTGACAGCTCTTAGCCAAGCATCTGAAGCCACCCTTGTGCCTCTTACACCAGTGCTTCGCTTGATCAATGGCTGGTGGAAAGCTAGAAACTTCTCTCCCTGACTCAAGCCCAGATAAGACATCATCAGCCCCAGGTCTACCTTTGCACATCCATGCTGAAGAAGACTTGGCAGTCTCGTTTGATGTTTTAAAAGGTCATACTAATGGGAAAGAAGTATTCAGGTCTCACTCTGTGAAGTGATGGAGTGCCTAATTCGTTTGGTTTTTTTAAGTTGCCCACTCTTACTGGCAGGAACGTTTCAAAGCTGTTGGTCACTGAGTTGTTCTAACCATCCTTTGTTTAAAGCACCTGGTTTAAAAAGTTTTACCTCTCTTACAACATGTAGGATAGCTGCAGTATTCTAGACTCAAAGGACATGCCCCACTTGATTCACCTCACCAGGTGAATCAACCTCAAACTAAACAGGACCATTCAAGTCCCATACTTGCATTGCTCTGGTTCTAGACAACTACAATGTCAGTGAAGTTACACCAGACTAAAACAAGAGAAACAGCAGTGAACCAACTCAAGAATCCTCCTAGCTAACTCTTCACTTTTTCTTTTCCAGTTGCAAAATCAGTGCTAGCCAAGAGAGATCAGTGCTGTAATTATCCTTGAAGTACTGCACTGAAAAGTAAATGTTTTAGCAATCAAAGCAGTGTTCTGAAACTCTCACAAAAGATTTGAAAGAAATGAAAAATGGCTTTCCAACCCATGCAAAAAAAATCACCCTGAAGCTGAAATACACATTAAAAATCAAAGATGAGGAATGAATGAACATCAAAGTTTACTGCACCAGAAGTGCCAACTCTAACAACACAGATATCAAAGCCCAGTTTAGAAACACCTGATCTGAAAGAGAGCCCAGCTAAACAAACACCACAGACCTCATCAAACCCAAAAAAAGAAACAGAAATGAACAACAGACAAAAGCGAAGCAGAAGGTGAAAATCACGTGGAGGTAATGTGTCACACAGCACAAGGATCCATACAGGTAAAATGTCTGGAAAAAGGTACTGTTAAAGAATTATGCACCACACCTGAAATACTGGAAACAAGAAGCAGCAGATAACACACACATGCTAATAATTCGTAAAACAAAATCCGGAATATTCGAGGTGGGGAGGGTCGAAGTCTGCTGAACCATGAAAATGTAGGAAGGCATCTTTAGGGGAAGTTCCACAAGATATGAAGCTTGTTTGCATATCACGTGGTGGTTCTGCTAAGAAAGCTGAAAATACTGGATGTTTTAGGTTCCCCAAACATCATTTCAAATCTCCTTCCAAGACAGCTATGTGTAGGTTGGGAACTGAAGTTTTCCAGTCAGAATATCTTTCTTAAGAAAAAACCAGAGGAAACTCCTGCTACTCTTTCAAGGAGTGTTGAATGTAAAATTCTTTCTGTCTGCAAGGCAGATAGAGCCCCTACATATACCATATTTAGAATTTCTGGTTTGGGTTTGTCCAAAGTTGATATTGGTTCTTCTAAAATTGAACACCATTCTGTATGACCAAAAGAGGATACAACTCTTACTAAATATCAAATGGGCATTCCAGAATCTGATTCAAAAATGTCATCTCTTTCTGATATGAATCTATCTGCAACAGATTTTGAAATTTTAAGTGAAGCTGGTTCTTTGGAACAAAAAACTCTGAAGCCAGGAGGTAAAACACCAGGTCCTGAAATATCTGTGGGTGCCACAGAATGTACAGTTAAAATACATAAATCCTGAAACCTAAAATTTAGAATTTCTTGCTGTAAGAAATTGTCAGAAAGTGACATTTGTTCTAAAGTAGAATCTGAAACTTCCTCAGGAAAAAAAAAATCATCCAGAGGAGCACATACAAGGAAAATACTGCTGTTGGTCAGACACGAAACTTCACAAAAAGGTTTTTCAAATTTACCCACAATTCACATGTACTTATTGCTGAGCGCTAGGGAAAAATCTCTGCAGAGGTTGTTCCTGCATAGGAGTATTAATACAGTGCACGGTCAGTTGTATTTGTTGGTAGAGGATAATAAACCTGTGAAACAGAGCTAACGAAAACCAGCTGTGGAGTGTTTCTACTTTGCAAGACATTTTAATTAGTGAGTGGAAATCTCAAAATACTAAGCAGAATCTAGAGAGGAAATGGGGGAGGAGAGCACTAGAAGCAATTCCATCTCCTCAGTGTATGGAAATACTAATGAAATCTCAGTGTTATCTGCAGATATAATTATGTGCCTTAAGAATCTGCCATAATAACAACACACGTTCGTGAAGATGAACATATCACCCCTGCACCAGCTCAGGGGTGGAGACTGCTAGGGCTGACTGCAGCTAGGGAAGGGACACTGGGGCTTGGCATGGTGGCCAGTCTCCCAGCGGTGAGATGCTCTCAGGTCCCTTGCAGAAATGAGTTTATCCAGTGATGAGAAACTGAACCCAGGAAGCTGATAGTTGAGGAAAATATGAGTCTTCTATTTAGATACTACAATGTACTGTAATGTAGTGCTATACAGTGACGTGTCATCAAGGATATGCATACTGTAGAGATGGATTTGGAGGGATGTGGTTTGTCCAGGGGACCCTGCTGTGAAATATCAGTTGATCTGAACAGCAGCCCCTAACAGGCTGCTGGTACACACTAGTGGTTGAAAGTGGAGGTTCAGGTGCACATCTGAGCTGTGGTATGGCCATGGACAGTGGGGTGAACTGGGAGTTAATGTATGCATTAAGATTCCTGAATGAAAGCAATGAAAAAATAGTTTGGTTTTGAGGTCTGGTTTGCAGGTGAAGTGAGTCAGTTCCTCAGCTGATATTAAGTGACATCATCCATGATCAATTTAAGGAACGTTTGCTATACCTTGGGTTGATGTTCTGTGTCTTCGACTGCAGGGTTTCTTTTTTCTTTGGGTGAATTTTCTCTGGAAGGTGGACAAATCTTGGACAGATCATAGTTTTGTTAAAGCATACCTACAGGCTCCTAAAAATCTTACTGGAGATGATTTACAGTCCTGGAAAAGAAAAATAGATACACACACATACATATATATATATATCTATATAGAAGGGATGAAAAAAAGATTGCTGGAGTGGTTCTTTCACTGCTGAGGAGCAATAATCTTTAAAAAAGGAAGATTATCTCATCAGGCAAGAGAAAAAAACATTAATCAGCTGGGGTGAATAGATGTTGTTGGTGTGCCTGTGTTTTGATGCATCAGTGAAAACACACTAAATAAAACATATTCTGAACCTGTGCTGCTGAGCATTGTAAACTCACTCTCCTAAAGGCTGCTGAATGCCACCTGAAATCAAGCAGTAATGAGGTTGACAGCAGCCCATGTTCCTTTCTGGATGACTTCATCCATTAGGTTACACCAGAACTGGTATCCCTACCATGAACGCTGTGGTGGCATGTGTGAAGGGCTGGGTGGAGAAGGAAGAAGCAAGTGTTGCTTTGGCTTGCAAATTATCATTGTGGTTTAAACGCCACATCCCCAGCCAGTTTCTGCCAATGCCCACCTTGGTGGGGATGGGAAAGGTTCACAAAGCCTGCCCGGCTCCCCCAGCTCTCCTTGCCAGCTTGCTAGCAAAGTTATTCCATATTGAAAGGGAAGAGCAATTTCTATCCCCTGCTGCCTCGCATGGCTACGCAGCTTAAGCTATTATCTGCCTCTCTTTCAAAGTTCAGTTTTAAGAGATTCACATTCGAATACTTAATGCCAACGTGAGTAGGGTCCTGTTTAGATCTTGCTCTAACTTCCACTACCCATCACTGACAGCATAACTGGTAAAAGTCTTTCACCCAGAAAATAATGGGAAGATCTGTGTTGGTCCTAACTCTATGTGGGGAAGAAAAACCCCAGCTCCATTATCGTCAGTGGAAATTGGTAGAGCTCACAGTAGTCACTATCACTGTGTTAAATATGAGCATTGCTACTGCTCTTGCAGCAATAAATATTAATGTTTGTGATGCCACAGGTTGTGTGGTTTGTGAATTTTAACGTGCCCAGCAGAGCTCCCTAAAGGTGAATTACTCTGCAGAATCCATAACAATCTAAAGCCTTTTCTTTCTGGTAATTTAGAAAAACAATCTTGCTCTGCGGCTGTAGCTGTTGGTTTTCAAGGCTTTCATTACCTACAGAGAAATCATGTTTGACACAATACTGTAGTTATTGAGAACACTTGTTATATTACACAGTGCACCTAATATATCAAGCTCCACACATCCCTGGATGCAGACAAGATAATTTCTTAATCTTTTTGAGTTGTGCTGGACAGCTACATCATTGTTAGACAGCACCAGAATTACAGTGGACAGGGCAAAAATATAATAATATAGAATAGAACTTGTTCAGATATCAAACAGTATTTTTTTTTTTTGCTGTAGGTACGTTTTTCTATAACTTTAGCATGGTTGTATCATCTGTTGAACCAGCTGGTACCTGCTGTTTGTAGTGACAGGATGCTGGAAAAAATAATCCTCTAGTTTTGATCCAATTTTCTCTCATTCCTAAAAGCACTCTCTACTCAGAAATAAAAATGTGCTCCATTTTGGCCATTATTTTCATATGTGAAACTTCTGTAGCAGTAGCTCCATTCTTTCGGGGAGAATCACACTTCAAGTTACAAGAAAATGTGTAAGAAGACAAACATGAGGAGTGTTACTGACAGCGACTCAATTCATGCTGACCTCTCCATACTTCTGATTTCTCTGACTCTCCTTCTCTACCTTTTAGGACATAGAGGAAGAGAATGTAACATAGTAAAGTATCCCCATCCATGAGGAAATTGCTTTCATCAAAGCGGTAGATTTTACCAAATACGACTGCTGCTGTAATGAAACAAATTCTGTTACCTGTGCCCCAGACTATGATCCACATGTGAATTAGCTGGGATGAGAGTCAGCATGGGTGAGGGTGGTTCCTGATCCAAATGAGGCTTAAAGAACAGTAAGACCATCATTTTTTCCTTGAAAGACCGAGTTCCTCATCAAGAAATGCAGCATGTGTCTTATAAATTACAGCTTCATTAAGAATCTCCCTAAGAATATTAAGAATGAGATGAAAATTAATTAATTATTCATTAGTAAAACTGCTTAGATTTGGAAAGTGTTTGTGGTTTGGATTAATGTGCAAAGTTACTGAAATAGCACTCTCGGTTAAGAAATCTGCTAAACTGCTGCAGTCAGGAGATCGTCACCTGTCTGTGTGCAGTTTTCTGCAGTTATCTAGAGGTAATTGCATCCCAGCTGCTTGGAGTTCTTTGCTGATATCTTACTTTTTAAATGTTCTCTAAGTTAGTTTTCTTCAAAGAACAAAGTCTCCTGTCTGCCTTACCAGTCATGTGCTCTCACAAAGCAAATGTATCTGATATTGGGTAATATTTCAGAGCTCAGGACTTTGTGTGGAGTTCGTAAGCGAGCAAGGCAGCCCCTCCTTGCTGAGACTTTTATGCTGTGTAAGGCACCTCCCATGGTGCTAGAAGCATCTGTTGTCTGGTTTTAATGATGTTCTTCGTAACGCCCCTGTCTGCATCCTGATGCCTAGGGCGCTTCTGTCCGGTGCCCACTTTCACTATGGCCTATCTCTCGCTGAAGTGGTGGTGGGTGGTGTCTGGCTGTCAAAGCTGCATTGGCCTAAGCGTGCTGAGATAGGCTCTGTGGTTTGAAGTCCCCTTGCAGGAGCTTAGGCGTTCATCACTTTGTGATTTTTGCCCACTATGGGTTCAGGGTCTCCTCTCTTTTCTTTCTTTATTTGAGTGAAATGTTTCTGGTGTTTCACCACCTATGTTTGTTTTCTTAGTTTGCCACTACTGGAGGTTTTCCATTTCTGTAGCAAAGTCCCATTTTCCCCATCTAGCAAAACAGCTTATCCATTTTCTTTTTTCCAAAATGAGAAAAAGGTTTCCATTTTCAGGAAACCCTGGAAATTCTCCCCCTGCCCCTTGTTATTTGCCAATGGAGAGAGATTATTATATTATTTTAGCCCAACACTCACTCATTTGGATTTCCAGCCCCTGTATTTCTAGGAATTTGTCATTGCCCCTGTGCAGTTGTTCTGGACTTTTCTGGTCTCCTGACTTTCCCTCAGGGTTTAATAAAACAAACAACATAATATTTTCTGTACTTCTTGGAAGCCTTTAACAATCATTTCTAAGGCATAAGGATATAATAATAATTTTCAATTCTATTTTGTTCCTTTTGTATCTTTTCAGCAGTAAATGGATATGGTCTTGTAAGAATGTTTATGTGGAGTTGGTAAGTTTATTGAAACCTATTTTGACTCAAAAGTAGGATATCCTTTGCTGGATATGCTTCTCCCAGGCTACGTGAGCACTTGCTGTCTCTTCGGCCTGAATTCTGCAAGCATTTATGCATGTGTTCAATTTTACAAATTAATTTCACTAGGACTATCCCTGCGTAAGCTTTTGAGGAATCAAACCCTTAACCATCTTTCTGATGCTGTGTCACTCCTTTCATGCAAATCCTTTCTACTAAGAGGTGATCTAGTCATGTCGTTAAGGAGAGACCTTGTTTAAAGTGTGCTACAGGAAAGACATCTGAAGAGACTCTGCGTTGTGTTCCCTGAGGAGCAGAGGTGGGCCTGTTGGGTCTCCAGGTGACCACCTAGAAACATGGGGCTTCATGTCGTGCTTGTGTGGTCCAGAGTTACCGATCAATAAATTACAAGAGTAGGAGGAATGCGTGAGGAGTGTGCTGTGGGAAGCTCCTGCTCAGTGCATGACACTTATAGAACCACAGAATCGTAGGCTGGAAAAGACCTCTAAGATCGTCAAGTCCAACCATCAGCCCAACACCACCATGTGTACTAAACCATGCCCTGAAGTGCCACATCTACACCTTTTTTTAACACCTCCAGGGATGGTGACTCCACCACTTCCCTGGGCAGCCTGTTAAACTTGACAGGCGTGGTGTGAAACAGAGGCATTCCCATTTTCTGAGGGAGCATCAGGTTCATCCTTGGCATGAAGATAGGAATTTGAACCTGGAGGAGGTGAAGTCGTCCTGGAGCGGAAGAAACCATGTATGAGTGAGGCTAGGAATCTCTGTCTGGACCTAGACGAGCATCTTGCAGCAAGAAGGATTCATAAGATACAGAGGTACCAGTTGCAAAGGATGAACTTGGAGAGGTGAAGGGGCTGTCATGAGGAAGGGTTTATAAAACCTGGACCTGAATCCTGGTATAGGATGACCCACGGAGCATGCACCGGGATTCATCTCCCTCCACTGAAACCCTGAATTCAAGAGGAGAGACCAGAGCAGGCTCTGGACAGATGGCCCCTGTTTATTTTAGCCCAAAGACAAACTGTGATGCAATGCTCTTGTTTGAGAGAGATGAAAGGTAATTATTTCCCTATTTTACTCATGGAAGGAGATCCCATTTGCTTTGTGGTTTACCGTAGGAGTGACAACCACATTTCTTGATCTCTTGGAAGGAGTTAGTTAAACCCTCTATCCTTGAAGACAGGAGAAATGAGTGAAGAATCTGGCCCATGTGTCTTTGTCATCACCTGGCCTTGGGATAACTATATATAGGTCTGCTTTTTATTTATTTATTTATTTATTTATTTATGCATTTATTTATTTATTTATTTATTTATTATGATTAGGCAGAGGAGAAGGAAAATACTCTTGCTTTCCAAACACAGATCTCCAGACGTGTATTTGGAAGAAGTTAAGAGCTGTCTATACAGGAAAAATAGTGTTTGGATTTCTACTTCTCATTCCTTAGCAAGCTGTGGCTGTGTACACAGGCACAGCTATTGCAACCTCAGTATCATAGTTGTTCACTTTAAAGATGAAAATATTCTTTTCTCAATTAAATCAACCATGAAAATGTGGCATCTTCTGGGGATGCTTTCAGCCATCCCTCAGCATTAAAACCTTGAACTCAGCAAGTTTTTCCAAGCGTGTAAGTAATTCTGTTTCTTCTTTGAATGCTGTTTAACGTGGGTGCTTAACTTCTGCAGCATTCTCCTTGTCAGTTAGGAGATGACCAAAGATAAGAGTGTGAATTCTGTAAAATTCAGAACCCTGAAAAGGTTAAAATCCTTTACCTCTATTTAGATAGGTTTTGGAATCCCTTTGGAATTCAAGTAATAGGAGATTTTGGTGGTTTTTTCCAATTTTAAAAATGTCTGAAACTTGGGGAGTATTGTAAAAAATGTAGCTAAAATTTATTGTCTATTTCAGGTTTCATGTCAGCAGCAGCACTGAAAGATTTAAATGTGTTTTAGCATCTAAACTGTCACCATCAGCTATCCCCCTTAGAGACTTTGAATTTCCTTAGGTAATTATTTGAGGCTGTTTGCAAGATTAGGAAAGCAATGCTTTTTCTTGGCTTACGTGCCAGTTTGTTCTCTAAAATTTTGCTTTTTTAAATGATGGCATCTAGAAACATTTTCGTAATAGATATTGGAATAGAGCTCTGGTGAGGGCCACAGCAGAGCTGGGAAGCAAAATTTCTCTGTAAGTCACACTTGCTCCTCCACCATTTTGACACATGCTCCTGGGAATCCTGCTGAGTGGCAGATTCCTCTTCTGCGGCTTGCTTCCTTGTAGGGGA
>Ga0181612_139929_pt1 | contig 16366 bp, 5 predicted proteins | sample HoacroProtozoa21_FD_119630 | JGI IMG/M metagenome (GOLD analysis project Ga0181612, IMG submission 119630) | Hoatzin crop microbial communities from Cojedes, Venezuel. Combined Assembly of Gp0051906, Gp0051904, Gp0051908
AATATTTGTTCTAATTTAGAACATCATGGACTTTGCAAATACATACAGTGTGCTGTATGGTGACACATTTATGAATTTATTTTTATAGTAATTTTAATTCTCTAAGCATTTATATGGAAGCAAAAGTAGTTTGTGTCTCATACCATGTATATGGATATTTATTGACCAGAGTGTCATAGTAAAGAGGCTTCTTGCAATATTCCTGTGTAACAATATGACGTTCGTGGGAATTGAAAGGACCTGAGTATCCTCAGCCGTTGATCATTGGGGAGTTCCTGGGGCTCAGCACCCCACAGAACTGGCTTTCAGAATATAAATAATAACAAGGAATCACTACTAAAAGTTCAATTGCAATGTCAGCTTTTGTCATAATCACTTCAGGGCACAAGTACTTAGAAGAAAGATTAGGTCATGATTATGGTGCAAACAGTCTGATGGATTTAATGTTCTGTTCTGTTTTAAGGTTGTGAGTGTTACCTTCATACCTGATATTTTTCCCCAGATGAGGAATCAGGTTATCTAGTATCTTATGTCTGTCTTCTGTGCAGAAATTTCTGCTGGAATGGAGAAAGAAAAGTTTGTGTAAGAACTTACCACAAAGACAAATCAATTGAAGAGGTGGGTATTTTCTGCAATACGGTAGCTCATTGTGTTGATTCTTGATCAGTTTCAGTCTTCAAAAGAACTTCGTAGTATGGTGCTATTTGTGGTACTACTGCAATATTTGTGATTCTGTCACATATGGCCAAGAAGGACACTTGTTATAGATGATGACATAGACTCAGGCACTGTTATGATCATTTTTTGTTAGGTGACATGTATTTGATATTTTAATTCCAACTGGATGCTAGAATACAACTGATCTGAAAAAAAGTGATTGTCTAAGCTGGTGCTTACTGATATTCCCCTGGTGCTTTTGTAGAATTAGATTTTGAATACTGATGTGGGATTGTCGCTGTGAAAGATATGTGTGAGCATTCTCTCTGAGATCAGTAGAACTAGGAAGACAGCTTTTAAAAGGTAAACTTCAGGAAGAGGAATATTAAAAAGCTATTTCAGTTTACTTCATACAGCATTTGTTAGGTTCTAAAGTAAGTCTTTCTAAAAAGTAAGTTGGTGTGTCTCTTGAGAATTATCAAATGGTATCTACTCTTCTTAATCTGTGAAGAGATTATCCAGGTTGTACACTATTTGTCATGATGGAAGAGACCTCCAAACTAGATCTGTCCAAGTCTTGAAGCTGCATGGGTGTGCTTACTGAGAGTTGCACTGGGTAGTCTTAACAGCTGAGCAAATTCTGCATTCCACAACGTACGGTGTTGTTTGTTTTCTATTTTCTAATTACAATGTAAAATTTAGGAGACTGTAGCTTGCATGTGGACATATTATCCCTTTTTTATCATATTTGATTTGCCTAGTGTTACCCCAAATGCTTGAGAGTTGCCTCTAGTTTTGTTTGATTTTACTCCTATCCTGTTGTACGCAGCAACAGAGGGACACATGAAATAATTCCATTCATTCAAATTCCACTCACTCATAGTTTTGACTATGATACTTAGTCAAAGTAAACACGGTATCTCTTGTATAGAGAAGAAAATTTATCAATTTTTTCTTCAATTTTCTGTGGGATATCAGCCCGCATGTAAATTCCAGAATGAATAACTGGATTAGTTCATTCATAATAAATAATCGTAATAAAATTAATTTTTGAGGCAAAAAGGTCTTGTTTTCCCTCATACTGTGATTTACGTTCCAGTAATTTTGTTGGTCTTTTGAACAGCTATCCCTCGTTTAGAACTAGTATATCTGAAAAGTGAATCATACCTACAATATCTGATATTTACGAAGCATAGAAGGTATAAATACCACATGTTTCAAGACATAAGGAAATCCTTTTTCACCATTAGGACAGTCAAGCAGCGGAACAGGTTGCCTAGCAAGGTAGTACAGTTTGTATCCTTGGAGGTTTTCTATACCAGATCGAATAAAACTCTGAATAACCAAGTCTGACTTCACAGCTGACTCTGCTTTGAGAGCCGTTTGAACTGGAGACCACCTGAATTATCCTGTGATCCGCACAAATGGCTTGCCTCTTCTGCTATGTGTGGGACTTGGAGTCTGCATCTTAGCCCTCAACATATCTGAGAAAAAATAGGTGCTGTGTTTCCGATCAGTACATATTTTTGGACCAATGTGATGTATATTATATAGTTTTATGTATATACATATGTATATAGTTTGTGTGTTTTTATTTACAGGAACAGTAGTGTACAAATTACTCCATTTTCTAATTTGATGTGGTTTTATTGAAAATCAGAAAGAAAAATATGGATGGAGTTTTGGTAGAACTTCATTTTTTTTCAGAAGATAGCTGTAGCCTTTCTAAGAATGTTATCAAGCTTTCTCATAATTTTTTTTTTAAAGTCACTTCTCTGTGCTGGACCCGGACCGTTGTTTTGGAGGAACTTCAGATTATACATTTTTGCTTCTTTTTTAGGGTCAAGCCAGAGGAGAGCTCTATAAATCAGGGTAACACTGAGTCTTGTGGTGAGGTACATAAACTATGAATTCCCTTGCTCACATATGCTCTGCATAAGTGTTCACATAAATCTCGTGATCTTTTTGAATATACCCTAGCTCCACCTGTGAAGCAGTGGGCTCAAAACCAAAGCTTTAATGAATTTTTTGGGATAGCCTCCTTTTTAATTTTAAACCTGTGGGTCAAAGAAACGTAAGATACTACCAGTTCTCTTACAGAACCTGAGCAGTCCTTATGAAAGTCTTTGTGAAATAAGCTATGAATGGGGAGTTTGGTAACATATTTCTTGGAACGCTCTACACAGCTTTTCTTTCAGAGAGAGTAGTACAAATCCCTTGCTGTCATATTCAGCAGATGGCAGCATGCATGTTAACTGGCTGGGTATCTGCTCAAATCTTTAAGCTGCCATATTGACTAGCAAAGTAATTAATTTGTCAGTGTCTTTAAGGTCAATCACAGTGGAAGCTTTCAGTGTGTTAATGTAAAAAATCATCTTTACCCTGAGGGGGCACTGTCACAGCAGGTAGGAATTAATTGTGGAATTCTGTTGCTTTCTTCCTAGAATACAACTGTGTTAGAAGAAGGAAAACATATAATACCAACAGAGTGCAGTTCAGGACCCTGGTGTTTAAAACATTAAAGCACAGATTTAACATTTCCTCACGTGCGTATGAGAGTGGTACAAGGATCAGGGCCTGAGGATTAGTTCATGAAAGGTCATGCGAAAAAAAAAACAATGCCATGACCAAGCAAATGTTTGTGTGGGACTTTTCAATAGCAATACTCCTGTCGTTTGAATTTGGCCATTTTTTTTTCTGATATCAGATCAAGTGTGTTGTAGATGCCATATTATCAAACCCCTGAATATGAGCAATGAAGGCATATGATAACTGCGTAAGACAAATTGCCATGTCAGGTAGAAAAAAACCTTGATTTTCCAGTCTACACAGGAGATTGCAAGGATGATGTTTTCCATGGTAGTGTTCTTATCAGACTTGCAGAAGTATGAATAATGGGGTACTGAGGACAAAATCTAGAATGCTATCTGAATTTTTCAGCTATGCTGAATTTTGGCCAGGGCTCTTAAAGTGAACATGGGTGAAAAATGTGATAGGCTTTTGGTTGTTACTGAATATTGAAAATTTGGACTTTATCTAGAGCTGAACATATTGTAAGAATGGAATTTGCCATTATTTTCTATGTCTTATTTTATCTTATCTGTGTTTCTTTTTATTCCTTTCTAACTATTCAAGCAGCATTTTTTCTATCTGTGTAAGTTTGTAGGAACTGAATTTTAAGGCCTATTGATGATACTTGTGTAAATATGAACAGAAATTGGTATCTTACTATCTTACATTCTTTTAAGAAAGGTTAAGAAATATTGCATCATCTACCAAAAAAGGATTATTATCATGTGATCTAAAAAACCAATCACACAAGCTACTATTAATTTATTAGTGTATATTGCTTAGTTCTTTCTCACAAGAAATCTTAAAGCTAAAATTTGTTCATAAAATTGTGTGAAAATTTCTCAAGGAGTAGATCTTATTATCTAGTTACAGATAATTCGCAACATAGGAAAATGCTAATTTGGCTCAGTAATTTGCTGAAAAAATTGTTTGTTGGAATTTAAGCACTTTCTGCAGCAGCCTAAGTTCCCGATCCTGGAGAGATTTATATGCATAGTTATAAACATGGATAAAATCCATTGAAGTTGGTAGGAATGTTGTTTGTCTGTATTTCTGTCAGTGTGAAGTTGTGACGCTTATTATGTATCAAATGAAATGTGTTTGTAGCTCTTTGGGAAATAGGGTCTTCATTTAATTTGCTTTTTCTTTGCTGACTCTTAGACACACTTAGTTCTATGTTGTTTGTGGAACCTTACAAAATAAAGGGTCCACATAAACTTTAATTTCACAATACTTTATTTTCTTTAAACATAAAAGCAAGTTTCAATTATCTTTTTTCCCAACAATTTTTTCCCAACAATTTTATATGATTTTCTGGTCTCAGATAAAAAGGTATTTGTTTCGTCTTGATTTATATTAGTCCTAGACTCTTCTACACTTGTATAAAGTCATGCTTGTCTCATACTAAGTTATTACTTATGTTTACCTTGCTTTCTCTTTATATTGTCAACTGGCTTTCTCCGCAACATTAAGAAGCTTGATGATAAATACAAGCCTACTACTGTAATGATCTCTCTCAAAACGTAGGAGGAACTTTATAAAGTAATAGACTCTAAGAAATCCATTCTAAACATTAAATATCTCTAAAGAGTAGCATGTCTCTTAAATCCAATTTAACATGTTAGACAAGAGACGTGGTAGGTGAATGATTTACTGAAGAGCTTCGTTTTACTTACATTACATTTTGAATTTCACACTCACTTTGTATTTGCTTGCTCTTCATCCCTAAACTTTTTTTCTATAGTATGCAAATAGAAGATTGAAGTTGCAGGAGAAAATATGACCCCAAAATGACTCTCTTATTCTTGTTTTGGAGCATGGTTGCATTTTGCAACAATCATGAAGAAGTATGTGGACTATATGAAGTCCTGATGAACAGGATATAAATTGATTTTGTGAGTTTGTGATTGTGTATGTGTGTAACCTTAATATCCTTTCCTTTGTAAATCACACTGTTTACTACTTCAATATTTGCAATTGGTACTGAAAATGCAACATTGAAATGGTGGACATAATGATATTTTTGTAATACATGAGTTTTTGATCTGCCAGTGACCTCAGAGTGAAGTAATTGAGAGCACTCTGGAAATCCGTGTGTGTTACTGCATTGCTACTATCACTCTGTGATAAATACTGACATTTACATGAGAAAAAATTGAAACTTTTAAATTTCTGTTTCATGGAGAGTTGATATTTTTGACATTTGTTTCATTCTGAATCAGTCAAAATTTATGCAAAACATTTCATTCAAAACTACATTTCAGCAAACAGGTACAATTTTATACTATTATTGATATTCCTGAGACTTTTTGAAGATTTTTAATGAATAACTTTCATGGAATTTGTATTGTTAGGCACTTCCTTTTAATTCCTTAATTTTCCAGTGAAGTTTGTAATTTTAATAATCCTTCTCAGACATATTTCTGAGTGAAAAGATGAAGAATAGCTGAAATAGTTCTTCTCTGTAATGATTTAAAAACCAGCTATTATATCATGCTTTTAAATACTGACCTTGGAAGGAATATTATATTAAAAAAATAATTTGAGTCTAATTTGACAGTATGAGTACAAGTAACAATCTGCATTGTGTTTTGAAAATCTTTATAAACGTTTTGAGAAATATGTATGTTGAACTTGCAAGAAACAGCTATTTACTGAAATTTGTCAAAATCACTCTTCTTGAGTTAGCATTGTTTAAAAAAAATATTAAAATAATATTTTCCATCTTAAAAGATTTTAGTGAAAGCTTTCAGTGGATTAATTACTTTGTGTGTCAGCAGAATATTTTTAAGTTTTTATGTTGTTAATCTGGCATGCTAGATTGTGGTACATTTTGAGTGTTCATTTCAGTCAAGTTGTGACTTATTTAAAAATTTTATTTAAAAGTTCTGTTAAGTGACGTTTTTAACCCTAACAAAGCAAAAACATGAAGTACCCTGCAAACTCTGAGTAAAACATGTTTATAAAATGGAAACTAGTACCTAAAAAAAAGAAAAAAACTAAATAATTAATTTGAGTATGCATTTTAAAAAGCAATTTATTTTTCCCTATATTTCAACCAACTCTAAAAACACACTGAGTTTGGAGTTCACTGATTTAGGAAGTGGAATAATACTGTAGCACTTTATAGCATTTAGAACCATCACAGGATCCTAAGCACTACTGCAGTTCAAATAATGATGTAATACTGTTTTTTTGTTTTTTTTTTCTTTTTTTTTAAATTTCCAGTCAATATTACAAAAAAGAAATACGGTTTGGGTTTTCGTTTTGTTTTGTTTTGTTTTTAGTAGAGATAACTATTTTTGTCATGAACAGCCTGCATCTTTGCGTTGGTAGTCACTTGCATCTGGCGGATTCTTCATGTTAAGTATGGATGCAGAAGATATTTTCAACTGTAATATACTTCTCCACTTGGTCACTCTTGGTTCCAATTTGGCAGTGCAGTGGCTCAACTAATTTGCTCATTGATTCACATCTCTCCTTATCTAGCAGACAATCTAGTTATAATTGAAGTCTTCAGCCTGAATCAAAAAAGAGCCTGATTTTACTGCCAGACTTATAATAGGGCCTATGCTCTCTTGCCATCCTCCAGTAAAACCAGCACAGTCATAAAAAAATCATTCTGTTCTGTTTCATATCATGGACGCTTCCCTTCTACACCTGTGCTTTGAGAACTGTACTCCTGTAATATAGGATGTATTGTTTTTTTCTCAACTAATTGATTTCTGATGTTAATATGGAGTGTGAGTTCAGGTGGATCTTCTGTAAAAGTCAAGAACAAACTATTATAATATATTTCACAGGATTTGGTTAATGCACAAGTCAATGTTCCTGTCTTTTTTCAAGTGTATTAGTTTCTTAACTGATTAAAGAAAACTGGAGAGAAAGGAAAGCTTTATTCATATAACTTCTGTTTTTCTTTTATTTGTGTTTAAAGGCAAACATTTGCTTTCTCATATTTGAGCTTGTTACAAAATAAATACCAATGTAAAACCACAGCTCAGAATATTAACGTAGCACTAGAAGAATAATTTGAAGAAAGAAAAACAATTACCTGTAGGCTAGGAATTCTTAAAGTCTTTTCAGAGTCAGACTTTAAACATTAGGTTTGGCTAATTCATTGAGCCAAGAAAACCAACAGTTCGTACCACTGTAAGCTTTCAATTTGATTCCATTATAGCTGTCACTCAGCTGTGCTGAGATGCTTACAATCAAATCACAGGTTATTGGCACTGTCTAGGGCAAAAGTACTGAATATTTTGCATATAAATCCATTGCAGTGGAAATTCTGTTTACCTTATAGAAGTGGTAAAAACTGTCAAAAATTATTATAGTCGGTTTTTGTGCATAGACGTTTTATACATTGATGCAGTTAGGCATAGTATGGAAAAGAAGAAAAATTTCTGATTGGATAGAACTGTGAGATGAAACAGGAAGAGAATGATAAAAGCTTATAAATCTATAATGGCTTACAAATTCTGTATGTGAATTAGTTATTTGAAAAGTTACTGAGGTGCTTACTGTGTTAGTAAAATATTTGCTGTGGGCATCTGTTGGTTTAATTTAATAACCGGATGCTAGACATCACAAAGAAGAAATATAATGGCTCCAGACAAAACTTCTGACAGGGGCAGAGATAAAACCTTGAATCGTTATTTGAGAAGATGTTGTTTTTATAGGGCTTCTGTTGCTACGATATGAGACTTAAGTTCAACAGAATGTTAAATACTTGAAAATAATTGTCTAGGAAAAAAAAATTATGCTTTTTGGAGAACTGCTTTGACAGTCACAGACTGACAAGAGATGAACTATGTTGGAAGGTCTTTGGGTTGACTAGCTGGTTGTGATCCTGTTTCCTACAGGGGGAAATAAAGCAATCACAATGTTTGCTTACTTCTTCAACTTCCTGTTATCTTTTTGAAATTAGATGTTGGCTAATTTTATCCAAATTCAAGAGAGGGATAGACGTGTCAAAGAAATTAATTTCATACTGGCTTTAGGGAAAAAAGTAGTTAGTGGTGGTACAGAGGACAGACCTACATTAGCACTGCCCTCCGAGAACAGGTCTTGTATTTTACAGTTCTGTTTCAGTTGCTAGCTACGTAATCAGCATATCTTTACTTCTGAACCAGTCATGGGCCAAAGGAATCTGTTGCACATCTGATATTTAGAAGTTCTTGGACAAGGTGAGCATACTTTGAGAAGAGGAAGGTTCTGAATCTTTTATTATGATGTCTCCAGACAGGAAAATCTTCAGTTAGAGCTGACATCAGTTTGAGGGTTCCTTGTTGAGTAATCCAGTTTCTATGTACAAAAACTTGGAAGAAGAATATCTGGAATTTACCAGTTTTCACACAGATAAATACCTGTATGTGTACTGTGTAGTTCTGTGACAAAATATGTTAGAATATAGTACTAAATTGTATTACCTGGTAGACCTGTAGCTATAATTTGTGTTCAAACGCTTTTAAGTCATACTTTAGAAGAGTAACATCACAGTTGGAAGAGCAGCCTGACTGGGCTAGCATACAGACACGGCTCCCTTACTCTGTTAGATTCTGCAGAAAGTGGTTAGCTATGTTCTAAAATATACTTTCATGATGAATTGTCTTCACCTAAATGAAATTAAAGGCATTCTGCAGAGTTTGATTGTTTGAAAACATCAAACTAGAAGCTCTTTATTTTATTATTCAGCCTTCTAAACTGAGAAAATATTTTGCCTAAATAGATTTAGGAAATTAATTCTTTGAAATATATTGACATTACTCTAAAAATTAAGAAATTTCAATCAAAGCTCTATAGAAATCTCGCTAAAAGTTTTTTAACAGTCTTGCTCTTTCCAAAGTATTAAATGATAGCTTTTAAAAAAATGCTAAGCATTTCAATGTGACTTGAATCTCTCATTCTGTGAGACTGACTGAAACAAGAAGATCAAAGCAGGATCAAAGGCACTCATACAAGAGAAAAATCAGATATAAGCAGTAGGGGCTTTCTCAAGAAGCTTTGCACAAGACGATAAAGATTTGTAAAGATGGCACAGCTATCCAGGCTAGTAAAGGAAGGTATTAGAAGTGCTTATGTAAAATTTTGCTATGTGTATTTTAGAACTTCAAACTGTAGTGTTCAGAATAATATTCAGTAAACTTGGTTGAAAAGTTGCATATGAAACTGTTTGTATTAATTTGTTTTTGTATGTGTAGAACTTACGTACACACAGAGAAGACTAAATGGAACAGTTTTCCTGTTTTTGGTAAACAGTTTTTGGTAAACAGTTTTCAATCTTTGTAAGAAAAAATGGTGTTTGTTTGGTGATTAAGAGAATATGACTTAAGGAAATCTTTTCTGCTGGTCCTGATACTTTCTAACCTGGTCAGTTATAGATTTTTTGAAAGTTTGGAGTGGTAGCTTAGAAAATGTTTACGTTGCCAATATTTATTAATTATACATGTAGCAGTGGAAGTGGAATGAAGGTAAAAGAAGGGGAGCGACTGTGAACAGAGGTGTAAAAAGAGAGAAAGTGACTAAACCAAAAATGTTGAGTCACAAAACAATATAGAAAAAGAAACAAATCGAAACCAATTACTTAAAATTAACTTCTCCTTACCTGCTTAGACTAAAAAGCCCCAGCCATAAGCACATCCTAAAAGCACATGCTTTACTAAATTTGTATTATTTTGAGTTGTTACACATTTTGAGTTTCAACTAACTAAAACTGAAAATGCAAAAATACTCCCATAGCATTGTATTTATAATATTTCTAATCAGCTCTTAATCAACTCTCTTCTGATTAAGAAGGGACTTACTGTATTGTGATGTAACCCTGTTGCATAGGCATAGTTCTTTTCTATGTATAAGGCGTTTAATAATTATAGATGGTGAGCTGACTTGAAATTTAGGAACCTTCTGATAGTTACGTGTCATTAATTTGTAGTATGCTGTTCCCAAGAATCTTGGTTTGCTTGTATTCATACACCTGTTGCTTACATTGAAGTCACTGTCACTCGGTGTAAATGACATATATAACATGCATAAATGGCTAAGAGAGCTCTATCTATTGTGGAACTAACACAGCGACTTAGAAATGTTTAATGTCACTTAACTTTCAGACAGAAGGAAACAAACCCTTAGAATACGGTTCTTTCTTCCCCCCCCTTTCCTCCCCCCCCCGCCATCTACAATGATCTTAAAAGTTAGTTTAATTGCTCACATGATGATTAAGTACCCGGTATACTGGAAAATATTCCAGTGTTGATGTTTTTGTTGTCCCTGTTATGTCTCAGCCTCTGAGTCATAGTCAGAACCAAAGAAAGACTGTCTCGTAGGGTACAAATGCTGTTTGAGAAGATGTCTTGAAGCAGCAGTTGCTCTGCACAAAAGCACACCCGCTGTATTGCTATCATGAAGTAGTGTCAGAAAATATGTATGAGCTAAACTGTCAAAGAAGGAACCTCAGTTAGGTGTAGCAAAGAATAACTAGCTGGAATTTACCCAGTTTCCTTGGGCAATGTAAAGTTTACTCAATCCTTACTTTTTACCTGTGGTACCAAGCTAATGATTTTACCTCTGCATTTATAATTGTGTATATAAGAGCAGTGCAGTTTTGTCATCTGGTTTCTCTCCTACGCTCAGACGAACAGCTATCAACTAATATTTTGGGAACATTGAGACTTAGTCTGTTTATAAGAATTGGGGAAAGCTTTTGCCAGTTAAAAACAGTGGAGTGCACAGATCCTGGTTATCAGTTTGTTTCTTGTATTCATTTCAGAGGAGCAATTGCTGGAAAAATGTTAATTTTCTATGACCCCTGTGGTAAGCTGTCCATATCATGTCCAGTCACAATTTATATATGGGTGAGGTCAGGCACAATCTTGTAGATGTAGCAGGTGTGCTCTCTGTACTGTTTTTCTGATTTTATATGTTGGTGTTGGTCTGGTACTCCAGATTACAGTGATCTAGATCATTGCAAATGAAATTAAAACAAGAGATTAAATGAAAGCTCCTTATTTGTATTTGCTGTGCCCTGTAAGTGCGGCATATGGTCTTGTGCAGACTAGGAGTAATTTCTATGCTAGGTTAAATACCCTAAATACAGACAGCATATGAAAACTAAACAAAAAAAAAGCTTATTATCCCAAACAAAATGGAAAGTTAAGCACAACGTATTCATAAGCTTAAGCACATAGCATTAGAGTCTTTGCATTAGCAGACGTGTGAAAATCCTTACATTTTTTCAGTCTCTTATAGATGCTTAATGGCCCTAGGGGAACCAAGCTTTAGCTCGTGAATCACTTGCAACTCTGAAGCAGTTCATATTTCTTGCCTGTTCCAACTGTGTTGTATATGAATCATTGCAGGGCTGTGCTAGTATGGGATCTGTGAAGTAGTATGAATTCCTATGGGAAAAAATAGGTCCGGAGAAGTGCTGAATCCAGCGTATCTTGGTTGTATTAGACTCAACTGTAGACACTGCCTATTCTTGCTCTGTGAATTCTTGTGGAAGGATGCCAGGGTCCTTTGGAAGATGTCACTTCTTGCTTGGGAGCCAGTCCCAGGGGCTCTTACACTTCCAGACATGAAGATTTTAGCATGCACCTGTAGGAGGAAGGTCAAAAATGTCGTTGATGTCAGGGGTAGATAAGGAACATTTTCTCTGTTTTTTTACTCTGACTTTGCAGGAGTTGGTAGTGTGGGGAAGCAGAATAATGTTGTTGATATAAGCGAATAAGTTTCTGCACACAAGATGGAGTGTGTACAAAACAGGTTTTGTATACACTCTAGTTTGAGATCTATCCCACACTAAGAGTGTAGCTTCCACCCTTCCTCTTCCTGATTTAGTATGCCTGGGTTTTTTGTCAGCTGCAAGTGTGTTAGCCTTGCTGGAGAATGGGAGGCTTTTCCTCTCATGCCCAGTTTAGTACAGCTTGGAACTTCACACCAACCAAAGCACTATCTGGTGTGGTAAAAGGATAGTTCAGAATGCCACAGTTCATCAGGTAACAGATGGCTGACACAGTTTGGTCAGAAGGGGTCTGGAGCCTTAATAAGCCAGAGCACAGTGGCATTAAAGAAGATGGCAAGTAGAGTCAGTACACTGAGGAAGAAAAAACAAAGGTAAAAAGTTCCAAGGGAAGGGCTGCTCAGTCTTGGCAGTGGGTAAAGGGAATGATGACAATTCTCTAACCGTGGGAAACAATCAAGTAATAAACCATGATCTGTGCTGTATGAGGCAGTGCTGAGCAGTTCCTTGGTCAATTGATAATGTTTCTCCTTAGGTAAGCAATATCCCTTGCATGTTGTGCTTTCTCATGTCTGGTTAACAGTTTAACCCCAACAACCGTTTATTTCATCCACTACTCATTGAAGATCAAAATAACTCAGCTATGGAAATAGCCATGGAATTAATTTTGATATTATTTGAAGTTTGGAAGAATGCTTCAGAAGCTCCATCAAACATTTCAGACACAAAAGTACTACAGCCAAGACATATACCAAAATGTGATAGAAATTGTCTTCATAATTGAACAAGAACACAGTTTGATCTTTATTGTTATTTATATCTAGGCTTGCGTGTATATGAAAGTGGGAGTATAGGAATATCCAGGAATTTATTTCTCCTAAAGTATTACAAGCAATTATTTAGTACTCTGAGTAGACATGGTAGTGTAGTAAATCGATACATAGACCTTTCTTCTGAAGACATGCAATGAAGTACAGTTCAGTTCACCAGTAGAATACGTTGGATAAACTAGGACTTTATACATATTCAGTTACTGAGCTGAGAGATCTAAATTTTAGTATTATGTATGACATCACCAGATAAACCCTCTGATCCTGCCCTATGCACATTAGCTTTTTAAGATTAAGCAGCAAATGATCATTTAAATTGTAATTAGTCTTTCTGATGCTAACAGACCAAATATTTCTACCATTCCTTGTAAGTACATAGAATACACTAAATCTCAGTCTTGCAGCTAAGAAAAGGTGACAACAATGACTAAAAGACTGTGCACATATTACACTGAAAGCATTTACATGTGTAAATCTGGCAAGGAATGTTTTATTACAATGAAAAAAAAATCTGTAATCTAGTTAAAAGATAAAGTAGAAAAACACTAAAATGTGTACTAAAATGAGATGTAAAAATTTTTCCTATCTGAAAACAGCAAAAATGGGTGCCAACAAAGAAAATTCAATGTCTTTGATCAGTGATTTCATTATTGATGTTCTTTAGTTTCATTCGCATTTGTAAAATTTGTTCTGAAATCTTACAAAGCAACTCAGAATCAGAATCTCATTGCTTGGATGAATGTGAAAATGCTTATCTAGTATTCTCATCAGTTTGATAGTAACCCTCCAGACAAGCAGACGAGGAATCCTGGCCAGTGTCTCACAGCTATATATTCAGAATGATGGTGGGAGTTTAGAGGGAGTGAGAAAGAAAACAACTTACTATTATGTGAAAACAATAACCTAAAAATAAGATATGGTTTTGAATTTATTGACTGCTCATCTTAACAGCTCCATAACCACAAAGGAAATAGCTATTGAAGGCACTATAGAGAGAGTCCTGTCTGAAGAGGGCTTATTGCTTGCTATCCTTCATGAAAAAATGTGGCTTTTAATGAAATATGCATAAAAGTCATTTTAGATATGTGACCTACATAATCATACCCATCCTGAGATGCTAGTGTAGAAAAATATTCTATTCAGAATCATTGAATTCCCTCTTTGTATTATTTCTCATTAATTCAATATTCTTCTAAAAAATAAAGCTCCCACAACAGTTTTAGTAATCAGCCTTTCAGATTTATGAGCTATTTTTATGCTAGTATTGTTCTATAAGACAAGGCTCCTTGATCAATTGCCAGGTTACTGTTTCAGTCTTTTCCCAACACCCTGCTAATCCAGCACATTAAGTTATTTTTAATTGAGTAACTTAATTATTTAGAAAATCCCTTTTGTCATACTTCCCTAAACAGTATTTCATACAAACAATTATTTAAATATAATCATATTGCTCCTTTCATCCCCATCTCTCTTCTTATGCAGGAAGAAAAAACTTCCCAAGCAAAGAAGGAACATACTGGAAAAATTAAAGAAGCTTATCATCATTAACATTATTCCCCAAAGTGACAATTTTAATCAGAGGTCCAGATATAAGACAGCCCTAAGATAAATTTTTGAGAAGCTTAAAAGTGATTTTTATACACTTTTATGAAAAAAATAACACATTTTTTCTACTTGTCTGCAAGGAAATGTTATATCTGAAGCATATAAGAAGTACGTATACAATAAGAATGTAAAAATAACGACTAAACAGAAGTCATTCAGGTAGTAGCATTTTTAGGTTGAAATAAGGAAGAGATTACAGTGACAGTTTGCTTTAAAGCAGTATGTGTTGTGTTACCCAAAATTATGGAATCATTGGAATTAATGTTCATACATTCTTAGTTACCTAGTTACCATGTACCAGCTGCCTCCTTTTCAACTGAAAGAATGCCTTTGGAGTTCACGGGCTCTTTCCTCAACACTTAATTATTCCAACAACAGTCACAACAATGCCTCTCCTAAAAAACAAAACAAAACAAACAAAAAAAAACTGTAATTGAATGGTATCTCTGAAGGCATCAAGAGGCACTGAGTGAGGAAGGTGGTGTGATTAACACACTTAGCTGCCTTTTCTGCAGGATATTATTGATTCTCATAATGACTCTGAAATGCTTGACATTCATGACAGACAGAGGAAGGAAACCACAGAGAAGAAATCTTTGATTGTCCTCTGTAATGAAAACTTTATGAGTAAAAATCCTCCCACGATAACAGTATTCTTATTTTTGCCAAGGACGAGAAAAAGGTATTCATGTCATCTGACATATATATTCAAAGTGTGTTCTCTTGATCGAAACTTAGACACCAACATCTTGCAGCACATTAAACAATCTAGCTATAAAATATACCCAAGCTGCCACTATAGTTTATTTTTAGCTTTATTGTCCCCCTGAGGGCCAATCGTTATTCTGTTCATTTCCTACCTAACAGTAGCTCACATGGTAGACCTCAGCACTGTTTTCTGCTGGCTGTTCATGAACCATGCTCAAGGCACTGAAGACAATACTGGTTTCTAGTCAGACTTCAAGCAGACCAGCTGTACAACACCTGAGAAATCAGAAAAAAAACTACTGATGGGAAGAGGAATCTGCACAGGACTTTAGTGAGCAATATGGTGTAACATCACTTTAAGGAATCCAGATGTTTGCGTGGATGATTTAAAGCCTTTATCAGAAGTTGGCCTGTATTAAAGGCAAACTTCTGGAAATCAGCATAAGGAATAACAATCTATGCTGATCTGATTTTTTTTTTTTTTTTTTTTCGTAGTCCTCTGTGGAAGCCTTTTTGGATTGGATCAATATGTACATGAACTTTGGAGGCTAGCCTGCTAAACTGGGCGCCTAATTTAAGTATGCAAGATTAGGCAGTGCAACTGTCCAACCTCCCCTAAGTGTCTATTGACCGAATACACCATTAAATGCTGATATCTCATACAAATTAATGTCTATTTTTTCTAGTAGTTTTAAGTACACTTACGAGTAATGAAATGTTATTTAATTCTTATGAAAATGCATCTGGTATACAATGCAAGTAATTCCTGACTAAAATCTTGATCTTCTCCAGTCAAATATTCAGCTGTTTTGAATCGATCTTGCAGAAGAAATTCAGTTCCCAATATATGGTGGCCACACTGAACGCAATGTGAGAAGAGGTTTAACTAATCGTAGAATCATAGAATGGTAAGGGTTGGAAGGGACCTTAAAGATCATCTGGTTCCAACCCCACTACCATGAGCAGGGACATCTTCCACTAGACCAGGGTGCTCAGAGCTCCATACAACCTGGCCTTGAACACTGCCAGGCAGGAGGCATCCCCAGTTTCTCTGGGCAACCTGTTCCAGTGTTTTACCACGCTCACGGTGAAGAATTTCTTCCAAATATCTAATCAAAATCTGCCCTCTTTTAGTTTAGAGCCGTTCCCCCTTGTCCTATCACTACACACCCTTGTGAAAAGTCCCTCTCCATCCTTCCTGTAGGCCCCCTTCAGGTACTGGAAGGCTGCTATAAGGTCACCCCGGAGCCTTCTCTTC
>Ga0181612_129688_pt1 | contig 16364 bp, 9 predicted proteins | sample HoacroProtozoa21_FD_119630 | JGI IMG/M metagenome (GOLD analysis project Ga0181612, IMG submission 119630) | Hoatzin crop microbial communities from Cojedes, Venezuel. Combined Assembly of Gp0051906, Gp0051904, Gp0051908
CCACCTTGAGGAAATTGTAGACTGCGATGCGGTCACCCCTCAGCCTTCTCTTCTCCAAGCTGAACAAACCAAGTCACCTCACCTGCTCCTCTTATGTCTTGCCCTTTAGGCCTTTCACCACCTTGGTCACCCTCCTCTGGACATGCTCCAATAATTTGATGTCCTCCTTACACTGGGGCACCCAAACCTGTGTACAGTGCTTGAGGTGGGGCTGCACCAGTGTGATGTAGAGTGGGACAATCACCTCCCTCGACTGGCTAGCTATGCTGGGCTTGATGCACCCCAGGACACGGTTGGCCCTTTTGGCTGCCAGGGCACACTGTTGGCTCCTACTCAAATTGCCATCAACTCAAACCCCCAGATCTCTTTCCACAGAGCCACTCTCCCGCGTTTTGCCTCCCAATTTGTATGTATAACCAGGATTACATTGCAAATATAGCAATGCTATAAAGATTTGTGAAATAAAAAGCAGTGGCTGGCCCCAATTTACCCATCTGGTAATTCATGGAATTTTTATGTATGTGGGCTTTTTGGTGGAATGAAGAAGAATATAACAAACAATTTTTTTTAATATGCACAAAGATAGTCATGGATAATTTTGAAGAAACAACCTATGGTTAAAAATTGTTGCTATGACAACCTTACAGTTGTCAGTTTACAAAATCTATAGGAACACTTATCTTGAACTGAACACAAGCAGTGGCCTGAAGCCCCATGTCTGGCTCTGCAAGAGAAGTAAGCCCAAGGGTTAACTCTGCAAGAAGTAGTGTAAATGAAAGTCAGTAAGATAGTCTGTAGACAGGTCGGGCAAGGTGGACAGGAAAGAAGCAAATAAGCACCTGTTCAAGAACATTTGTTTTATTTACAAATGTGACCTAAATAAGGTGAGGTTGTGCATCTGGAGATTAGGTAGACAGGGGCTAATTGACTAGACAAGAACAGCCATGCAGTGCTGTGTCCAGAGCCCCTCTACAGAGACACCAGGTGGTTAAGCACGGATGTGTGTATCTGCAGCTGATAAAACAGTTTAGCCTCAAAAGTTATGCTAGCTGGATAAAATACCCACAGCAAAATAGCTTTGAAAGCTTTGGGTTTTTTTGGTTAGTTTCAATTATGACTTTAAACAGTAAACCTATGAGTAAGAGCTTCAATTCAATTCCAGACTTGAGTGGTGCTCAGGGATCCACATCAAGCCTCTTCTACCCAGTGGGTTCAAAACATTGTCTAAAAATGGGACGTTTCTATCCCAGCAAAACTCCTCTCTCACCATCATCTGCAGATCTTACATATCCCATCCTTTCAACCTTTGAGCTGACAAGGTATTTCTGCTTTAGGTGTTGCTAACTTCCCGAATCCTAACCCTTCTTCCATGCTTTGCACTTCTGGCAGGTGGTGTGGGGAATATATGTATAGTCCTAGGACAGATCATGAAATACTTTCTATACTCTTCTAGTGTGGAATCTGTATACATCATGGTGCATAAGAATCCAGGGAGGCAGATAAGAAAAAAAAATCCAGACACAAAAAGCAAAAGATAAAAACAGGAGAAAGATTTTTTTTTTTTTTTTTTTAAATATAGTTCTGGAAAAAACAACCAAACAAGAAGACTGAAGATTTTAGGCATACACCATCTTTTATGGCTGTTGCTACAGCAGCTAGATTTCATTTTCTCAGATGGCACAACAAGAACACAAGGAAGAATTACAGTACTATGAGGCACAGAAAGTTCAAAGCAAGTTAAGGAAGTATCTGATGCATGAGAAAAGACAATCATATCAAGTGATGCAGGAAAAAATAACAATTTATATTAAGAGGAGATGGAGACATGCATTAAAGTATTCTTAACAGAGCTGAACATACTTTGAAGGAAGTTACAGCAGGGCCAGATGCTGGGCATTTTACAACTATATACTTTTTCTGTTCTTTAAAGACTACAAAGTCACAGTAGCTTTAGTATGGGGAACGGCTTTTTGCCATTCCAGGAATGGGAAGGCAGTGATAATCTATGGTGTGGGTTCGCAGACCCCAAGCTACCACTGAGTCATTATTTGGTCACAGAGTTCCCAAACATTCCATGGTCAAATTCCATTTCCCATTTAAAAAGCCAACGGGATGCAGTTTCTCCTGGATTTTCCTTTGAAAATTATTTGCTGGAAACAAACACCTAGGGAAAAACTTATGTTCAAACACAACACTTGCCCTTGAAGAACAACTCCATCTTAAGGACAGTAAAATAACTCACTAAACCTGTGATACAGTATTGATCTGCAGAGACATAATTTATCTGTTTGGGACTATTATGGCTCCAAGTAACATGTGGACACTCAAAACAACTGGGGTTATTGTGGTAATGGCCAGTAGTTCTCTTCCATTTCTCCTACATTCTCCTGCAGGAAGCGGGGACAAGATTTAAGCAAGCAGTGAGAAGAGCCACATGGGAACCAGTGTGAGAAGAGTCATGCAACATGTTGCAATAAAGATGTATCAGCACATACTGATGTAAATCACCATTCTTGTGCACTGTCAAGATATCACACCAGGAAAAACACGTAGGAAATGACTACACCTTTTGGGATCTTCCAATAACACAGCCCTTCACAGCTTGATGATCTTAAAGTTTCTAATACTGACTGAGTTCAGGTGTTGACAACAATGTGGTAACATCTGTAAACTGGTTGAAGTTTATAAAGCCAATGCCATGACAAATAAGTATGTCACACAGGTCATACCTGTTCAGTTAAGTACTTGGCCACACAATGTATCTTTTAAGCATGCTGGTATTAGCAGCCAGCGAAGAGGTTACATCTGTATTATCAACAGATCAATGTCTTTCCTTTTGGAGAGGCTTTATAGGATCAAAGGATAATTCAAGTTGGAACGGACCTCAAGGGTTTTCTATCTTGTAACCACAGCAGGGTCAGTTACAATGTCTGATCAGGTTAGGAAGTTTGGTCTTGAATTCCCGAAGCATGGAGCCTGTGCAACCTCTCCAGGCAACCTTTTCCAGTGCCTGGCTGTCCTCATGGTGAAAAGTTCTCCCTTTTATGTCCAGTCTGAACCTTTCATGTTTCAACTGCCCCTTGTCTCTCATCCTCTTGCCACGCACCACCATCAAGAGTCTGGCTCCATCTGCCAATGTAGGTACTGGAAAGATGCCAGCTTCCCCTGAAGCCATCTCTTCTCCAGGCTGGACAAGTCCAGTTTCTGCAGCTTCTTCTCATGGGGTATGTACTCCAGCCCCCAACTATGTCAGTGGGGCCTCTGCTAAACTCACTCTAGTTTATCAGTGTCTCTCCTGTACTGGAGGTCCCCAAACTGGATGTAGTATTCTAGATGCAGTCCCATGAATGATGAATAGCGGGAGATACTTGCTTCCCCAGGTGTGCTAGCTGTGTTCCTGTTAATACAGCCTAGGAAGCTGTTGCCCTCCTCTTCTGCCAGGACACATGGCTGGTTCATGTTCAGCTTGCTGTCTAACAAGACCCCAGCTCCTTTCCAGCAGAGCTGCTCCACAGCCAGTCTGTCCCCAGACTGCACTGCTGCAAAGGCAGGTTCTTTTATTTTTCAATGAAGTGCGCTATAATGGCCTGTTTCAGTGGCTTCCTTGAATAAACAAACTGGTTTCAAGGAAAAATACGATTCAGCTGATGAACTACTGTAAGTAGTCTCAGGGAGTATTAACCGTAACTCTTAACAGTTTAACCACAAACTCTTCTTTATTATTGGGTAGAGACAGCTTAAACAGATGAAGGAATGAGAGAAAAGGCTCTTGATACCAGAATTCCTTTTATCAGGTAGCAGGGCCTAACTTATTCTCACTGCATAGATCATACCAGCAGCAAAGAACAGCTAAGTGTGTAAAATTGTCAGCTAGCATAAAATCATGAAGTACAGCTTTCTTTGCATCAAAGATAGGAAACAAAGGGACACTAGAGAAGCTGGTATTGACTGGAACACACAACTCTATAAGACTGCTGCAGTAGCTGCTCTTACTTACTTCAGTCGTTTTAGGATCGTAATTTTGAGCACAAAGATGACTACCATACATCTGCCATACCTCTGCTTATGTCCTGCACAAAAAAAACCTAAACATTTATTGAAGGATGAACAGTTTTGTACAGCATATGCATCATTCATTCCTGATATAGTTTCTCCCTCTTTTTCATGGCACAGGAAATTCCGATCAACGAACTCCACATGGTGTTTAATACTGAGGTTCTTGACCCAGGAAAGTATGAACATGAGCATGTTTTCTTGTCACAGGTATTAACTTTAGTTTCATGTTCTATGGAGTTTACAAGGATTCTGTGTCTGACTTCATTAAAAATAGCATGCAGAAGAAGGTTTACTTGACATTGCCTAATCTCACTTACTACAGTTTTCTGTTTGCTGGGCAGCTTTGGCTCTAAAATAGTGACTTGATCCACATTCTTCCTAGTTAATCAAGTTTAGCCAGGCTGTATTCAAAAACAGGCAGCAATTTAGGTCCCTTTGTTCTCCTCAAGCAGGGAACTGATGAAATCTGATAATCTTGTATATAGTTTGGTAGTGACCACCAATCCAATCCACTGACCTCTTTCAGCAAAGATGAATGTGAACAAACAACCCCCCCCATTTTATGACACACTGGCAACAGAATTTGACAGCAGGAAGTAAAATACACAGGTATGACCACATTTTAGAAAACACAGAAAAGCTAACCCCTCCTTCATTTTAAACCTCTGAAATTCAATCTCTAACCATACACCTGTAACAATCAATCCGGGATTTCTATTAACTTTACTGGAGGACAGAATATAGTCCACTGAGAAATCCCACTGGACATAACAAAAGACAGTTTCAATAGGTATGGATAAACCCAGGCACCTCCAGCCACAGGAGAGACTCTGAGCTTCAAGGAAGGACAGTAAGAAACAGCAACACTTTAACTTACAGACCATAATCATAATTTGTTATCTGGAACTGTACATTTTGCAAGCCTGAAATTTTTGGTGGAGAAGTAGAATAAAGCAGTTAACGCAACAGAGGACAATGGCTGCAAACATAATTTATTTGGTTTGGAGCAGAATGAGTGTAGAATATGATCACAAAAATACAGGCTTTCTAATAGAATATTCAAGCTTCCAAATTTGAATAGCTGAAAAAGCCAATATTTTACTGAATCAGATACAAGACAACTATACTGGGTCAATGATAGGATGATGGATTTTTGGCTAACAGATGTCAAAATATGATGTCTATGGAAAAGTATGAGAAAACAGGAGGTATTCATGATACATCCTCCAATAAATTCCCAGACCTTCTTAGTAATAGTTTCTATATATTTATTAACTCTCAACAGATTTCTCTTCCATGAAGTTGTCCAATTTTCCCCTGAAGCAGGAAGCTCCGCTGGTTGACTACCTATCATGTGAAGAATCAGCTCCTTTAGCTTTTTTTCTTTTTAACATGGTACATCAACTTTTTTTTTTTTTAACTTCATTTATTCAGAAAGACACAGAAGTGGGAACTCTTAGGTTAACTTGGTATAGTCCTGGTGATTTGCTACTGTTCGTTTTCCCCAACTTGTTCCATACCTTCGTTCTATGCAGTTTTCCTTTTTATCCATCACACATCAAAAGTTCTACATTTAAAAAGTGCAAAAACTGGAGCTGCCATAAAAGCATATAAAGCATTTATCACAATACAATTAACTTTCCATCATCTTCAACAGGAAGTTGGGGTTATATGTTTCTCTTCCCCCAGGTTTATTCAATAAAATGAGGACTTGGGTACAGAGACTGCTCTGGATCTCCACTCATAGCCAGCCCATGAATGGCATGGCCAAGACACAGCCAGAGCAAACAGCAGTGTGTGTACCTCTGTTGTGCTGCCTGGACATCTTTGTATCACTCTTGCCAGGTTAGCAAAAGCTTACTAGGCACAACACCAAATATTAGGGTACTCCTGGTATTTGTTCCCAAATCTCATAATCCCTACGAAATCAGAAGGATGGTGCAGAGATAGCCATGTGCCTCTGCAGAAGCCAGCCTTGGTCCAGTCACATGTGTTTTTGTCAAGTTCCAGCCTTTCAACACTTAGAGAGCTACTACACTCCCAATAACAGGAACACAGAGTAGGCTGGGTCAACCTGACTTTGCATGGGTCTAGGTCTCTACTGATCCCCTCTGAAAAGACCTTATTTGTATAGCACTGTGCCTGGGTTCAAATGCAGACTGTATAGCTAATAGTTGATTCTGCATGGAGTTATACTAGAAATCTTTCTGTTCATGGCACAGATGAAACAAAATCCAGATGAATTACCTATTGCTGAGAGGTAACTGCAATAACTGACTACTCAAAAAAATGCAGATAGACAAATAATTTACATTCTGTTAAGAAAACAGCCCCTGAAATAATGATTCCAGCTTCTCATGCATTGCCTGTAATCTTCTGTATAGATCACATAATTTCTCAGTGTTTCCCCATATGAGAAGAGCAGGTAACACACCTTCCTTTCTCCTACTCATTATATGACTAAGTTACTTAAAGCTATTGTCCTTGAGCAAGCATTCAGAAACAAGAGTATGAAATACTACATTTGGTCAGGTCTCCATGTGCAACCGTAAGGCATAATTTTTATTCAACTCAAGACAGAGAAATGCAAAAATATGGAAAGATGTTCCATCAAAGAATTAACCCTTCACCTGTGTTGTACTCCAAATAAATGCAAAGATTAGGAAACAAATGATGTATTGTGATTACAGATTCTAGTGTAGAAAAAATTACCTAAATACTTTTTTTAAATAAAAAAGGAGCATATATAAATCTTTGGTAACAGTGTGTTTAAATTTTTTGCAAAGGCTTAGTCTCAAATAAGATTCCTTCAAGATAATTAATCAAGCATCAGTAATCCAATGAAATGTCTCTGAATTTAGCATAATTAATTTGTTTGTAGCTCAGGTCTAGGAAACAAATCCCGAAATTAATTATTTTTAAATCCAATACCTGATTTTGTATAAGGGCCTTTTAATGACCCTTACAGGGTCCCTGCTACGGAGATTCATATTCAAAAATAAGACATTTTATGTTACAAGACAGTTCTCAAAAACCACAGTAGGATGACTTAGGATAAGAACAATGCAACTTTGTGCGTCTCTGTCACTGTCTTTGCTCAATATGCAGAATCCATTCAAGGTATTTCCCATCTATTCTGCACTATTGCTTTACTCGTACTCCTGTTACTCCCAGCAGGCTGTAGTGAAAATGTCAGTGTTACTTCGGTGAAGAGGGGCAGAAGAAACACTGTATTAAAACTGGCTATTTACAAAACCAAACATATCATCAGCGTCTCCAGAGCAGTGAATAGTTCACTTTCCACTCCCTCACTTTTTGAGTGCAGATTCTCCATTTCTTGCAGAAATACACAGACTGGTTGCAATGTGAAAAGCTCTTGTGAGAGAAAAAGCAAGCCACTTCCTGACCACTGGTTTTGGCAGGTTAAGAAATAAATAAGCATCAAGTTCCTACTTTCTGATCAAAACTATTCTAGGTTGCTCGATGGCCAAACAGCAACCGCACTGGGAAGGATCAAGGTTCACCTAAGTAGACTGCAGTGGCACAACACTCATGCACTTCAGGTGAGGATCTTGTATTACAAGTGCAATTCAAAGGCACCGGTGAAAATCTCACTTATCTCTTTAGGTTCTCATAGTATAATCACAGCACAGATCCGATCTTACGTTAAACATACTGCAGGTGACCATACCTTTAAGAGTTTTTCTCTTTGCTTTGCTACGTTCAGTTTTTCAGAGAGCTGGCTGAAAGATAAGTTGGAGGTTTCAATGTCTTCATGCATCAGAATGTAGGGATGTGCATTACCTTAAAAAAAAACACAAGCCCAGCTGATTGTCACTGCATTTTCCCCCTGCCAGTTTCTAAGTACAAGTTAAATTAAAAAAAAGTAGGCTTATGTTAACTTCTTTATATTCTTTGAGGAAGCCTTCATTTTAAACAAGCAAGAGAAGTCCAGTTCTGTGCTCAGAGACAAGGCGAAACTAAACCAGCAACAAAGAATGTACATGTACTCATAAAAATAAGAGCCAACCACTTTACTAGTATTTATGAAAACCAGGAGTGTTAGGCTAGTGTGAATAAATATTTAATGAGCATGGCAGATTAACACATGGTAACTTTGACTCTTTTCTCTTATCTGTGTAATACAGTTAAACAGTGGCAAATTTTCCATCAATTTGAAAGAGAATTACCTATTTATAAAGCTTCGGTTATCCAATAAGATTAGTAGCACAAGCCTCGTCTAACATAAAAGACATATAACCATAGCACTCACATCTAGAACAACCTATGAGCTAAACTTATTAACAGGTTATTATAAAGTTAGTATGTAACAATTCTGGTTTTAATTCTAGTGAATGATTTGAACCCGTATTTTCATAACTTTTATTGGCTTCAGTGTAAGTAGGTTCTTCATCTAAAGAAAATCTCACCATTTCTTGAAGAGGATAGACCTCAGAAGTGTTGCATTTTATAAACAGATTTTGAAACTGCACATTTGCGTTAACTCTCACGTTCACAGAAAAGTATGATACTGCTTTGAGAGATGTATATTGTAAAAACTGAAGGAAAAAAGTCAGAACTATTCATCAATGCAACACAGCATAGAAAGAAATAACGTGAAAACTGGAGTACGTACCTCTATTAGCATTCAGAGCAGCTAACTGTGATTTCAGTTTTGCAATAATGCTGTTCTGAAGTTCTATCTTTTCCTGCTGTTCACGTATTTGCTGCATGTAGTTTTCTGTCTGCAGATATAATTTATATTAGCATTAATCTTATTCTGTTTTGACTAGTGGTCTCCTATTTGGTATATAAAAAGCAGCTCTGAATTTTAAAGGTAACTGTAGTTGTGGACCTCTGCGTGAAAACCCAACTACAGTCCCCGTTGACAAGTCAGTATTTTTGAGACTGCACTGATTAGAAAAGGTATTATAGAAAATAAATCCTGATTTTCAGTAACTGTTTCAGCTGTGGCAGTTCTAAAGGATAGGATAACTTTTAAGTTAGGATTCTTTATTCACAGACATAGAACACATCAGGTCGAAAAGCAAAATTTTAGTATTCTTCAGAACGCTGGTCAGTTAGCTATAGAAAGATGTAATTTTCTTCCCCCATATTTTGTAACAAATAAATTATATGAAAAAAAGCTTTTAAAAGATTAAGACTTTAAATGGAAAACAACAATATTGTTTATTTCATACAACAGATATTTCGTAAAAAACTTTAATTACCTATGAAAAGAGTTTTGCCCGTTCCTTTGAATGCAGCAGACTTGTTTTTCTAACCTAGAAAACGGGGAGGGGGAAGCAAGCAAGAAGCCCCATTCTTCATCTAGATACACTCCATCTCATGCTATAAACGGGCCATACAGAGCCTAGCAAGACTGCTCACATTTCACCAAAGTATAAATATTGTTAGACAGACAGCTAATTGAGCAAATGGTCACATGGCAGGAGGATGCTAATATTCAAAACCTATTATTTCATTAGCACATGCCTAATGTTCCAATTACAGTAGTGTGAAAAATAAGCAAGAAAACTTGTGAAGTCCCAGCAAGGAAACTTACAGGATTGCACTGATTTTTTCTAAAATTAAGAATATGTCTGTTACTGAACAGGTCATGACCTGGGACAAGACTAGGCATTGTTTTCATACCTATTCATAATTTATCCATACTGCTATATAATATTTCTCAAATCTCCATCAGATTTAAATTCCACATACTCCTAATGCCCAATGTGTTTGTCTGTAAAGCAGGCAGGAAAAAATCCAGAAGTAAAATTTATTTTAAAAGGCCAAGTAGTAGTTGTACTATGAGAGTTTATTTAAAAAAAACCAAAACCAAACCCACAGTGATCAAAGAGCAGTGCACTCCAGCAGCTATAAGAGACCTCATGAAGCAGAAAAATCACTGAGAACCAAATTGAAAATGTACAACAGCAATGTCTTGTCAACACTTCTGTACAGAGCACAGACATGACAGCTAAAACAGACAGAAGAGAAGATGCTTTTGACAGCCAGTGTGCACAAATTATTCCTTGAGTCAGATGGCAGCAACAAGTTACCAACTAGAAGATCTGCATGACAACCAACCATCCATCTGTATCAAACACCATCTGGCCGAGATGACTCTGGCTTCTGTGTGCTTGACATGGCTCCCAGCTCTAGAGACTGGCAAAACAAGTGGCCTATCGGTAACTTAAGTAGTAAACTGTTAACAACAGAATGGTGGACAATCCAAAAACGTGTGAAGGCCACACAATGAACAGAGGAAGTTACTAGAGCAAAGCACTGTACAAAGGTCATTCAAAAACCAGAAGTTTGGTTAAAAAAACCTGAAAAAACACAAACAACAAAACCTCAGCTAATTGTAGTATCAAGTCCTCTTGAAAAAACCACTTTTATTCTCTTTCAAAGTCATGAAATCCAACTACTGAAAGTTTGATTAGGACAAAGATTTGAACTGGTAGCAATCCTTTATAAAAGGCTTTCGTTTCTAATTTCTGAGCCAGAGAAAAATACAGAGAGAAATCCTGCAAGCATTTAGTTCACTTAACACTGATGATCTCACACACTTCTTTGGTTTTCTTCCATAGACTTGAGAAGGGCTGTCTGACCTTGTACTTGATGTCTTGTTTCTTGGGCAGAAGTTTCTCTGATGCACTTCTTAGACGTCTTTCCCAACCTTAACAATTCTATGATTCTATGACCCAGGAGTATTAACTTGACGGGTTTTCTTTCAAATAATTAATTGGTCATCATGAGACACAATTAAAAAAAACCCCAAACAATCTAAAATGTGTTGCCTTTTGTTAAGTTAGTTGCAAGTCAGCACAAAATGTATTGGCATGCTGCTTGTGCTTGTTAAGTACAGCAAATGCCACAAAGTTGCACCAGCACCACTGCAACAGACTATGAACAGAGATGGACTGCACAGTGGATGATTGCACACGACTGACTTGTTACCTGTTCTGCGGTGCTTTGGCTAGTTTATTTTGTCATGCAAGGGGATGGCAAGATTGTGCCCAGATATCAAAATATTCTCTAGATGACCATTCCCTGCTCCCTGTCCTAATGCTGCTTCCATAACTTGGCACCGAGTATGGCTCATCTGCCCCTGAATGAAGTCCCAGCGTACCAGTTCTATGGAAGTATCAGAAAGTCCTGTAGCATCAAAACCATTCAAGCCTTCCTATAACAGAGGTTCCATTTCTGGGCAGAATATGCACGATAAAAACAGTATTACAAAGCTCAAAGCTGCTAGCTTTGCAATCTGCTGGCACACATGATAAGAAGTCCTAAAAGAGGTTTGGCTGAAGTAATGTCTTCTACCACAGACTAAGCAGAGATTCAAAGGTGCTCCTTACTGGTCAGGATGCCTCCAGATTTTCTGTTACTTCCTAATTAAAGAATAATTGTATACATTTTTTAAAAAATCAATACTTATTCTAATAATTTTAAGGTAAGCTTGCTGTGTTTCAATACACAAACTCTGTTGTGCTAATAGCTTTCACAGTGCTCAACATATTGGAGTCTTTGACCTTTACATCAAGTAAACTAGTAATTCATATGGCATATCTTCCTATTAACACAACAATTATTTAAGCTATTTACATTAATAATTTAAAAAGTAATTTTTTAATAAAAGCAAAACAAATTTCAAAAAGTACTTTGTTAAAGCTAGGTAAATTTTATATACATCTTTGCTGTTTACATTGAAAGACTTCATTAATCCTCCAAAACAGACAACACTCTTCTCACCTTTAAAACTACAAAAAAATTAAAGGTTGAGAAAACCTGAAACCCACCTACTACATTCACAGCCTAATGAGTTACTCTGCCTGGTGTCATAATGGCCAGTTCAAACTTTAACAGATGCACTACAGCACGCAGAGCTAAAGTGAAACTGAAATTTGTATGTCCATGGGAAGCATGGCTTTAAAGATACAATTCAGAACCCATCACGTACTTTTTGCTGTAGTTCTTTCACAGCATGGTCCCTATCCATGCATGCTTGTCGGTAGGCTTCATAAGCTTTGTTAAGCTGCTCTCCAATGTTTTTGTCCATAATTCCCAACGTTGTTTCATCACTGAAAAGATGGTCAAGTTAACAGACCTGAAAAGTAATCAGAAGAAAAAAAAGAGACAATGCTAAGGAACAGAAGCATGTAACTAAAAACACATATAACATGACTTGTATTAATATCAAATTCAAGTAATATGTGCAGTATGTTTGAGCATTAACTCACACAATAGTTTGAACTATAGCTCTGCTCACCTTAACATTTATGTCCAAGTATAGGTTTAAACGAAATCCAAATAAAAGCAGGTTCACTCTGAATCAAAGTCTGGATGTACAGAATGTGTAAACATACGTGTAGTTACAGTGTTTGAGGACTGGGACTTACAATTGGTGCAGATCACCAGTTACCTGATTTTATGACATTCCAAGCAGTTTAATGTTTAGTGAATTGTGAAATAACAGAAAGCATTGAAAAAAACCAAAACAAAACTCAGCTTTTGGCATTAAGTAATAAAAAGATAATAAAGAGCTCAAAAACACTAAGTCACAGGGACCTGCCCTATGCCATATTTGAAAATGGCAACACAAGCAACACTACAACTTGAATTAAAACATGTTTTATATAAAAATCAGTAAAATCAACCAGTAAGAACTAGCAAGACTCAGACCTTTCACACTACACTATCAGCTTTTTTACACTCTGTGAACAATTTCAGTAACAACTCCTGAAACTACAATTCATGAACTTTGACACATAAGACTACAGCACTATTAATTGTCACAGACTTCAACTTCAGGATAGAGTGAACTTCGCAAACACAGGTCCTTTGCTTCTATGGTAGCACATGACCTGAATTTTAAGATAAAAATTTATCATAATGTAAGTCCAAGTCCAGTAGACAATAGGTTAGTGAAGTCTCAAAAAATACCCCAAAGTACCACCATTAAGGTAAAAAAAAGCCAAATCAAATCAATAATTCACATCTCCTCTCCTGACATTTAAAGCGTGGTTACCTCACAGTACACAGTATGGACTGCCACTATCATCTCTCACCATCTTCTGGGATTATGCATAAATCACAGATACTATTAAGAAAAATGGTACAGTCAGAAAAGGATAAGCCAAGCAAGAAGGGTATGAGGATAACTTGTCTTGGACCCTGGCCAAAATGTGGAGGATTGCAACTTGAAGCTTTTGTTCATGTTTTCTTGCTCTTGAGTATCTTCCATATCATAAAGCCTGAATACAGAAATGTGGTTTCACTTTCCTAGAAGGTGCAGCAGACTGCTGTATGGATGTCGCACCTTTTTGTCCTGCAAACTTTATTTTAATGATATGTGCGTACTGCAAAAGCACTTGTACCTCAACTCCAGCATGGCTGTGCTTTATTAGTGGCAGCATGAATTCTTTAACAGCTTGGAAACATTTACAGATCCTGTGATGTAACAAGTACTACTGAAATCCAAGTTTGTAAGTTTTGTGTTAAACGCCTACATTGTTTCATAGGAAAGGTTTGGGGTTTTGTTTGTTTATTTGTTCGTTTTGGTGGGGTTTTTTTCCTAAATACCAGTTCAGTCTGTCTCAAAGCACTGTTAGCAACACAGGCTACTCCATCCACCCCCTTCCTCTCCCAAAGAGCATCCCTCCACTAACTGGAATATTCACTCTAGTACCTGAGGCACATCCTTAAATAAACGGGTAGGCTTTTTTCCAGTTTCAGATGAAGGACTGTTATGTAATTCAATGAATAAAATCAGGTATTACAGCTGACTGCAGGGGCGGGCACTAAACTGCAGAAGGGTATTGTTATGGCTGGAAGTGATTGAAAGTGTGCTCTCATATTCTTTAAAAACTTGCAGTGTTGGCACAGATGTTGATTTTGTACTTTTCTGCAATTCTCCAGAGACACTTGTAATAATTTACCTAGTAAATGATTGTGTCTTGTACATATAAAAGATAACTTCAAAAAATGAGTACAATGGGATTTAAAAGACTGTGTTCAGCTTCTATTAGAAGTAACGGAGTTCAGCTCCATACGACTCAGAGTTCACAGAAAATGAAGGCATTAATTTCATTCATGCAAGTTGAAATTTCAATTTAAAAAACAGTATTTAAAATTTATACCTAACTTCCAATATTTTACTTACTGATTGATTGAGACTGCAAGTATTAACGAAGAGTTCTTCTCTTATCTGGACTGCTGGTACCAAAAGTAATTGATCCAACAGGCAGAATTGTAGCACTGCACTCAATTTTCTACTTGGTAGGGAAAAATAAGGAGCATGGTAGCTAATTTACTGGTAGCTCCCTAAAATCCAGACTCCATGCAGTAAGACAGGGCAATAAAAGTCACTACTAGTGACACTTTAAGATGGAACTGTAACTAGAAGAATTGGTCTTATATTCCCTCATACCCTAGACACTCATTTCTGATTCCACCTCACCTTTCCCTTTCTTCCAGCACAAGCAGCCTTACCATAAACTGTATCAGCAAACCAATCCAGCTTAAAACTAAATGCTAAAGGTATTTTTGCTGTATTAGTTCTAATGCAGATCAGCTCCACAGACCACTTCAAAATGGCACAAGGAAGCCAGCACAGGAGCAGAAAACATCAGCAAAAGGTAGACAGAACTCCTGTGTTCAATGGCAGCATTGGCTCTGAAACTGTAACATGAAGTCACAGCTGTGCAACAGCGATGTAAGTCTACACTGCCACAGAAAAGGGCACTCCTGCCTTACACCACCTCTGGCCATGTATTTTTTGCCACTTACTTGTACCAATATTAGCACTTCTGTGCTACACAGTTGGGTATGCTGAAGTAGCTCCCTACTTCCTCAAATAAACAACAAACCCCCTAACAAACAACCCCAAAATTGAAACCGGAGCTAGCTCACTGGGAGGCTGCTGGAGCACCACGACCAACACAAGGCGGCAGTGGGAACATGAGACTAGCCGTGGGCAGGACTGCAGCAGTCTAGATTTAGATTGGATTAAACTACTCTGTAGTCACACCCCGAATTGCCTGCTGCTGGAATAAACAACTGCTTCTTATGTTATCTGTCTCATATCCAGAACTTCTTGAAGTTAGAAAAACTGGCTCCTTTTCCTGCTTCTCCTCCACAGGCATCAATATTTATCAGGGAATTTGCCAACTGTTACTTGTCATTTACTCTTCTCCCTACATCCAGTTAGGAGGAAAAAAAAACACCAACCAACAAAGCTAAAAATAATAATAATAAAAAAACCAACCCCAAAACAAATATCCCCTCTTTTAATCAGGCGTAGTTATGCTAACCATACAGCAGCTAGAACATATTCAGCCCAAAGCTGACGACGCTGATCTTTAGCAACTGACATTGTACATGTTCATTAGATCCTAAAGACTTTCACAGTTATTAACAGCAGTAAGTAGTCGGAACAGATGCAGCACTACAAATTGCTGTGTTTATTCTAACAGGGACAGAATCAGAGAAAGAGACTAGCTTCAGAGTTTGTCTGACGAGGGGGTCCTGCACATGCGAGTACCTGTGAGCGTTACGTTGCGGGAGCTATGGCAATGAGAACTAGAATTGCATCTCTGGGTAAAGACTTGAACACTGCACAACAACTGGGTGTAGGAAATGTGTTAAGACAAACTTTTAAGTAAACAAGCCCAACGAAACCTGCTGATGCTCTTAAAACACTTGTTTGAAATGAGGAACATTTTGCAGATATAGGTGGGAAAAAACCCCAGCAGCAGTAACATGGATTTTCTATGAGTCAAATGCCAAAAAAGCCCCAACACAAAGATGAGCAACACACTGCTGCGTGCATCCTGACATCCCAGCTCCACAGATCGCTCAGGAGACATTCTGAGTTTTCATTGTGCCTCAGAAAACACCTTAAATCCTGAAAAAGTGAGGTTTTAGCTAATCATGTGTATCTACACATCCATCCATAATACACATGCCTACCTCTCCCAGGTTCATACGAGAATATAGATGCCATCCAGCAGCAAGTACTTCTCTACATATCTCTGCTTTCAAAACAGCTTCTTCGATTGAAATATTTTGTAACTTACGCTGCCATCACCTCGGGAACTGGAAACCTGTTGAGGTAATCGTTTGTGAGAGACTGCGAGCTCACCGCACTTTCGGCTTTTCTTTCGTGTGTTTTTTTTTTTCCTTTTTTGTTTAAGGGACAAAATCACCGCTTTGCCCGACTGCGGGACGGGTCGGAATCCCCGCCGCAGCCCCGGATGCAACCGCAGCGTCACGCCCCGGAGCGCCCAGGGAAAGCGACG
>Ga0181612_114147_pt1 | contig 16363 bp, 16 predicted proteins | sample HoacroProtozoa21_FD_119630 | JGI IMG/M metagenome (GOLD analysis project Ga0181612, IMG submission 119630) | Hoatzin crop microbial communities from Cojedes, Venezuel. Combined Assembly of Gp0051906, Gp0051904, Gp0051908
CTTCTCAAGCTTGTCCAGGTCCCTCTAGATGGCATCCCGCAGGAGGGACCGCTGCAGCAGCCGCAGCCACAGGCCTTTTCTCCGGTCGGTCGGTACAGGGAGCAGAGGGGTACCCCCAAGCCCCTCAGCACGGCGGGAGGCTGTGGCTGCACCCCCAGCCCTGGCGCTGCCCTGGGAAAAGGGGCTGCCCGGCAGGTGTGGACCCTCGAGTCCCAGACCCGTGAGATCACACCACTACAGACCCTAATAACTTAATCACGTGTAAATGATTTGAATAAATGCAGGCAACCGGCCACTATTATTCCGAGCAAGAGAAGTGTGTGTAATCAGACCAGCCATGTGTGCCGTACGTAGCATGAGACTGTTAGCGAGCTAAATGTTTCAGATGCCCCAAAATGTAGCGAAGTCAATCAGGGCGTCTGGATCTTGCTGTGTTCGTGATAACACATGCAGGACTGGGGAGAGGAAAATGTCCTGTGAATTCATGCTCCTGGAGCATTTATTGAGCTAAGACTCTTCTCCGCAGTATCTAAAAAAAATGTTTCCTCATCAATGTAAATAAAGATGTTTGTCTTTTTTGGTAGTCATTGCTAGATGCTTGGTTGCCACCTACGGTTTTCCATCCATAGCTCAAGCACAGGCATAGTGTATCTGCTCTGATTACTGCCTGGCTGTAAGCAGATATCCTCAAGTAGCCTAAACAAAAGAAGGGAACCACTGCTTCAAGGCAAATATTAGGCTGGATCCCAAGCTTGCTGAAGTCAACAGGGCTCCCACTGGGGTTTTTAATCAGGCCTGTCATTAATTTCCTAATGAAATTAGCCATTTATCTTTTTTAGATGGACTCTTCAATGAATTGATTTAATCTAGAAGACTTCTCCTCCATGACAGATTTTCAGAGCCCCACACACTCCCGCCTCTGCGAGGAGCCCAGCCTGCCCTCTGCCAATCGTGCTCCGCTTCCCAAGGAGCTAATCAGCTGGCCCATGTCCTCTCAATCAATAAGCATTTATTCTAATTGAAACCACCACCGACTGGATAGCGACCAGGAATGTGAAATGCTCTATAAATCATGTGCATGAGCGGGAGCCTGCGAGCAGGCGGCGGCGGGGCTGCCAATGGGAGCGCGAACAGGGGGACATGCCACCCAGCACTCCGTCACTCTCCCAGTGCCCTATTTACAGCTCTCACCAGGGAGCTCCCTGTCTCGCTTTGATGATGAATTAATTTCCTCTGACAGATCAACCTCCCAGTCCCCCATTGCAACACCTTGCAGAATGCATTGCCTAACAAGAATTGCTCATTAACATATAAATCATGATGGTTTTTTTTTTTTGGCACTCCAGGCAAAACAATGAGCTGAGTGCTCCCCCCTTATCTAGCTTTTCCCTGGAGGGACAACTTTCATTGATTGCTAAATGGAAGGCGGAAAGAGTGAAAGCATTTAATTGTATGACTCCTCTGATGTGCTACTGCTTAGACTTTAAGTAAGCATATGAATTCCCCAACATGTGTGCTGTCTTCATGTTTCATTGCAGGATAAGGTGTGATTCTTCTCTGTCATAACCAGTTACGATAGTACATGTGCAAGTGTTAGCTTACCAACAATATCAGGGTCTTCTCAATACCCCATCTCCAATGGGGATAAAGCCTAAATTAACAGATAAGGTGCAAGACCAGAAATGTGTTGTATCTGTCCAACCTTTTGTAGACAGATCTGTTTTCTCCGTGCCACAGGGGATATAGCCAAGCTGCACGGATACAAGGCAGCTCCAAGTCAGGAGCTGAGCAGCCACCTCTAACACCACTCTGTGCTGAAGTTAATAAACCCTTTTCATAGTCAGCTAGGGAAATAACAGCAAAAATAGTTTCAGGCATTTAGTGTTTTTTACCTAGTTCTGCTGTAAACTTGGTGGGTGGTGGTAGGTGGCTGCCTTGGTTTTTATCCCTGGCTAGACAACTTAGGATCATCTGAATTAGTAAATATTCAGTTCCTAGTATTTCATTCACTGTAACGATTGAAGAACTGCCCCAAACACTGCACTTTTCTCCTTGGTTGGACTATGCAGCAACTCATTTCTGATTCTGGATTTTCATATCGGTACGTCACGGGCTGACAGCAATGTGGCTGCTGTGTCTGCCAAATCTGACTAGAAAATAAGGACAGGAAGCACCATTTTGTCCACTGAATCAGATGACGCTTATCTTGGTGAGAGATACACTTTGTAGTTCCACCTCAGGCCTTAATAACGTAGCCAGGCAATGGACCATGTTGGCATCGGCCTCAGCAGCAGAAGCAAGGAATGGTTGAGCACTGGGAGCCTGCAGACCTGCTCCCTTGGAGCATCCCCGTCCTTCTCTTGGAGCCGCACCAGAGACATGGCACACAGGAGCCGGCAAACCCAACATCAGCACAGCTTCAGTACCTGAAAAAGTAATGAGCGCTATGAATTAGGTCAATTTGATGAACAGCAAGGAAATCTGTTGACCAAACAGACTCAATCCATCCTGTATGCTCCTCTGACTTCCACACCAGTGGCACAGCCCATATAATCTGTCCTTCCCAGCACTCACAGGAGAGCCTGTCCTGCGGCCTCTCCCACTCCCCAGCACGTTTGGTCGATGAACCAAACTTCCATATGCTGCGTTTGGCACGAGGAGACTGTCCGGAGAGCACAGCAGATGGCCTTTGAGGAACAAGATGTGGTTGCTTCCCACAATACCTCATCCCAGACAGTGCAGCAGAAAGCCTGCAAGTGTCTGCTTTCCACTTCTGCATACACACTTTTTGCTGGAGTCTCCATGGTCTCAGGGAAGCTGCAGAAAGCGACCTCACATGCATGAAATTTTCACGTAGCCCAGCACCTGAGGCCAAGATGAGAAGCATTTCCAAGAGTCTGACCAGCCCCGGGGTGGATCTACAACAGCAATTCCCACCATATCTTTCCAGCCACCCGCTGAGCTCAGGCAGCCCAGCCTCTCCCCAAAGCATCACCAGTGCTGCCCTGTTCCTGCCTCCCCCAGCCCCAGTTCTTGCTCCACAGCAGCTCTTCCTCTGCAGGCTTCCTCCTACTCTGCCCTACCTGTGCTCCTCAGGTTCAGAATAAATGCACTTAAGTCAACACAGGCACCATCTTCTTTGCTTCTCCCACCTTTTCCAGGTAACTTTCTAATTTCACACTAAAACCTATTGAGAATTTAATTTTTGCAGTTTTCAACAGGAATAATAAGAACGGTTTCACTGTTGCAAACTTGCCTTTTTGCTGTGCTACCTTCTGTCAACGCTAGGCAGCAAGTTACCTTGCCTGCCTTTACACCAAACACCACGTGCAGCCTCCAAACTGAAACAGGCACCAGCCAGCCAGCCCTCCCTTCCACCTTCTGTTTACCATTCGTTTGCTAGATCACACAGGATTTAAAGCAGGCATACATTTTTTTCTTGTTTTGTGTGTACATTAGTGAGATTGGTATCACTTTAATTAAATCAGCTTAAAAGTCGGTTCATGGCAGGCGCAGTTTTCCTCGTGCAGGCAGCAGCAGAGCACAGAGCCAGCGCAGCCCCATCCAGCGCTGCCGAGGTGGGGCTGAGCCGGCGGGGCGAGGAGGGGAGCCCACAGCGATGCAGCTCAGGGTCATCGCCTCCACTGACGGTGCCAGAAGGAGAGCTTGGAAATTCCAGCAAGTCTTCTTGGAAGTTGTCCTGAAAGGTGGCCTTTGTTAACATGAAGGAAGCGTTAAAATTTTTCATTGACACCAAAAAGGTGCCGTTACTGCACAGCGCCTATAAAGCTGGGCACATGAGGCGAGTTCTTCCTAAACCCCAGCGCCTTTTTGCCGTACATGCACTGCCCACACCCATTTCTCTGATTTGTGCAGAGTGCTATTTTCGGTTTCTTGACTTTTTGGAGGTGCTGTTCACTTACCAGCCAGGTCTCCAGGTCTTAGCTGGCGCACCCGCACTAGTCCGCAGCAGTCCTGGCACAACTCGGTGATCTAGTCCTCCTTTTTATTTTTTCTTTTGTTTTTCAGAATACATTAGCAGGACCTGGAGTTCTGCCTGTTTAAACTGCTGAATATTTCCTTTGCAATTTTTAGCTGTGGGCTTGAATCATAGCAGTGGATTCTCTTCTAGTGACTCCGATGAGGGGAAGAATTCATCTCTGGTAGAAGGCTGGATGATCAAAATGATTTATACCTGTCATGCATTTATGCTTGTAAAATTTACTGTGCGTCACACAGACCCAAACTGCGAGGGAACGAAACCCACTGTGAGTGAGTCTGAGCACGCCGGTTCTCTGGGGAGCCTGAGCCGCCCTCAGCTCTGGGGCCGGCTTTCAGAAGAAGCCTCACGGCGACAAAGCTGCCCACCAGCCGCCACCAACAGAGGTGACCAAGGGGTGGAACAAGTCAAAGGGAGGCTTACGATCATGGAAGATGTATGCCTGGCTCTTTCCACCAAGCACAAGGACTTGTGGAGAGCACAGCTCTTCCTCAGAAGAAAGCTTTCGGCAACGCGGAGCAATGCAGTAGCCGGTGCCTGGAGCATCCAAGGGCACATGAGAACTCCTCTGGGGCCTCACCAAGGACAGCGTGTGACAGCCCCTTCCCCAACAACCAATACCTCAGCCTGGCAGAGCCCCTACGCAGCTGGGGAAGCTGAGGAAGCTGAGGAAGAGCTCTGCTGCTGTTGTGAGAGAGTGGATTGTTGCCCTCCGTAGCCAGGCCATGAGTCAATACAGAAAACACACATGCAATCTCTTATAGCTGGGGTCATGCAAAATATTTAGCACTTCTGTCATCCTGGACTTCCTCACTGTGCTTTGAAAATACAAGTTCATGGGTCTGCGGCATCCCTTTGTGCAGGATCATATCTAGTGACTTTGGCTTTTCCGGGGCTGAGGTTTACTAGTAGTCACCCGAATAGTGCAAGCTGTGGTTACACAATAGTTAAGCATCCCTAACTGGGTTTTTCATCTGGTGTGCTTTCCCAGTCCCTCCTGCATGCCTGGTTGCTGGCACTGATGTTTATCTGACCATGGGGTAAGTCGGCTCAGGAAACTAAACTGGCAGAAAACTGACCTGCCAAAAAAAGAGATTTGCTTTCTGCTAGGTAAGCTCCTGTGCTGGCTCATTGCAGGGTCAGGGAGATGGGAGTGTTCCTCAGGGCAAGGAGGAGGTATCTTCATCTGTGGAGACGGAGACCATGCCAGAACTGGCCAAAGGCATTTTAAAATGGTGTGGCAGAGGAGGCCCTGCTGCTGCATCGTGTAAAGGGACCACAAGACACAGTAGTCCAGGCATCGTCATGAAACGGAGTATCCCACATGTGAAAATTTGAGGTCTTCCCTGAAATCCCTTGTAGAAGAGAGCTCGCACAGGCACTTGTGCTGTTCACATTGTGTTTGCAGATAGGTTGTCTGGGGAAGTTGTGGAGTCTCTCTCTTTGGAGATATTCAAAAACCATCTAGACACAGTTCTGTGCAACTGGCTGGGAGGTTGCACAAGATGACCACCAGAGATGCCTTCCAACCTCAACCATTCTGTGATTCTGTGTTAAAGTCCCATTAAATATAGTTCAGAAGCAGCTGTAAGCACAGGGGCCTCAGGGTGGAAGGCCCCAGCAGCCAGGGTGGAAAGCCAGAGTGCAGTTTCCTAGTTAATGTGAGTCAGCCTCGGTCTGCACTGGTGATTGATGGAAAAGTGGTTTTTGTGGAGCTCCCTGGTTCTCAGCCATATTCTCACTGCCTCTCTGGCCTCCTAACCACACTCATGAAACCGCACGCTCCACATCAGGGAGCTCCCCGGACTTAACACATATATTTTCCACGTTAGTTTCTGGGTCTCTAATGCCTGTTGCTCTGGCTGGCTGTGAAGCAGCCCCGTGCCAGGGGATGGGGCAAGCGAAGTGGTGGGAAAGCTTTTCCAGAAACACAGATCCGCATTTGCTTTAGTAGACCATGAAACCGCACGGGCAACAGTCCTGTACCACGGTACCCTGAGCCACCCCTGCTGCAGCTCTGCCCTTCCTCCTGTCCTTTCGATGGCCTCCTGCCCCTTCCCCAGCCTTTCCTTGCTAATGCATGCGGACTCCTCAGCAACCTCCCCCTCCCCTGGCACTGACCCAGCCAGCTTTTTCTCACTAATCTTACATAGTTCTTTTCTTTTCTTTGCTCAGAAAGTTTTCTGAGCCATTTTAGTGGGTGAAATTGGTTTTCCAGGTAGCAGGAGCTCAAGATGCCTGGCGGCAGCACGGAGGCAGGGGCAGGCAGGGAGATTTTGACGCCCTTTTGGCAGTGGTGAGACGCTGCTTTGGCTTGGCAGAGCCAGAGTCAGATCTTCTGTTTGTTCTCACTCTCTGATTTAATTATTTTGCGTTCTTTCCTGCACTTTACTGATAAAAACTGAGGTTTTCAAAAGGATACGCGCTTGTAAATGTAATCACATTTCTTTTTTTCCCAGCCGCAGAACCAATCCATTTAACAGCTCACTAGCCCAAAAGGAACACTATTATATGGCTGGAGTGTGGGTAAATAGTGAGTGGATAGCACGGCTGAGATGCAAATCTACAGCTAGCATTTGACTTCTGGGGAGCCGATTGCAGGGAAGCAGCTCTCAGAAGTCCTACCACCCGGCTGTAGGGTCCCTCAGGAGCAGCCCTGGGGGAGCCGAGAGCAGAGCCAGCAGGCTGACAGGCAGCCCTGTCCCAGCCCTGGCCTCGTGATTAAATGCAAACAAGTGCCGAGAACAGAAAACAGAGAATTATTAAAATATATATATTTCCTGCCGTTCCCTGCATGCGATTAATCCTCTTTTCCTCTACCACAGAATATATTAGTGAGAGTGAACTTATAATAGAGAGGCATCTGGCTGAGACTAGAAAGAGCAGCATGCTTATGCATTATTAACGAACGCTTTAGAAAAAACAGACTTCCGTGGCCTGACTGTATATATTGGATCAGTATAGAACAGCCTTTCTAGGATAATTGGCACTGATAACTGGCCCATTTTGCTTATCATTTGCAATAGAATAATCTCCAGGATAAGGCACGTTTATTTTGTCAAACGGTAAAAGAGATTATGCTTTGAAATAGCTTTTAATGAGCAGTTAGTGCCCAACACTACTTCACTCATAAAAGAGAGAACGTGATCTGGGAAGCAGCGCACGGCAAGCAGAATAGGGAAAATGCAAATCTCCACCTTAGCAAATCTGTAATCATAAACCGGGTCTTTAGGGATTCTTGGTTATCCAGGAACCACAGCGGTGCTGCAGTCTCGCCAGCGGAACAGGAAACATTTGAGGGGAACAAAAAATTATAGTGGGGCTTCCTAAGGCATCACTCTGGCACAGAGGAGCTGCATTTCTTTAACTGGTTTATGTCTTGACAAATAGAGTATGACATACGAAGGCTAAAAACCCAAAGCCAGTGCAGTAGGGCAGGGGGCCATGGGGGCTGCCCAGGTATGAGGCATAATAATCAGGTTTATCTTCCAGCTTTGCCTCCCATTGATTTATCCCTTGGAAGATGGTTAAATCAGCAAGAAACTGGAGCAGGCCCTAATCTTGGGAAGATAGAGCTACACTCCTTCTTGCGCTGCTCCTTTTCAAAGGATGAAGTGACTCTGTGAGTAGCTAGCTCATAAATCAGGGGGGCCAGGAGACAGCCCGGCTCCCCTCTCCCTAGCCTCCGATGTGAAGACCTCGGCTCAGCAGAAGGATGGAGTCACATTTCCAGCAGCACACGGAGTGCACCAGCCTTATCTCTTTGCTTACATAGCTGAGTATTTGCACCAGGCTCCTCGAGTAGGATTAATTTCACATCTCTGTGTCTGAACTGGTCACCCTAGGCTGCTTCTATCAATAGGTGCTCTGAGGATGTAATTCATCCCGTGCAGGAGTAAATATCTAACAGAGGTCAAATGCATTGCCCCAGAAAGGGCCTGTTTCTGTCTGTCGATCACAAAGAGAGCCGAGACTGCTGTCTCCGCTGCAGCCGCCCATGGAACGCCGGTCAAGACCTCAGCCCCGTGGCAGAGGCAGCTGGGCACAGCATCCCGCATGCCGGCGGCTCAGCACTGCTGCGGCACGGGTCGGCGTGGCTGTGGGGCACCGCAGCTCCGTAGCGGGGCTGGCAGCTCCCCAGGGCGCGGCGTGGGGGCACCCCAGCCAATGTCCCTTGCCAAGCAGGCTCGTGGGAGCACCACGGCTGGCTGGGCAGGAGCCGGGGCGCACACGGTGCCTTGGGGCAGGGTGTTTCTTCAGGGAACCTGCTGTCTGGGTGCACAGGTACTCAATGTGTATCCAGGGCATCTTGAAATCCCAGCTGAACCCAGGGCCCTGCTGAAACAACAGCAGAACAAGCATGAAATAGGATTTCTTAGCTAGTTTGCAGCAAGGTGCAGCCTTCCAGTGCAAACTGCTACCTGGCTGCCTTAAGAAACAGCCTCCTCCGGAGGTGACGAGCGCACGGGCACCGATGTGCCACGCACAGCCCCAGCAGGTCGCGGTGGCGCGGAGCTGCTGTGCTCATCCAAGGGATGCACAGGCGTGCAGTGACTCCAGCCGGGCTGGGGACGTGCTGGGGTGGCTGTGCAGGCACCCACTCGCTCCCAGGAGCGTATGGGGTAGCTGTGCCACACTCCATCACGGAGCTAAAAACCAGCCAGATCTTTGCCTTTTGGAAAGACATGTCTTTCTGGAAAACCATGAAACAACAGTAAAGCAAGTTCCTTGGAAGCCTGCAGCTTTTCCAGGACCTGGGCACCGTGCAGCTTGACAGCGGCTCCCAGGCAGAGCCAAGCAGTCGCATCCACTGCGCTGAGCCCCGGGATGGGGCAGAGGCCAGGGGAAGGCACAAGACCCAGCTGTAGCTGTGGGAAGCGTTGAGGCAAAAACCCGGGGGGCGAGATTCACACCCAGCGTGTGAGACTTGATGGGTCTGTCACTTCGCAGAGCCAGGCTCCGGCCCCCGGCGAATGCGGAGGACAAAAGCATAGACGCTGCCAGACGGTTTGGCCTTGCCGTCGCTGCAACGGCAGTGACACTCGGCGTGAAACCCGGCGGCTCTGGAAAAGGAGTCCCAGTGCTCTGTCCTGCCCACGGGACTGTGGATCTCCTCCAAACACACGAGACCATCTGGGGTTCTCGATGATGTTTCCTGTCCCAAGGGAAAGGAGGAGCCCCAGAAATCCCGTTTTCACAATGTGTTTGAGACAAGTTAGCACCTCTTTGGCTGGAGAGTCTGCATATTCAGGCCACGCTTCTGAAGTGTTTGACCCTCCCTCTTACCTGGACCTACCTGCCTCCTTCCCCCCTGCTTCGGAGCCCTCTTTTTCTCAGAGAGGGGAAGGGAAGGAGTTTGCCTTGGCAAAGAGCTTGCTATGAAAATCATGAATTCAAGAGCACGTGGAGTTTGTGGTTGAAAAGAAACTGTCTGATCAGCAGAACTCTTCTCCCTCAGCTTGTAAGGGCAGATTCAGTCCCAAGGCCAAGCTGCCATGTGGTTACAAAATAGAAGCAGGCCTTGTAAGAACTGATCTAACTTTCTTCAATTGTCTGTGCATCTTTAATCATGTTCACCACTTAAAAAGCAGCGGAGCTGGCAGCTGATAATTAGGCTGAGCCTGCAGCAGCATGGCCAGTGGCCAGATCACATGGCTCCTTTCATCTGCATATTTATGCATTTAAAGGAAAGGAAAACTTTCATAACATTTTAATAACTATGTTCTTCTGAATCCATAAATCCAGTCCTCCGGGCTTAGCCTACACTCTCTTTCTGATCTTACATAAGTGGAAGAGGGTGGGGTGTTTTGTTTGTTCTCCCTATTCTTTTCCTGTGCATGAACGTGCAAAGCCCATCCTCTCCAGCTCAGGGTCCTCTGGAGGATGGGAGGGTCGGGCAACGTAAAACTGCACTTCTAAGGATGAAGGTACAACTTTGATTTGGTTCCTGGCATGGGAACAATTCCCCTTTCCCAAGAGAGCTCATGTACAGTCTGGCAGGACTGAAGCTCCTTTGCTAAACAATGGCTCAAAACAAAGAATCCGTGATACGTGTATTTAAAACAGAAGGTAGAAACGCACGTTGGCCGTTGCACTTCTTAGCAAATTACCGTTTGATCCAGCCCTAGGATGACAACGCTTCAGATTGTGGGCCGAAAGTTGTCAAAGCGCAGGGAGCCGGTCCCAGTCTGGGTCTGTGGGTGCTGGAGCTCTGTGCCCCTGCACACTGCCAGAGAGAGCGACGGGTGGGCACCCACCTCTGCACAGTTCCCCCAGCCTCCTCCCATGGGCAGCCTGCTGCCCAGCTCTGCGCCAGCCACCGGCCACCGGCCCCGCCACCGCCTCATCTCCCACCGGGGCAGTGCTGGGGGTGCTGGCAAAGGGGACCCGGTCTCCATCTGCCCTGCCGACGCGTGGCAGCTCCCTTGACAGCCCTGGTGACACCCCGCAGGGTCCTCGCAGTGAGGCTCTGCAGACCCTGCTTGCTCTCCCCGGCAGCATCACCCATGCCATGTGCACGTGGGCTTTGCCACTGGTGCCGAACGACAGACGCTATCAGGAGGAAAACAGAGGAGCTGAGGATGAGAGACTAATCGCTATGCGCCCGTTTTATCTCCGTAAGATGAAGGAAGCACTGTTAAGGTAACACGCCACTGATTTCTTTCAAGATGAAACACTCAGTTAAAATAAAATAAAAACTATTTAATGAGATCCAGTTCTTAAACACTACTACATTTTTTTTTTTTAAAGGAAAAGTTAGCTATTCTGTATTTGAAGCAGCTCCACCTAAGATTCCTTGAGCGGAGCAAAGAATTTTTTGCTGATTTATAAGGGTCTCAGTAGAGGCTTTAATTGCTGTGGCCATACAGCAAGCAAACAAACAAGCCAATTGCAATGATTAGACAATTTCCAGAGTACATCTTCAACTGGCCTTTAGCTGTGCCAGTAGAACTTTGGGGTTTGACGCTGCTCTAGAGTACGAGTGAATTCAGACTGGTGCAGCTGCTTTGTTTCAGAGGTAAAGTTAATGAACGTAGTCATGTAACAATAGTTTTTTTAGACAAAGTGAAATAGTCAAACTCTGAAAAATGTAGACCCTGGCATTAACTTCACTGGGAGGAACAGTGAATTGTTTCTTGTGTATTTAGAGAATCAGAAGAAACAAACAAGGATCAGATTAATTCGGAGTTCACAGCTCCTTCTCCACGCGAATGAGGAACAGCATTGAACAAGACACAGCAGCAAGTTTAGCTGAAATGTTTCTCGGCATTGTGCATCTGAGGTCTGAGAAAATTTCTTTGCACCCCAGTGTCCCCAAGACATTCATAAACCACCTCCCTGGCTACCCAGTGTGATCATTAACTTCTGTCCCCAGGTTTCACTATCAAGCTTTTGATCTAAGCCCGAAATCTCTGATCTGTCATCTGAAGCAGTGAGGGACTTTGTAGCAGGGTTTTTCCCAGCAGAGAAAAGCAATTCACTTGCTAAAGACATTATGTGGAAGATATAACTTACAGAAACAAGAATTTGGAAATTTGGGTGTTTATTTTTTGTAGCTTTGGGGGTAGCTGATGTTTTACTTTGAGGCTGGATCTTACGTTTCCAGTACTGTAAGGAGGTCAACAGATCTTACCCAAAAAGTCCACATGAAACTCCCATTGATTTTGGTGGGGTTTGAGGATAAATACTGATAAACGTAACATAATGAAGGAATTTGCCTTTTCTTAAGCCTTGTCCAGACTTGGATTTGGAAGGTGTGATGTACCATGTGAATAACACACTGTAGTTAAGGCACTGTGGTTTTAGTGCACAGCTTTAACCTTAGTCGTTCGCAAGAGGCTATTACTACATTGTACTGAGCACTTGCTAATCTACAAATCATCTATGTAAATTAAAAGAGAGGTTACAAATCCAAGGCAGACTGATCTTGCGGTTACACCTTTCAGATGAGGCCTCCTGCTACACATAGGACTCTTTTGCCTCCGACAGAGGTGAAATAATACAGAAATAAGGGCTCCCCAGCCATACTACCGTGTGTGCATTGGCTGCAAGTTTAAGAGGCCCTGGGGCTGTGAGTGAATGTTGAGGAGGGGCTCTGCAAGGGGATATGGAGTAGGTGGCCTGGGATGGCACATGGGAAGTAGTGGGGTGAGTAAATGACAGGAGCGAGAGTCCTGAGCGTGCAGCTGTTCGGTACAAATTTGGAGGTGGGGGAGAATAATGGTGATGGTGGTTGGGAGTGGGTGAGGATAGGGCAGTAGTGATAATGGGTGCAGTGCAGGGACATAACTTGGTGGCCACGAAGCACGTATTTCTTAACAAGCCATCACCATCTTGATCTCCTCCAAAGCTACGCTGAGAAGTCTACCCTACCAGCACACCCACAACTTTTGCCATCTGGGTTGGCCAGCCAGAAGGACTGAGGGTCCGAAGGCTCCTAAGCACAAGCCATTGCCTGGAGCTCTCACACAGAGCTGGGAGCTGAATTTCAAGCAGAGAAGTTTGGCAGCTGTTCCCTCTGGCTATCACCCCTCCTTGGTGCACCCAGGCCTGTTTGGTGTAATCATCTGACACATTTTCCCACTAGTCAAGAACTATCATTCAGGGCAAATCCACCATCCCAGATGGAGCACATGATTCAGAGGGTCTCACTGTTGTCTCTTATACAAAATTCTTTCCTCTGAAAGGAACTGCTGTTGGTGGTACTTTGGTACAGTTGGACAACAAAACTGAGGAGAAAGATTGCTGCAAGTGCTGTTGTTAGGGGTGAATCATAGAACCATAGAAGCATTTAGGTTAGAAAAGACCTTTAAGATAATCAAGTCCAACTGTAAACCTAACACTGCCAAGTCCACCGCTAAACCATATTTCTAAGTGCCACACCTACAAGTCATTTAAATACCTCCAGGGATGGTGACTCAACCACTCCCTGGGGCAGCCTGTTCCAACGCTTGATAACCCTTTCAGTGAAGAATTTTTTCCGAATATCTAATCTAAACCTCGTCTGGTGCAACTTGAGGCCATTGCCTCTTGTCCAATCACATCCTACTTGGAAGAAGAGACCAACATCCACCTGACTACACCGTCCGTTCAAGTAGTTATAGAGACTGATAAGGTCTCTCTCCTTTTCTCCAATTAACAACCCCAGTTCCCTCAGTCGCTCCTCATGAGACTTGTGCTCTAGACCCTTCACCAGCTTTGTTGCTCTTCTTTGGACACCCTCCAGCACCTCAATGTCTTTCTTGTAGTGAGGGGCCCAAAAATGAACACAGCCCTACCAAGCCATCATGATGGGCTATTCTGAGTACTGGAGTTACACTTCACTAATTCCTCAAACTGGACCCCAACCCAGCTCTTTCAACCCAGTAGGACCAAAGTGCTCTGACTTCTAGCCACAGAGATCAGTACATGAATTTATAGAAGACTGTACAGACATTAATGTTAACCCAGATGTGAAATTTGGGCCTACAGTTGGCTGTGACAAATTCGTGGTTTTATCAGCTGCTCCAAACCAACTTGAAAGTTCATCTATTTCAGTGCTGCTTAAAGCATCATTGCAGTTTGCAAAATACACCATGTAAGAACACAGGTATGACCTCCGTTGTTATGTGCACCTTGCCTGATGCACCAGGAGTTGCTTTTTCTTTATTCAGCTCTGTCCCCTTGCTCCACTCCTCAATCTGTCATGAAGTCACCGGTCCTGTAAACGCCTGCACAAACAGACTGAACATGAGTCATGCGGCATCTGTTGCTATTCATTAAACCGTGGTTTATATCTTTGGAGTACATGGTATTATCCTTCATGGATGTGGCTTTATCTCTGTTATTACAATATGGAATTAATTAAGAATATTAAAGTTTGTGTTTAAAAAATTATATTCCTAACTTTTATCTATGGAGGCAACATTTTCATATCCATTCTCTCCTAATGGCAGCATCCTTTGGGAAGATGTGATAGACAGATTTAGGTAAATATTATTCCTCCGGCACACATGGTTTCCATTGCAATTGATCTCCTGCTGTTTCCTTCCAAGCACTTTGCTCCATTACATATTCCACAGTGGTGGCTGAAATACTGATCAGCGATAGCAGAGACAAATTGACTCCAGCAACTGGGAGTTTTAAGGGCAACAAATGTTTATATCTGGGTTTTGCATGTACCATAGTTACTGAAATACAGTTTTTATGTGTGCACTGAAATTTTCACTGGCATTGAAAGTCTAAAGTTGCTTGAGGCAGTTCTAATTTCATAAAAGGACAGAATGAATAAAGACTGACTGAGTGAGATGGGACATAATGATAGTGCACTGCAAAACAGCCAGCTGGGCCCAAAAGCTGTAAAGACGCTTGCTGCCACAGCCTCCCCTTCCGACTGCGAGCAGCCTGGGTGCTCCACACAGACCTGGGCAGATGCTGCACCTGAGCCACTCGTGAGCTGCTTAAAGCTTAGGAGTCACAAGCTGCCCACGGCAGGCTAGCAGGGAATTAATTAATTCTACATGCTTCTAAAGTGGCACGGCCACTGGAAAAGGTTTCTTAGCAGATGGTAACAGCAAGAAGCTAGGAAAAAGCAGGGTGGGAACTGCTTTTTCCAGTGACACTTTCCTCAAATACGTGTCAAGCTATAGCTCTAGATGCAGTGGGGTGATAAAACATTTTCCCTTGGGCACCACTGGACTGCAGTGGAATGTCACTCCAAATCAGACTGAAGTCAGCATGCCCACCAGGCATTACGTGCTGTGGGGAGCTGCACAGAAGTATGAGAAGAATTGGTGTGTACACTTTTACCCGCATATTTGTGGCATCTTCTATGTCTCTAGCACATGAACGGAGTTGAACATGAATGTATGCCTGTGCCTTAGCTATTTACCTGTGCTAGCATGATGAGTGTGCTCACAGGGGTCCAGGCTCTACAAATGCACCTACTCATTTGTGAGGGGTGGACTAAACATCCTACAGAAGCCACTCGCTGTGGCAACAGCAGATTGAGATTCTTTGAAGCCTGACACGCCTTTTTATTTGTTTCATATTATTATTTGTTAAGCACTGTCTGCTCAAAACTTTCAAGGCAGGATGATATGGTCTCCGGTCCCAGGCTGCAACTGCAGGTTTGATGCTGGAACCTACATTTACACAAGTGACACTGCCATACCTGTAGCATCTGCCAAGGGGCTGGACCTGATTGCCTGGCAGGCAATCATACAGTGAAAACTGCATGGAAAAATCTGCAACGTGAAAGGAGCATCATATGACTAAAATACACAATGTTTTAACCAGAAGAGATCTTTAAGATGGAAAGATCTTTCTAAAACACAAACTGGAATCACTTCAACTTTCGCATTCTCTCTCTGTTTCTTCCTCTCCGAAATGACCCCGGGCTGGCCCTTGCCCTTGCTTTGGGGAACGTACTTCTGATTTGTATCTCAGGAGGCTGAGAGATATGGAATAAACTCTCATTACCTCTTGCTAATGTAAAGCACCACACAGCAGATGCCTGAAGCGCTGCTCAGTGGGGTCGATGTAAAACAATAGTGGACCCCTGGCAGGACCTTTCCTTCAACTTCCACAGGACCCACTGTAATGGAGAGAGCGGTCTGTGGCTGTTCATTTAAAAAGCCTTGCCTTCACAAAGCCTGCAGCAATGTGGCCATCACTAAGGAGAGCCTTCTTGTTGTGCTAACTAGGAATTCTCATTAACTGATATCACTATCAGAGTCCTCGAGCCTCGGCATAAGCAGCAGGGGTTACAGTGCATGAGAAAGCCCCCATGCGACGGCCTTGCTATGGGTTAATAGAGGCATAACAAGCTGAAAGGTGACATCCTGCATGAGGAAACGCAGGACCAGATCATGAAAAACACAGCACAACACCACGCAAGAGCTCAGGCATCTTTAGTCGGGGCTACCCCAGCTGCTACAGGGGCCCACATGGAAATAGCCACGCTGTCATAGGCTGCAAGGAGTCAACGGCAATGTCCCGAGAGCCAACATTTCCACCCAGCGGCGCGGGCTAAGTGGAAAATTCAACATGGCATCACACAGAGGCTGCAGCAAGGCTCTCCTGCACAAGGCCAGGGACCTTCCTGGACAAGAGAAAATGGCCTCAAGTTGCGTCAGGGGAGGTTTAGATTGGATATTAGGAAAAATGTCTTTACTGAAAGAGTGGTCAGGCATTGGAACAGGCTGCCCAGAGAAGTGGTGGAGTTACCATCCCTGGAGGTGTTCAAAAAACGTGTGGATGTTGCACTCCAGGACATGGTTTAGCAGGCATGGTGGTGTTGGCTGGATGGTTGGACTTGATGATCTTAGGCGTCTTTTCCAACCTATGATTCTATGATTCGATCATTCTATTATTCTGGAGCAC
>Ga0181612_147000_pt1 | contig 16360 bp, 8 predicted proteins | sample HoacroProtozoa21_FD_119630 | JGI IMG/M metagenome (GOLD analysis project Ga0181612, IMG submission 119630) | Hoatzin crop microbial communities from Cojedes, Venezuel. Combined Assembly of Gp0051906, Gp0051904, Gp0051908
AAAACCTAATATTCTAATCTTGGTCTAATCATATTCCTACTCCATTACCACTTGTATTCGTGACTTAAATAAACAGTCCTAATAAAAAAAATTTTGAAATGTTGTTTGTCTGAATTAGCAGTTTGCTGGATACCAAAATGGAAATGACAGTGTTTATCACTAAATGATTCCTAAACAAACTGCATCCTTTTAAATAATGTAATGTATAATACAGTGTATATCCACTGTCTGCTACCTCAGCTGAATTTATATGTGTAACGTCTGACTTACAAATAGACAACTTTCTGTTAAATTATTCACATCTCATAATAATTGATGTAACAGAGTTGATCTTATATTGGAGCATATTTGATCATAAATTCAATGAAAGCAGCCACCATCTTTGTGATGTTTGTCCAACTAAATCCTTCAGTGAATAGAATAATAAAGATACCAGCTGTGTTTGTTTTATGATCACTGCTGCAACAGGAGACTGGAAATACAAATGAAAAAAAGCTCTGATTTTTCATATTGGATTTATAAACTTAGAATCTTACTGCAAAGAATTAAAATGGAAAAAAATAAGATTTTTACTTCTGTCACATTTTCATAGATTTATTATTTACTTTTTTGTTCCTATTGTTTAGGGATCTGGAATAGTTTTAAACTATTGCTGTTGTTTGGACACCCAAAATCCAAGGAAATCTTATAAAAGCAGATGAAATTTACGCTTTTCTCTGTGACACCATTACAAGTTAAGAACGGACCATCATTTTTGTATTCACTTCTTTGGCTGGATTCTGTAGCAGTCTTAAAGCTGTGTTTACTACTGTATACTGTTAGTATGTCTCAAACTAATTTCACCATCCTGACATAAGAAATCATGCTCCAGATTATTATTGGTCTTCCTTCTGCATTATGACTTTTGTAGAATAGTGTTATAGTCCTTTTATTTCTTTCATATTTGATCCTTAAAGTGCCCTTGAGTCAAGCTTTATTCTGCAATCATGAGGGCATGAATCTTCCCTGAGATGTTGACAGCTAGTGTTTGGTGAATATCATTTTTCTGTCAGATACAGCCTGCATCTACACGGCTAACTAAAGTAGAGCCAGGGACTATCGCCTGGCCCCGAGGCCATGCGGCAGACCTTAGCTACAACTGTACTGAGTAACACTCGAGCATGCATCTCCTGTGGGCTTTATGTGGTCCCCTTGCAGCTCTGCAAATGCAATTGTTATTTTTGGGGGATGCTCAGTATTAGTTTTTTAATTCAAAATTTCCAGAATAACGTAAGACCCATGTTGCAGACCACAGGAACTGTGTTTTCTAGCAAAAGACTGAAGGTAATAATTTCATCCCCTTCTTGTAGGAGCCTGGTACATGCCACCTTTTGGGAATGGTCCCTGGCGTGGGTTGTTCCTTGAACTGCGTCTAGGAGTGGTTTTGGAGAGTGCTAGGTGGCATGGGACAAAATAATCCAGGAGCCGGTGTGGACACTCAGTAGTTGAGCAGTCAGTCTCCCTAGCCCTGTTTAATTTGACGATACAGGGTTCAGCCGAGAGGTTCTTGCTGTTCCCTGCCCTGTGCACACCCGAGCATATTCCCAGTGAAGTTTCTCCTCTTACTGTAATGCGTTGTCACCTAGGCCTGCAGCTTTAGGGATCGTTCTTATCATTTCTTTCCTATGTCATGCATCCAGACTGCCATATACATTTTACAATTTTCTTTGCTTTCCAGCTTTTCCAAGATAAGTTTTTCCTTCCCCAACCAACTCTGTCACTCAGAATTTGGTTATTGTAATACTCTTCTCATGTCCTCTCCTGACCAACGCCCTTCCTCAGATCATACAAAAAGCAATCAGTACATTCAGTTTATTTTTTTGTGGATTATTTAGCTCCCCTCCCAACACTGGCTGTTTCACTCCATCATTTCTGAGCTCCTTCTTATCCTTTTCAAAATCCTCCATGATTACATCTCTTCCTCTCTTCCTTCACAAAGCTGTGTATTTGCTCCTGTTCTCTATTCTTATGTCAGTGATCCCCTTACTCATATTTAGGCCGTCTCCAGTCCCCTAGATAGTTCAGACTCACTCTCAACTGCTGTCCTCCATTCTGGGAATCAGATGGGCTTGTGCCTGGGTAGTGCATTTACCAGTTGTTTGCAGTCATTTTCTCCACGCTTCTTGTTCTCAGTTTGGAAGCTTCTAGGACTAGTCTTTGTCTGCCCCAAATGAGAAGCTTAACATCCATTTAGGACCCTAAAATGGCACCTAGATGTTTATTTACCTGCCTGTCCCGCTTTGGTGGCAGCACACATGACCAGATGTGTTGCAGAGCTCTGTGGATTCCACAATTCCACGTGTACAAAATCTTTTGAAAATCCACCTGCTTATTGTGGGTCATTAGAAGTGGCATGAGCTCTACTGGCAGTCAATTTTTAGTGCTGGCTGGCTCTTTGGGAAATCTGACCTTTAGTGGTCACTATTACAGATAACAGTTTTGATTTAGTTCTTAAATCACCTATGCTGATTTGTGCCTAAATAGCAGTAGCTCCCTGCTTAGCTGTCTCTCTTTCATGCTACTTTGACAGGTTAGGATTTTCAAAAATAGTTCAGGTTTGAGTCCTTCCCTACTGCAAGCCAATTTCTGAGTGTCAGAGAGCGCTGCATCCTCACACATATACAAGTACGTGCACTTAAAATCCACATATTTCAGTAATTGGTAGCTAAAATATATGAAATTTGTGGTTTGGTCATTCATCTCCAACACTAGGTGTTTTTTCCCTGTTCAAGTTCAAAGTCAAATGCAGACTTCTTTTAACAGATTGGCACAACTGCATTTGTCTCTTAACAAGTATTACTGCTGTTGGTATCAGGCACTGGATTTTCAGTCTGCCACCTTCTCCCTACGGGAAGATGATCTATTGTTCACTTTAGAAAGTATCTGTCCCCTTTAATGTAAAGAGAAATAATGGTGTGCTAATTCATGAGGGTGAATCTAGAGAAGGAATTATGCCTTCTGCACCACGATGCTGGTGCGAATGTGGCGTCCTATCCTGTGTTCTCTTCTAACGTCACCTGAGCCAAGTACAGGAGGGTCAGGGACCTGCAGCTAGTTCAGTACGATGTAAGTCTGTCTAAATATCTAGGCGTAATAATACATAATATAGTATTTTTGCCTGCATAGCTTTGAATATATTGCTCATATGCTGTCATTATAACCATCTTGGTCTCCTCCTCTCGATGTTTACTAGTGCTTCATCATTTCCCTCTCATGTCTTAGCTTAGAAGTATAGTTGCAAAAAGACCAGGATGCCTACTTGTACGTAATTTCTTAGTCTCATTGGGTTCAGCCAGGTGACTCATATGCATAAAGTTAAATACCTGAACATGCCTGGGGTCCATCTTCCTGAGCTTCCTAGGCTTAGGGTATTCTCTCTGCCTCCAAATCTCTATCCAACTTTAATGAGCTGTATAAATAAATATAAAGTACTCCTATTCATTACATATCCATAAAAATGTATTTTATTAGCTGAGAGGTATACAGTAATAGAAAAGATCAGACCCATCTGATGTTTTAGGGAGCTGTGGGAGGACAGGACAAGTAGCTCCTTCCAAGTGGTTGATGGATCTGAGGCCCTTGCAAGACGGGTTTGTAGGTTAACTGTGATAAGTGATCTTTGGCTTCACTGACTAAAGCGAGGTCACCCTTCTCGGGGCACTGCCTGCATGCTGCAACCTGGCAGCAAATTCTTGTTGAACTACTGGGCAAACAGACCAGTTCTTGTTTACATTAGAATGAAATTAAGACTTCTCAAACCCAAGATGGTAAAATGCCAGACAAGAGGGCAGAGATTTATAAAGCAGTGCTAATGTTCATTTACTCGAAGTTAGTTTTGTGTTTTTTTCAGTTTTCAAAAGGGAATAGGTCCAAAAAGACAGCTGATTTTTCTTTCTGTAGTCATTTAATAAGGGAAAATAGGGGAAACTTTGTTTACTGCCCTAGTGGCTGCATCCACTTAACAAATTTGAGATTCAGTTTGGTTGTTTTTTCTTTTGAATGTTTTTTGCTTGGATTTTGTTGGAGAGAAACAATCCAGGTCATTGAGGGTGGGAGGGGGAGAAGCACGGAGCTTTTTGTGCCAAAGGTTTATTTCAGTTATTTCTGTTTTTTTGGAGGGGGGTTTATTCCCTCCTTTTCTATGGCCTATGGCCAGCCAATGAGGAAATAAATATGTGAAGAAAGAATGCTATGGAATGTTAACTCCGCTGCCGTATTTTCTTCCTTTTATCATGCCCCAAGATTCAGTGAAGTTGATATAAATTTACCGTGCCTTCTTTTAAAAAGCATAACAGAAAGGCATTCTTCCTTTAAGAGTCAGACTGTAAAAGGTGATTTTCTTTCACTCAGTTTGGTTTAAGCCTGTAAAAAGCATTAAGTGAAAAATCTGATATATTTGTTAGGGCATTTATTGCATTACTAACTTATATTTTCGGTTCTCAGTGAAAGGTTTATAGCGAACATAAACCTTGAAGAGTTTTTTTCAGGATTAAAGATACATTTTCTCCATTTTCTGGTGAAATAATATCTCATAAAATGATTGGAATGTTAGTAATTATTTTTAGCTCTTATTTATTTTCCAAGGATATTCTGTTCATCTTGCGGAAGTGCATGAAGGCAGTCTTTAAAAAACCACTCTCCTTGATCAGAAGATTCATGCCCTTTAAAGAATTTCAAAATAATCAAAAGCTTTTAATGAGATGTAGCCACCATGTTGTTGTTCTTCGTTAATTACACTTACAGCAAGCAAAGATCTTCCAGTAAGCTATAAAGCTAGCATAAACTATAAATCTCTCATATTCAGTAGTAGTCTGTTGTGGTGTGATACACTATGTCTTCCATAATTAGTATCTTTAAGACTGGGCTAATTGGGATGATGAACAATTAAAAATGCTGAAAAAATTTTTTAGGAAATACTTTCGGAAATATCTGTATCTGAGAAACTGCTGAAAACTGAGTGAAATAACATGAAACACTTCAGCTATTCTTCTTTTAGTTTAGAAGTAGTTGTGGTTTTAAGCGGTAGCGTTACACTGTACCCAGCAGTGATGTTGCCTGGAATATCACAACCTCAGAATTCCCAGGAATTAAGGAAGTTACGTGAACATATTACAGGAAGCCACATTCTTAATAGCTTAGAGTATGTTATCACTGGACATATATTGTATATTTGTTGTTTAAATAACCTTATTTTTCTTCTGCCATGCAGACTCCATAGTTCTTGCTTCATTTGGTGCTTCAGCATATGTTATCCTGGTAAAGAGATACCTAGTATCAAATGTAAACCTTATTCTGTATAAAATGGTGTAGAACAAGCAGGGGAAATACCTGCAATATTGTCAATGAGCGGTATTGGCTATCTTCACGCCCTCAGCTCTCAACAGTTGGCACTGGGTTTCTTTGGAAGGTTTCATAGCCCAGTGTATTTATTCTGAGGCATCAGAGCGAGAGCTAGCCTGGGTACCTGTCGAGCTATAGAAGGACAAAACCCAGGATACTGTTAAGTCTGTTGTAAATTGACTGATTTTCTTTAAGCTTAACATTTAAAGCTCAAATCAACCAAATTAGATTTTTAAAGATGTTGTCATCTGTAAGGGTGTTACTGTTCCGCTTTCTATGTAAAGCAAACTTTTAAAGCTGGGTGTCGCAAGCAGCGTTGTGTTGCAGAAATACAATAATACATCTGAAACGGATGCTAAAACACATCAAATCTAGCGCAGAAGGAGTCAGGGAGAAATAAACTCATGTCTAAGTGTTTGTCTTGAGTTACATTCAGTGATGACACATACAAATAACTTTCTGATCCATTCATGACTGAGCTTAATGGCTGTTGTCTAATGTGGATTGCCATGCAAGGTTGGATCACTTCGTTGTCTAGCTTAGGTGTGACCAAACGGGGGCTCTGAAGCCTCACGTGGCTCAGCAGCTGTTTCACTAAGCATCTTAATTCTCCATTCTGAGAAGTTAAGGAGCTGCAACTATAATTATGGTTTACCTACTGGGTCAGTAGATTCTTTTAAAAATTTGCCAAGTGTATAAAATTGATATACCTAGAGGTAAATCTGTGTTAATTAAAATAGAAAAAAATAACCTAGTTGCCTGTATTGTTAGAACCTTGATTTGTTACATTCACTTTTTTTTTCATGAAATGCTATTCGTCTTAGCCGCTTTCAAGCTAATGGCATCTGTGCAACTGTCAAGTGAGAATTATTTCAGATGGGTCAGGGTTATTGTTACCTTTCTGGAATACACTAAATGAACTTGCCTCTACAGCTTTCCAGATGGGGCTTTGACCTCTTTTAGATCTACGTTAACAGCAATACCGAAGAATCAAACACCAATAGACACTTTTAGTTTTGTGCAATATCAGTGGATACCTATAATTGATTGTCATGGCTTTTATTTTAATAATAAACATTTTGACCACCTTTTCAGTACTTCAACAGCTAAGACTGCTGATGCTGTGGTATGGTAAAAGGTATCAAACTAATTTCTAAATTTCCAATTGGATCGTTTCATGCACTCTTATGGAAATTGTGAGGCTCTGAAGACTGTGGAGTGCAGTGTTGTGCAGGAGCACAGAGCAATGACAGATGCTGGGAGCAGTATAACCACGTTAGCACAGGACTTGCCCCAGCCTAGCTCACTGAAGAAGCCTGAGAGGTATGTTGCACTAATGTGGCAGTCTTGCTCCAGTGAGGTACCGAGCTAGATGGGTGCCATTGAACCGATGGCCTAGGGAGCCTGGAGACCATACTTTCCCACCTTGCATGTGTAGAGAGCTCAGTGTTTCTGAATGTAAACTGCTGCCCGCACCTCAATTTGGGAAGAGCAGGAGGGGTGTTTGGAGACATGCCTCTCCTAAGGAGTGTGAGCAAACCAGCACAGCGTTAGGACTGCTGTTGGCAGCCCCGTGCAGGTGTGGGGGACAATCCCAACACTGAAACGTGGTTCCTTTGGCTGTGTTTGACTGCAATGTTTGCTGTCTAGTTTGGCTTGAAGTATCTCTATGCTGTTCTGTAGAGCAAATTCTGTATTTCGTGGTTGATCAGCAACAAGTAAAACCCTGCTTCAGTGGAGCCCTCAAAAGCTTTTGTCTCTCATTGTTCATCAGTTTCAGTCCTCAGTACCCTCTGTGTAAACACACCGAGAAAAATGGTAATGTCTTTACTGCGTTAGATTGTTATCTTGAGGTGCCGCTTTATGCCTTCATCTGTATCAAAAGCTCAAAGCAGCGCATCAAAACTTGCATTCACTTGTTGCGGTGGTTTCATGATGGCTGAATAAACTCTACAACAGCTCCGTGGAAGCACACCAGGCGCGTTAGGGAAGCGGCTCCCGCACGCTGAAGCTGGCACGTCGGGTCTTTGAAGACGGTAGGTGTTCTCAGCATGGCTGTAACAGCACAAAAGACTGTTGATATTTAGTGAAAAGGAAATATTACTTAAGGTAGGCCCTGCTCCAATTTGTGTGCTGCGTAGCTGCTGCTAGTAGGGTCGTGCATATATTCAGAGGTGCAAACTATCAAGACACACAAGGGCATGTCTGTATCAGTTTTGTGTCAGAACTCAGGAGAGGCCTAAAGCCTGGGCCAAGGGGGAAAGATGCCATCCTTGAGCAGAATTGGGTGAAAACAGGGAATGTGACCCTCATGGCGGTGCTATGGTAGGTGGGATGCCACAGGGACCGTACAGGAACCCTGTTGTTAAGGGGAGCACAGTGTCCCCTGCAAAACCAGCTGCGAGGAATGGCCTGTCTGATTTGCACCAAGATGTGAAATTTTTCATTTATTCTCTTCTTGCCATTAAATTTTAAACTCTGCTAAATGGTGTGATCGTTCAGGTTAACTGTGGTTTTGTCTTTCAGCACTTCAGGTTGCAAGGGATTACTTAGAATAAAGAAGCAGAGCTGAGGTTTCCAAAGGGAATTAGGTGCCTCACTCCTCTAGGCCATGCTGTAAATGGCAGTCAAGAAATGAATTAATGACACACTGCAAGAGTTGTAATATGCACAGTAACGATTTTTGCTTTGGGAAGTATTTACCTCATGCTGTTACGAGTATATAGACAGCATATTATCTCCATTTGTTTTAATGCCCATTTGTCTTAATTATTAATGTGAATTTGAGCTGCCTTCTTCGTTGCATTTAAAAGCAAATCGCCCCAAGTTCAGAAGTTCACTGCACATGCCCAAAACTATTTTCTTCTCAAGAGCTTAAACCAAACTTCAGTGATCTTGGTCATGTTCTGCTTGACCAAATACTGACCTTCCCCTGCAGTGGAAAGACATTTAACACTGTTTTCTGAAATTAAATCAAATTCTTGTAATCCAATGAGATTTACAACTGCTCAAGTCTAGTCAGATTCATATATGTTTAAAGTGAGACAGGTTCATATAGTGTTTGCTTTTGTTGAACTAAGGCTGCATATAGTGTTTGGGATTAAGCTGAAAATCGACGTGTTTCACAACTGTCATCAGAGAAGGTCTGTAAAAATATTCCCAATATTTCTCGAAACAATATCTACGTATTATTTAATACTCATTGCCAAAGGTTTCTCTGTATTCTGCTGTACACCACGTTTTCTGAAAGTATGTATGCTGTCATGGCTAGTAACTATTCCTCAGTGATTAGTATGACAGTAAGTGAAGCGTGAACATTGAGACTTGCCATATCGTGCATGCCAAGTTCCTATATGGCCCAACTGCTGTGAGACAAAACATGCTATTATGTTTTCAACACAAAGCCATATTGTATGAAATTCCATCCTGTCGCATATTGAAGGAGGTGTATTTAAAAATCAAATCTTTTTTTTTCTTTAGTTTTTTTTGTTAACTTTTCTGTATTAGATACTTGGACTACTGAACCCCATCAGAAAATTCAGCCTTTGTCCCTATTGAGGAATCATATTTCAAACTTACATCAGATAAATTGTTAATGTTTTAAGGAAGAGATTTTAAAGAGACTATTGGCAAAAAAAGGGAGGGGAAAGAAACAAAATCAAGTGTTCTGATGTTCCAGACCACTGAGGTTACGCACTAAATGGGTTTCTTCAAACAGTTCTGACATAGGAGATGTAATTTAAATACTTGGTCATACAGTGCATTTTTCAGAAGTAAAAGAATAGGTTGTCCTTAAACAAAGCATCAAAATTAGTCATGCATTCCACTAAGACATCAGTTTTAAGACTGACAGCCTTAGGAGCCCACATGCTTATGCCTTTTGCAGTGTCCACTGATTTCCAGAGGTGACCTTTGCAGTAGACATGGGTTTTGGAGAAGAATATTTTTCATTGCTGTGGAAAGCTCTGTAAACAAAGCAAGAACTTTGATGTAGAAATTTAAAGATACAGGTGAGGCTAGCTAAAAGTGATGATTTAATCCAAGAGTTACTTGGATGATGTTCTTCAGCCTGTATTAGACAGGAGGTGACACTTGATTGTTACGGTTCTTTCTGAGTTTAAAATCTATAAATACTTGGGAACGTAATACTAGTAGTGTAGCAACTGGAATCTTCAAAGCACTGTGTAAACAACTAACACCCGCCCCCACTACTACTCAAGAGTATTGTCAGGGCAGGTAAGTGTAATAATTATAGCAGATTGAATGATTTTTGCAGACCGTGCAATGAATTTAGTCTTTCTTCTAATTACTAATTATAAAACAAGTTCCAATTTTGACCAATTTATTGACAATTATTTCATTAGTTGATATGATTATGTTGCAGTCCTAGATATTTTTGTTGGGTTTATACTGTGTTAATGTATAATCTACAGATTTGATACTTATATTTGGCTTCTTCATTGATCTCAGTAAACTGGTATCTTTTCTGTTTCTAAACTGGGAAGGTGACTTTGGCGTCCTAAACTGTTCTTGCTCAAAATGTTTTCAATTTATGTTAGTTAATCTCACTTTCTTGCCAAAGAAATCTTTGCAGTATGCCAGGTACTTTGGTGACCATTAATACAGTCAAAATGTTGGCACTACTCTGTTCAGGAGCACCAAGGACCTAGGGTGTCACCATCCATAATTTCACGTGTAATTCAGAATTCATTAATGTTTTAATGTTCTTTTCTCATGCTTTGCCTGACTTAATTAGCATCTTCACTATACCCGTGGATCAGCTAAGGGATGGTACAATTCTTATAATGGAGGGTAATATTTCGCTACTTAAATTTAAGTGACCTCATTTTTCTGACTTAACAGTAACTTTCATTCAAGACAGAGCAAATTTACTATGGTTCTTAAAAGGATGCATCTACCTCTGTGAGGGAAAAAATATGTTGGTGAAATGATTTGCCAGGACCTCTGAACAAATAATTGGTGCAGGTAGGATTAGGACACAAGGAAGGCCTCACAGGCTCAATTCTCATCGGTCCATGGGAATTTTGGATGTGTAGAAGAATTAATAACAATTCTCCATGAGTATTTACCCTTCCTTTTCCTTTTTTTTCATTAATTTTTCTGTGTTCTGTAATGAACTTTCCTGTAATTTTCACAAAAGTTTAATGAAGCAATTTCTACACGTGGGTAGTTTAAGAAGTCTGGAATGAATCTAATTTATAGTCTAATTTATAGGCAATGACTGTTTCATTCAAAATGCCTTGATTTTGTCATGAACTGAAAATGAAAACAGAAAAAATGATACCCATCAGAAACACTGGAGTTCATCTTATGTTTAACCTGGCATAGTAATTCCAAATCCTAATCCTGGGAATTCTGTAAGATTATGGCTGATGAAAAATAATGTCCTCAAGTAGTCAGCACTTCTAGGCAATTGATGCCTGGGTAATTTCTGGACAAATATCCTGCCGGTTCTCAAGAAGAGATCAGATAGGCACAGTATTCAAAAATTCCTATCTAGCATACAGTTGCTAGAAATTAAAAAGACAGCCAGTGGCATATTTTTTGAATCATTACAAATATCAGCATATCATACGTATGCCAGCACATAATTTAGTAGAGATGTTTTTGACTTTTAAATTTATCTTTTTTTTCCATACTGAGCGTAGTATGGGCATGGACAAAAAGTTGTTCCTATGACATTTGTGACTTAAAGTTCTCAGTGTAATAACAACATTTTTTCGTTTGGTGTTTTCAGAGTTATCTCTTCTGTGTTGCAGATATAGTTTTCACCTGTGCGTACACTGATCCTTATAAATTATGCCATGTCAGCCCAATATAATGTGAAAATAAAAGAGTAGCTCTGTTCAATCCATCTTCCTTGAATGGTTTCCCAGAAAGTCCACTTGAGCTGAACAAAAATGAGTATTTGCATGAAACGTGCTCTAGGATTATCCTTTCCCGGGATGGAGGTAAGGCTGACCGGCCTGTAGTTCCCTGGGTCCTCCTTCTTGCCCTTTTTGAAGACTGAAGAGACACTGGCTTTCCTCCAGTCCAGTTTAGCCAACACAGTAAATGAAGCCTAGGAAGCTATTTGTTTCACCCTAAAGTAGGCACCTTACAATTATGAAACTTAGTCAAAAGCTGAATTCTGCCCTTTTTTGAGGGTAGAGAATTGGTGGAGACTTTTGACCAGAGACAAATCCAGATGATTCTGAATGTAATAAGAGATACACGAGATACATTTACTTACTAACCAGCAGCGTAGTAACATAGTATTTTAATACTGAGGGGAAAAAAAAATCTTGAAGTTAAGTTTCGGTCATTGATGAAAAGGCTTTGCTTTATACTTAGAACATTTTGATTTAGTATAGGGACTGACGCTAATGAAGATTGTTGGAATTGTAAAATAGGTAAAGAGTGGATTGCAAGAAAATGGCAGTGGATGGTTTTGGAAGAAAATATATAGAAAGCCAGAAGTGGAGATCCTGAATATTAATTTTGTATTTTCATTAAGAATTTTGAAACAGAAATCAAGTATGTTCTGACAAACAAATGGGGGAGACAAGCCACTGAATTCACTGAGGAGCAGAATAATAAAACTGGAAGAATATTTATTTGTAGAAAATGCAAGGTCATGAATAAGAAATATTGGAGCTGGAAGCTGTTAATTGGAAATTACTGTCAATCAGAATCTAATGTTTTTTTTTTAGTTTAAAATACTGGGAAGACTGTTGATGGCAGAATTTGACCTAGAAGTATGCAAGAGAAATAGGTTGTGGTATATTCAGAGCAGACTAACTTCCAAGGGCCCACGTGTGTGGTTAGTAAAAATTTTATTTAGAATTTGGATTATCAAGTCAAATATATGGTTCTACAGCTGCTTATGTGTTGCAGTGTTTCTTGCTGGCTGATGCACTATGTACTTGTGCAAATGAAAATGCGTGTGCAAGTTTGAAAATGGTCTTTGTGACAGAGCTGTCGGCATGCTGATTAAAAAGACGTTGTTCTTCTGTTTACACACTGAAAACAGCATTATGAGTCTTCACAGAACTTCCTGTGTTAGTGTCCCCATATCCAGCCGGTGTCATCCTTCAGGAGACAGTTTGAAGCAGCAACCATTGTCAGCAGCAATTAATAGAACAGAAGAAAGCAAGTTGAGCTTTCCCCTTTTGTCGGGACTTTAGGGTGTGTTGCTCCATCTGCCACAGGCCAGCTTCAAACTCATCTAATTTAAACTGCTACTCTGGATCCAGCACAGCCTGGATTCAGGCCAGGACACGGGACTGCAGCGGCGTAGTGACACAGATAGATGATCTCCTACTGTCAGTGGATAGAGGGCGGCCATTAATTTTTTATTACCCTGACCCTTTCTACGGTGTTTGATGCATCTGGCCAGAAGCTGATGCTGTCTTGCCAGGAGGGAGTGGCAGGGTCCAAAGTAAAGCGCTGAACTGGCTTGGCCTCGTCCTAGGAGATGGATCTATGGAGTGACAATGCGCTCATGATTTTGAAGTGTTGCCAATCATAAAAGGTAATCAAGGAATTGAAAATGATATCTGCAACAGGATATCGTTGTTGCCTCTGCGTCAGTGAACGTATTAGTGATGCTAATTGCTATTCTGAGTTGGGTAATGCTTATCTGTGTGGGAGGGCAGCACTTTCACAACGCTGAATTCTAGGCTGTGTAATGAACTCCCCTGAGAGTGTAGTTTGCGCTTAGAGTTGATGATGGATTTTCTTACATTTTGCGTTCTTTAAGGAAATAATACAGACACAAGCATATTTAAAAAGGGAAAAAAAAAGCAAGGGCGACGATACCATATGGAAATAAATAATCTTTGATATAGCCTGTCTGAAGAAATACCGTGGGGCAAAGAAAGCTCCTATAGGAGCTGAATTTTTAAACTTCCTTTAAAAAAAACATTTCTAATCCATTTTCTACTTATAGAAAATTAATTTTGTGTGGAACTCAAACTCGGAAGATGAGGTCTCAAAGTTTGAGGAAGCTGTGCTATGGTTTTTTGTATTACGCTTAAGGTTTTAAAACCCCTATAAAGTACAAAATTAACATGTGTAACCTTATTGCTAGGATAGTTGCTCTGCTTTTGGCTTAGGCAAGTAAGTTAAATGTAGGTAAGGCACATCATAAAAGTGAAGTCGGTGGCAAAACTTCTGTGAACTTCTGGGAGATCAATTTCACTGTAAATGTGTTTTGGCAAGCGCTGTGCTGAATGTGAGGTACTATGTTGGGGAGTATTTTCAAAGCTGGTTTTGTGAATCCTAAGAAGCTGGAAAAGAGGATAGAGGCTGCATGCTCTGGTGGGTGCAGTACTGGATCTGGAGCTTGGGAGACACAGTTCTGCTCTTGCTCCTGATTCTGGACAACTGTAGATTGGGGGAGACCAAGTAATTTGCCTTATTTTGCCTTAATATTTGCCTGAAATGTACTTTCAAATTTAATGGTGAAAAATACTGAACATCCACAGAAAGGAGAAACCTCAGTTTTTAACTTATTTTCAAGGTAGCTCGAGTCAGCTTCAGGATTGTGTAAAAAACGAAAAACCCTCCACCACCAACAAAATAAACTAAACTAAAAATGGAAGTTTAATAACATCATTCTTCTGACGTGTATTTTGGGCCCAGCTGATGTGGACTGCATGAACAGGATGTATGTGGAGACAAATGGGCCATTGAAACGCCTTTATTTGGGTATGCTGAAAATGATTTCTGAAGAGAAGACTTTTCAAGATGATATTTGATGGTTGACGTTTTTTAAAGTTTAAAGATTAAAGTTTTTAACACTCTGGTAGGTGATTTGGAGATCTGCTTGTCTAATGCCAAAAGCTGTAACTCTTTGCTAATGAAATTTTAATCCTATTTCCTGAATTATTGTGTTAATACTATCGTCCAACTAGAATTAATAATGGACCTTGTCTCACGACCAGAAATGAATGAAAAGTAGCTTCTAATTAAACTTCAGATTTTAACATTTCTATGACTAGGTAGTTTATCAGCGTGTGACATTAATCTGTGTGGACACTGTGACCCTTTTTTCTTTAACTTGCTTGTCAGAACCTCTGTTGCAACGGAAACTGTCTGGTTTGTGGTGGTTGGATTGGCAGTTTGGAGAGATGATGTTTGTCGCTCAAACATGATTCTGTGCTTTTATGTATGGCTGTGAAAGGTGAATGAGCAGTTCTGTTATTGCTCTTATTGCTGCTCCGTTCTTGCTCTCTTATTCCCTTGTCTTGTTTTAAATTCAGATTGAGCCATCTGACACAGAACCATGTCATCTTGTGTACTTGCGCAGAAACTAATACAATGGGGCCTGGTTACTAATTGGAGCTTTTGGGTGCTCACACAATAAAGATAATTAGTAATAAATGTACAGCTGTAATAGCCAGTAGTGTTCAGTGTGCAGTACGATGCATGACAGTTTAGTTCCTGTGTGCTGTTTTAGTTCCTATTGAATATATTTGAGAAATCATCGTTCTTCTTTCTTCGCCTATATGGCATTGTCCAGAGGTGTTCCTCTATTCTGGTGTGTAGGTGCTTATGCTGTTAATACCTCAATTACCTTATTAAAATATAACTGGTCAGGGCATGTCCGAATAATATTCAGAAATGTGCTGATCAGCAGTCTACAAGATTTCACCAAGAAAGCTTGAAGTGTCATCTGGAGAAAATTTAAAGCCTGACGTTACGCACATGAACTTATGCTTTTTGTATTAAACAAGCAAACAAACAAAAAACCCCGACTAACCGACCAAAATCCCTCATTAATTAATAAATTCAGTTTTACCAAAACCTTGGCGTGGTTGCATATCTCTTTTGCTTCTTGCACATTTTCAGTTGTTGGCTGCTCATAGAACACTTCTGGTTGTCAGTCCATCCTTGACCAAATTTCTTCTGTCTTAGGTTGGTAATAATTAGAATTTTGACAAATTCTGTTGTTTGGATGACATTAAGAGGGTTTTTTTTTTGATAGCTTATTAAATTAGGGGGTGGTGTTTTCCGACTTTCAGCTTAAAAAAACTGAACAAACGAAACTGTTTCAAAACAGACATATCTGGGTCAGTCTAATGTCTTTCTCATGCAGAGAACTTGTTCAGCTTCAAAGTTAGGCAAATATATTATCATGAGACCCATGACAAATGGGTCTACATTAAGGTAATTTATTGTCCTGAGACCATTTTTTTTTTTTTTTCTGTCTTCGAAGTAACCGCATGCTGTTTCTCAGTAGCTCACTGAAGTAAGATGTAATTGTGATTCATGGTGATCTTTAACTGGAAGTCTTCTGCATGCAGTTGTAAGACTTACCATTGTCTCTGTCATTTAGAATTTATGGTACAAACAGCTAACAGTGACGGATTTTAAAAAGAGAAAGGGAGAATTCAGGGGAGAAGAGATGTAAGGTTAGTGCTGTGGTTTGAAAGAGAAGGGATCTCGCTGCTAGTGGTTGGTGGGCTGTCCAGCTACCAACTCTGAAGTAGATTTCCATAGATTTTGAGTGAAAGATCTAGAGGAAGTGGTGGTGTGTTGGTCTTAGTTTTGCTGTTCAACTAATAGGTTTTGATGAAGTCTTCTGTATGTTGTCTGAACCTGTAGATGTTTTAGGTGGCTGAAAACAAAGCTTTTAACTGTTTGTGATTTTGGGGTTTTTTTCGCAAGTAGTTGTAAAATCTCTTGTACCACATTTGTAATGATGATGCAAGTATGTTTGGGTTTTTTAAGTGCTAGATCTCTTGAAGCATTAGATGCTATTTTGTCACTGAACCAAGTAACAGTGAAAGCATGTACTTAAAGCAGCAGTAAATACGTGATTTCAAAAAAGGCCAATTAAGCTTCTATATAAAATTAAAAATAAAGTAGTGCACATAATTTTTTCTATTACTTATACACCTCTTCTTCCCCCCCCCCCCCTGGTTTTTTTATTTTGTGAAAAAAACCACATATCTTTTTTAATATTCTTTTTATT
>Ga0181612_161195_pt1 | contig 16358 bp, 9 predicted proteins | sample HoacroProtozoa21_FD_119630 | JGI IMG/M metagenome (GOLD analysis project Ga0181612, IMG submission 119630) | Hoatzin crop microbial communities from Cojedes, Venezuel. Combined Assembly of Gp0051906, Gp0051904, Gp0051908
GCTTCTTCCTTTCAAAAGCAGAAATCAAATGCTTTTGATATGCCTTCAGAATGTGTCCTACAGAGGAAAACAAACAAAAAGCTTTTCTAACATCCTGTTTTCTCATCCTTGCCATGTATCTAATATTCTACCACAAGACACATATCCTTGTCAAGACCTTTTTTATTCAGCTACATTTTATGTAATTTCTCTTCATGAAGTGCCACCTGACCTCTTAAATTTGGCTTTGGCAGAGTGATTTGCATATTCAGATAAGGTATACATAAATCATTGAAGGGCCAAGTCTGAATTTCATGATTCTTACTGAGAAGGGGAGAATGAGATTAGAAAGAACCTTATCTGCCCCTTGTATTATCACATTTTCACATTCAAATAATATTTAATATGTAAACACGATCAGTCTTATTCTGAGTATAGTCTGCAGCATTATCCTTAGAGATTATGCAAGGTGTAGAGTGCACTTCATAGTCTCATTTTAAAGGGACTGTAATTCCATATCTCTTTAGTGAATCTCTGCTCTGCTTCAAAATGCATCAACATGCAAATAAGGACATAAATCCTGAGGAGATGGAAATGCAACATAAACTTGGCTGTAAATGAACAAAGTTTCACAATCAGTCAAATATGCTGTATTACTTAATATTTAGTATATCAGATACTTCTGGTCTCTCTTATTTCAGCATGTTCAATGTCTCCAGAGCTATTATTTGGTTATCTCATGACTTACGATCAAAGATGTCATGAGATAAAGTTAAGCAGTGCAAATGAGCACTGGGTGGGAATGCTATTAGGGCTGTGGTAAAACACACTGTTCCAAATGCTTGATAATATCCCCTTGTAGTGTCATAATCTCAGTGTAAAATATTATCAAATCTTCAAAGGTTGGGGCATGATAAATTGCCTCTGCCTTCCCTTGTATCTTTTATAATGGGATATTTTGTAGACCTCACGGGATTTCTTCAGCTGTTTATGCTATGAACACAGCAGGATCTTTTGATGTCTCAAGTAAGCTACCTGGGCACCAATACTAGACAATTTTAAAAAATGCAACCCTGGTTATTTTTCAGGACTTCCAGTGATTTGTACTAATTCATCTAGGGGTGGAGGCAGAGCACAAATTCTCCTTCGTATGGAGAAAACATGCAAAAATATCCTTTTCTTCTTCTGCCCTTGAAAGGAAAAAAGGTTCTATTTTAGTGATATACTAAGACGGGTTATGCAAAAATCAGATGGAAAATGGAGGACAAGGCCTTTCTCTCTCTAGGGAAAGGAGAAAGAAACACAGATATCTGCTGCAACTGTAAAAATGACATATGCAATTGGTGAATCATGCTGGAAAATGGTACAGTCTGTTATTGAGGAGCATATGGACAATGGCCTTTGGAATCGAAGAGAAAAACAGACTGGGGAAAACTCTGAGCTATTGTGCAAATATGTCTTTGTTTTTGGAAATTCTCCTTAACACCACTGTTCAATTGATATTCAACGACCAAAGGAATGTGAGAAATTATTCCTGAGAAATTATATAATGCCATGCTATAGGCCACATTTTCATATATATGGTTTTACTTTGAATGTATCCTAGTTGCTTTTTTCATGTGATCAAGTTGCAAAACCAATGACTAGAACTGAGACTGAAACAAAATGGTGAATGTTATCAGGTTGAAGCTATAAATGTTCCATTCAGAACAAGGAAAATGTTATTTTTCTGGCAGTAATCTATAATTAAAAATTTTATATGGATAGGAAAGACACTAATGAGATATTCTTGTGAGCACAGAACAAGGGTGAGTTGTTACTAAGGAGGCTGCCATGATGTACAATACTTGCAATGATGTGCATTGTTGGGTGTATACAGAATAGTAGAAGACCCCTGTGGTCCTACAGCTTAGCTTTCCACTGTAAGTGATGAATAGGTATTTCTGCTAATGTAAGTCTGTACTGGAAATCGGAGAATAATAATATAAACCCTAGAGTAATCCAACATGAACTATAGATTTTGATTAGACTCATGATAATATAACATATTTTCAAGGAAAAGGGATAGCATGCTTCAGAGTGTAGTTCACACTTCACAAACACTTTTGGTGGTTGGATATTAGCTATTCATTTCTGATGATTTGGATAAGCTCTTCACCTACTCATTAGGCTGTTGAAGTCTCTGTATGTGTGCCCCACTAAGCTTCCTTTGGACCCGCTCCAACAGATCCATGGCCTTCCTGTGTTGGGGGCTCCAGAGATGGATGCAGTACTCCAGGTGGGGTCTCACAAGAGCAGAGTAAAGAGGCAGAATCACCTCCTTTGACCTACTGGCCACGCTTGTCTTGATGCAGCCCAGGATACTGTTGGCTTTCTGGGCTGCAAGTGCACATTGCCGGCTCATATTGAGCTCCTCATCCACCAGTACCCCCAAGTCCTTCTCCTCAGGGCTGCTCTCAAGCCACTCTCTGCCCAGCCTGTACTTGTGTTTGGGATTACCCTGACCCACGTGCAGGACCTTGCACTTAACCTTGTTGAACTTCATGTGGTTCACGCAGAATAAAATATAAATATATAATATAAAATATAACAGAATGTTTAAACAATGTTTTATATTGAACTGATTAGAAAGTAACTAAGAAGAAACATTTTCAGTTTTGGCTGAGATTTTTCTTTACTAAATAAGTGAGTAAGGAAAGTCTCATGTTTTCAGATCAAATGCTTGACATATTGCACAAGAAATTTCATTTTTTCATTTTTTTTGCCCCATATTGGAATAAAAGTCAAATGCGAAATTCTCCCAGTCAAGGTTCTCCCAGGCATAGTTTCCGAATTTTCTCAGACCTGAAACAGTAGGATAAAAAATTAAGACAGGAAGAAATGTAGGACACAGAAACAAAATGAAGGCAAAGTTTTAATGATTAATGCAGCCTTAAAAAGCTCATATGTAGTTTTTTGTAACTGACAGTATGTTGAAGTTAAACTTGGACCTGTCACTTTATTCTAAAATACAGACTTCCGTTCATATTTTAAAACATCCTCTTGTTAGTGTTGCTAGTACTATTTGTTGGAGGATTTCATCAGGTAAAAGGAAAAAAAAGATGGAAGTTAGTTGCTGAGATTTCCTGTATGCCTGTAATGAGGGCCCCACTTTTCCTTAGGACAGTATACCAAAATGGGTGAGATATTTTTGTGAACAGCTAATGCACCAAATATTTCTGAAAAGCAGGAAGTCAAATGGGAAGCTCAGTCTAATGGATGAGGTTCTGAGCAGTTGTTATTTTAGGACTGTGGATCTAATGAAGACTACAAGAATAACATCCCTTAATTAAATGGACTGTTTTTGATAATTAGAGGTCAGACATTCAAAGTAAATGGCATTCTGTTATGTATATGTAATTGGTGTACCTTTTACTTTCACACAGTGCAATTATATGTCCTTTTTTGAGGAATCATTACACTCATTTTTTGTTGGTGTTTTTTTTTTTTTTTTAATTCAGAAATACTTTCCTTCTACGTATATTGATATTTTCAGGGTTTACTTTACAATAATGTTAGAAACTCCAAAGAAAATCTGGGCCTCATTTTGGTATGTATTACAAAACAGTAATACAGTCATAGAAAGTAACTTCCTCTTTCTACAGATATCAGAACAAATGAATTAGAAGGAAGATTCTTTCATAAAGGCAATCATAGCATTTCCAATGTAAAAATGTTTATTTTCCCTGCTCTTGCCGTTGTTGGTATTGCTTCTGTGTTGAATGTTGAAAAGAGGCAGAAGTGATTGCAGGAGTATAGTTCAGGAAGCTGATTGGAAAATATGCGTATTTAGAGAAAAATAAGAAGAGCAAGCGACTCTTCCACAACTATGTAATGCCGTCTTTTGAGATGTTATCAGTCTTTGACCTGTGCTTCATTTTTTCTTGGGAAAGGTAATAAACTCTAATAAACCATCTGATGTAGCTGGAAAAAAACAGACATGCTTTCAAGCATGCAGATTTTCAGGATTTGAAGAAGAGTTTGTGTGTCTGTTTTCTGTAACTGTGTCAATCGGTTTAATAAAGGAAGTTATTTGTTCCCACAAACCTGGCCTTACTTATGGCCTTAAGGACAAATCTAACATCATTAGATTGTTTCTTAGCATGCTAATAATTTCCTTCAAACATCCCAGGTTTGACTAACTATTGCACTGAATTTCCAAGTCAGAGATACATTCCTTTTGTGAACTGTAGATTCAGTTAGTAAACCTGGTGTGTCCCACCATTGACTACAACTATTAGATGAGAATATGGATCATAGTCTATCTCAAATTTTTCTGCTATAAAGGAAATATTACATATGTTGTTCTTAAGTGGTTGAACTTCTGAATTCCTTGGGCAATAATATTTGACAATAACATTGGGTATTTCCCTGCCTGTTACCCAGGGAAGTGCTTATATACATATCAATATATTTATTGTAAGAACGAATTTCAATAAATCTTACTGTTTTGTTTTATTCCGTATTTGAAAGGAGGCATATTGTACTGAGAGAGAGTGTACATCCTTGGCAGATAATACCAACCTGAAAATAAATGGGTTTGAAGAAATAAAACAGAAAGAGGGATCATTAGGAAACCAGCAAGCTGTTGAAAGAACAGTCAGCCAGACACTGCCATAAAGATTTAAAATGCTGCAGTGTTTTCTTTTATAGCAGTTCTCATCCAGAAAGATCATGATGGTATGGAGGATGAAGGGTTATCTTTTATGATCTTTAGCATTTTAAAATAGTGTGAACAAATAAATCCTAAGAATGTGAAAATGTTTATTAGCTTTCAGAGACTTTGCAAGAGTTCAGTTAAGTTACTGAAGTGCTAGGAGTTTTATAGGAGGTGATGAGAAGATCAGTAGCTATAACCATACCTTGTAGATTTTAATACCCCAGAGAAATGTTAACACAAATTCCACAAAATAATGAAAGCAGAAATCTAAAATCAAGGTATCATTACATAAAATATTTCCTGAGTTAATAGACAGGGTGGAAAGAGAGTAGGGGTTACAAAATGGGTTACATTCCTATGTAGTAAAGGAAGGAAAAAGGAGACACTAGATAAACAGATGGAGTCAGACAATCTGTGGAGTGCATGGTAATATTCTATTCATTTAATTTTCCATAGCCTCTCTCTAAGAAAACGTCATCGTGGGTGATATTGGTGGCAGCTTCCTACTTCTGGCTATCAGTTAAAAAAAAAAATCTGGTCATGTTTCAAAGCAGTCAAGGTAGTCAGTAGTAAAAGGTCCGTGTTTTGAGAATGGGTACAGGTTCAGGTAGTTGCTGAGCTGTAAACACTTTTCTCAAAAATAGGGTTGACACTGGCAGATCCGCATTCCCTGTGCATGCAAAGAATATTTAAGCCCCACTTCAGCTAACTTCCTAAGCAAAATCCTAAGGTCCTGAGTTCTCTAAATGTAGCCAATGATTGATCATGCATTTAACATTAGTGCTCTGTTTAAGCATCTGTTGAACATTCTGCCATCTGCCTGTAAAAGTTTGGCGGTCAAAACGTTTGCAAAACTACCTGCAGAGAAAGGGAAGAAATTTCTAGAGACCCTCTTCCTTCTCACTCATGTGCCTCTGCTGCCAACCTTCCTTCTTTAATCTGGGCAAATTTAAAAATTATTCATAATGTGGAATGAATCAGTATAGAGCGTGGAAAGGTGATGCTAACCTTTACAATTTTGTTCTGGAAACATTTTGAACCAGGGAATATCAAATCTTCTGTGAAACTCAAGCTACTAAACTGAGCATAACGGATATACTGTGATACTGTGAATATAACAAGCAAGAAAATAAATATTAATGATAATAAATATACAGATTTCATAGCTAGATTCAAGGATTTTTTTTAAATCGGGTTTGGAAGGATGGCAAAATGTAGATGTGTTTGTCTATATTTTTGTAGTAGGAGGTGGTATTTGTCCACAAATAAATTATTACTGATGAAAAAGACCAGGCCTATAAACAGTCCTATAATTTTATCTTGAACAAGTAGAAACTACAGCCTAGAATACTGTACCCACAACACAAACTGTATTGTTCAGATTTCATAATTTTTTAAACGAATAAAAACTCTTAATGGACTTTTAATAGTGAGATTTGTATTTTTTTAACTTACAGTTCTTATTGACATCGAAATGGCTGTGGTGAGTTGACTTTGGCTGGTCACCAAGTGCTCACAAGCTGCTCCATCACTCCCCCCTCCACCAACAGGACAGGGGCAGAAAATATGACAAAAAGCTTGTGGATTGAAACAAGGACAAGGAGATCACTTAACAAATAATCTCACAGGCAAAACAGACTCAACTTGGGGAAAGTAATTAAATTTATTACCAATTGTAACAGTTTAAAATAGTTAGAAATAAGAACAAAACTACAAAAACCTTCCCTCCACCACTCTCTTCCTCCCAGGCTCAACTTCACTCGTGACTCCTCTTCCTCCTCCCCTGGAGTGGCACAGGGGATGGGGAATGCGAGCTGCAGTCAGTTCATAACACTGTTGCTGCCTTTCTTTCCTCTTCATGCTGTTTCTCTGCTCCAGCTTGGAGTGGCTCCCATAGATAGAGTCCTTCATGAATTTCTCCAATATGGTTCCTTCCTGCAGGCTGCAGTTCTTTGCAAACTGCTCCAGCACAGATCCTTTCCACGGGGTGCAGTCCTTCAGGAATGGACTGATCCGGTGTGGGTCCTTCATGGGCCACAACTCCTATCAGAAAACCTGTTCCTGCATGAGCTCCTCTCCACAGTCTGCAGCTCCTGCCAGGATTCTGCTCTGTCATGGTCTTTCCATGGGCTGCAGCTTCCTTCAGGGCATGTTTGCTTGCTCTGATGTGTCATCCTCCATGAACTACAGTGTATCTATCTGTTCCACTGAGGTCCTCCATAGGCTGCAGGGGGACAACCTGTGTGACCAAGATCTTCACCACGGGCTGCAGGGGAATCTCTGCTCCAGTGCCTGGAGCACCTCTTCCCTCTCCTTCTTCACTGACCTTGCTGTCTGCAGAGTTGTTTCTCTCACAGGTTCTCGCTCCTCCCTCACAGCTGCCGTGCAACATCTTTTTCCCCTTTTTAAATATGTTATGACAGAGGCACTACCACCATGGCTCAGCCTTGGCCAGCGGCAGGTCTGTCTTGCGGCCGGATGGCTGAAGCTGGCTCTGTCTGGCATGTGGGAAGCTTCTGGCATGTTCTCACAGAAGCCATCCCTGCAGCATCCCCCTCCCTGCCCCTCCTTGCCACTTTTAATAGATTGTCTATGCTTGAAGTTTATTCTTCCATAAAATAGAAGTATAACAATTGTGGTATCACTCCTTATTTCAGCAGACAGGATTAAGCTGTTATACCTAGAAGATGACAACTTAAAATGAGGATATACCACATGAACTCCCAGAAACAAAGCAAATGCCTCTGATAAGAAAACGACCCAGAAAAAGAACGTTGCAGAAAGCCTGTGACATACAGATTGTTGTATCAGAAGGAAAGATTTTTTTTAAGTGTCGTCTGGCCTCTAGGAAGAATTGTCTGAGTACACGTAAAGCTTTTAAACAGCATATATATCATCAGAATATCAATATCATGAGAGCAAGAGTATATTCTGTGAATGTTGCAATATCTAAACAGGAAGTAACTAGAGAAATGTAGATTCTGGTGTTTTCATAATATGAAAAATTGTGAAATGAAATACGAAAAATAAAATGGTAAAGGGGAGATGTAGGAAAGAGCTCATTACTGGATAAATTTTAGAGGTAGTGGTGTGTTGTAAGGAACCTGGTCTGTATTTAGTTAAGCACTGACACTTTTCTATTTGAGTTCACCTTGTATCACTTCTGCTGAATGTCTTAACCTCCTTTTCAATTATACTGATCCTTCTTATCCTGAATAAAAAACATTATTTTTTTTTTAATGGAGTAGTTCTTGTATTTTCAGCTTAGTGTCATCATACAATCATGATGACAGTGGAATCCTGTTCTGAAGATTTTTGAAATTAAAAGCTTGAATTCATACTGAATTTTCATGAGAAGTAATTTACTCAAGAGCAGAGAGAAGAGCTATCTTTTTTTTTTGTGTCCAAGGTATGTGATAATAATCTGCCCTGACTAGAATCTTTTATGCACCCTCAAGGGAGACTGTGATTTAGTCAACATATCTCTCCTGTTTCTTCTTCTGTTGAGTACAGTACTGCTGAATGCATGATTTGCCTAGTCCACTGGAAGTTGGTGGAGATGTGGGCCACTATTTTTCTTTCTCATGTGCTCTTGGAGACACAAAGATGCCTTTCACTGCCTATGCACTTGCATGTTTTTAATTTGGTCAAAATTCACTCCAGTGTTTTTTCCCATTCCACATACTGCCTAATTGACTTCTCTCTACATGTTACTGACAATATAGTTTTCTGACTTACATTTGCATGTCAGAAATTGACTCTATTCCACTGAAATGAATAGCAACTCTCTCATAAATTTTAAACTGAGACAGCAATAAGTCTACTAAAAAAGAAAAAAATAGCCTCTCATGGCTGTGCTACAGTGTTCAGCCACTGTTGTAGGCCATCCAAAGTATGCCAGCCTGCTTTCTTCATACCTGACCTGCAATACTAACTGTCCCAATATTACCCATGGAGCAGTCTTGGACATAAGACTTGGCCCATGAAAATTGCGACATTTGCAGCAAAGACCTTTTAGCAGCAGTCCCATTGGAACTGTTTTCCTCAGGTCCATTGCGGGATACATATTCTTAGCTATCCTCACTAAGAGGGGTTCATGGTTTACTCTGACTATTATATCATACTTTGAAATCTCAGTGATGACTATGGCTGATTTATGCGTGAGCACTGCGGACGGAGCTGCAGTCTCTGTCTCCAGGGCAAAAATGATGCTGTGTTCCCGTCTAACAGTGTTAACACTAATTGCGTAGGGATACCTGTATCATCACATCATCTAGCTACCCAAATTGTCTGTGTCCCCACTTTGACAACCAGACTATTCATATAGAGTTCAACCATTCTTTCTTGCAAGCTGTTAAATGTACCTTCTGGTGATTCGAGACCTGCTAGTGCTGCCTCTAAGATCAAGACAGTCATGAAAATTACTGTAACCTGATGTGCATTTTTTAATCTCTGCAGAGTTTGGCTACAAGGCAGATGCACTGCTGTTCCCAGTCCTGTGATGACCTTAGATGTGGCTGCATGTAGCTCAAATAAGAAAAGGCATGTGCCATCAACACATACATCTACTGGGTCACCCACAGTTGTCTTTCCAAATTCCTCTTAAGATCTTACAGCAGCCTTCCAGTACCTGAAAGGGGCCTGCCAGAGAGCTGGAGAGGGACTTTTTACAAGGGCATGCAGAGATAGGACAGGGGGTCATGGCTTTAAACTAAAAGAGGGTAGGTTTAGCTTAGATATGTGAAAGAAATTCTTTACTCCGAGGGTGGTGAGGCCCTGGAACAGGTTGCCCAGAGAAGTTGCGGATGCTCCCTCCCTGGCAGTGTTCAGGGCCAGGCTGGATGGGGCTTTGAGAAGCCTGGTCTAGTGGAAGGTGTTCCAGCCCATGGCAAGGGAGTTGGAATGAGATGGTCTGCAAGGTCCCTTCGAACCCAAACCATTCTATGATCTGCATCTCCTCCTGAATTTATGAGAGGTGTCCAGGGATTTTTCTTCTTTGTGTACATACAGAGCTGCCACAGTAGAGCAAAAACACAGCCATGTGAGTATAAAATTAGGGCCTGGAATATTTTCGTGTTATAGAAATGAAGGCGCAGTAAGATTCTTGCTATATCTGTTACCAAGTTCTTAGAGGGAAAGAATCCTTAATGATAAAATTTACATGTTTGTATGGATCAGTTCTGGTTTTTGCCGCTATGCCTTGTATACAAAAAGAAGATGGGTGCCTAAGATTAATACTTGCAAGCAGTGAAATCTGAAGAATTCTAAACATGATTCATGAAGAATTGTATTTATGGTTTGTAGGCACTTTTGAATAACTCATCTCCTGCACCTCATATTTGTTCTGCAGACAGCTGTTAAGAAGACTTAATGCTGCTTTCTGCTTTAATCATATTTCTCCTTGCAGACACAAATTAGTTTAAGTTTTGCAAATAAGTAATCCAATAAACTTTGAGGACCTTCCAAGTGCTAACACCAGCTGAGGTACTGTTCCTTTAAAAATAAGAATTCATAATTAATATAAAATTATATCTTTTTTTCTACTTTGAGGATGAACAAACTGATTTGGACAAAAGAAAAATTTTCTGTTCCCTTTTGAAGCCTTCTGCTTGGTTCAAAACACTTTTGGGAATTTTGAGATGTCCACATGCGGTCCTTCAGCCTCTTTCCTTCCTGGTGCACAGATGGGAGAAATCTAGCTGTTCCATTTCCTCTGTTGTGTGCTTGTCTGAAACAACTCTGAAGTAGAAACAGCTTCAGGGTGAGATGCTTGGACAGGAAACAAAGAGGGAGAATTAGGATGAAGAACTAGGAGTAAATAAGGAGGCAGAGGTGAGGATGGAAGCCATTAAACTGTATCGGCTGAATCTCCCTGATGGCAGGCATCCCCTGATGCGCCAATTACTTCATCTCAGCAGCAGGAGACAGACATTTTCTGTGGATCCCAGGCTAGTAATGCTTTAATGTTGCTGAAGCTTGTTGTCAGGTGGCTGCACACAGCACAGCTGTGTTCAGAGACAGAATTTCTGCCTAACAGTGATTGAAAACCGCTCATCCATGGAAGATGTGGTACAGAAACAGACCAGGCAAGCCTTCTTTGACAAGTAAAGTAGTCTGCAACAGATGTAAAGATTCTGATTCCTATATTTGCTGGGAGGCTGAAGGAAGGGAGAAACACTTATTCCTCTCTGCCTGTGTACTAGCAAATCAATGAGTCCAGGGCCTTTTTCTCTAGCTGAGGCCAAATGAAAATGGCATAGCACATCATGGTAACTGCACTCCAAAGCTAACACCAAAACAAGGTGGCTACACCTAAGCCTCCTAAAGGAGCAGTCCTCGTCTTCTGCTATTCTTGAACGGTGTCTGATATTATCTGGGAAAGAGGTAGGTGGTGTGGGCTAGGAACCACACCTGTGAGCGAGCAAGAGCAAGAAGGTAAGTAGCATGGATGTCTATAGGTGTGTGCTCAGCCTGTGCCCTAGCCATTTCTTGTTATATACATGTAGAGATTTTCAGCAAGTTTCATGACTGCTGGGATCTTTTCTCCTTAGTGATGGTAGCAGATGGATGTTATCTGTGCTTTGATTACATGCCCTAAAATACAGACTTGCCATCAAAGATGTATTTAAATTCTTACATCATTGCAGTGCAGGGAGTATTCTCCCACACACAGACAGATGTGGACAGTAGAAAACTTATTGTAATCATCTTGCTAGGTTGTTACAACTGTTGCACAGGTTTGCAAATTTTATCAAAAGTGAAAAAACTACTTATACACAGGTTACATGTAGGATAGAGGTATATTTATTTATAGCTGTTTGTTTTAGTGAAGGGAGCATTTTGCCTAATAAAAAGCAACTCCCATGCAATGTTAGATATTGTAAAGACATGTAGAGCTTTAAGAAAATATGTCCTTCTGGCTCGAAATCTACTCGACTGATTCGTAGTCCAATTGTACTTGCTAGAATGTATTTCTCCAAACTCTGTTTAGTTGAAGCACTTTGTGCAATTTATTTTAAAGGGTAGTAGAAATGAATATTTAAATGCATACTTCTTTTGTATGCAGTACTTGATAAGAATTTTTAAGTGTGAGTTAAGGTAAAGCAACCATTAACTATTTAGTAAGAAAGAAAATTTCCATAAGCAGTGAATTACTAAATGGCCAGGCAATGACATTACTTCAACAGGATCTCAGAGAGAAGTAAAGTATATCACATAGTTTTCTAAAACTACAGAACACTGAGACAAGAGACTTCTCTCTTCTCCCCCCTTTTCGTGTGCCCTTCTTTCTTCACAAAGAAAACTTCTGGTTTGACCTGATATAGAAAGTTTTAGGAAAATTCTTATTGAAAAAGACCTCTTTTTACAAACCCTTTAGAGGGAAACTCAGGAAAATATGATTTTCTGGAAAAAGCTTTGTTTAAAAGGTTTTAGTTATTTCAGAAATATTTAGAAATAGAAGAGCTTCTAGGGTATGTTTATTTGCAATATTTGTAGTTTAACAGACAGTTTCTGTAAATATTTGGATGGTTAATTTTCAAATAAAGTCACCTGATAGTACCCTTGGTTTCTAAAATAAGAAACCTCGATTGCGACTGTTTACTTAAATTGTGGTATAATGAAGTATATACTGATGTGAAACACTTTGGCTAACAAAAAGAAAAAAGTTGCTTCTCCAAAAATTGTAAAGAAAAGGAATTAGTGCTTTGTATGTTAAAAGTAAATTTTTCAACAGTTTGATGGTAAAAAAGAAGCATGTTTGCAACTATGAATCTGAACTGTCACTACCTACCCAAGGCTTATCTCAGGAATGAACAGAACATAATTAATTGCAGTTCTGAAATGTAAATTCTGTGTGACAAGTCACCAGTTGTGTATAGACTGTGTATTAAGAACAAAAGGTGGTATCAGCTCCAATTCATCAAGGGCAGAGCCACCTGCAGTTCCCTGCTGACCACTTTTTTGCCTCATTAGCTACACAGTGGCCCAATTTTGAAGACACAGTGCCATGTCTTCTGTGGAAATACCTAGAGTCTGTGATTATGGCCCTCCTCTTGAGCATCGAAGCTGGGATCCTGAACCAAGGTCTTACAGTTCTTGGGCCAGTAATATAGGTTATTAAGTAAAATGTGGAGGTTGCTGATTTTACCATCTTTTCAAACAATATCTATACTCATAAGAGAGTTACTTATTCATATAACTGCACTGAAAGATATGCATATCTTTTTTTTTTCTTTTAAACCCCTATTCATACCCCACGTTTTACTCATGGAAGAAGCAAGGTAGTCACCTAGAGCAGTCTGGTTTGCCTGTGGAATGGCTCAGTTTCCTGCACAAGAATACCTAATTTAGTTGGCCTGAGTTGCCCTCCCTAGCTTTCAGAGGTTGTATCTAAATGATGTGACAGAGAAGCCCTTCCCAACTGTCATGTCAAGGTGTGTAACAAAGTCATAACCTGACTGTGTCTTGGGACAAAACCTCGTGATCTTTCCTTTTATACAACTCATTGAAGAAAAGCAGGCACATAGATAAGGCAGGAGCCCTGGTGAACTCCATTACATCCTGGTAACTGCACTCTCTTAAATGTAGTCAAGTGTCATCTCTCTCCATTGACTATAAAGGAGACCTTAGAGTGCTAACCTAAGAAGTAGCGGCTCCAGAAACAGCTATTGTCTAAATGGTGACAGCTATGTATCTTCCATGTCCCAGAATTTCAGGCATCCTTAAATTATTACACATTAGTTTCATTATTTTCTTCCCTCTGTTGTAAGTAATTTTTTGCACAAGTCTATAATCTGGATGTGGCCCTGTCTGTGCCCTGCAGAACTATCCAGTTGTATTAAGGCACATCTAGGCTTGAAGCTGGTACTTACATTAATATCCTGGACTCTGGGTACAGTTTATATTTAGTGTTTTTAGGAAAACAAAAATTCCATTTGACAAAACAAAAGTAACTATGAAAGAGGTTCGCACTGTCAGTGGACATGGTGCATATCTCAGAGATGGTCCAGCAATGCCTCCTCTGCCATGCAGCCAAAGTGCTATACAACTAAAGAATGTTTCTGCCCTGAGATGATCCATCTACAGCAAATTATGCCAGTTTGTTGGACAGAGTCCATTGGCAAGGAAGGATAATGTTGCCAGTCAGATCCAGGGTCAGGATTCAGTCCAGTGTTCACCATTTCCACAGCAGTCATATGATATTTTTTTACTTTCATGACACTGGACCAAGCTCAAGACAGGGTCAGTGTGGCATGGTTTAGCTATAAGCCACCTAATCTTTTTTCCTCTCTTCATGGGTTTGAGATGTATCAGTGCAACTAATTGCAAACCGTGGAAGAGAGAATGGTTTTTAGGACACAGACGCTAAGTGACAAAATCCAATGACAAACCTGTCTTTTCAATTCTGTAGCCAGAAACACAACACTTTGCTAAGATTCCATTTTTATTTTATTGCTGAAATATGCAGTGTCAGTGCTTACATAATGTTTTTAACTTTATATTTTCACAATGTGGCTTTCATGCCTTGTGTATAATTGAAATGTGTAAAATTACTGTGAAATCTTACTGAGGCATATGCTGAATTTAATATGCATAGTATTTTTTTTTTCTACTGAGACAGAAAATGAGAAACACTTAGTAGTGTTAGTATGAAACACTTAGGTTTCATACTAAAAATGATAACCTATGCTATCTGTCCCTCATTTATGAAGATTATCAGTATTCTTTTCTATTATTTGAAATATAAAATCTTCGCAGTATACTTCAGTATTTAGATTAGGTGTTATAATTTTTTACATTGCTAGTAAATCTGAAATACCAGCTTTGACTTTCCAACCCAACATCCCAGAAATGGGAGTGAACCTACTCTTGGATGTCTGTGCACAACACCATGGCATAGATCATGAATTCCCTGTGTGCAAATCCGGAGAAAGCTTCCAATGTGGGTGCAACTCACTCCCTGATTTGGTTATGACCGCACTCAAATGCTGTCAGCTCCTATCCTTTTTGCATGGTTGCTATGTCTGTAGCCCTTTTGGAAAGCTGTATCTGCTCTTCGTTGTGTTCTGGGAAGGACAGCAGACTTCAGAGGGGAGCTGAGGACAGTGACAGCATCAGGAGGACTAGCTGCAAGGTATGGCATGTCAAAAGAGTTTGAAACAGGCAGGAAGAAAGTGCTGTGAACAAAATGATGGAGATATATGACTATGAATGGGAGAAAACATCAAATGTATCATTTGGGAAAGAGGTTGGGAAACGTGAGAAGGTAACACTGAAAGCCAGCTGAAGGAACAGATTAAGAAAAATATATTAGACATGAAAAAGGGAAACCAAATCCGCATACCTCATGTATCACTGAGGATTTGCTGCAAGATATTGTGAAGTAAATGAATGTGATTTAACTGGGTCTTTAATGAGAAAATACAGAAAGCAGGTAAGCATTTTCCTTGGACCCCTTAGTCTTGGTTTCAGAAGGCTGGCAAATAAGAAGCTGTGTATATTAAAATATGATAGAATTACTGGTAGGACACGGTATGAGAAGAAAATATGAAAGTTTTCAGAAAATACACTTGGTTTGAGAAGAGTTTTAAGTGAGGAAAATAAATTGTGAAATAAGTTTTAGTAAGACAGAAAAGGAATCAGAGAAAAATGAAGTAATTTTGGATACAAAAAGGCCGAAGGGTGAAGTTTAGTGCAATTTCATTTGATTTAAGGGCAAGACTATCTGCTCAAATAAACTAAAATTATTTTTCTTTTGTATTCCTTATTCTGGATTTATATTATTTATACTTCAGTTGTACACATTGTTTCCAAGTAAATTAGGTTATTTAACTTGGAGATTGCAGATATTTAACTCATGATTTATTTAGATTATCTTATGCGTACATAATACGTTTTGCATCTTTATTGTGCTAAAATGAGGGCTAGGCTATGCACTGTGAGCTTCATTTTAATGAAGTTCGTATTCAGATCACTAGGGAAAAGTAAAGGGAGTCATAAGGTAAAAGCACGTAAGCTCTCGCAGAAGTTTCATTATAGATAGATGTGATGTGTATGGCTGAATCCTCTAGGTTTATCTCATTTTTCTAGCAACACAATATGCTGCCATTTAGTCTGGATGTCTGAAGATTGTTTTGTAAGATTAATATGAATGACTCCTTTTTGATTTTTTTTAAATCAGAGAAGACACCTCTAATTCTGTGCTGATAACTGATGAGACTAAATTTATGCCATTTTCAATGCATCTTTTTGACTGTCACTGTATAATTATCAGCAGTATTCCATGGCACCCCTGGATCACTAAGAACAAAATACAGCCAATCATATTGGAAGACTATTACCCCTGTAGCTTTAATTCTTTAATGAATGCAAAGTCATAACAGATATATTGATTGCTCTATCTTAACTTGTTCAGATCAAGTCTTACCCATTTTTGCTAAGAGAGTATTTTAAATGTACGAATATTAGAGTGACTTTTTAATTTCAGAACTAGTCGTACAATCATAGAATGGTTTGGGTTGGAAGGGAGCATTAAAGGTTACCTAGTCTAAACCCCTACCATGGGCAGGGACATCTTTCACTAGATTTCTTGAAGCCCTGTCCAACCCGACCTTGAATGTTTCCAGGTAGGGAGCAGCCACAACTTCTCTGGGCAACCTGTGCCAGTGTCTCTCCACCC
>Ga0181612_129650_pt1 | contig 16356 bp, 6 predicted proteins | sample HoacroProtozoa21_FD_119630 | JGI IMG/M metagenome (GOLD analysis project Ga0181612, IMG submission 119630) | Hoatzin crop microbial communities from Cojedes, Venezuel. Combined Assembly of Gp0051906, Gp0051904, Gp0051908
ATAAACAGAAGTATGCAAAATATTGGAAGTCACAATGGGTTTCCTTGATAATTTTGTCAGATGGTTGGGACTAAATACAAGCCAAGGAGGCTAAATGGCCTCAGCTGATGAGGCTGATATATGTTTATGAAAAGCAGTAGCTCTTGAACATGTTTAAAATGAAGACAGGCAGGATGTGTCTGTCTGAGGGGGCTGTTTGATTTGTGTCTGTTGAATGTGAATCGCAGTAAGACAAAGCTTTGAGCAGCTGCCATTAAACAAGAAGACTTGGCATTAGCGTACAGTGTTGTGTAATCTGGGTCACCTTCTGTTGCTGCATCACTCAAATTGTTACTTGGACAGTTTACAGCCCAACATAAATTAAAGACTGTAAAGCAAACAGATGCAGTTGGATCAAGCAGCCCTGAAAAAAAAACAAAACACTTTAAGATATAGGAAAATATATGGAATGTCATAGATACATTGCTTTATTCTAGTAGTTTTCTTCCTTGGGGATGTACTGGTGTGAATCAGGGAAGCCAAAATGTTCTGTCTAAATTAACTTATAGGAGGACATATCCTGAAAAAAAAAAAGCAATGGATCTTCTGCTTTCAAAAAGCAATTTTTAAAGTCTGTATACTGTAGGATGATCAACCAGAAAGTCTCTGAGACAGAGTCTGCTATCTAATTAAAAGAAAGTAACAGAAATGGTGTTAGATAAGAAAATTTCATTTATACACGAGGCAGGCAAATTAGAACAAAATATAAAAGTTTTGGGAACAGGAATAAAAAGTTAAGTGCTTATAAAGTTGAGAATGTCACATTAAAAACATCATGCACAAATAAAGCATTGCTAGAATGTAAATAAGAAAAAAGTCCCACAAGAATCAGTTAAAAAAGAAAGTAAACACGAGTTTTGGCTTTGACCTTGGGTGAGCTGTGCTCAATACAGGACACCAAAGGAGTGAAAAGTAGTTGCATGTCATTTTGTACCTTTTCCTTAGCACAGCTGGCTGGGATGACAGTTCAGATGTGGCATGAGTTTCCTCTGGGTTATGGCCATTCTCAAGCAAGAGGCTTTTCAGCCTTGGAGGACTCTCCTTCTCACGTAGATCTGTAGCTGTTGGAAACTGACATGATACAAATAGGAGCAGCTACAGCAGGAGCCAGAATCAGGCTCAGAACCATACCTGTATCTATTGATGCAGTGTATTTAATGATCTTGATGGGTATTTCTCTAGATAAAGTTTGAACAACATTTGAAACTGCTAACAATTTCTGTTAATAAAGACATGACTGTAAACAGATAAAACAGAAATAGAAGCAGAAGAACTGACTGCAATTACTTCCTTACTTAAAAATTAAAGCTGAGAAAGACCAAGAGGGAAAGGCTGAGGATAAAACAGACCAGAGATGATTTCTGATATTTATAAAAGTTGTATTCAGCCATTATACTTTCAAAATCAATTTACTGGACTTATCTTCCCCCATAGGATTCTAGTCTTAGGTCGTGCTTGAAGTCTTCCTTATAATTATTTATTCTAAACAACTTGGGAAATAAACAGTATTTAGAAGCCAAGCCTTCCTAAAAAAATACTTGCATATAACTTTTTTCATCTCATGCATTTTCGTGAGGTGAACAGTGGTATGCATAGATGGAGAAGTGTCCCGTTCAGATAGTAGGTCTTTTAGTAACAGTGGCAATGAATTAAAGCATTTTTCAGGCATGTTGCTAGATGAAAACAAAATATTCTAATATAGCATGAAATTAATATGCTGAACTAGAAAGAAATATAAACAAGAACCTAATTAAAATAGTTGTGTGCCCTCTTATTTACATAATAGCTTATATGTACTTTGGAATATGTTATGAGATACTACTCCTTAATTCCCATACAACACTAAGTGTTGAATAGATGGTAAAATTCAATAAAACACTTCTGGCTTCAGATAAAACTTCTATAAAGCTGAAGACTAAGGTATTAAAGAATGCAGTCCTGTCACTTGTGGTTCCGTTTGAATCCCCAGGATAAGTAAAAATGGTATTTTATATTTGTTGTCACTCGTAACAACATTTAATATCAAACTGTACAGCGACAGGGATTTCAACCTGTAAATCACAGCCTTCTGCAAACAATCCCCTCCCCCTATTTCTTTCTATTCCAGTTGTATAAACTGCTTTTGGAAAGACCATTTGTAATTGATTTAGTCTACTGGAGCCCCAGCTGATACATGATGCTGTCAGGTGCAACACCTGCACCAATACGAGTATGGATGCTCAGAAATACACGTGCTTGGTAGAAAAAGAACAGGCGTAGTTCCATCCCTGAAAAGTTATATTTCCAAAAAGTCTGTAGGCTTAGTTCTTTCTTGCCACAGAAAAAAATGAGCCTGTTGGAGAGACCTTGATGCCTCTTTGTTTGTACACTGGCCTGCCTTTGGGCAAAAGCATCCATGGGGTTGCTCTGACATTTGCTGCTGTCATACCCGTGAGGTGAAGGGGTGCTGCGGGTGAAGGTGTGGAGGCTCTACACCCACCCAGGGGCAGGATTTCTCTGCTGGCATCCAATGTTCATCCTAATTCACATTCTGTCTGTTTGACATTGCCACAGAGATCATCACCACAACTATGCTATAACACAGGAAGCCTGTGGAAAGGTGTGGGCAAATTGTTAGAATCTAGCCCCAAATTCATGTGTTACATGTCCATCAGGGCACTGCATAACATGTATTCCACACTGGCTTACTGGGGAAGCTACAAATCAGCTAAAAGAAAACAGTACCTTCTTCTCTTAATTATTCTGTGCCTCTTTCTCTGTTGGAAATTTCTGGTTTGCTGACACTGGTAGATTTCATTTTATTGGAGCAAAATTACACCAGATAAAATATAGTAATTATATTTCCATTGCCAGTCATTACTTTATATACCAAAGAGCTTCTCCAACCGATAGGCACTCAAGCCTTATATAGTAGTATATATCTTTCTTTATAATTCCCTGCATTTTTTTTTTACAATCTCCAAAACACAAAACATGAAGAAGATGTCAGACAACAAAGAACCAATTATTTTTCCTAGGGATTCTCTATAAACAGGGAGAGTTTGAGACTTTGTCTAAAATTGCAGTCATATGAATATGTGAATTAGTGTTCCCCATTCCCTTAATATGAAGGTAGTGGTACAGATCTACAAATTCATTTATGCCTTGTGCCCTTGGTTATAAGTATTGTATGCAAGCCCTCAATACAAATTAGTTTTATATAGCGTTTTGTGAACATAATTCGTTTCCACAAATTATACCAAATGAACTACTTACAGAAAATTAGCCTGGGGAGCATCCAGAGATGGTCAGCTCTGTATGAGGAGGGACCATGAATCATTACATACAATAGTTGACAGGAAGCATGTCCCAAATCCAGAAGAATATTGATAACTACTTACTACCATATTATTGCCTAACAGGAATTGCCAGCATATAACTGTGGGCAGAGAGTTGCTTATGAAACAGAGGAAGAGAAATTATGATAAATAAATAAATATTTAGACATAAATTTTGCAAGTGTTTCTGTCTAGGGTCAAGTCCAAGTTCAGAATCTTTTATGTTAATCCAACATCCAACAATTCATCTTTTTTTAAACAAGCTTTACAATGGATTATCTATCATTAATTCAGAATAAGTTCCTTTTGGCAAAAATTCAGTAAAAAAACCTTCAATTTCAAAACTATTTCTCTCCATTTTAATGACTTCATACCTTTCAGCAGAGCTGAAAAAAATTACTATTTACTTCATAATAGTTCCCCCAAATGTTCATAAATTAAGAATGGAATTTAATTTGGGATTGCTATTAATGTGAGCAAAATATTTGAGCTTACTTGCACCCCTTTTCTGCCTCTCTGAGATGTTGGCACTGTGCAATTTTTTCCCCATGGACAAGATTCTATTAATTTCCTGTAACTATTCCCATTACTCACACAACTTCTAATTACTGCTCAATTACTGCGTTAGGAATAAAGCTCTACTTCTCCAGAGCCTTGTGGGTTTGCTCGTATTGCTCATCCCTCATGCATGCTCAGGTGATGCAAGTAGCTTTCCAGTAAAGTGTTGTTAGGATGCGCATTTGATGAGTCCATCGCAGATTCGGCACTTCAGCAGATCCTCATTAGCCACCGTGGAGTGCGGTGCCTGCCAGAGCTGCAATCAGCAACGTCTGAGCACGGGCACCACGAGCCCTGCAGCCTTCCCTCTGTCCTGGCTGTCATACCTTGCGTCTATATCATATCAAAAATGAAGTATCTTTCAGATGTTTGCCATCATCTTAAGCAAGTTTAAAGCAACAGTTTCTTGACCCAATTGCAAGTGTGTTTTGTTTTTTCTTTTCCTTTATATATCTTATTATGGATAACGTCTCCATCTCTGGAATCAAACAAAATCCTAAGAATGTAAAGTACTAATCCTATAATTTTTGAACAAGGAAGTAACTTCTGCAAGATGGGTCCATTTGCATAAAAGTGACATTAAAAACATCTCACCCACACCTGTATTTGAGCCTTTCCATTCATATTATTGCAAGGCATCCTTAAGGTGCTAGACCCACCACTCCAGTTACAGAGCAAGGCTACCAGGTTACAGACCACCTCTCTGCTGTGTGCTCTCTAAAATGGGAGCTGTCGACACTAAGAATCTTTGGAGGTTAAACATTTCCCCACGTCCTGTAGTAGTTATTCAGAAATTACATGCAAGAAATCAGCAGCTTTGAAAATTTAGCCCTCCAAAGTCATTGATTTTGGCAATACAGTATAAAATACCAAATGATGTATTCACAGTCAAGGAACAGAAAGGGAATTCTCTAGCAGGAACACTGATCAATCTCTATAAGCAGATGTTGTTTGTGACTAATGACCTGTTAGGAAAGAGTCTAATGGGGAAGAAAGGAGGTAGGGCAAATGGGTGTTTATCACTCACGCTCAACTAGCTGCACCGACTTCACACGGATCTTGAAACGGTGTTGTGCAGCACCAGCGATAATGTACTGGAGAAACCGATGCTGGAATGGTGTAGCGTGTCACGCAAGCAGAGGACATAAATATAATGTTTTCATATATGCATAAACCTTTCAAAAGTATCTCCGACCAAAGTTTACAACTATACCTAGCTAACCACAGAGTTTTTTCCCTGTGTCACTTCTGATGAACTGGACACCTAGGGAGTCCTGTTCCAGTGCAACTTCCTACAACTTTTCCTCTCTACAGGAGGAAATTCAGGAAAAAGCAGTGCTATTTAGAGAATGCTCAAATTTTAATGACCAAATAAAGTACTTCCCTATTTAAAAGCTATATGGAAAGGCGAATATTTTGCTGTTATATGCTGACAGGAATATGACATGTAAGACATGGGAGAGTAATCAATCCACTATTCAGTACTGGCTATATCCACTTTTGAGTGCTGCTGTGAGAGAGAGAGAGGCAATTAGGAAAATGCTGAAAAGGAAGAGCAAAACCAGGAGGACATTTAGAAAGATGTGCCCTATGAGAAAGGGTCACAGGAAGAGAAGTCTGAGGGAGGACATGATTACAGTCTTACCTGCACAAAAGAGAATGGCAATCAAGGAAGACTGTGAGATTGGTTGCTCCCTGTGACCTTTGGAAGGGTAGGCTCTGCAAAATAATAGATTCCACATGCAGCAGGGAAGATTTAAGTGAACTTTCCCAACTGAAGGATAATTAAATCTCTGTATCAGAACTTTTTACTGCACGTGTTAGATAAATATCTGCCAGAGAATGTCTAGACTGCTGTTTCACAGCTGATGTTCCACAGATGGAGGGCAGTCAGCACCATCTTGGGGGTGATCTGTGAAGATCTCTGGTGATGGAGCCCCAGAGGAGCACAGGTCCCTACTTGCCCCAAGGGCTGTGGTGGCACTGAGGCTCCAGGGCAGCTCAGGCACAGTTCCTCGGCTAGGCAAGCGATGGCTCGCTTCCCTCCTGCACCACAACCAGGGGTTATCTGCTATTCAAAACAAAAGCAGCCCTGCACCCCATCCCATTGGTCGCATTAGCAACAAAATTGCTGCCTGAATTTCAGTTAGAAAATAGTTTACTATTATTCTTTGAGACATCAAGTACCCACTCTTAATTTTTTGGTACCCTGGGCTTTGAATAAGCACTTTGGGCTATCGAAGGCACTCATTATGATGGGGATTGATAGTTCACGCCCCCCCCTAGAAATCATTGAATTGGACTTCCAGATTTTGGACTCAAATCACTTATCCTTTTATTTGCAATTTGAGTATCCTTGATATATTTGCAGTATGATGCAAGAAAGTATCATTAATAAATGGATTATTAATAGTACAATTTTCATGGTCAAAAAACCTGAAAAGAAATGGAAAACATGGACTGCCTGCTGAACTTAAATATTACAGCCAGCTTCTCACTCCATATAAAAAGGTGATGTGAGACAGGAACCACAGTACCAAAACAAATATTAGGAAATTTCTAGGAAACTCTTTTAAGTGGCCTTTGTGGACATGATACAACAACTCATGATTAACAGTGTTCTAGGAGTCTTCACTCTGATACTTCATCTAAGGGAAGTTTAGCATTTTATTTTTCTGACAATAAAAATCACGTATTTCTAAAACACTAAGATTAAAAAAAATGTACTTATATATCCTGCCAACTACCAAGCAATAAAAGGATATGTGTTAGTGCGTTTTCCTTAACTCCTGATAGGCAGTGCATTCCCTCTAATAAATAAGTCAGAGAAATAGCAGTCTAAGTGCCTTTGATCCTGTCCACAGGGGTGTGCAGCCAAAAACCCCTCCAGGATACTTCTACGTTTTGTTCTTTTATAATTCACATCTCGTCAGTAAGAAAATCATTTAGACAATGCCTCAGTCTCTAGGCAACCTTGGCTATTGCCTTTACTCTTTGTGGTGGCCCAAAAAGGAAAAAAGGTCCTGATATTTACATTTTCTAAGGGAAACCTTTAAACCTAATTGACTCATCTAGAGTCACAGACAGTAGACAGCAAGTAGATAAATGATGCATGTTATTAGCTAGATTGATATTACAGATTAATTTGTTGGTTTTAGAGACTGACATGCTTCATCAGTTCTCACCGCACTTTTCTGTTTCCTCAGCCCTTCACAGTGCCATAACGTATGAAAGCCCTCTCACCCCAGCAAACAGCGAAAAAAACCCAATCCAGATAAACCTGTTTCAAATGCAATTCTTATATTTACTTTATATTGATTATATTTTATTCACCCATAAAATGGGTCAACAGAAAATCGCTTCCGTCGTTTGACAAATAGTCCCATTGACAATGCTCCTCCGCGGGCAGCGTGACACGCGGTGACACACACACGCCCTGCGCAGCTGCCACTGGAGCTCCGAAGGACTCCTCCAGGCTGAGCAAAACTCGTTCCTCTCCAGGCATCAACAAAGCAAGGCTGCAGTTGCTGCTGCAACTTCAGGGTTAGGGCAGCTTCTGCCTGCCTGAAATCTTATCAGCGGGGACAGAAATCAAAACATTTCTAGGGCTAAATATTTCTGTGGGTAGAAAAGGGGCATGGGCTGCTAACCCGCTGTGTACGGTGTCCCCGTTCCAGCAGCTAAGGATCAGGGCACTTGCCTGTGCATCCTTCCATGCTGGGAATTGCTGTGCTTCAATTTGTGGCCTGGGTGGATGCTCTGGGGAGAAACTCCTTGCTTCTTTTTACTGCTCTTGCTTGCCTGCCCGAGGCTGAGCATACTGGAATCCTGTTCCTTAGCCTTTCCTTGAATAATGAGACAGACAAAGCATCTTTAATTACATTAGTCAGGGAGTCTGCAGACAGGCTGCATTCCTTCAAAGTGCCCTCAATCACAGTGATTGAGATCGAGATCAAGATTGTGAGTAAACAAACTAACCTGTGTATCCCAACCTAAGTCCTCAGCCGTGGGCACAGTGGCCTGACATTTCCTTTGCTGGCAGTTTCTGAGAGGTACCACCATGTTCCTATACTGTGGCACTAACGAAGGCTGACTGTCCTCTAAAGCAGTTAAGCCCAGGGCTGCTTCAATTCACATTCAGACATCCAGGGGAGCTATAGGAGCAGATGAAAGGCAGCACACATTGGTCACACTCTTGACAGTTCTTGTTCTCCCATGTTGGGTTTTCTAGCAGGGATGCATAGAGCACTTCATCAGCTCTTCGTTCCACAAGGGGGGCCCTAGCTCCGAATTAGACTGTGACACATTTCTTCCTTTCTTTGAATGTGAGCTAGAGGACTTTGAAAACAACATAATTTGACAGGAAGCCAAAGCAAGGACTTAGAAAGATAGACAGTCATCAGTCTGCAAGGATCCAAGCAACTGCAATTTGAGTAACCTGCACTGATGGATTACTCACGGCAGGGAATCCAAAACTCTCACTGTAATAATCTAGCCTTGAATTGACGTCTGTATATGGCAGTACCTTCAGATGTGCTTTGCTAAGCTTTGTGGCAATTTGCAGGTACTTAAAAAGCAGCTGTGGTATTGCTCCCACTGTGGCTAACCATCCATGAATCTGAACATAGTCAAGTGTCCACACAGCTGAAAGAAGAGATCAGGCTCTGTTATCAGCAAAAAGCCTGCGGTATAACTCACCAACCTCCTAACAGCTGTAAAGAGAGCCCCTGAGACGATGTCTGAACTAATACACGTTGCCTCGCTGCTGCTGCTTGGACAGTATCCACCTCTGGTGCAGAAACGGCGTAGTTGTGTTAGCGCCAGGCTGGATCCAAGCTCGTGCTGAGAGGCAGAGCATGTTAGGTCAGGCACTGCGCCATGCTAATATGGCTAAATGGCACCTGGATCAGAGCTGGCTCAAAGTGTGCAAAAATGAGTTCTGTCTGCTCCCATCTACCTGTACCTTATTTATACAGGCATCTTTCCAGGGTCTCGCTCTTAAATGCAAGCAGGCAGTGCTAAATATACCACAGCAATCTGCTAGTGATCCCATTTAGTGGGGTGGAAGAGTAAACTGGAGTTGAGAATCACACACAGAGTTCTGGAAATGTTAATTATGGGCCACATCAGATGCAACTCAATTGCAGTGGCTGAGATACGGCCACGTAGTAAGTAGTTCATTTTTGAGTCTACTGACTCCAAGAGCTGCAAGAAGGGCAAAAACACTGCTGAGGTCTGACACAGTGTAAAGAAGTCCTGACTGTACCTGCTTTTCTCCAGTAGCCCCTTACCTCCCTGTGATAGCCTTATGGATAAGGTAGAGAGAGGAGGCACCGATCTTGTAAGATAAGCAAACAGAGGCTGCATAACAAAAGCAATACACTATGACAGTGAGAGAAGCAGCCAGAGAAGGATATATCAGAGATTACGTCAGAGCTATTGAACGGGACGAAAATGCGTAAGGCTGTTGTAGGCTGTCCCTGTTCAATCTAAAAAGCAGAAGTTAAAAGAATGGTGAAAATAAAGCTCCACTTTGATTCCCACCTTAAAATGCAGGAAAAGAAGAAAAATGTGTTTGTGGGGATGATAATCAATCCAAGCCTCTTTGATCACTACCTGTATATGTTTTGGGAGCAGTATATATTATGACAGCAGAATGCAAACAGGTGCCTCTATAATGCAACTTCCAAAAGAAAATATCAGGCCAACACTTTGCAGGACGAGACAATCCAGTCTTTCTAGCTAAACCCATCCTTTCTCTCACATTAGACACAGCTGACATTCATAATTCTTTATTCACTGCTAATAGTACTGAACATTTTGCAAGCCTCAGTCCATGTAAAAATGCCCTTTGCTTGCTATAACAAGAACTATCTGTTCTGTTCTCTCTTGAGTCTGTCTTAGATGTCTGATTCAATTTAGTCTAACATCTACCCATTTTGGAGCTCATGGAAAAGTGCGAGAAGAGTGGCTAAAATCAAGAGCCATTTTCACATGAAAAAGTCCGTTTCCAAAGAACGCTGGATTTCCTGAAGAACATGTAGACAACTCGGAACTTCCGCCATTGCCCATGGTAGTGAAGTATCAACACTGAGAGGTGTTTGGAGCAAAACTTTAATGGGATTAAACAGGAGAGGGAAGGATTGGTATTGAACACCTTTGAAGAATCTGTATTAAAATCTTTCCAGCAAACAGACTGACCTAAAGATCTGACAAGTGATGAAAAGAAGTAAGAAAGGAAGAAGATTCAGATCTCTTCACACAGCAGAACACAAGCAGATCTACTACATCACTTCTACTATAGCCTAAAAGCCATAAACAGTCCTTCAGATACTGCATTTTGTTTGGGGAAGTACCCGCTAGTTCAGATTCATACGGGCACTTTCCATTCGCACAGGTCTCGGTAGGTGTTCTCACTGCCCAGTGAATGAGGAAAATAGCTTACAGTGGACCTGCTGTATCCCCAAGCACCATCTCCCAGCTGACAATCATTTTGCTGCAGTAAGATACACATATATTGTAGGTACTTCCGATGTTCCATGAGTAGCATTCATCGAAGTTGCTTTCAGTTTTGTTTATTCTGGTTTAACTTTGTAAGTCCACTTGTTTCCGTGAAGATGCTGCTGTGCTATGTCCAGTCAGGACCAGCATGGCTTTGCTTTACATAACCAGGAAGTTTGTGGTTGTAATCAAGCGTGGTTTCTTTTCAGGTAGATGGAGAAAGATGCCTTTTGAGATACTTGAGAAGCGTCAGAAGTAGGACTACATTCTTTAATCTTAATTAAAAAATTTGATTGGCTGGCAACAATGACCTCTACTCATTATATCCCAGCTCTTAAATTAAACTTTGAGAGAACTGCATTCTTCATTACTACTAAAAGCAAACAGAGGCTGTTATTACACTTTACAGGGATTTTTGTGTAACAAATAAGCAGCAGCCAGAAATGTGTTTGCATCCTGAATGGCATAATTTTTTCTTTGGGCTAGCATAGAAACCTGTTGTCCTAGAGGAAACCCACACAACAACTTGCCAATGCTGTTTAATTGTGCCTCAGTTTCAGACATGCTGTGCCAACTTTTCCAGAGACAGGAGGACCCTTTCCTTACTTTTATTAACATAACTGCAAACATCCAGAGAGCCGAGAGGCTGATTTTCCTGTCTTTTAACCCTGCACATCTTTTATGCCATGGCTCTGAATCAGCCTGAAGAATTCTGGGTCTTCATGGGTGACTGCTTCTTTTCTGCAGTCACTGATGAGCACTAGCACTTCCATTAACCACAGGCATGTGGCTATGCACGCTGAAAGTAAACCTGGCTTCCCGAAAATAAGGAATATTTATGAAATCATTATGGAAAGTTCTAAGAAGTAGACGTATCATAGGTAATAGGTGCTGAGCTTTCTGCTCTATTTGGTGCAGTTTTGAGCAAGTGGGTTCGACTAGTGGATCTCCAGAAGTCCCTTCCAACACCGCCTATTTCATGTAAAACATTTTCAGTTTAGCTGAGCCCACTACTACAGTGGTGGGAAAGCAGTCATTTCAGGGAGTATATCAGAAGTGCTGTCCAACCAATTCTGGAACGTGTATTAACATTCAGTAATAAAAAGATCATTAGAGTTTGTGGGAAGCTGGTTAGTGACAGGAAAAAATGAGAAGTGGAAAGCATGAGGAAAAAGACTGCAAAGTGTATTTCAGACTCCACATTAAAGAAAAAAATGGACAAAAAAGTCAGTTACTAGACTCATAAAAAAAAATGTCTAAAATCTCCACTGTGTTACCACTCCAGTGCAGACTTGGTGACTGTCTCTTCAGGACCCCCTGAGCAGTAGGAATGTGAACATGGTCCTGAATAAGACCCCGTGCTCAGAAATGTATCTTGACATGAAAGCTGAAAACAGCCTTAACACAGGGGAAACTCCTACGTGCAGAACAGAGCTTGAATGTTTTAATGAATGTTCAGAAGCCACAGGAACATCTGCAAAACTTGTCACTTGCCTTTAAAAAATTTCTACTGTTTTTAAGATCTTGACCTCAATGAGAGGTCCAGTGATTCAGTCTTTCATACTGCAGTCATGCCCTATTCCAGCTATGACATGCCTCATTTCTGTTAATCTGCTCTAATTAGTTCTGCTTCTCAAGTGAAGTCTTGGAATCTAACATTTTCCTGTGCTAATGGGGAAGGCTTTGCTTCATGTTCAAGGTCAGTCCAGCATTTCATCCTGTAAAACTCATTTGTCCTCCTAGCACTTACACTTGTATATTGAGTTTAAGTTCAGACGTCAGTCTGGGCTCTCTGAAAGATTTTTATTGACTTTAAAGTTATCACTGAAGGTGTGATCGTGCCCAAAGCCACCAGAGTCATGCAAATGTGGAGGAACAAGCTTCTTTCAGATTCTTTCTCTTCCTTGCAAATGTGCAGAGAAATTTTTTTCCATAAAAATACTTCCAGCTTTTTCCTCATGAGGTGTATTGCATGTTTTACAAAACATAAGCAGACTGAACTTCATAGCCTGCAAGTAGTCAGCATTTCAATTTTACATGTGACAATGCTGAGCTGGAGAAGGGTGAGGTGAATACCTTGCTTGCAGTGGGAGAGCTGTGAATACAGTCCAAATAATCTTCCTGTTCAAACCAGTAAATTTATATCTTATGTTTCTCACTTCGTACGTTATACACACATATAAATATATGTATATACTGGGGGGAGGGGACACACATACTTATCCAGATTTTTGTTGAGCCTGGGAGATCTGTAATAGAGCAAACTTTTTTTTTTTTTTTTTTAAGATAAAATGATTAAGTACGTGTTCATTCTTACAACAAATGTAGGCAGTCCCTGTATTTGTGATTTCCATTGCTAACTGTAGGATTTGCTTTGTATATCACTTCTTTTACTCAACAACTCTTAGCCTTCTTTTATGAAACAACCAATACAGTTTTTGTAGTCACTAACTTGCCATCCTATAGAATTTCCATCTTAAGGACTGGTGAGATTCAGTGATTACTAGAGGCACATGGTGGCTGAGGTGTGAACACTAAGCGAAGCAGGCATCTGAGCCCCAGGCAAGAAACACACTCTTCTCCAGCTGATTCTCAATTCAAAATGGCAGACTATTTTCAGGTTAAAAGAACTTGACTGGACAAAGGGGAAAAGCAAGCCCTCAGCAATGTATAACTAAGACTACAAGCAGTTTAAACAGCTTACTTAGAGCATTGCTGCTGCAGCTATGGATAAAATTTGCAGTTCATCTAAAAAAGTCACCCAGGCTTGATTCTTTTAGATTTAATGCCTCATGAATTGCAAACAGACGTAATACAGGAATAGGATAACAATAGAATAGCAAGCATTTCCATGGTTAATTTCAGTTACTTCATAGGTAACAAGTAAGAAAATTCATTAGCTATTCAACCTATTTCCTTAAAATAAAAGACAAAAAAAATAAGTAAATGCAGTATTTAGAAAATACTTAGCCCTTTCAGTTTCAAATAGCTAACAACTGATTTTCGTATCTGAAAATACTACCCCTCAAGTGTTTTGAGGAATTTATGGTACATTATTCCCTGGAAACTATTTAGGAGTTAATTTTTCTTAAACCTCTTCAGTGTTATTTATAGAGTAATTTAGAAGTCACTAGCAGTGGGGTTTTTATTTTTCCAGAATTGCAGTGAGATTGACTAATGTCCATCTAAACCCTCTTATGGTTATCCTGATCTTCAGAAACAGGGCAGAAATAGGAAGCAAATCCTTCATTCTCCTCACCTCTAAGGCTGAGGAGGAAAGCACAGAACATATACACAAAGAGCGAAGTCACAGACTCACTGCAATTCTAGTGCTTAATTTTAAATCCTGAAAAATGCTCTAAAGATGAGTAGCACCTCACTCTGCACAAGCCTTCAGTAGAGCAGAAGTACTGCCATATAGAGCTTTGATGCCCCATACGAGCTGTACATCTGTCCCTATTTGCCCCTGTGAGAATGTGCCTCCTTTTCAAGGATGTTTCAGAATAAAAGGATACACTGCAGGGCTGAATTAAGTATGCACCTTAATTCTGCACCGGCATGGGAGCAGGATACTCAGCATCTTGCAGTGCTGAACTCTGTATGCACTTAGATCACGCTCTAGACTCTTGCCACAATCACAGTGTGCCACATGCAGAGGCTGTGGCTCATGACAATCCTTCACCTTCCTGTAGGTGGGCAATGAAATATCTTTCCATGCTGAGGTACACTGTTTAGAAAAAGGAAAAAACCCATTTTTTAAAAAATCCCTGTTCTTCGACTTTCTCAAAAGTGTGCTTGTGACAAATTAATATACCAGAAGCTTAAATGAGAATAGTGCCCTATTGATAGGGTACTAGGAACTGGAACATGGTCTAGAAGATCATACAGGACAAGGGTTAGGGAGGAAAGGCATCCTTGCAAATTGCTTTTGTAAGTCCTTCTTTAATTCCGAGTTGTCACCCAGACATGTTCGTAGTGCAGTAACTTAAATATCTCCACTTTATTCTCTCTCTCTTCCTCAGCGCATGGCAACAATGGTTTTATCGAAATATTTTCTCTACAGAGCACTCCGAGTACTGACAGCTCTTTTCTCTTCCCTCCTTCACACTGTCACCCTTCTGTATTTGCCTTGACACTATCTTCACATTGTCTTGACATTGTTCTGACAGTTACGAAAACTCAATCACTGTAGCAAGCAGACATGACAATGCAGAGAAGAAAAAGGAAAAGTGTTGTGAAAATTGTTAAGAAAATGTGAAGAATTACAGACTAGTGAAAACAAGATCATGCTTTTTCAAAACCATATTCCTAGTGAGTTTTTATTAAAAACTGCTTTATAAAAACTTCAGCCATGTTGGAGTGGGAGACGGATCGGAAGTATCGATGTAATCTCAATATGAGTATGGTCGTTCTCCTTTATTAGTCAGCAAAACAGGGTTTATATAGGCAAAGCAATGACAACCTCTAATTGGTTAGATACCCTTAACCATATATGGGCAAAATTGCTATAACTCACTGCAATTGGTGCAGAGCTTCATCTCCATGCGGAAGCGATGATAAGGCAGGAAGCGGTGAGGAGGCAGGAAGCGGCAGTGCGGCAGTCCCTCTGCGCCAGCGTTCCGTCTTCGCCACTTTACTTTCTCAGCAGTGTTCCGCGTTCACTGCTTACCAGGCCTGTCTCCGGTACAAAGCCTGGGTTGCTCAACGGCACCAAATTATGTCTGCTCTCATCCAAACAGGACTCCACACATTCCATCGGGGCCCATGGATTTGTGGGCGTCCAGATCGCTTAAGCGATCCCTCACACAGTCCTCCTTGACCAAGGGAAAGTCATCCTCTCCGTAGACTTCCTCTCTTACCTCCGGGGCCTGGGATTCCTGAGGGCCTGCCTTGGCACTGAAGACTGAAGCAAAGAAGGCATTCAGTAACTCTGCCTTCTCCGCATCCTCTGTCACCAGGATACCCGCCTCAAAGTTGTCAGAGTGTAGGACAGTGTACGCGTGGCATGAAGGGAATGCAGTACTGGGGGTTGCAGACTCCCAGGAAGAAAACTTTTCACTTGTTTTGTTGTCTGCAAAGCTTGTCATAATGCCTGAAGTGGGCATGGAGGGAAGTAAATTTACAGGCACACTCCAAAACCGCAGTGCATTTTCCCCTAGCTCGTATTGCAAGTGTCAGGTGGAATCTGAGAGCCAGATCCTGCTGGGTGTAAAACAGCACTGCTGGAGCAGAGCACACTGACCAACAGCAGCTTGGAATCTGCCTTTTACACCACCAGATGGAGAAATTGCATTGGAAAAAATTAGCTCCACAGCTGCTGAATCTTTGTAAAAAGAATCATTGATGACAGGATTGGAGATAGGCTGATTTCATTGAAAACATAAGTGCAACAACAAAAGCAGGATTTGAGACCCAAGGCTCGGACATCCAAGTAGTAATGACAGTAGGTCTACTTTCATTAGATTAGTCTGATGGTGCGTGCATGGCAAGGGTGTTGTGGAGAAAACAAACCAAGATACTATAAAGCCAGGACAAGAAAGGACTTGCGTGATCTCCTGCTCAACATATTCCATAGCTTTCCGCTAGAGGGGACCTTGTTCTACCACTGTAACATGTGGAGACAGTTTTAAAAGTACTTTGTGCTGGATATATTGTGTCTTATTTGTGGTGTTGAATCAAGCACGGCATTTGTAATACCTCTTCTTTGGTCCGAAAAAGCCTTTCGCGGCATTGGTTCATCTACCTTAGGGCTACGAGGATGGTGAGGAGACTGGAGCATCTATCCTAGGACGAAAGGCTGAAGGAGCTGGGCTTGTTCAGCCTGTAGAAGAGAAGGCTGAGAGGGGACCTTAGAAATGCCTCTAAATATCTGCAGGGTGGGGGTCAGGAGGACGGGGCCAGACTCTTTCCAGTGGTGCCCAGTGACAGGACAAGGGGCAAC